>OBNH01000083.1_pt1 | contig 54260 bp, 71 predicted proteins | sample 1670201 | NCBI WGS metagenome assembly OBNH01 (sample SAMEA104232308, study PRJEB22302) | sediment metagenome | isolation source: sediment | reverse complement strand
TGCTGTTATCATTCCGCCATCCGCTTTTTCTCAGTAAGTTCCTGACGACGGATACGATGAAATTCCAGCCAGTCTTGCAACTTGATACCCGCTTCGCGCAATTGAGTGAATGTCGCATACCAGTTACCCATTTACATCTCCTCCGTTATGGTTACTTCTCGCACTATTGGTGCAAAGACAAAAGCCAAATCACCAAGTTTCTCACGAATCATCATAGCTGCCCGACTAGCCACATCATCTTTTATGGCTTTTAGATTATTGTCGTCGGTTAAAATTCCAGTCACATTAATTTGTATCTCGAAAACTACACGAGCTGATGCTTTCATGGTGTTATCAATTTGGATGTGTTCGTTGATAAGTGATGTCTGGATGTTCTCCAGGAATCAGTAAACTCCCGCGATTTGGTTCACTCGCATGAGCTCCAGCAAATTCATCTTCCTTATAGATTGACCAATCATCCATTTGTTTCCAATTTTTTCCAACAGATGTTTCCCATCTAATCGGCACTCGAAGATTAAAAGACTGACGATTAAGGATTTCATCAACTAATTGCGCTGTTTCTTTCCCGCCAGTAGCATCTCCGTCACATTCATCGTGTACAGTGAAGCGAAGTTTGAACCCCGTCTTCTTCCGATCTCTATGCAACTCAATAAGCTTGGCTTTCATGATTTCAGCCGCACTCATCTGAATGCGAGAATTTAATCCTTTATGGGCTCGTTCACCGTTATGAAATCGTATTCGTCGACCAAGAATGCTCTTAATATAGCCACGTTCTTTTGCGAGTTGACTAGATCGATCTATGAGAGCTTTGGCTTCAGGAACTTCTCTTTCATAAATTCGTCGTATTTCAAACACTTCTTTCAAAAGAGGACTATTCCACCAAGTGGAATCACTTAAGAGTTCAACATATTCTTCTTCAGTGCAATAACCCAACATATATCCCATTTTACGGACACCCGCTCCATACAGATACGCGAAATTAGTATCTTTACACCTTCTATATGTCAAAGAAGGAACATAATCCTTTAGCATCGCATGGACTTTCTTGTGAAATGATGCTAGAGGATCTTGTTTGTATATATCCAGTAATCTTGGAGCATTGGTTTCTGCTGCGAATATCCTGTATTCGATCTGCATCGCGTCCGCAGACAGGAATAATCCTTCCTCAGGTATATGTAATTGCCGAATTACATAGAGCTCATCATCATGAGAATCATCATCTTCATCAAAACCAAATACGACCCTTTGCTTGGCTGGTTTGTAGATTTGCTGGATGTTAAGACCCTCATCTTCATCAACGCCGTGGCCCTTACTTGCCAATTTCGTTGACGAAAATCGTCCAGATATCGTTCCTGCTCGTCCGGATTGGTCAAATTCATCTTTGCGAGCGCGTAACTGGTGGAGAGCGTAGCGAAGAATACCTGTGCGACGATCCACAGTGCGCGCATAAGGAACCAAATATTTTGAACGAAGACTAGAAACTTTACGTGCACGAAATACCTTCTTGATTGTTGGATGGTCAATGAGTTTCAAGATATCTGACGTAAAGCTAGCCGCACCTTTTCGTGTGTATGAGAGCGGGAGTTTGAGATATGAAAAGAGTTTAGTCAGATCTTCAGTAGAGGCAGGATTTACTGGAATACCTGTCTCTTTGAAAATACTCATCTTTATCGCGTCGACTTCTTTACCGGACTCGATAACCCAACGATCTAGCAAATCTACATCTATCTTCGTGCCATTCTTTTCCATTTCCACGACAACATAAATCAGCGAATCTTCCAGCACTCGAACTTTATGAAGACCTTGTTCAGTAAGAAGAGGCCACATCTTATCCCGCAACTGCCGCACAAGTTTGACATTGTATTCAGATCGTGGAGCCACTTCTCCAGCATGATACATTTCCATCTTGGATTCATCGAGACGAGGAATCTCTACAATACCCAAGAAATCAGTGGCTAGTCTATCGAGAGAAAAGAAGAGACGTTGGTCATCTAGGAGAGCCGCATAATGCTGCACATCCGACACCACATTTCCCTGTTCCTCGAAATCTACGCCCCACACACGACCCATGTGCACGTCGAAGCGCATGTTGCTGTTTGTGATTCGTTTATGCTTGACCTGCTCTTGAAACCATCGCTTGCACACTGCTTCATCAAGATTGCCGCCACCTTTGTGGCCCCACGGTAGATATTGTGTTTTATCACCATAGCAGACGGACATGCCGATAGGATGGTCTCCGTCCCACCATTTAAGGCCAGTCGTTTCGAAATTTATCTGGAGATCAGTTATGCCATCTAGGCAAGGTGGTGGGTCAGGCACCCAATCACACTTGCGAGGAGGAGGTTCGATGAGATCGAAGAGGTTCATAGACGCGCCGCGACGAAATGCTAGTTTGCTGCCTTTAGTTCTTTCTTGGGGTTTGTAATCGTGACTGAGCGAATTACTGGACCAGATCCGTCACTCTTTCGTCGATCACTACTCGTATGTGATCTTACACGTATCGAGCCGTCTGACTTCACTTTAGTCACTTGAACATAGTGACCATCCATCGGGTGTCCAGGATTGTGGTACACATGAGTTGTGCCCACTTCTGGTGTTGGATTATGCTCCGGTGCTGGATCACCCTTATATCCTTTTTCACGAAGAGCTTCTTTGAAAGATTTCACGTCCTCTTGCACTTTGCGACTGAAATCTTTATCGTCTTTACTTTCAGATTGATCCCACTCATCCCCATATTTCTTGGCCCACGCCTCATACTCTGGTTCGTCTTGATAGTCTGCAGGATCTGGACCTTGAATGTCTCCTCCCATTTCTTTGTTATCTCTATCGTTAGCAGCGGCATCTTCTTTCATGCGTTTATCAAGTCGATCAGCAGCCTTGTGTTCTTTTGATGATAGATCAGACCCACCACCTTCACCTTTCTGTGGCCCAGAGCCTGGTCCGCCAGCCATTCGTGCTTGAAGTTTGCTCATTAAGCTCATGGAATTTCCACTTCCTCATCGTCGTCATCTTCGTCTTCCTCATCCTCTAGATCCTCTTCGTCAAACTCGTCATCCTCATCTTCTTCAGAATCGTCATCAAGAAGGAAGCCACCGCACTCGGGACAGGCGCCATACATCATTAACAGTTCTTCATCTTTAGACATTAGATTCTCCTTGCGGGCAAATGTGGCCACCACTGAGCACAGCATGATGAGACGGAAGTTTTCCATTCTCCTTTAATTCGAGATAACAACCACATGTAGAACATAACACAGTGCGCTGTAGCCTTCTGGCAAATCCCTCACGAGCAAACGTCTCGATAGAATTGACCACACTTAGTGCGTCTTTGAGTGCTTTCTTGATGGACTCACCATTTCCATCCCAGTGAATACAATCACCATCTTCAAATGGTTTGCCATCTTTGGGTTGGGTACAATCAGAGATGACCAGACTTACACTAAATCCTGGCCATTCTGGTGGCTTGATAATGGAGTTAGAGTAGAGATCGCCACTTCCACCTACTTGAGGATCTTTTCCGTGGAAATCAAAGACTATTCGCATTACTTCTTGCTCTTGGATTTGGCCGCGGAAGCGGACGTCTTTCGAGTGGATCCGAGATGCTTAACAACTCGCACACGAGAAGTGACAGCTGCTCGCGACATTCCGTCACCACGTCCATGCCACCGACACTGACCAACTCTATCTTGTGGTCCAATCTCTCGACCTCCTTCTACATGGGAAATAACAGATTGTGGCAGGACACGCGCACGACGCACGCGTTTACAGATTGTACAATAAAAGCGTTTAATGGGATACCTCTTTTCTTGTATGTGAACCTGGTGCTGCTGCTCGCCATCCTTTACAACCAAAATCATAGCATGTAATAATTATGCCAGCAGGAATCACTTTTATTCCTTTAGATAAGCAGCATCGTCCTATTGTACTTGGTTGATTATACTCATACCAAAATGTACAATCAAGACAAAAACCTAGCTCATCTTCACCATCGGTGATCATTTGATTGTTTCTGTTTGTATGTTTTCCAATAATGTATTATGGTTGAAATCGTTTGGCACTGGCGATGAAAGATCGATATTTTCCCACGCGTCTATGAGTTCACCTGCTGCCGCTCCGGCGTCGCTATCTTGCCAATTGCGCGATTTGGCATCAAACTCTGCTCTTAGTCTAGAGAGAATCGCTTCAACAAGGGTTTCGGTTATCTGGAGGACTTCTTCGTAGGCTTTAACGAGAGGGATAAGTTCGTCAGCGATGTCTTTCAGTCGGTAAGCAAGTTCTTTGCGGCGGTCGTTTTCTTCGGGCTGGAGTTTGAAGGCCATTTCTGTCCTTTTCGGAACATCGGGAACAATGGCTAAGTGGAAGGAACGTGACTACTATATACTAAAAAACTTGTCGTGTAAATCAAATAACTTGCTGATTATTCAGCAAACTTATCTTCTTTGTTCTTATCTTCGTTTCTTTCTTCGCCTTCCAGCGGAGTATACCAGTTCGTGGGTGTACGTATAGTCCTTTTATTTCATGTCTTCTAGAAAATACAGCACGATCGTCGTACAGCTTTCCATCGATAATAATTACATGTTGCTGTACTTCCGAATTAATATGAGACCAAATGTGGAGTCCCGTTAGACTTCTTTTCTTGAGAATTTTGCTTAATTCACTGTGAATTTTGTTCCACGGTCGACCAACTTGCGAACGCAAGTAGCGACGAAGAGGACCAATAAGATCTGAAAACTCCTTCGCATCCCAACCATGCTGGCGACTACGAGAAACAGGATAACGAGCGGAACCATGATCTTCATCCTCGAAGTGATCTTTTCCAATGCGACCACCTGTTTTTAGAGATTTGTTGTGATGACCGTACCGAGGACGCTCGGTGACTACTTTGGCCATATCCGATCTCATCCTAGTGTCCCAGATCCGTCTAACTCTTGCGCTCTTATCTCTTTCATATGTTCAACATATAGAAGCAAACTGCCATAAACTTCTGGCTCTAGCACCACAGTGTTGGTCACCTCCATGCCATTTTCTGTTGTGAGAACAAGAGCATATCCATCGAAATCTACGTAGACACCATCACCAATGTACTGCTTTGGCACATTTCCTCCTCTTTAGCAATTCGTTCAGCAATAGCTTCAATCCACATGTCCTGTAGCACTTGAAAACTGTTACCAACGCAGTCTTTTGTCCGTAGTTCAACATCTCCCATTTTTAGACACAGTCCATATTCCGCCGCTACTTCTGCGTCAGACAAGCTGTAATTTTCACTAACTATCCCGAGTTCAATCAGTCCCCGCTCGAAAGATTGACTCAAAACATCTGGACCAAGAAAAGATGTCCGCCATGAGGAAAGTTGTGCAGCTATGCATTCTGTACAACTTTCCAAACGAAGTTTATAGATGTCAATCTTTTCAAACCAATTTGGGCGTACAACGTCCAAGAAACGAGCACCTTGATTAACACGACGACGAGCTTCAAAAACAGAAATCATGCTTCTTTCCTTTCAGTTGCTCGTTCACGAATTGTGTCGAGGGATTCGTCGACAAGAAGAACACCATTTCTAAATACTTCTCTCATCAAATCTGGAGCGTCTAAGTTTGGTGGACCACTCTTAATTTCGCCAGACGGCAACTGAAATGTTGAGAGACGACCACGTTTGCTCTCTTTACTATGGTCTCCAACAGGATCTTTATACACATCTCGTTCAACTCCGTTCACAACAACAGAGCTGCATTTGAAGGCAAATTGACATGTATCTCGATTGACCTTCTGTAGTAGTGCCCCTCCCATGCCAAATGCTACGTTGTCCGCACTCCAACCATTAATCTCAAGAACGGCGAGCACTTTGTCAATTGTCATTGGATCAACGCCATCGCCTTGTATCAATCGGACATGAGGGTCAAGCACACGATATCTCTGGGCATTCATCTTAAATCCAAACTTCGCACCAAGTATATCGAGGCACTTATGTACAACAGTTGGTGGATCACCACTATCTGGCCGAATCACCAATGTACCATTTCTAGCTAATACTTGATCATGAAGAATCTCTCCCCAGAGATGTTCGCACGCAGAGTAAATGTCATAAGAATCACTTACAACTGCGACTTTTTCCTCAGGAAATGCATCTAACATGGCACGAAATGCGTCAACTTCGTTGTAACGACCCCAACTGGTTATCGTCGAATGCTCTGCAGCAGGAATAGAAAATCCTGCCATGGGACAGTTGTAGTGTTGTCGACCGAGTAGAATTGCCGAAATCGTATCGGTTCCTTTAAAGTTCACGAGATGAGCAAGTCCACCAATCGCAGATGACTCTATGCTCGTAGAGCCACGAAAACCAAAGTCATGAAGCTTGAAATCTATGAGTGCTGGATCTCCAGTTCGTTCGAGATATCTAAGAATAATTTTCCGACAAGAATTAGACAACGTGGCTACGGTGATAGGATACCACATTTGAGCAAGACGTGTTTCTACATAGTTAGTGAGCCACGGAACAGCTGGGTCAGTATTCTCTACTGTGAAAAGAGCACATCTTGTTGGGACATGCATTCCCTCTGGTACCGCACGAATAACGAGCGGAAGTCGCCCATCGTGTTGCTTGATAATATGTTCCCAACCGGCGCGATTGAACATATCAGCTCTACCAAAATGATCTCGACAAAACAACTCAGCCTCATCTAAATCATCCAACCAAATGGGTTGTAATGCTGTCTGCAGATAATATTGCAGTCCAAAGAACACAGTTGATGGATATACACCACCTCTCGATTCAAAATAAGAGTGCATGTATTGCATTCCTGGCGGATATGCTCGCCAGTGACTAATCTTGTATGAATCCGTCGATAAAAGTGTGTTATAATGTTCGGGGAACTTACGGTTTAAGTCTTGCACACAATGCTCCAAAAAGAGGTTGATGTGTTGCGCATATCATCTCCTGTCCTTTATCTAGACTAACCCACGTGTAATCTTGTACTTCCGACGGATTTAATCGTGGAACACCAAAAGTGTACCAACCAAGATAAAGAGCAGTCATGATTTGATCGCGCGATCCACGATATCTCCAATCATCCACTCGAAGTGACGTCACATATTCAAGATCTGAGCCTTTATCAGCTGTTAAACCAGTCTCTTCATAGAGTTCGCGACTAGCGGCGGCTTCGAGGGATTTGTCGGTTGGGTCAACGAATCCACCGGGAAATGCCCACTCACCACTATCTGCCCGACGGATGAGAAATACGTCAGGGCGACGGACTAAAGCAATGTCAACAGCTTGATACGAGTGAGGAAATTGTTGCTGTAGTGTGTAGATACAACCTCGCAAGAACGAAGGATCTGATGATTCTTGGATTGCGGCACGAGAAGCAGTTCCAGCAGCTGTGATGGCAGGCTGTAATTCAAGCGCTTCGACAGGATATCGTCCTTTGTATGATTCAGCAAACGATAAACGTCCACCGTAGAGAGTGATGATAGCGTCTGGATAAGTGCGGCTAAGAAGAGTGTCGATTTGAGCTGACCAAGACTCATTGTCACGTTCATCAAACAAGGGTAGAACAAACACGACAAAAGGTTGTCCTGCCTGTTGTAAAGGACGAAATAGAGATTCTCTTTGTGAAAAAGTGAGAGGATTTTCCGGTGTCCGACCATCTAACGAATTGACACCAAGTAACACAACTATACGATCAGATTTTTCCCGTACTGTTTGTAGAAGTGTACGATGGCCATCATGGAGAGCAGGAACTTGAAATCGCCCGATTACAACGCCAATACGTAATGGGGCCATCGTATCCTCAGAAAAAGTTGGTGGGAGCCGGGAGTCGAACCCTTGTCTTCAGTTCCACAGACTGATGTCCTACCATTGAACGAGCTCCCACATGAAAAGGTGCGGGATGAGCAGCACTTCCCTGCCCGACCTTTGATTGATCAGCGCATATCCACCGGATCTAGGTGCTCCGTTTCTTTTGCGCATACTCCAATGCTCTGTCCTGAGCTAATCCCGCGTGAGCCGAACAGCAAGATTAATGGAGCTGGTGGAGCAGCACTGCCCTGCCCGACCTCCGGATTAACACGATTAAGCGAGATGACGTCTGTATTTCAAGACTGGTCTCTACTCCTATCGTTCTTCCGGTGCTCTGTCCTGAGCTACACCAGCACGAAATCATACACTTGCCTTCGTCGGATTGAGCTTTGCCTCCAATTCCTCTCGACGAGCCTTCCGCTTGTCTCGTCGCTCCGACGCAGTGAGATCGGCCGCATCAGCCTGAGCGAGCTCGCGCAGCTCCATCTCCATGACATCGCGGGTCCGATCTGCTATGTAGCGATCGAGAGAGCGAATTCCGTCGTCCAACCACACTGGCGACGAAAGCTGGTGGCGCTTGTAGCCTTCACGCAACATTTCAGCCAACGTCGAGAGCTCAATCGCCTCGTCCAGTTCGAGTCGGTTGAGATCCAGTCTCTGCAAACGCGCCATCAAACCAAGCATGAGATACTCCCTTCGTTTGTGAGCCAACTCCCGATAAGTGATCTTGTAACTACACGTGCGACAATACACTGTATGCGTTTCAATCGCTCTGTCGAAATCTAGAGAATGTTCATGAAGATGAATCATAACGCAACGTTCTCAATTCTCTACTTCCACAACGAATACACACTGAAGAATCATCACGACGAAGATTGTTGATCCACAGTGGTGTTTGCCAGCCACATCGTTGGCACTCAAGAAAGTGCCGGTGCGGAGAATTGAACTCCGGTTCCCGATTAGAAAGACCGGTTTCCTTGGCCACTAGAAGACACCGGCACATAAGAGGCACTAACGCGGCCTCACTTCACGCCCAGTTGCACATCCAACGATCTTGTACTCTTGTGAGCCAGCCGATCTTTTCAGCCCATCGGGCCAGGCAGCATGTCCGGTTTCTCTCCGGCACTCGGGAAGCCATTTAAATTCCTGGAAACCTCTGTGGTTCCCAAATCTCTGATTGCGGAATTACAGCACCATCACGCAACTTTCCACGAATTTCCATGAGCAAACGACCGAGCCAATTGAGACCAGTTCCAACTGGGCACTCTCCCCAGAACCGATCATTCCACCAATTACCCTCCACCAATCGTGCATCTCCAGTAGAGAGTAGGATAGATCGTTCTGGTTCTTGTGAAAACTTCTCGATCAAAAGTACACGCATGATTGGAACTTTGGCATCATCCCAATCGGGGCGAAGAACTACTGACCGAGCCATCTTCTTTGCTAAAGCAGGAGTAGCACATTCTCGTATTTGCTTTTGCATTGCGGGATAAATTGATTTCTGTGCTTGATATGCGTGTTCCACGGATGGATATGCATGACCATTATAGAACACCGTACAAGCAGAGTAGTTTCCTAGCTTGGTCCAGCGACCACGAAATGCGATGATTGGTTCCATCCTGCTCCAATTTTTACACACTCACCGAAATCCGTGGCAACACACTCATGCCTTTGGTCTTGTCCAACACTTCGTCCAGTGTCCGCAATGGTGTCTCCATCACTTCATCCATCAGCGAGTAGCGCGAGACACGCATAGTCTGAGCAAGATTCGGGAGCGAGTAGTAATCTACAGATTGGCCACGAAGATCAAATGTTTGAAGATCAATTCCTGCGGCCCGACATTCCCTCGAAAACGAGTCCGGCTCTCCCGCAAGTTGATAGAAATAGAGAGTTGGCTCTATATCCATCATTTGACAATATTTCTGATAGACAGGAGGCACCGGGATACCATGATTTGCACCATCTGAAACGAACACCATACCATCAACACGCAATTTCTTGTCTATGGCGTATTGAATGCCACAGTGCATATAGGTGCCACCAACAGCTCCGATGTTTCCCACAGCATACTTGATCTCTTCGAGAGATTTTCCCGTCACATTGAAATAACGAGGTGTCTGGTCGAAGAAAATCAGATGAACATTTCCTTTGACCATACGAGCCAAGATGCTGGAGACAGACATAGCCACATCGATAGCACCCTGCATAGAGCCAGATTTATCCCCAAGCACCAACCAATCTCCCTCGATCCCACCAAGTTTGTCGAGCTGCTTCTCTTGAAGAACCTGGAGTTTGCCAGAGAGCGCATCGTCGTCTTTCAATGCCTCTGCGGCTCGAGTGGTCTTGAGAGTTGCGGTCGCTCTCTTGGATGTCGCAGCCTTGCCCAACGCCAAATCCAGAGCCGCTCGAAGCACAGGATTTGTCTTGACACCAAGTTTTTCCAACCATTTCATGTTGGTAACCAACTCTGCCGGTGACATAGACTTGATGAGTGCAAGGACTGTGTCCGGTTCTTTGGCTTTTTTCCCAAGGGCACCACGAGCAATGAGAAATGGTATCTTGAATCGGACAATCGTGCCGGCCGCTTCCTCAATATCCATGAGGTGTAGGCGATGTATCGCATCGAAAATGCCATATTGTAGATGAATCTTCTCCTTGCCTTTTTCGCCATGAAAGAGAATCTCTCCGACCCATTGCGGCCGATCTACATGAAATCGGGCATACAACGTATGCAGAGTATTGCTATGCTGAACTGCGGTGTATTCAAACTGTCGACGATCAGCTTCCAGATCGCGCAAATATCGTGTCACCAACCGGCGCAACACCCGTTTTGGGGCATTTGCAGTGATTGCAAATGGAGGCACCGGGATAGCGATCTTCTTTTTATTGTCTTTTGGATCCGGCGTCATACGAGTGGATTCCAAAAAGATGCGCTTGAGCTCTTGTGGACGCAGATCAGCGATATGCGCCAGCGCATTATCCATGATAGGTTCATATAACGTTGGCAAATTAGTTGATTGTCGAGCCATAGCCAACGAAATCACGGGCAGTGCGATCTTGGCATCACGCACTTGCCCTTTGACATGATTCCATGCTACCAAATGCGCGAAGAAATTTGGATCTTCGAGAGCCGCGCGTTGGCCAATCTTGAGATAGGTCTCCATGTCACCATGAGCAGATTTCGTGAGTTCAGCAATAATCTGCTTCTTATCGAGTGCGGCTTCTGTCATAGCGTACTCCTGCTTTTGGAGAGTTTCTCTTGAATTTCGCGCAACTTCCAAGCCTGTTCAGTCAAACATGAAATCGAGCAGAGAACGAACGTGCCAAACGAACCACTTAGTGTGATTGTTTCTATCAGTGGATTGTTACAGATGGCACATTTCATGGTTCTGACGGATAAACACCATTATTACAACGACGAGAATCAACACCTAAGAGTCGGCCAGCACCGTCGAAATCCCCATTGACCACTTGGACACGATTTTCCCAACCAGTGAGATGAACAAGATGTCCGTTAGTGGTGTCTTTCCAGTCCACTTGCCCACCTTCCGAGCCAGAGACAGAGGCACCTCGTAGTTTCCAACAGTGAAATGGACGACCATCAGAAGCATACTGAACAACAATCCAGTCAGAACCAAAGCTGTTTGCAACCGTTTGATAGCAGGATTTTTGAAATCCCGCACAGCCAGTGGTCAAAACCAGAAGACTAAAGATCGTTATTCGTTTCTTCATGTGAGATATCCACCACATACACAAATTCCAGGATGCTCTTGTTCTTTATCTCTCTGTGGTGAAGAACATCCACGAGAACATACTGGTTGCGGAGATGGCCATCGCAGGAGGACTTGGAGTTTGTCAAGCTCCGACTGCGCCCGCCACGCCTGCACGACAGCATCCACATGCGACAGGTGTTGCCATTGGTGCGGCTCATCGCCTTTCCAGTCCCCGAACTTATACACCTGTGCGCCTTGTAGAATCGTGACGCGACACACCGCGCACGGTAAATCTCTTGCCGCTGTGTACTTGAGTGGTGTGGCCCCGGCCTGCGCCGGCCACGCCGCCCCTTGAGAACCGCGCACCACCGACAGAATCGCCGCCACGACCCCATCGGCGTTGTGGCTGTATTCCGACAACGCCCCAAATTCGGCCTGCCCGCCTTGCGTGAACCAATGCGCGACGATCTCCTGAATCACCCGCAGTTCTACCTCTTCCTCTGAAGGCGGGGACGGGCACGCCGCGACGAGATCGGCCCACCGCACCCATTCGCCCGTGTCAGATGGCAGGACCTGCTCAACCCACATCCGCGAAAGGACATACCGGGGGAGCGTCGTTAGCCACGATGGTATTTGGTTGCTCATACTCAATTATTGGCGACAGGTCGTTGTGCCTTATGTCGTTTGGTAGACCCTATCGGATTCGAACCGACGACCTCCTGATTATGAGTCAGGCGCTCTCCCACTGAGCTAAGGGACTGATAACATGTATGCACATCAGCGTCGCCAAATCTCACCATTTAGGAACATCTTCACGAATGTAACATTGTAGACCAATTAGCCGTGTCAAACCACTCTCAAGCTCATGGATTAAATACGGTGGCACGTCAGAAACATCATTACCAATGAATGAGTGCGCACACCGTTTTCCGTAGTCTTCTGGCCGATCTTGTACATTTGGGTCGATCAGAGTGACTATGTATTTTGGCATCTGCTACCCAAGACGGATTGAGCCCATAGTACGATGATCAAGATCTTGTACTTTCTGTTTTAGTGCCGCAACTGTCGACTCTAATTGCTTGATTTGCTTTCTCAACTCAGTAATTTCTTGTTCGAGTCGCCGAATGAAAAATTCAGACATATCTACCAATCCATCTCACGGCAGGTCGTTGTGGAACCACTACCAGCCAGGCCCGGACAAGCCGGACCTGATCTGGATCTGTGATCGCTCCCTAAGCGATTGCGTCTGCCAGTTCCGCCACATCAGGTTGCCCTGATGACAGGATTCGAACCTGCACACGGGATTTCTCCCATCATGTATCCACCACAGCGCCGTGAGAAACTCCAAATACCTCTCTTTGATGTTGTTCAGAACTAACGACTACACATTTGACACACAATCGAGCGAAAAGTCCTGAGCAACACTCATCCTTGAATGGGAGCACATGTTCCCGATAGTGCTCAAGTGAAATTGATTCGTTTGGATGAATGCCACACAGCCCACACAAGACACCAGGCTCCGTCGGCCGAATATGAACCATTAGACGGCCACTTCCCGCCGATACCACTCTTCCACCTCGTCTTCAGTGCGTGATGGTGTGGGTTCTAGTTCGCAACATCCACGATTGCACGTTCGATTGCGTTTGGAAGTCAGAGTGATGAAAAGCGTGTCGTCAGAATAACGCTCGACAACATTTCCGTAGACATCACTAACAGATGAACGAAGCTTTGGTTCAAGTGGCATGAAATCCGTCCTTCCGGAACAGGTTAAAGAATCGCGCGAGAGGTCGTCATGCCATTACACGTGAAGAACACGTGAATGTACGGGTGGAATCCAGCAACGGATTCCACCCATGAGATCCTCGATACATACGATCAAAGACTCCATGGGTGGCGTCGCTGGACAGGACTTACGTCCCATGTATGCATAACAGTGCTCGCGCGAACTGATATCGGTGGTAGGTCGACTTGGCATTTTTGATTTATCATTGAATCATGTATCCAAATCCGCACCACCGACGTCTGGCTATTAAGGAATCGCCAGCTCAACCACGATGTTTACCAACTCCATCGCTGATTATCCAAAGAAACAGGAGCATGAGCAACACAGTGACAAATTGGTCCACTCCGTTAATATGCTTTTCGAGGAAATCAGCAAACGTCATAAATTGTCCGACAGGTCGTACAGTATTTCCCTTGCGGGAACAGTCTTGGATTCGAACCAAGTACCCACTGATTGATAGTCAGTTGCTCTACCAGATGAGCTAACATGTACACTATACAGCGTCGGACAACAAGCTACCCACGCGTACGTTCCTTTTCCACTGCCGCTTTGAATTCCTCTTTGAGCAATGCCACGATTTGAATCGCAATCTTGGTGGCCGCAACAGCCATGGTGCCGTCGAGTCGCTGTTCTGTTGTGTACTCGTCGACAAGACCAGCCGCAATGTTCCCAGCCATCCGAGCGATTGTTGAGTCGTAGTCCTTCATTTATCCATCAAATCTGAAATTGTGAGACGAACATCAGCAGGCCAATGGTCTTGATCCTGCGGTTTCGTCAGATTCTGCTGCCGTCGAGTGATTCGGTTCGTCCGAAGCTGATGTTTGCGACGTTGATTGTTGCTTGCTCGCTCCGCACGTTTTGAGATGGCGATAAAATGACGTTTACCCATTATAAGTCCAACGGTGGGGGCCCGTGGCGTCCTGCGCACGCCGTCCCCCACCAGATTCATGATAAGTGGCTACCAACCATATCATGAGCAGTTAAAGATGACCGGTCTTATCCAGAATATAAGCAAAGAGCTCATTCATGGAAGGACCAGGATCATCTCACGCGGTGGCCTCTGCCAGCGAACTAGCGGCATCCGACGTCCCAGACGTCGACTGTTTGGCCTTCTGCGCGGCGAGCTGCTTCTCCAGCTTCTCCGCCTTGGCCTTGGTCTTCGCGAGACGCTCTTCCAGGTTCACGCTGCGATGCTGGGCGTTCTCCCCTCGTGCCTTCATGCGCTCTGCTTTCTTGAGATCCTTCTCCGTGGGCTCCGCGATGTTGCCAGCGTTGAACTCCACGGTATCCGGCGCATCCCCAGAAAACATCTTCCGAGACACAATGACTCGTGCCCGAGTCCCAGGCGCAATGTACGTCGCCGCTCCCTTGGCATGCCGCTTGTAGATTTCCAATTGTAGCATTGTTCTGACTCCTCATGAAATCTTGTTAACCGCCGTTCCAATTACCCGGTCAGTATAATACGAGCGGGGCTCGTTGTAAAGGAAAAACGGTCTTGCCAACAAAAGATTTTAATAAGATGAAAACAACATAATCAGCATAAAAGATTATTCAACATTATGTTTTCTTAGTCAATTTCGCAAGTAATAGTTCTAATTTGCTGATTCTGGATTTCGTCGCATCCAAGGCAGCTTCTTGATCTAAAAGTTTAATCCTGGCTTTCTCGAGCATTTCATCAATTCGCTTGATTCGCTGATTTAATGATTCTCGAGGATTTATGTTAGCAAGATTATAATGAAGAGCTTTATATTGAAGGACAATCCATGTTTCTTGTATTCTTGTATAAGTGCGGCGTACGCCGAAATTCTTCGTGTAATCTTCTTTGTTGGATCTTTGAATTCCAGATCACGTTCCATCTTGTTATATTCACGACGTAATTCATCGTAGGATTTACCCATACGCGACTATTATACCGCCGTTCTGATCTTCTTTCGGCTTTGGTGAACAAAATCTGGATAAGATTTAAACATGATTTGCCGAAATTTTGATGATAAGATTTACTTTACAAGATGAGGGTATAAGGTATAATAGCCAAGTGACTAGTCGTGCCGCCCGGCAACACTAGAAACCACGCCCGAGGATCTAATGCTCACACCATTAGGTGCCTCGGGCATCCCTCCGGACGTGTGTGACGTCAGCTAAAGATTAAGAGACTCGATACGATCTTCAAGATTTGCCAGTTTCTGATTTGGGCAATCAGGAAGGAATTTGTCTTCGTACACTTCGAGTGGATTACAGGATGTGAAATGTGATTCCGACGTGGCTTTCGAGATATACGGAAAGAGGATTTAGACTGATCTATTGGCCACGAGGGAAGGATCCAGCAACATGGAAGGGACCAAGAGAAGCAGGATGGAACGAGCGAACGTATAGTCCAGACGATTACAATGAAGGTTGCAATGTCGGCGTTCTGCTAGGAACGGAGATACAGCCAGGGAAATTTCTGTGCGATGTGGACTTTGATTGGACGGATGGACTTCCTCTTGCTAGAACCGTCCTGCCACCAACGGAATTTGGTTTTGGCCGTCCCTCCAGAGATACCAGCCACGCCTTCTTCACCACCAGCAAACCAGTTGTTAGCAAGGTCTACGAAGATATTGATAATAAGGGATTCGTTGAAATCCGAGGTACAAAGAACGACGGAACGATAGGTTTCCAAACGATGATGCCGCCCTCTCTTCATCCTAATGGAGAGACGCTACGGATGAAGGTTGATGGAGAAATTGGCCATTCTGATGAAATCGAACGTCGGGTCATGTTGTATGCAATCGCGTGTATGCTATGGCAGCATCTAGGATTGAAAGGATTACATCACAATAACCGTCTCAGCGTGGCAGGATTTTTGTTAACTGAAGGTCTAGCTGAGAATGAAGTAATTCTTATCAACACAGCCGTTGCCCAAATGTCAGGCAATGATGTGAGTGACGTTGAAACAACAACTCGAACAACTGCTGCGTTGCTTCGTGGTGGAAATGCAGCAGTTCAGGGTAAAGGAGCCTTAATTAAGGCGATTGGTGGAGAAAAGGACAAGGAAGGAAAGAAAGTTGTAGCCCGTATTAGAGAATGGCTCGGTGGAACTGATTTTCTACACGACGACAAGGACAAGACATTCAAGGACAATCAGGAGAACATCCGACGCGCCCTCGTGAAATTGGACGCAGTGTTGTCTTTCAACACTTTTGCCCAAGCCCCCATCGTGCAATACAATGGCTACACCGGACGTCTCGAAGATCACATGCAGGATCAGATATGGTTGGACATAGACGCGAAGTTTCAATTCCGGCCAACTAAGGAGTTCTTTCAGACTGTAGTTGGAAGCATCGCACGCCACAACACATTTCACCCAGTCCTTGATTATCTGAGCAGTTTGAAGTGGGACGGAATACCACGGATTGATGAGTGGTTGATCAAATATGCGGGTGCTGCGGACAGCGAGTATGCGCGATCTGTCTCCAGCATGGTCCTCATGGCCGCAGTTAAGAGAGTACGACAGCCAGGATGCAAATTTGATGAGATTACAATTCTTGAGAGTGGACAAGGATTGCTCAAGTCGAGTGCCCTGAAGAGTCTTTGTTATCGAGAAGAGTGGTTTACTGATGATTTGCCGTTGAATGTGGACTCAAAGATTGTTATTGAGAGGACTGCAGGCAAGTGGATTATCGAGGCATCGGATCTTTCAGGCATGAAGGCAGCACAACAAGAACATTTGAAGGCTCTGCTGTCACGGCAAGTAGACGCAGCAAGACTGTCATATGGCCGATTGTTGTCCGAAGTGCCTAGGCAATGGATCATAATAGGCACAACTAATCACCAAGTGTATCTGAAGGACGCAACTGGAGGACGACGATTCTGGCCAATGAGGATTAAGCAATTTGATCTTGATGGATTGAAATCTGTGAGAGATCAGCTATGGGCAGAGGCTGCTGCTCGGGAATCGAGTGGTGAATCAATTCGTTTGTCTCCTCATCTTTACAAATTTGCTGAATTGCAGCAAGAGCGTAGGAGAGAGGAAGATCCATGGGAAGAAGTGATTCGCAAGCATTTTGACGAGCATAAACGGATGAGAATAACAGTGAATGAGCTATGGGATTTGGTGCATGTGCCGGTTGAGAGGCGAAGCAATGTTGATCAGAAACGGTTATCAGACATTATGACACAGATGATGTTTAAGAGAGGACATGTGCGGCCGTTCGCCGGAGGCGATGCAGCAAGAGGATGGAAGAGAGACGGAGATCCTGATTTATTTACACGAAAAGATGAGGATTAATGTTGATTTACTTCAGAGAGATACCGGCGTATAATAGAGTGTATGCAAACGTACATTATTGCTTACGGAGCCGAACTCGTGAAGATTGGACGAAGTAGAGATGCACGAGGAAGAATTAAGCAACTTCGTGGATTACATCCTGTAGACAACATTGAAATCTTAGCGATTATAGATGATGACATTGAACAAGAGTTACATCAACGATTTGGACATTGTCGTAGAAAGGGTGAGTGGTTTCAGAGGACAGATGAGATAGAGGAGTATGTTCGGGAAGTAGGTGTGAGCAAGGACCCGGTTGAGGTTATTCTTGAAGATTGGTTCTGGAGATCTGGAGAGCCAACTTCGATTTCTTACAGAGATCTCCGTGATAGAACTAACAAGAAACACATAAATCAAGATAGAGTGACAGACATAGTGAGGGATCTTGGTGGACATCATTGGTATCGGAACCGAATAGGGTGGTTTCGGATCCCGTAGGTTCGAGTGGATGAAATGTGAAGAAGCTCACAGCCTTGTATACGCGAATACCGCTGTATACGCCCCCCAGCCAAAGTTACCTGATCGGACCATGCCCCCTCAATGCCTTTCAGCCTTATATTACGTTTACAAAGTATACAACAACAAAAGGGTAATAAATACGGCCATGGTCCGTAAACGCACCGTAAACTTTGACGTAAACTTCAGAGCTCCGTCTGAGCTCTCGACGTTTACTGAAGATTCCGCCCACGACTATGTATTTAGCCCGCAACACGTTTACAACGTTTACAAGATGTAGGAATTCAGAAGGCGGGTGCTGAAAACCGGCGGGAAATCGCTCGCTCTTCCCGAGTAAATCTTACTCGATTTCTAGTTTTTCCCGAGCTTGTTTGGCCAATCTGGATATGGCCACGAGGTGTGTCAGCGCTGCGTCGTGCCTCATCCTATCACTATCTTCCGATAGCTCCAAAATGCGGTCCAGGTAGTAGATAATGTCCTGTTTCTCCACGAAATCCCTCACTTTTAGGTGAAAATATGGCAAATTTGTTTGATTTTGGTGGTGTTTCTGAGTAATGCAAGTCCAAACTGTGGCACATAGAGAAATGAAATCCTACTCTTTCTTGCGGGTATACCATCCAGCAGGCGACCGTTCCATCTCCGGTCGCTTGTCCGCCTGCTCTTGCCGTTCTGCCATCCTCGCGTCGATATCATGCTCTGCCGCCGCATCGACGTCGCTTGGTGAAATCGGTCGCGTCTTGTACCAGGAGTCCGCATCATCCTGGTTCTCGGGATCCTGACCCATTGGGTCCCCCGTCGGATTCCTCTCGATATACTGGGCATATCGCTCACTGCTCAACACGTCGCTCGCCACTGCCACAATCTTGTTGAAATACTCCTCGTAGGTGATGGCTCCCTCGAGCAACTGCATTCGGACCTTCTCTTGCGCTTCAAAGAACTCTCGAAACATAACCTAACCTCCAGGCTACCATTATACTATGCCTTGCCCTAAATGTAAAGAGAAAGTTTTGCCGAAAGTTCTTGGTCTGTTTCATGATTGGGAAAATGTAAAGACAAATCGTTCTCGAAATATCCTCCCAAGACAAGAACACGTAGAGAAGGCGTACACGACCCCAGGAATCAAGTTGTGATTTGCATGATACTGGGGGTACGCTGGTTTGATCTACTAGACCCACAGCGCCGCCTGGCACCAACGAGCCCAGGAATCTAGCTGTCCCCACTTACGATTTGCGTATATAGCCATAGCTAGACCCACAGCGCCGCCGGTCGCCGGGCCTGTGGGTCTAGTTGACGATTAGGGTACGGTAGGCCGCGTTTGGACCCAACTAGACCCAGCGGGTCCGCTATGGCCCTTGCCGACCCACCCTAGCTAACCTACTGACCTGCCGAGGCTTAGGCTAGGCGCCCCTGTGGGTCTAGTTGTCCTAGGGTAGGCTAGGGTAGCCTAGAGGCCGCCAACTAGACCCCTGGAGGCGCTGGCAGCCCCGGCTGTAACCTACTGACCTGTCTGCACTTAGGCTCCCAGCGCGCGCGGACGTTTTGACCGGCTAACCCCTGACAGGTCAGTAGTTTATAGTAACCGGACTTTCTAACGTTTTGAGTAGGTACGATAACTCCAGACAGGTCAACGGGTTAACCCCCGTCCTTTACACCCGTTCAAATCGGCGTATAATGGTATCACGGTCGGGGGCGGTAGAAAGGGTTAAGGCCTCCGGGCGGTGCGGGTAGGGAACGGGCGGTATAGCGGGTGGGTGCGAAACGGGTGCTCACAGCGAAGCCAAGAACCAGGACCTTACCAGTAAAGAAGCGGGTGGCCCAGTGGGTGCTCTCTTGGAAGGTGGGTAAGTGTACCATCAACAAGAAAGAAGACCAGGCCGAAATCCTCTAGGGGAAACCGCGCCAGGATAGTCGGTTGTTGCGTGTTCGGCTGGAGCCGCGCGGGTTCCAGCCCCTCACGGAGCAATCATGCTCCTACGAAAGGACTATCTTCTCATGGCTACCAAGTATTCACTCGAAGCGAAGTTCGTCGCGAACGGTTCCAAGCTCAAGGTCTATGCCCACGAGGGCAAGCGTGGAATCAACATCGGCGTCACCATCAAGAATCCGGGGATGCGCGCGGTCACCGGCTGCCCTGCGTGCGTGCAGGACCAGGACGTCGCAGCGGCTCGTTTCTACGAGCTCGTGAACGACGCAATCTCGCTCGGGTGGACTCCCAAGTCGACCACCAGCGGTGTCGCAACGCGTCGGACATCGTTCTCGCTGGTGCCGGCTGCTCCCGGCTTCGTTCCGCCTGCTCCCGAAGTCATCGCCGAAATCGGCGGCGACCCGGTGGACCAGGACGGCTTCGTCAACGAAGACGTTTCCTCGGATCTGACGCCTCCGGCGGCTCCGGATCCGGCGGCGATCGTCAACGACAAGCCGAAGTCGCGTCGTCGTCAGTAGGACTCTGCGGGGTGGACAGGAAATGTTCCTGTCCATCTCGGAGCACTCCTGCTCCCTCCGAAAATGGTGCAACGTGAAGGGACCAATCATCGGCTTGGAACCGTCTGACCGCGAAGGTCAGCCGGATTACGAAATCCGTCTCGGGAAAGATCATCGCGTCTACTGCAACTGTGCGTCGTGGCGGTATTCGCCCGCTCCTGCGAAAACCTGCAAGCATCTTAAGCGTTTCAATGCGAAGATCGTCGCTGCTGCGGCCGCTGCGGCATGACTCTGCGGGGTGGGCATGAGAAATCATGCCTATCTCGGAGCACTCCTGCTCCCTGCGGTTCCGAAAGGACCAATCAATGGTCAATGGCACAGTCGTCAAGATTGTCTCCGGCAAGAAGAACCTCGGCGTCGTCGGCAAGGTCTTCTGGCAGGGTCAGACCCGCTTCGGGTCACGTGTGGGTCTGAAGCAAGAAGGTTGCGACGTTGCTATCTGGGTTAAGTCGAACGAAATCCAGATTCTGGGCGCACCCGAGGGCGATCCTCAACCCGATCTCACCGATGTCGTCCACGCGCTCGAAGCGCGCGTCGCTATTCTCGAAGAATTCATCTCTACTCTTGTTCCTTCAGTCGTGGCGTAGGATGGCCGCGGGGAGGGCAGGGCCAAATGTGTCCTGCTCCTCTCGGAGCTCTCCTGCTCCAGGAAGGTGGTCTATGACCACTGTATTTGTGGTCTGTCATCTGGATGGCCGCTATGTCCAGGTGTACAGCGATGTGCGCGCGGCGAATCGTTTCATCTCGGATACTGGTCGTCGTGGTCTTGGAGGCTACGACGAGTATGTTATCCACACGTGCCCTATGTGGTCGTCAGCCGATCTCGCGATTGGCGACCAGGTACATGAAATCGTGGACCGGCGGTCCTCCCCTCGGTGGGATGTGGATCCTCGGGACTAGGACTCTGCGGGGTGGGCGCGAAATGTCGCGCCTAGCTCGGAGCTCTCCTGCTCCTGAAAGGACGTGTCGCGTTGCGATAGAATGGTAACCTCACAGTGAGTGTCTCTGCCGGATCCAGGCAGGAAAGATCAGAGACACGAGGAACAGGAGTCTGGACCATGCGCTCAACCTGGGCCCAGGCCGAGGACGTCCTTCGGGACATTCCCTCGCGCGCGCATGGCATGATAAATCGCGCAGGAATCTGCGGGGTGGGCACGGCTGCGGTCGCGCCTAGCTCGGAGCACTCCTGCTCCCTGCGGTTCCGAAAGGATCTCATGCGTATCTACGATTCTCTTTCGAACGCCTCGAAATCGGCGCTCGCGACAGCTCAGAAGGGACGGAGAAAATGAAACTCCTGAAAGTCCTTCTGTTGCTGTCTCTCACTCCGTTGGCTCTCATGTTCTCGTGGTTCGGGCTCGCTGTGCTCGTGTTCCTGATCTATCGAGTGGTCATGAAGGCGACGCCGCCTGTCGTTCACTACGTGCGCGTGGTGCGATGAGCAACTGTATCGAAATCTCTGGTCGAGTCTTGAAGACCTTCAGCGACAGCGAAATTGACATCGCTGCGCTGAAGGCCCTCATTGAGTCAGTCCAGGATCTTCCGAGCGCGCCGAAATCCGGCGACGAGTATCTTGCGTGGTGGTTCCTGACAAGTCAGTGCCACGACAGCACGTGGTTCTCCGAGAGCGGATCGTATGTTACGATTCCGTTCGGTCAGTGTCGGTCTACTCACACGTGGCGCGACTTCCGCGGCACTCTGTCCTTGTTGGCGAAATACGCCCGCAAGCCGATCAAGATCACGTTCATGCTTCGCGACGTGGATTGGGATAACAACTCGAAGCCTGGTCCGCTGGTGGTGCGCCTGACCCCTGGTGGTCAGGTAGACTTCGTAGAGTAGGAGGCGAAATGCTGCGCTGGTTCAGGATCTGGATTCACCCTGTTCGATGGGTACGACGCTTTCGCTTGCTCTACGAGCAAGGATTCAGCTGGAAATTTATTCTCCAGAACTTTTGGAGATAGAGTCGGGTAGCAGGAGAGACGAGAGGGAAGGACAGCAAACTTCCCGATCGTTTCCTGAACGGATTATCTTTACAACAGCGGCAAAATACGCTATACTGGTGGTCGTTCCGCTTTGCGTGCTGCTGGTCCAGGAAATCGGCGAACTCTTTCGTGTCCTCGGTGCAAGGCACGGCGAGTGCTGACGCCTGCTGACAGGGATCGGGGATACGTGTGCGACGCGTGTGCGGATCGCTGCGGAACGTGGGTGGGACTGATGTTATTCCTGCGAAATCTCTACTTTCGACTCATCGAGTGGCGCAACTACGAACCGCCGGACTATATCCGGCAGAGGATGTGGTAGATATGGATGCTCCTGCGATTGCTGTCGAGACCGACTACGACGGATACTTCGAGCGACTCGTGAAATCCTGGGTCGCTCGAAAATCAGGCAAATTTAATCATTCGCTCATCCACATCACAGCCGGACCTTATCGGTCCGCTGCTGTGTCCTTCGAGAAGGACGGCGACACGCTCCATCTCGACTTCTACTCCGCGCTCCGCACTGGTTTCGGCGCCCTGTCGGAGGCCGAAATCCTCCAGATCATCGAGCTCCTGTGATGAAAGCAGCCGACATCCCTGCAATGACAGTGCGGCAGGTGATTGAGATGCTGGAGAAATTCGAGGATCACCAGGACCAGAAGTTAGTGTTCAGCGACGTGAAATACGGTGACTTCGATCTCATCGGGTCTGTTGGATCTTATTTGAGTGAGGACAATTTCCAACAAGATCATCGTCCTATTCTTCGGTTGCGCAAGAGGAAATGAAATGTTCAAGTTTGTGCGCGACGGCGTCGAGTGGCACGGATTTCATCGAGTGTCTAGTCCAAGCGACGTTCCTGTTGGATGTTTCTTGGTGCTTATCTGGTTCGATGGCGAGCCAGATCTCTGGGCCACCGAGACAGAGGACATCGAGTCCTTGCAACGCTATTATCGTCGAGAGTGGCCACAGCACGACATTCCCTTCACAATCTCTCGGGTCGTGAACTTCGGTCTAGATCTGGCTGTGAAATAATGGCCGGAAGATGGGTGTTCCCACTCGATCCGAACTGCGAGAAGGCCAACGCTTTTCTCGATTCACTCTACAACGATCCGATGTCGGTGGGTGCTCCACTGGACGACATCACAGAGGACTTCGAGCGCAATCATCGCAAAACGTGTGTTCAGTGCCAGGAGTATTGTGCTGCCAATGTGGATGTGGAATATGGCTACTAAGAAACGAAATCTAACAGTCGAGCGAGGTCGTGGTGCTACATACAGAAATGAAAAGTTCGTTGTGTACGAACACTCTGTATATCCGCGACATTCGGTGCTTGCTGGTCAGGACAGGCGAGTCTGGATCGAGGAATACGAGACTCTTGCCGATGCGCAGCGTGCGTATCCCACTGCTGTGTGGATTCCTGGGACCACTTTCAGGCATCCTGATCTGAGCCACCTGTCTGACTCTGAAGGATGAAACCACTCCTATAGTAGTGAGGAGAGATCATATAGGAGACATATAGGAGAGCAGGAGTCCGGATCTAGACTACACCTAAACTTCAGGAGGATGTATGAGTGCTCGTGTATGCGAGGACTGTGGGCATGAGTCCAAGACCTATTGGGTGCATGATAGTCAGTGGCTGTGTGCTACATGCTGGAAGCTGTCGAGATGCATCACACAAGGAGTAGAGGAGCAGGAGCAACAAGAGAAGGAGCAAGACATGGGCATAGTGTGTGGTGTGTCATCATGATGTCTCACATAGAGATGCGCACCATACTCGCGATCCTCGTACTCAACGACACCAGAGTGCATGTATCTGCACATGTATGGTTAATCGCGAATGCGTTCGGAGACTTCTTCGTGAGACAAGACAAGGACTTCAACAAACAAGAGTTCTTGCTCTACATCTATCACAACAAGATCCCCATCGCTTTCTTCATCTAATCAACACGAAGACGACGAGAATCCCATCGGCCGCCGATCAATAGGTGGTCGGACGACGAGAATCGCCCAAAACTATATTCTGCCCCAAAATCCCGTCTTCTTCCTCCCCACCTCACCGTCTACTACGTCCTCTTCCTCCACTCCAACTATATTCTCAACTTTTTCACCGATCTCCTCCTCAATCCCACCCCCAAAATCCCCTTCCACGTCCCTTCTCCTCCGCCCAAAACTATATTCTCAAAAATTTTCCGGTCGTCGTCCTCCCCCTGCCCAACCTTCAAAACCTCATCCAAAATTTCTCACAAATTCGTGTCAACATCTCTAGATAAGTTCTACTTTACATTTAACTCTAAACCCGTTATGATACTCAAAACTCAGAAACATCAGCGCGAATTCCAGGAGTTACGATGCCACTTCACGTGTTCCTTCTAGGACCAGCTCCGGAAGGAATGATATGGGATCACAAGAATCGTGATAAGATGGACAATAGAAAGGAGAATCTTCGTCTTGTCACGCCAACAGTGAGCAAACGAAATCAGAACGTCTACTCGAATAACACGTCCGGAGTGAAAGGAGTCTTTTTTGATAATCGTAAACGAATCAAGATTGGTGTTGGTGGTCGACAAATAGATCTTGGCCATTTTGATACGTTATCTGAAGCAACTACCGCACGACTTGCTGCCGAAAAGAAATATTGGGGCAACGACAGATAACACCATACAACAAGCACCATATCAGCAACGATTTACGGGTTGAAGATCCATTATCGGCAAAAGAAGATACAATCACGACCTGCCCTTTAGTATACACTTAGTACTGCTAGGAGAGAATTCTCCGAACAAGGACTAGAGGGTATCTATATTAGTCTTTTTCCAGATCCTCCTCCGCCCCGCACTCCCTCACAGCCGACGTCTACGTCGGATGGTCCCAAGCATATTTCTCTATCTGAAATCCGCAAGAAAGCCAAGAAAGATCTACTCGAACTAGTGGGTCCGGCGGTCGAGGCGCTGCGAAAGGCGATTGTGTATGGGGATCCCGACGACGCTCTATCGGTCAAGGCTGCCTGTGCCGTGCTAGATCGCACCGGCTTCGGGACTCACTCTACGATTGCCATTGATGACAATGCAGCAGATCTTAGCAATCTCACACCAGAGCAATTGAAGCGGCGTTTGGCGAAGGTAGCAGCGGCGATCGCGCACCAGTCCCCGTCTACGGGGGCTGGCTCCGCTAACCCAGATGGGGCGAATGCTGTTCTTTCTTTTCCAACATCGAAGGACTCTAGTGTACATTAAGTGGCTGAATTAGAGTACTCTACTGTAGACTCTGATCAAGACTCTTGGGAGCCAGAAGATCCTATCGCTGCTCTTGCCGCGATTGAGGCCGAACTTACCCGTCGAGAATTTCTCGCAAATCCTGTCTATTGGAACGAAGAGCGGTTGCACGACTTTCTCTGGAGTGTGCAAAAGCAGATTCTAGAGGCGTTGGCTGTACATCGTCGTGTCGCTGTCAGATCCTGCCATGAAGTCGGCAAATCCTTTCTTGCTGGTCGCATTGCTGCCTGGTGGATCGACACGTCTCCTGTAGTAGGAGATGCGTTTGTCGTGACGAGTGCCCCGTCTGGGCATCAGGTGCGGGCTATTCTATGGAAAGAAATCGGTCGCGCCCACACTAGAGGAAATCTTCGTGGTCGGCTCAATCAGACAGAGTGGCTCCAGGAAACGAATGGAGGCAAAGAAGAGCAAGTCGCATTTGGTCGGAAGCCAGATGACATGAATCCAGACGCATTCCAGGGGATTCACGCTCGACGAGTGCTGGTGATCTTCGATGAGGCGAATGGGATTCGTGGGCCTCTCTGGGAAGCGGCAGACACGCTGATTGCCAACGATGAATCGAAGATGCTCTGCATAGGAAATCCTGACGATCCGGTAGGGGAATTCTACGAAGCGTGCCGGCCGGGGTCGGGATGGCACGTGATAGAAATTGGGGCATTTGATTCACCAACCTTTACAGGGGAACCGGTCCCAACGAAAATCGCACCACTGCTCATCGGACGTACGTATGTCGACGAAAAACGGCGAAAATGGGCACCCAACTGGTACTGGGTGGACAGGAACGGACAGCCAACGGATAATGTTGCTGAAGGAGTTCGTTGTGTCCCGCCCGACGGAGTTAGTCCCACCGATACGAATCCTCTGTGGCAATCCAAGATCCTCGGCAAATTTCCCGAGAACAGTGAAACGGGTGGGTTGATTCCAATCTCATGGGTATTGGCCGCACAGAACCGCGCACTGCCAGCAGTCGGCCCAAATGAGATGGGGCAGGACGTAGGCGGTGGTGGGGACTCTAGTTGTACAGCTCATCGCCGTGGCCCTGTTGTTCGTATCAAACGGGAAGATCATAATCCAGATACAATGCAAACATGTGGGCATATGTTGGCGGATCTGAAAGAGGTTGGGGCAACTCTCACCAAAGTTGATGTTATCGGCATAGGTCGTGGTATCGTAGATCGTGCTAAGGAAGTGCACGCAGAGGAAGAAGCACTTTGCAAATCCCTCGATAAGGGGCCACCCAAATGGAAAGTCGTTGGCATAAATGTTTCTGGGGAACCTCAGGATAAAACTGCTTTCATAAATCTTCGAGCGGAATTATGGTGGAATATTCGTGGTATGTTTGAAGCGGGCACAATCGATATCGATTCACAAGATGAAGACTTGGCTGCGGAACTGTGCTCAATTCGGTACAAGAGGACATCTTCTGGCAAGATCCAGATTGAAAGTAAAGACGAAGCCAAGCGTCGTGGGATTCCATCGCCCAATCGGGCGGACGCGTTGATGTTGGCATTTGCCCCGGAAATTAAGATTAAAGACAAGACGTGGGTCACATGGTGATGGCATCTTATCCTGTTAGGGCCACAAGAGTAGAAAACTTTGAGGTCTTGAACGGAGATCCTGCTCCTGGTTCCTTCTGTTTTGAAGCGACGGGCAAAGGGTTATTGTACATATGCCCATGTGGCTGTGGGAAGATGGGATTCGTAGGATTCCGTGGGAAGGTGGATCCACCGCGGCCAGCGTGGGAATGGGATGGAAATGAAGAAAGTCCTACACTTAGTCCAAGCATACATGATGTAGGTCATTGGCACGGTTGGTTGCGGGAGGGGCAATGGACCATAGCAGCATGAGTGAAAAAATTTGTGCAACTGATGGTACACCATTAGCTGATGATCATCGCGAGATTGATCCAGCAACCGGTATGCAGAAACAGTACATGGTGCTCGCACCTGAGGAACGGGCCAAAGGATATGTCCGTCCTCTTCGCTACAGCTACAAACATTTGTCCTGTAATTCGGAAACACGAATGAATTCTGCTTTGGCGGAGACATACGCACGAAATCCTCAATTTTACAGTGGCACGTTTTGTGTCCTGTGTAGGAAGCATTTTCCATTAGATCAATTTGTATGGGTTGATGATGGCAAAATGGTGGGATCATGAAAGCCATAAAGAAGCCTATTCCGATAGAAATTGAGGAATTTCAACCACACCGAAGGCCATGGCCTATTTGTGTGGAAGAAGGTGAGACAGGCTCGACCATGAGATATTGTGTGGTGAACAAATTGCATGGATCACGAATTGGTATCAAGCCTGGAGATTTCATCAACGTATCGGATAAAACGGGGACAGACATCTATCCGATTGATCGGGATACATTCATGAAAACCTACGATATCATAGAATGAATTTGCATGAGTGATGAAGATGGGCGACCCAAGGTTTCGATTCATGAAGCAGAAGAAATCTGTGGCGTCAGTCGACGTACAATTTACAATTGGTTGCATGCAGACAAAGTAGAGTTTGTTCGTACTCCTAGTGGTAGTGTTCGCATTTATCGAGATTCGTTATTTTGTCCCGGGAATTTTCCCAAGTTGAAGGAGAGTAATAATGCTTGAAGTGACCAGTTCCAATGAAGAGCAAGTCCCCATCACCGCGTCGCCAGTTAGCTCGTCTGGCAAACCTGCGCGCTTTGATGGCGCGCTCCGTATCACGGTGCAGAGCGGCAATTCTACGTTCACACAAGATCCGGCGACACCGAACGCGTTCAACGTAGTGAGTGAAGACGCTCCTGGTGTGACGGATTATCTGGTTGAAGGGGATGCGGATCTTGGATCCGGCGTCACCCTCATTCAGGAAGTCGTGCGTTACACAGTGACAGGTGCAAACGCAGCAGCGTTTGGTCTCGTCGGTGGCACTGCGATTCCGAAGTAAGTTATGGCTGGGTGGGGCTTCGTGCTGGGGAGCAAAAACATCAAAATCTGATGTAAAGAAGTGCCCACCCACCATATTTCTAAAGGACGAGACTAAATGACCAAAGTTGAAGAAGCTCTCGATGAAATCAACAATCGTATTGCCGTATTCGCACCGCAACACGAGGGACTACGAGACTACTCTCTTCTCAACCTTGCTGCTCCGACACGACAAGAAGTGCAGGCTTTGATTGCGGTCTATGATCGTCGTTTTGGCCATCTACTCCGGACAAAAGAATCACTCGAACAACTGATGGCCGACGGGCATCCTGATCTTGCTGTTCGCGAAGTGGAATTTCCAATATTGACCGAACTCAAGGAAAATGCTGCGACGATTGAGGCAGCTCTCAAAATGTTTGTGAGTGGAGCAGCAACTGGTATGAACTTGAGTAGTGGCGAAGCAAATCAGAAGTAAATAGCCATGGAAGAAGCTACTGGTCTTGCGGTCCAATCTACTTCACAAATTGCTGAAATCCGTGCAGCTGCAAGTGTGCTGATAGAAAGAATGCAATTCTTGCGGCAAGCAGGAATCTCATTCAAAGGAGAACGAGATCTCTACGAAATTCTTGGATATGAACGACTTCTTACCAATAGAGACTTTCGTGATCGTTATGCTCGTGGTGGTATCGCTGGACGAATCGTCGACGCGTTTCCTAAAGCCACATGGCGCGGTGGTTGGGAACTGATAGAAGATGAAGATCCACAGACGGATACCAAATTTGAAAAAACGTGGCGAGAATTAGCAAATCGATTAAAGATTGGTGCGGTTTTACAACGTGCGGATATTCTTGCTGGGCTCAGTACATATGCGGTTGTATTGATTGGAGCGAAAGGTTCAGCAAATTTGGACGAAGAACTACCAAGGGGTAATCCTGATGATCTTTTATATCTAACACCATTCTCAGGTGGTGGTGGTCCTGGTGCTTCGCAACGTCGCTCAATGACAATTGATGCAGATGCAACCATACAAACGTATGTGACGGATACGTCTGATGAACGATTTGGTCTTCCTCTTACTTACTCTCTTAAGCGCACTGATTTTTCTGTTCCTACCTTTGTGAAAACTGTACACTGGACACGAGTAATCCACATAGCTGAAGGAATACTTGATGATGAAGTATTTGGTCAGCCAGCGTTAGAGCGTGTCTGGAATTTGCTCGATGATCTTGATAAAGTGACTGGTGGTGGTGCGGAAGCATTTTGGCTGCGTGCGAATCAAGGACTGCAACTTGATATTGATAAAGAGATGGACATGACGCCTGAGGAAAAAGAGGCGTTGAAGACGCAGGCAGATGAGTACCAGCATCAAATACGTCGTATGCTTCGCACTCGGGGTGTTTCTGTTAACACTCTGGGCAGCGATGTGGCAAATTTTAGCAATCCTGCTGACGCCGTCCTTACTCAAATCGCTGGTTCTAAAGGTATTCCAAAGCGGATTCTAACAGGATCTGAAATGGGAGAACTCGCTTCCTCCCAAGATCGTGATAACTGGAAAGACCAAGTGAACGGGCGTCAGACCGAATACGCCGGTCCCTATATAGTACGGCCGTTAGTGGATCGGCTCATCAAGTTTGGATATCTCCCGACACCGAAAAAGGGTCCAACAGCATACGAAGTGCGATGGCCTCACATTCAGGTTCTAACAGAGCAGGAGAAATATCAAGGAGCACAAGCGTGGGCTTCTGCTAATCAAACGGCAGGAAAGCCTGTTTTTACAGTAGATGAAATCCGAGATAGATGGTACGGTTTTGAACCATTAACAGAAGAACAAATTGCGAAAGAACTCCCACCTGCTCCACCAGAAGTACCTGGAGGAGAACTTCCACCAACAGAAGAAGAGATTGATCCAGAAACAGGTTTACCATTAGCGAGTTTGGATCCAGACATCGCTTCGTTTGTGGCTCCAAAAGATGCTCCAAAATCACTTCCTCGCGCCGCGGCAGCACTTCCTGAAGGATCCGAAAAGATTGATTCCGTAGTTGTGCCATTATCCAAGGATGAAATCTTCTCTCTCGCTGAAACAATAGATGCTGATTGGAAAGTTGGAGAGAAAGGACTTACTCGTGTTTTCAACTTTGCTGATCGTCGCATGTGTGCGTCTTTTATACAACAAATTGCGAAGGATGCGAACTCAGCGAATCATCACCCCGACATTGTAATGGATGGTGATTCAGTTGAAATCTCTTATACAACCCATTCGGTTGGTGATAAACTCACCAAGCTAGATTTTGAAGCTGCGGCACGAGCCGATGCTCTTGCGCTGCCACTTCGAGCTGCCGGTGGTCCTGGCTCTGGTCCACAAAAAGGTCAAGGTTCGGGTCGTGTTCCTTACTCCCCATTTCCATCCGATTATGGCTTCACTGATCCTGCCGTACGAGCCAAGCTTGCTGACCATTTTGTAGAACTGCATAATTCTGCATCTAAGGAGTATAAGGAAGCATTCGCGAAGGTTGGCGCCAAGATGTGGCGGGATGATTATGCTCACCCACTGACTGGCGAAAATGCAGATTTCATAAAAGATCATGTTGCTAAGAGTACTCCTAATGCTATCAAGTCTATCTACACCATAACACGTCCTCTTACAATGCTCGACAGCTATCCAAATGTGCCAGCAAGTAAACGAGAGATACTTGACAAGGACGTCGACCGAATCTTCAACAAATATCAGCATCAGTGGACACGAACAATTAAGACTCTTGGTGGTCCTGGCTCTGGCCCAAATCCTGGCGGTGGATCTCGTGATAACGGGGGTGATGACGATGACTCGGTGAAATTTGATAACAGAGAACTTCGTCATAATTGGACAGAAGGATCTCGTGCTACTCAATCCAAGATGAGTGATCCTACAACACCAGAGGGTGAGGAATTTTCAAAATATCTAGACACACTGCCGAAAGTTGATGGCACTTTTTATCGGGGGATGGTTGTAACATCAGAAAACTTTGAGAAAATGAAATCTGATACGAGCTATAACCTGACCAAACACTCATCTTCATCTGATAACAAGGATATAGCTGAGGGATTTCTTGGAGAACAATCTGGTTCTGAAGATGGTGTTCTAGTTCTCTTAAAAATAGAAGGATCTGGACGAAAACTAACTTCAGCTGAAGACGATCTTGAAGATGAGGGTGAAGTTGTTCTTCTCGCTGGAACACAGTATGAACGTGTTTCTTTTGAGAAGATGAAATCTGTAGAAGATAGTTGGCAGATTACATATCGCGAGAAGAAAATACCAAAAACTCTTGGTGGTCCTGGCTCTGGTCCTCACCCGGGACCAGCTCGAACCACATCAGATGTACGCAAAGCAAACAATTTATCAGCAACTGCAAATGCTCTTTCACAGAAAGCTGTGAAATCTGGTAATAAAGAAGACCATATCGCTGCTGCAAATGCTCATCAGATAGCAGCACGTTCACAATCTGGTCTTGGGTTATCAATGATCGCATCAGATCACGCTGTTCAGGCACGAATGCACTTGGACGAGACGAAATCTGAAGCGGATCACGTAGCTGCTGTTGAGCAACGTATTCGCGAAAATAATGGTGATATTGAGGAACGCGAAGATCAGATGAATCTTTCGCGAATACCTGCTGATCGTCTTCAAGACGAAATCAAGTATGCAGAGAAAGGAGGAGGAGACGACGTTACCATCAAGATTCCTTCTGGCTCTGAATTCTCGATGTCCTTGAAGGAAGCGAAAGCAGTTCTCAAAGAAATCACGAAACACCGTGGTCGCCATCTTGAAACGACAGAGCAGGAATTATATGTTCTTGGTGGTCCTGGTTCTGGTCCTCGCGATCAAGGCAAAGGTCGCAAACCAGGAATTGGTCGGCAGCCCGCAGCAATCAAACCTTCGGGGATCAAGCAAAAATTTAGCAAAGATGGTCGTCCTGTTCCTATTATTACCACTTCCATCGAAGAAGCAATTCTTCTAGTACATGAAGGTCTTGTTGTTCAAGTTCGCGATGTTAAAGAAGCGCACACACTAATAGAGCGTCTTGCTGCTCTCGCGACTGCTGCACAAGCTGCGGGAAAAGACGCGAAGGACTATGATCTTTGCCAGGTCTCAGTTGCTGGCAGTAACATGTTCTGTTCTGAAAGTCTACGATCTGAGAAATATCCAGATGGTGTGCCACGACTTGAAATGCCACAACTTGGTGGCCTGACTGTTCCAGGATCTGAAGCAGACAACTTAAAGAAAGATGAAGAAGGCAAAGTTAATGGGGCTGAAGCCTTCAAAGACCATCTGAAATCTCTAGGAATTGATATTTCTTCCGAGAATGTAAAATCTTCTAGTCTAAAAGCCAGCCAGCGAGAACTTATTGGTTCTAAGGTTGCTGGAATGATGGCTCGGATGGAAAAGGAACGGGAAGGTAAGAAGTCTGATAATAAAGAGAAGAATGCTATCTTTGTTTCGAGCGATAATTATGTAATAGATGGTCATCACCGTTGGGCGGCGTCTGTAGGGAAAGATGCGGCAGATGGTAGACTTGGTGATAGCAAGATGCATATCATTCGAGTCGACTCACCAATATCTGAAATCCTACAAATTGCGAATAAGTGGGGCAAAGAATTTGGTATTAAGCAAGTAGCAGGTGTCAAGAAGGAAAAGAAAGAGCGAGAAGCAAAGGGAAAGAAACTTAAGACTGCAGCAGAACGATGGGCAGAAACGCATAAATTCTCATCTACCCAAGTTAACCTACCCTCTTCTGTCGCCAATAAAATTCTGACGTTTGCGGCTGAAATCCCAGATGAGGATCTTGCTGAAGATGGTCGTGAAACAACTCCTCATGTTACTGTGAAGTACGGCATTCATACGTACGATCCTGGTCAAATTCGCGAAATTGTTGAAGGATTCGGTCCAATCACTCTCTCATTTGGGCCATTGTCATATTTTCCAAACACCGAATCAAATCATGGTGATGTGATTTATGTTGATATTCTCAGTCCGGATCTAGAAAGACTGAACACTCTTCTTTCCACTTCACTCGAAGTGACAGATACCCATCCGAAGTATAGACCACATGCGACGATTGCATATGTTGAAACTGGTCTAGGAGAATTTTACACAAGTGATCCGTATCATGAGCTTTTTGGCCAATCAGTAACAATCAATGAAATCGAATTCTCTACTCCAGATGATGAACGAACAGTCATAAATCTTTTAGACGAGATAACTGAGGAACAACGTGAAATAGTATTGACACTTGAAGCAGCAATTCAAACGAACAACACTGAAATCATTGATAAGATTATTGGGACTAAACATTCTCTTGTTTCTGCTCCAGTGGAAAAAGAAGTTGAAGATGTAAAAGTCTTGGAAATTCGTCAGCTGACAGAGCAGACAAAGAAATTACAGGATGCTCTAGAAAAACAGATACCAACTACATTAGAAGCAGTCGAAAATCCCATGTCCGCTGAAATCCGAGCTTTAATCGAATCCGTTAAATTGTTGGCTGCTCGAGAGACCCCAGTGCCTCGTAAGAAAATTACACGAGTTGAACGAGATGAGAAAGGTTTATTGAAATCTTTTGTGACAGAAGAAGACAATGCCTGACTTGAAAACGACAGAGTTACCCGCGATTAGTGAGCCACTCACGTTAGCTTCCTTGCTCATGGTGGTGCCAGATCCTGATGTTGCATTCACGAAAAAAGCAACATTAGCTGAAATCTTTGCTGCAGCAGCTTTACATGATGTTGCTATTGGGGAATTGGTTATCGGTGCTATTGATGGTGTGAATACTGTTTTCACAACCTCTGGATCATATCGAGCGCAGTCTCTTATGGTGTGGTTAAACGGACTTCGTCAAGCACGAACAATTGATTACACAGAGACATCCGATACGACATTTTCTATGCTTGTTGCACCTATTCCCGGTGATGTCATTATTGTCGATTATTTCACGTAGAAAGTAGGAAGAATGGCTGGTACAAAAATTCGTGGCAATACGCAAATCCTCGCAGCATCTATTACTGACGCTGAAATAGCTGTTGCTGCTGCTATTGCTTTGTCAAAACTGGCTGAACCAGTTATTCAGGCAGACGGTGGTCAAGCATTCACGGCGGATCAGTCTCACGGTGGATTCAAGATTACCAATCTAGGTACACCATCTTCTTCGACAGATGCTACCACAAAAGGCTATGTAGATGGTGTAGCATCGGGATTACAAATTCATAATCCGGTTCGTGCTGCTACTGTTGGCAATATTACATTGAGCGGTGCTCAAACAATTGATGGTGTTTCCGTTATTGCTACGGACCGTGTGCTTGTCAAGGATCAGTCTGCGGGTCAAGATAATGGTATTTATGTAGCAGCGGCTGGTGCATGGGTCAGAGCAACGGATCTTGATCTGACGTCGGAGTTAATCTCCGGCATCTTTGTGTTCGTGCAAGAAGGCACTGTCAATGACAATACAGGATGGGTGCTTTCGACCGCGAACCCAATGACACTCGGTACGACTCCACAAGTATGGTCTCAATTTTCTGGTGCAGGACAGGTTATCGCTGGTACTGGTCTTACGAAATCTGGTAACACTCTTGATGTTGGTGGTGGTGACGGTATTACAATGGCTGCTGATGGCCATTCTGTCAATATTGATACAGCAGCTGGACTAAAATTCGACGCATCGTCTCCCAAGAAAGTTCAAGTCGCAATTTCGACAGATCTAGAATTTAGTGCAGGCAATCTTCGGCTTGCCGCAGCCGTGGCCGGTGCTGGTTTAACAGGTGGTGCTGGCGCAGCTCTTGCTGTTGGTGCTGGGACAGGGTTGACAGTTGCTGCCGACGCTATCGGTATCACGGCTGGTGGCGTCGGCCCGACAGAACTTGCGGCGTCTGTGGCCGGTAATGGCTTGACAGGTGGTGGTGGTTCCGCCATCAATGTGGTGGGCGGCGATGGATTGGTCGTTGCAGCTGATCTGGTATCAGTTGGCATTGATACGTCTGTTGGGTTGAAATTTGATGCGTCGTCCCCGAAAAAGTTACAGGTTGCGTTAGATGGTACATCTCTTTCTGTTAGTGCAAGTGGTCTGAAAGTCAATGCCGCGAAATTTATCACTCGTGAAACGCCAACTGGTCTTGTGAATGGTGCAAACGTGACCTACACACTCGCGTCAACGCCAATTGCTGGGACGGAACAAATCTTTTTGAACGGATTGCTCCAGGAGCCAGGTGCTGGTAACGATTACACTATAAGTGGTGGCACTATTACATATTTGACAGCGCCGGTAACAGGTGATCGTCTTCGCGTTAATTATATCATCGCATAATTATGGCGCGTACTGAACTGCGTGGCGGTCAAGTTAAAGACGCCTCTATTGGGCGTTCTGACCTTATTACAGGCACAGCTGGTGAAGCTGTGATCGCTAAATTGGTGGCTGGATTTGGTGTGACACTTTCAGGTACTGGCGCGGATTCTGGTACTGGGGATGTCACCATCTCTGCGGGGAAATGGACGGTCCTTACAAACGCTGATACGGGGGCGCAGAATAATTGGGCACCGGGACTCAGTGGTAATACTCTGTGCATTTGGTCTGGTGCGGCTGACGCGGCCATGACGGGGATAGCCGGTGGTGTTGTAGGGCAGATCTTCGCAATTAAAAACACCGGCACGAAGATTGTGACGTTTGCCCATAATTCTGGTAGCTCGTCCGCTGGTAACAAATGCTTCAATTTTGTAGCGAGTAGTGTGACCCCAGTCGCGCCAGGAGGCTATAGCGCATGGCAGCATGATGGTACACAGTGGCAGATCATTGCACACGAGCAAGGGGCGTGGATTACGCCGACGTTTGCCGCTGGTGACTACACCTCAAATGCTGGCACATGGGTATTATCGTCACCCGATCGCGTGACTGGATCATACATCTTAAAAGGTCGTACGCTTTCTTTCATCTACACCCTGAACACGACAACGATTACTGGAGCACCAACGGTACTTCTTATTGGAAATGGTGCATGGGGAGGATTTACTATCGCTTCAACTTCCACACAAAAAATGGGCTATGCAAATGATGGAGCTGTGCACCCGAGTTACGTGCAAGCGACGGCCACAGCTACGACATTTGGTCTCAATAAAGATTCTGGTGCAGCATGGACAGCCAACACCAATGCCTCCTATTTTCAAGGCAATATTGATTGTGAGGTGACGTAATGGCTGACTATCTTCCCTTAACAACCATACGCACGACGCCTATTAGCGTAAATGCTTTGAATATTGCGTTAAGAGTAATTGATCCCACGATAGGGGTGACAACGTTTTCTTTAGCTGATCGAACAGCGGTGCTCAAGAAATCTACTACGTGGACAGCTCCAGAAATTGCGAGTGCGCAAACTATTTTTGACACAGCATTGGAGACTACTCCACAAGCAAAAGCACAATTTGCTATTGATCAAATGGATATTTTTGAAAAAGCCATCATTCTAACAATTCTTGATCAATTTAATCTGATTCGTTCAAAATTGGCTCCTCCGCTTCCACCCATCACGGCTGAACAAATGATCGCGGCAGTACGAACGAAAGCTGGGACATTGTGAAATTACTGCTTGAACAAGGTGGAGAACTACTCCTTGAACAGGGTGGATCTCTACTGCTTGAACAAGCAGAACACGTTGGTGCAGTAATCTTTGAAGCTCCTGAGATAACTGGGTTAGGAAATGTTGCTGCTCCAGTTATTGAAGAACAAACTGGTGGTGATGGCGAAATCGTCCGAGTCCATCGCAGACCACGTCTTATTCCTGTTAAAATTGTTGGCGATGCTAATGTTACCTTTGAAACACAAGTACAAGGACAAGGCGTCGTCGGACTACCAAAAATTTCTGGTATTTGTGCGATCTCTATTGCAGAAGCAGAAGTTAGTGGTAATGGTCTCATAACTCTGCCACAAATTGTTGGCATTGGTTCTACAACGTTTGCTGCACCAAAAATTTCTGGCCAAGGCCAAATAGAGACGGAACTAGAAATCCAAATACGTCGAGAAGATGAAATCCTTGAAGCGTGGTTGTTGATGCACGAAGACGCCGCATGATTCAACTACCTCTCGAACCATCGGTCGCTGCCCGCTTGTTGCTGCTCGCACATCTGCGCTTGAGCGGAGGACCAGGCAGCGGACCAAATGTTGATCGCGGCAGTCGTCGTCGTATCAAATCACGACCACCAAAAATGTCGATTGGTCAAATTAGTCATGATGGTTCTATTGAATCAAAAGAATTTGATTCTCTGAAAAGTGTAAATCACGTTGAAATCTTTAATCGCCGAGCATCAGCTTCTCAAAAATTTCGCTATCAAGCAGAAACAGTACATTGGGACGATTGGCCGTCTAAAGATGATCGTTTTTCTGTTGAAGATCATTACGACAGACTCGGATTAAAAGTAAGAGATCACCGTGTTCTTGGTCATCTAATTGCTGCTGGTGGTCCAGGCAGCGGACCAAATCCTGGCCAAGGCAAACGATCTAAAATTGGTGATGGAATCACGGCACGACGTCAAGGAGACTTTGATTTTAAGACTCTCGGATTCCGACGATTCATGTACGGTCCGGAATCCGAAACAATAGTCTTTGGTAAACGATGGCCTCAGGGTGCGCCGGGTGTTTGGGAAGACATAGGTGCATCTCATTCTGAAGAATTCCAGTTCGCGAAACAAGATCATGGGGTTCTTGGTCATTTTGACCAATATGTAAAAGGATGGATTAATCCACCAACAGAGCGTATGCCTGGTGGTATTATTGAAATCCAAGCTCCTGATGGTCAATATTTGCCAGGTGGAAGTTCTGGAACACAACTCAGAGATGTGGATGCAAATCAGGCAGCAGTATTTGATGCTATTCACAAAACTATAGAGCAATTTGTGAAAGCAGGTGCAACTAGACAGACAGTTATACTTGCTACAGGATTTAGAGGACCACTTGGTGAACAGTTTCCTCACTTGTTTAAGAAGCCACGAAATCTTGGTGGTGCAGGATCTGGTAACTTTGATCATGCTGGTCGACCAGGAGAGGTTGGTGGTTCAGGCGATGGCGACGACAATGTTATTGAAGGGCATCTTGGTACCGCTCGAATCACAAAAACTGTAGATGGCACGTTTATTGTGAATCTAGACGAAGAGCACGCGCATATTGGAAAAGTGTTTGCATCACGAGACGATGCTCTAGACTACGCTCGATACAGAACTCGTGGTGATAAAAATCGGCTCACATATAATGACGAAGACAAAGCAAAACTCCAAGCTGATAGAGATGCTCGTGCAGAACAAGAGCGTCTTGATCATTCCTATGATCCTGATGTGATTGAAGCAGGTATAAAAGAACATGAAGTAGAACTAGCTTCTCGAAGACCAGAAACAACCACGTTCTATCACGGCACTTCGTCTGAAGCTCTTCGAAAGATAAAAACTGAAGGTCTGTTGCCAGGTCGTGGTGAAGGTGCAGATGCATGGGCTGAGGAAGAATACGAGGGACGTTCTAATGATTTCAGTATTGGTGACCGAAAAGCTTCGGTCTTCATTACTTCACGTTTAGATCAAGCAGTAACGTACTCAGAGTATGCTGAGAAAATAACTGGCTCTCGACCAATCATTTTAGCGATTGAAGTTCCTCAAGATCAGTTAGTGAATCTCAAGCCAGATGAAATGTCTGAAGGAAAGCATGCATGGCGAACCAATAAGGGAATTCCACCGACATGGATTCTTGGCCAGATAAAGAAAACTCATGGTCCTAGTGGTGGTAAAATCACAGCACTCGCAGTTAGTAGAGTCTTCTATTTTGTGATTCCCATAGTTGAGACAGAGCTCCGTGTGACAGGTGGTCCTGGCTCTGGCCCAAATGTGGGTGGTGGCTCACGTTTTGACGATGACAATAAAGTAAGTCCTGTTCGTACGTCTACGCACGGTCTAGAAGTGAAATGTGCATGGTGTAAGAAAGATATGGGCTGGAAGAAAGGACCTTTCTCTGGTCTTGTATCTCACGGAATGTGCGATGATTGTGTGAAAGCATTTGACGCACCAGAACCCAAGACTGCTATTGGAACTGAAACATCTGGTAATTATGGGCATGCTGGACGACCTGGTGAAATCGGTGGAAGTGGCCCGGGTGGTGGCGGAGAAGTTTCAGGTCGAGTATTAGGAGATGATCAACCTACTCTCGAAGCGGGAATGAAGCGTATTGCAGAACTGATCTCATCCCCTGACTCACCAACGGCGTATGAAATCGATAATGAAGACGACAGTGATTTTACCGACATACGCATTTCTTCTGAAGACGGAAACCGCACTATTGAAGTGTGTATCGAAACAGATGAAAACGATGACGGTGACAGTGTAACAACGGCAGACCTTGCTCTAATAGATTTTAAAACTCCTGTTTCTGGAGTTGTGATTCGTCAAGCAATTGGTGAAATGTTTCAAGCTCTTGAAGATACAAAAGTAGACTATGCACAACTTCGTGCGGGATTACAGGATGGTGGCTACCTTTGGGCGCGAATGGGTTTTCGTGCAGAAAATCCAAAGGACTTCGTGAAGACCGTCGAGAAGAATCTACTCGAAGCGGAAGCACGAAAAGTTACACCTGAACAAGTGGCGCAGATTCGTAAGCTGATGGAGAATCCAACACCAAAACTTCCGCAACAAATTGCTGATCTTAAGATCATTGGAAAACGAATTCTGCGAGGAACAGATTGGCTTGGAAAGGTAAAACTTTCTTCTCCACAGTTTAAATCACGAAGAGATCACTACTTGGGACGAAATAAACAGGAATTGTTGAAAGCTGCAGAAACACGACTTGAATATCCGTGGTTTGAACGAGCAATGCTTGGAGCAGACGACTTTGAACCTGGTGTAGATGATGAAATCTGTGACCCAAAGATTTATCGGATAGCAGGAGGTTCTGGGTCTGGTAATTTCCAACATTCTGGTCGACCAGGGGAAGTTGGTGGCTCTGGGGAAGGCGCAGGAGATTCCAAGAGATCAAGTATCTATCTCGGAAAGTCATCCGGCAAATTTAAAATTTCTAAGAAATCTGGCGACAACATCAAGAAGGTAGATTTTGGTAGTGAGCATTATAATGTTGATAAGTCAGAGATGGCTGAGAACATAAATAATATGTTCCATCTCAAAGAGTCTCCAGATGGCTATCCTATCAATTTCTACGATAAAAAAGAACAAGACGAAATGCTCTCTGAAAGCCAGCGTATTGCTAGTGCGCTAGTCGCTGATGCTAGCAAAGATTTCGACATTCGTGTGATTCCTTATCAGACAGGCATATCGGTTGAATATGTGTCCGAAAACACGTCTTTGCTACGTTCGTTCTCACGAGGTGAGAATAACGAACTTGTTGCCCATCATGATTTTTTTGAAACTGATAAACAAGGTGCTGGACTTGCGAAAGAAATCTTACGTTCAAGTTTTGCCGAGTACGAAAAACTTGGTGTTGATAAAGTAGAGTTAACAGCAAATCGAGATGTTGGTCGTTATGCTTGGGCCAAATACGGTTTTGTTCCAGAAGACCATGAAACATACAATGTTTATAAATCAGCTTTGCAAGTGATGGAAGCTGAACCTGAAAAAGGAATACTTCTTGAGCAATTGATTAAAGATACCAAAAGAGAAATGAAGTCAGAAAGACCAAATCCTGAGCACATTTGGAAAATTGCAGATCATGTCGATGGATTCAAGTGGCTTGCTGGTTCGAGTGACTCTCCTTCGTGGGAAGGTAAGTTGAGCTTGAAAAACGAACGTCAGATGGAACGTCTTGCGAAATACCTCGATACGAAGAGTAAACCTCATGTGGCTGATAGAGCGAGACGTGTCAAAGAAGTCGAAGAAGAAGGTGATGACGATTCTGTAGTTAGCTCGTATGATGAAATGCCTTCTCCATCGCAGCCAAATTTCAGGACCAAGAAGTGAGCGGCAACGAACTCTTTTATCATGATGAAAACGGCGTGAAGCAGGATCGCGCCTTGTGGGAAGAACTGCTCGGCGAGAAATTTCCTGAAATCCGAGATCTCGGAGGACCAGGCTCTGGACCACAAGTTGGCGATGGATCTCATGATGCTCGTTCCAAATCTTTTTCTACAAATCTACTGGGTCGAGATCCAGAAGGACACGATCCAGCAGGAGAACTAGGAAAACACTTACCAGACTTGTGGAATGAAAAAGGTAAGAACGAAGCAAAGCAGTATTTGCGAAATAGTATCCAGCGTGGAACCGAAGAACTTGAAGGACCACAACGAGACCAAAAGTTGAGTAAGCAAGGTAATGACGTTGAGATTACATTACGTCGTGTTTCACCAGATGAAATAGATCGAGTACATCTTCGTGGTGACACACGGTATAGTCATGGTGAAATGGCAGAGTATCTCAAAACTTCCGGTAAGGAGCTACCACCAATTCAACTTGGTCAAACTGAGCACGGTTTACATCTCCTCGACGGTCATCATCGGTGGCGCGCATATCTGGAAGCAGGAAAATCTCCATTAGTGTTTATCACGAAAACTGTGCCTGGTGTTATCGGAAATCCGCAAGTTCATCTGAAGATTGAACTTGGTGAACATCGTGCGGCAGCCAAACGTTCACGTTCAGAGACAATTCTTCATAAAGCTGCTGACAAGCATCTTGATAAAGTACAAACAGCAATCATACAGGCATTGAAATCTGGGCAACAATCCGTTCTTCGTTCTCAATTATCACAAGCAATTCAGTCAAGAAATAGGCACCAAGCTGAAATCGCTATGGCTATCGCGCCAAGCGTTGTTCGAACAGCACTTCTGACAGCACTTCCTTCCGTTCTACTCGAAGTGTTGGCAGATGGCAAAGTGGCTGGATCCCAGTTGTTGAAAAGTAAACTTCGTGTAACGGAATTAAGAGTTGCTGCTGGTCCGGACGATCGTGCGAAAGAGTGGGCTCGTGATCATGCTGCTGAACTCGCAAAAGATATTTCTGATACTACTCGTCAAGATATCGCTGACGCAATAGTTGACGCATTTGATGATGGCGACCTAGAAAATGCTGAAGAGCGTATAATTGAAGCAGTTGGTGATGAAACTCGGGGTGCCATGATCGCGCGAACTGAAATTATGACTGCTGTTCATGTTGGTCAACGTCAATCATGGCAAGATGCTGTTGATGAAGGTATTCTTAGTGGGAAGGAACGTCGAGAGTGGATAGCAGTTGAGGGTGCGTGTGACGAATGCGGATTTCTTGATGGGACTACAGCGTCTCTAGATGGTGAATACGATGATCCAGGTGGAGATGGACCTCCACTTCACCCAAATTGTAGGTGCTCCGAGTCCATTTCTTCCGGAGGTGATGAATGAATCTCTTAGTTTTGCTCATTATTCTCATTCTCTTGTTTGGCGGTGGTGGATGGTATTCAGGTAATAACAATGTCGCTATTGGTGTTCCTGGGATACTAATTATCATTCTCATCATTTTGCTAGTTACAGGAAGGCTCTAACAGGAGACTAAAATGGAAAAAGTTGCTCGGCATGTTCATCTCATTGGTGCGGCTGGGCAACTACGCACAGCGACCTATGACAGTCGAGAACATCTAGTGCTACCAGTTATTGCCCTTATTGAGGGCGTAATCCATGCTGTGAACGCGGACACCCCTGAATTTGTTCCGTTAACGTCACTGATGGCTGCTCCACAAGGTTGGAATGGTCGACCAGTCGTATATGGACATCCTGTACGAAATGGCCGGCAGATTTCAGCCAATGACCCACTTGTACTTGAGAAACAATCATTTGGTGTGGTGTTTCAATCGCGAATGAATGGTTCACGATTAGGCATGGAAGCGTGGTTGGATCCGAAGAAAGCCGAACGTGTTGGGGCTCAGCGGACACTCGAACGAATTCGAGCGGGAGAAACAGTAGAAGTGTCCGTTGGTGCGTTTGTGGTAACAGAGGATAAACAAGGCTACCATAATGGAAAAGCCTACAAAGCCATTTGGCGTGATATTATTCCGGATCATCTAGCCATCCTCGAAGATGGAAAGATAGGTGCGTGTAGTTGCGCGATGGGGTGTGGAACACCACGAATGGCAGCTGCAATTCATCTTGTGACTGCTGAAGGATTCCAGACCTTTGAGACACTTGGTGGTCCTGGCTCTGGCCCACAAAAAGGTGATGGTTCTGGCCATGTAGGAAGCAAAAATCGCGATTGGGGATCGGGTGGTGGACTTGGATCGGGCGAATATGTTGATTTTGGATCTGTAGAACAGTCTTTAAGTGGCTCAACAATTTCTGAAAAAGCGGACAAATTAAGTGAAGAAGCAAATAAATCTGGGTCTGTTGCTTCTCACGCTCAAGCTACGATGGCTCATGATAAAGCTGCCAGATCTCATCATCAGCGCGGTGATGTGTATAGAGCAGATCATCACTTGAAAAAAGCTAGAGAACATCGCCAAAAGACTACTGAATTACAGAAAGTAAGAGCTGCTGGTGGTCCAGGTTCAGGCCCGCAAAAAGATGGTGATCGTTTTGGCCTGACGAGAGAGCAAAAAGATAAGAATTACGAGATCATGCACGGTAAGCCAAAGGAACGAAACTGGAATCCAGATAATACCAATAAAAGTCCTGATTGGCGTTCTGGCCCACAAGGATCTCATAAAAATTTTGATGACAAAGACGCAATGAGAATTGCCGATATTCTTGTTAAAGCAAAAGACAGTCCAGAGAAAGCTGAAAAGTTAGCATCTCAAATGGCTCGCTCTATCAAAGACGTTGATAAAGCTCTGAGACGGGGAAATGCTGCTAAGGATGCTGGTCAACATAAAATTGCGAAAATTTTCCATGATCGTCACAAGGAGCTGCGTGGTGCTGAAGAAATTCACAATTTTGCGGATAGAGTTATCAAAATTTTGAACGGAGAAAATATGGAATTTGAAACACTAGGAGGTCCTGGCTCTGGGCCAAATCCTGGCGACGGAAAGGGTCGAGGAAAAGGTGACGGCGAAAAATCTGGTGGGAAACTTGGTAAGATTTCTTCCATTGGAGAACTTCATCGGCTAGCTAAGGAAGATCCACGATACGAAAAACTTGCGATGGTAGCATCTGAAAATCTTGGTCATGAAGCTAAAGATCTTGATGATGCCATTAAGTGGTTAAACACCAACGCGAACGAGACAGATGAAAAAGGTGTGGTTGGTGAAATTAATTTTGTTCGCGATATTGTAACTGATCCAAAAGGGGAGAAGTTAGAGAAAACAGAAAAAGCAAGCAAGCCACTCTCTGGCAAAGCTGACAAAGATGCCAAATCCATTCTTGGTTCTGGTGTCAAGGGCAATGGCAGAGAATTCACGTGGAGTAAACGTGGTGGCTATGCTGATGCCAAATTGAAGAAAGTGGAAGAGAAACTTCGTGCAAAAGGTTTTGTTGAAGAAACTGGATCATCTAGTTCGAGTCCTGACGGTTCATATATTGGAAATGCAACACGATATTCTCATCCGGATGGTCACTCAGCTCGTATAGATCGGGACTATGGGAACACCAAAGGGGACAATCGATTTTCAGCAACTATCAAGTTTAGAGGAGCTGAAATAAGAGATGCTGAAATCGTGGAAGAACAAGAGGATATTCTTAGTTACGCAACAATGGATACTCTTCTTGAACAGATAGGAGAATCCTACGACGAAATCTCAAGTGTAGTTGAAGATTTGAGAGCAGCAGAAGAATATCCGGCATCAACGCCAGAAGAGGAGGAATCTGAAGAAGAGATAGAGACAGCTCGCCTAGAATCACTTCAAGCTTTGTGTATCGCCACGTATCATTCTCTTAATGCTATGATGAGCATGGCGAATAACTTGCTCGACCTTCAGACAGATGACATGCGTCATGCTGCTCGAAGAATTATCGATTGCAAAGCTTGTGAAGGGTCGGGCAACAAGGATGGTAATCCTTGTGAAGTATGCGATGGAGATGGCGAGCTTCGGGTGGCTGTTGGTGCCAGACATTCTGTAAGTGATCTCAAAGTTATTCAGGACGTTCACGATGGTGCTGTGAAATTGGGCGCTGATTGCAAACCGCAATTGCGTGATATGGAGAGTAAAATGCCATTCAAGCCATTTGAAAAGAAAACAACAGATTGTGATGCCTGTGATGGCACTGGTAAAAAGGATGGCGAAGAGTGTGATAAGTGTGAAGGTAAGGGCAAAGTTCCATTTAAGCTCAAGGAAGCAGAGGGAGTGAAGATGACGAAGGAAGCGAAGACCGAACTTATCAAGACACTTGTTAGTGACAAGCACAGTGGTTTTACGGTGGCGGACGAAAAGATGCTAGAAGCCGCATCTGATGAGCGTCTCGAAGCATTTCGAGTAGCATCAGTAGCGAGAGCGGCTGAAATCAAGGCGGCTGCGGCTGCGAAGAGTGAACAGCCAAAGCTGAGCGACGACGATTTCGTGAAGGAGTTTGGCGTCGAGCGCGGAGCACTGAAAACGTTGGTTGCTAAACAGCAAGCGCAGGAAACTGAGCGAAAAGCGGAACTCGTTGCTGCGCTGAAAACTGCGCAGAGCGAATACTCAGAATCGGAGTTGGCAGCTGAATCGTTGGAGAGACTCGAACGATTGGCAAAAGTGGCCAAGATCCAGTCGGCTTCTGTCAGCTACGAGGGTGCTCGATTGGTGCCTCGCGCAGCTGCGGCCAAAGACGATGTGTTTGCGAATCCTCCCGATCCGTATGCGGCTGGTCTCGAAGCGATGCGGAAGGGTTCAATCAACTAACATTCACGTGCTGTTCACGTGAAATGTGATAGTTCAGTTAACGAAGGAGACTAGAAATGGCACAACCGGTGAAGTTTCCGCCAAACACGATTCACCTTGGCGGCGATGTAACAATCGTGAACGAGGTGGCTGCTGGAGTGGCAATCGTTCCTGGCATGCTCATCGAACGGTACAATTCGTCGGGCACTTCTTTGATGCGTCCATGCACAACGGTCACTGCTATTGGTGTGGCCGCGATGTTTGCTCTCAACCAGTCCATGCTCAACAAAGGCGTCGGATTGCCTGCTCCTGGCGTAGCAGCTGACAACTACGCCGTTGGTGATCTTGTCGAGGCGGCAATTGGCCACAAAGGTTCCACGTTCTGGGCATTGGTGGCTACTGCTGCTCCAGCGATTGTTGCTGGTGACAAGTTGGAATCAGCTGGCGACGGCACGCTCCGCAAGTGGACAACTGGAACGCCGGTCGCTCTGGCTCTGGAAGGTCTCACCAACGTGTCGGGCGCAAACGCTCGACTCCGAGCTGAGGTGATCTAACATTTCACTTGTGTGAAATGTACTTTGAAAACTGCTGGTTGTAGGAGGTATAGAATGAGATTTACTGTGACGGATGAAAATAGCCCGATCCAAGGCGCGATGATGCGCGCCATGGCAGAGGGTGGCGGCGATCTTTCGATCGCATCGCTGCGTGCACTGTCACCACTTTCTGAGCGAGCTCAGATTTTGGTGGATAAAGCGGTTTTGGAAGTTGGTCTTTCACGACTCGTCGTGACAGCCGACATTATGGCCGCTGGATTGGTCTATCCACTCTCGGATCCACTCTCCGTAACGCAAATCGAGTGGGAAGCGATCAACAAGGTTGGTGGGGCACAGCGCACGATGAACCCATCAGCTCGTGGAGAAAACCAGTTGCCGGATCGCAAGCCCTATCGGATTCCGGTCTATCTGACGACTGACGATTTCTTCCTCGGAATCCGAACGCTGAAAATGTCTCAGCGTGTTGGTCAGCCTCTCGATACGACGCTCGTCAGCCAAGCCACTCGTCGTGTTAACGAGGCAATCGAAGATGCCACTATCAACGGCTCAGGGCCGGTGGTTGGTGGATTCTCTGCTCCTGGTATTCTCAATGCACCAAATGCGAATACCTACTCCATCGTTGTTCCATGGACAACGGCAACGGGCGAACAAATTCGTGTCGACGTTATGAACATGATTGCGAAGTTGCAGACGGATCTGAAATATGGTCCGTACAACTTCTACGTTGGCACGACATACAGCAATGCGCTGGACGCTGATTTCAAGGCGAATGGAACCCAGACAATCCGGCAACGCCTTGAGCAAATCCAGGCTGGTGGCCGTCCCATCAAATTCACAACGGCTGACGCGATGCCAGCAACTACGGTGGCTGGTATTCAGATGACGAGCGATGTAATCGAAATCGTAAATGGTCAGCCACCTACGGTGATCCCATGGACTTCTCTGGATGGGTTCACCCTCTACTGGTTGGTAATGGCGATAATGATACCCCGAGTACGTTCCGATTACGATGGGAACAGTGGCATCGTGATAGGGTCCTAGTCGTGAATGTTTCTACTTGTACGGAAATATCGGAAATCCTGGGATAAGGAGCTAGAAAATGCCAGAGTTGACAGCAGAACAAAAGGCCGCTCAAGACAAAGCAGCTGCCGAAAAGGCTGCAGCCGACAAAGCGGCAGCTGATGCCGCAGCGAAGGCCAATGCACCGAACATCGCTGCGCAGACAGCAGCTCAGAAGAAAGTCGCAGACGCACAGAAAGCATTGGCTGACGCCGAAGCAGAACTGGCCAAGACAGGCGCAACTAAAGCAACTACGGCAGATGAGGACAAGAAGGCAGCGGCAGTTAAGTCCGAAGCAAAGCCTGTCGTTGTTTCAGGACGAATTGGTGGTGCGTTTTCCATCGATGGTGAAGGATTTGGTAATGCTGGTGGCACTTTGATGATTGGTGGTCGGGTGATTCCAACCACTCGATGGAATGATCGGAGTATCAAGGGACAGTTGCCAGCGGATCTTGGTTCTGGTGAAATCGTTCTTACGACAGCGGCAGGAGTTCAGAAAGGCGTGTGGCCCACTCCTCCGCCAAAGGAAGTACCTGTTCTGGTTGTTCGATAAAACAAAGTCACCGAGGAGAAGCAATTCTCCTCGGTGATATTGAAGGACTTATAAATGGCAGTTACGCTAATTGCAACACCTGGTGCAGCCGATGCAAACAGTTATGAAACGGTAGCTGAAGCAAACATATATTTTGCAAATCGTCTTCCTCTTAAGCCAGCTTGGGTTGGAATTGGCGATCTGCCGGCGCAAGCATTAATCATGGGCACAAGATCTCTTGATTCGTTGGCTGTGTTGCATAAGAGATTAATTCGTACTCAGAATTCACAGTATTATCTCACAAATCGGGCGTGGACTGGGGCTCCTACTTCATCTACACAAGCTCTCGCTTGGCCGCGGACAGGAATGTTTGATCGTCTTGGTCGTGAAATCCCAAGTAATGTCATTCCACAAGAATTAAAAGATGCTCTTTCTGAGCTAGCAGGACAATTCCAGAAATCGGATAGAACACTTGACAACGATGTGTCAGTACAAGGTATTACGAGTATTCGAGCGGGCAGTGTTTCTGTGTCCTTTAAAGATGGCATAGAAGCTAAAGTCTGGACTGACGCAGTATGGAATCTCATGCCTCCATCGTGGTTTACAGATGAAATCATGGAATATGCGTATAACAAACATGCAGAGTTTGAGGTTCTTTAAATGGGCTTGTTAGACATTCTACGCACCGGAGTTGCAATCGCTGATTCAGTGACAAAAGACCTTCAGTGCTATGTTATGTACACGAAATCTGCTGGTGTAGACTATGAGGGAAATCCTGGTACTCCTGGTGCTCCGATAGAACTTCGAGCAATCGTCGACTGGAAACAAGCACAAGTACGCACGCAGGGTGGAGAACTAACTGTCACTCGCGCGACTGTGCTATTTTTGGATATTGATGCTATTATTGCAGCTACAAATGGTGAAGGGATAGGGGATGAGGATATTATCATTCTTCCAGATGGAACAACGGGGCCAATTCTTGATATGGGTGGATTTATCGATGCTGGGACTGGACATCCGTTAGCAACAGAGGTGTTTCTCGGATGAAAACCCTTGAACTATCGAGTGGCGCGCATAACGTCGGCGCGGTCGGATCCAAAGCGGTGGACTGGGTTTTACTAGAGATCTACCTAGGATCCAAGCGCGGGCTAAAATCTTTGGCGCGTAGCTTTTACCTTGAAAAATATTAGGCACCGCCAGCCCCATATGTCCAGGCTAGGAGAAGCGCGTGAAGATTGAAATTTTCGGCGTGCTGGAAATGACCAAGAAATTGAGGAAATACCAGGAGCAGTTTCCTGGTCGTGTTGGCAATGCGCTTCGAGTGGAGACTGAAATAGATACGAAAGAAGCAAAGAAAAGAACTCCCGTGTGGACAGGTCAAACAGGAATAGGATATCCAATTCCTGGTGTTCTACGAGCTTCTGTTCATGCAGAAGGTCCTTTCTATGAAGGAACAAAGATATCGTGTAGTATAGTTGCTGGTGGACTAGCGGGTGCGTATGCTATGCGACAGCATGAAGAACTTGATTGGTTTCATCCAGTTGGGCAAGCGAAATACATCGAAAGTGTTATCATGGAATCAAGATCTACAATGGGTGCTCGTGTAGCCAGGCGACTTCAACGTACGCATAAGATAATCTGAAATGTTTACGGAAGAATTATTATCCATCTTAGTAGATGCTGGTGTAGGAACTCTTGCAACTGGAACAAACCCACCACCATTCAGTCTGTTCTCATCCTCGAAGTCACAAATTCCTGGTGGTAGTGGCCCATTTCTGAGCGTGACTGAGACAGGAGGTTCTGGTCCAGAGGGTACGCACAACTCCACCAAAATGCCAGCATATCAACGACCAAATGCACAACTCGTTGTTCGAGCGTCTACTTATGCAGTGGCGCGAGCAATGGCAATGGCTGCATATGCTGCGTTGTTTCCTGTACGAAATCGCTTTGTCATGGGTTGTTGGTGGCGACAAGTCATTATCTTACAAGAGCCATTTGATATGGGTCTAGATGCAACAAGTCGAGCCACTTGTGGTTTCAACATCGCAGTGACAAAACGACCAAATGCTGCGATGAGTTAGGAGATCATGAATTGAAATGATCGTCGTTAAAATTCTCAGATTTGTTAAAGGAGAGTCTCAATGAGCAATGCTGTTACAGCAACTGGAATTCTGATTAAGCGTGGAGAGCTTACTCCGCCAGCAGGAAAGACTATCACATCAAATACTATTGGATCCCCAACAGTTCTTTTGTTTGCTGCTCCACATGGGTTTGTGGATGGTGACGAAATCACTATCACTGGAGTAACAGGTTCAACACCAACTATAAATGGTGATTGGGTCGTGACTGTCGTTGATCCAACCCACATTTCGGTTCCTGTGATCACGACAGTTGGTGGAACTGGTGGATCAGCTGTACAAAATTTCGCAACTATTGGTGAACTGACAGAAGTGACACCTGGTGGAATGAGCCGAAACAAGATTGAAACAACGACTCATAATGACGGAGCTGAAAGCCATGTGTTGGGAATTCTACGAAATTCCGACCCTGGTATGAAAATCAACTATGTTGGCACTGATGCAACTCATGTTCTGGTTGTTGCTGATATTGTTGAAAATCGGAAAGCGAATTGGCGTATCCTATTTCCATCTGGTGTTTCGCGAACCGGACAAGGGTATGTACAACAATTCATGTTTGATCCAGCAACTCCCGATTCGAAACAGGGAGCAACTCTTGCGATTACGTGGGCAGGTCCAGTCACAGAAGTAGCAGCATAGATTAGAGAAGAAGGAGCAGCAGGATGTTTACCATTAAGCATACAGAAGAGAATGGAAGATCCAATATGTTTCTCGCCTTGTCAGTACATTTTGACCCAGGCGAGAAACAACTTGTTGCATATGGTTCACCAGGGCCAAATGAAGGAGCTCGGCATGATGGTGTAATTCGATTTGGTGATGGACACATCTACGTAATGAATGATGCGGGAAAAACAGTAGCAGTGTATGTTCTTAGTGGAAGCAGAAGCATATAAGAAGTAGGAGAATAACATGTCTGAAGAACGATTACTCACAATAGATGAAATGTTGGCAGCAGAAGATGTTTCTTACGTTACTGTTCCTGTTCCTGAGTGGAGTTCTAATGGCGTATCCGGATCTGTCAGATTCGGCTCGATTGATGCTGGTACAATGATCGAATTTGCTGAATTCAGTTCATCACCAGATGGTGATCAAAATGCAACAATTCGGTTAATTATTCAAAGTCTAGTTGATGCAGATGGGAAGCGGCTAGTTCAAAAAGAACATGTGGTTAACTACATACCTCTCTTCATGAAAAAAGGCGTTCGAGTAATGAATCGTCTTCTTGACGCTGTAATGGCATTGAATGATATCAAGATCGGACGAGTCCAAATAAAAAACGCCTTAAGCGAAGCAGCCATAGGCTCTTCGCCCACAGAATAGCAGCAGAGCGTGGCATCGTTAATGTGGACCGTATGCTTCGTACTCTTACTGCGAAGCAATTTCTCGAACTTCGTGCATATGATGAAATAGAACCATTTGGTGAAGCACGTACTGATCTACGTTTTGCTATTCTTGCTTCTGTTGTTGCTGGATCTTTGGGAGCATCAAGTAGGGATGGGAAACCTTATACAGCGAATACTTTCTTACGAAGTCTGTATGGTGATGAAATCGAGGAAAAGAAGGAACCAGGGAAATCTAAAATTCAGTCTGTTGCGGAAATGGAACAACATCTAAAAGACTGGATTGATGTTTCAAATAAGATTCGTAAGGAAAAAAGACTATCATGAGTGAAATGCTTGATATTGGAACTCTTGGTGGACGAATCGAACTAGATAATCGATTGTCGACCCAGCTAAATCAGGCAGCCAATAGTGTAGCAAGATGGGGAAAAGAATCTCTTGGCTCATTTGCGGGAGTTGCGGTGGCAGCTGGTGTTGTAACTACAGCAGTTGTTGCTATAGGTGCGACTATTTCAGGTCTTGCTTCTAAAGGATCTGAAATAAATGAAATCGCTGGGAACTTTGAGAGGTTGGCTACTAGAGCAAATGCTGTAAACGAAGCATATGGATCTCTTGCTCAAGCAACAGCAAATGTGAATGACAGTTTACTTGATACAAACGCTGGAGCAAAATTATCAGTTGACATCCTCGAAGCGATGCGCCACGGAGTGGCTGGTACAGTAACAGATCTAGATCTAATGACTCAAGCTAACAAGATGTTGGCAGCTGGAGTCAAAGGAAATGCCGGGGATTTTGGCACCTTAATGCAAGCGTCTCGAGTTCTTTCCAATCAGGGATTCGGCCCGCTCGAAACAATCATGTCACAGATTGATCGTGGTATGATTACAGGATCTGCTGGGAGACTGAGTCGTATTGGGCTTACTCTTGACATGGCTGAAGGCGAGCAAAATTATGCTGATTCTCTTGGGAAGTCTACTGGTCAGCTGACCTCTCTTGAAAAGAAAGAAGCAAATCGAATTACGATTTTGACTGCAACAAGAAAATTAGTGGCAGATGCTGGTGAACAAGAACTTTCATTTGCCAATAAGATAGATGCTGTCAAAACGTCTATCATGAATTGGGTGAATTCGTTAGAAGGAGCAATTTCTCGATCAGAAGAAGTAAATCGTGCATTTGGAACAATACAAGATGCAATTCTGAAGACATTTGGTGGTGATAGCGCCAACATGATGGAGATGATTATTAAGTGGACCAATAATTTTGCCGACGCAGTGACCGAATATGGTCCTAGCGTCATTGCAACATTTGGTCATATCAAAGACGCAATTTTTGGAATTTGGAATACAGTATTAGGTGCGTGGAATTCATTGCCTGATTGGTTGAAAGGTATTGCCAAAGAGGCTGTTCTTGCGACAGCCGCTGTATGGTTAACTAGCAAAGCTGTTGGGGCTGTACAAGGAACTATAGCAGGATTTGTAGGGGGAGGGGGAGGCGGAGGTGGGAGTTTGTTTGACACAATTGCTGGATCAGCAACAATTGCTAGTGGTACAATTGACACTGTTCGTGTAGCTTCAGGATCACTAATACCAAAATTAAAAGAGATGGGTAAACTGTTTTCTATCCCAACTCCAACAATAGTTAGTGGTGGATTTCAAGAATTTCTGGTATCTACTGCATCAGCTTCAACTATTGCTGCAACTGCGATGGCTCCATGGGTCATTGGCATTGCTGCTGTTTCTGCTGCCGTTGGAATTGGGTGGCAAGCATGGAAATTATGGGGAGAAAATGCTGAGAGAGCTAAAGACAAAGCGGCACAAACTGCTGTAGAACTTGCTCAGCTCGACCTAGTGAATAAACGACTTGGCACTTCTTTCACAAATTTGAATGAAGCGTTGAAGGAAGGAGCTAAACGACAAAAAGAGACAAAAGATGCTGCAGAATCAACAAGAGTAACTCTAGAAGCTCTAAACGGGATTACCAAAGAACGAAAAGCAAAAATTGATGCTCTTACTAACTCTATGCTTGATGCGACAACTGATACCGATGTGTTATCAGATGCGTTTGCAAAGATGAATACGATTAATAAATACACTATTCAAGGACAACAAATTCTTCTCCCACTGATGGATAAGCGGATTTCTCTTGGTGGAAAACTTACAAAAGCTGAATCTGACTATTATGATGTAACAACGACTAGTAATATCA
>OBNH01000073.1_pt1 | contig 62363 bp, 56 predicted proteins | sample 1670201 | NCBI WGS metagenome assembly OBNH01 (sample SAMEA104232308, study PRJEB22302) | sediment metagenome | isolation source: sediment | reverse complement strand
AACATTCGATGCAAATACCTGCCGTGGGTGGGTCAGGATTCAGTGCAAATCAACACTCTGCTGTTGCGCCGCCTCAGCCCCCCCGGCGACACCGTGGGGCCGGCACGTCACGCCATCGGCATCGTGATGTTCTGCCTGCCACTGGTCTCGGCTATGTTCGAACCCTACGTGGATGCGATCTGGCCCGGGCTTCGGCCAAAGATGTGGGAGGCACAGTTGGTCGGCGACCTGATGCTGGTCGCAAGCTTCTTCGTGCTCGGCGGTGATTTCTGGAACAAGTTTCGGGCGCTGTTCACCCGTACTGCGGGAACGCTGGATGATGGCGGGTCGGGGTCTCGCGCGTGACCAGAAATATTGGTGACGCGGCGAAAATGTCCTGCGTGACGGCGGGATTTGGTCGTCGAAATCTGTCAGGGTCGCGAGGGTGCGTAGAAGCTAACATGCGACGAAAATAGGCCTACGAAGGTCGCAGGTTGGGTGACGGTGCAAGGTCAGTCACGACATGAAGCGGACTATGCATGTATGCCTGAAGCATTTCAGTCCCTCCGGTGCAGGGGATAGGTTCCTTAACGTTTGGCTGGAGTAGCGGAACCCGCGCAACAAGCACGTCCTTCTTGAATGGGCGGGCACTTGACCGAGCCATACGAACAGAAGACACAACAGTCGCCAGACTTCGGGGAAAGCAAGGCTTTGCACCTCGTGCATTCATAGAAATAGATGCAAGCGTCAGTCGGCATCACTTCGACCGACACGTATCCGCAATGCGGGCAGGTCAACGCGGACTCAAGCATGGTCGTCGTCATTTTCATTGCTCCCATGCACAAAAAGGGGCTGTGAATCGTCAACAATTCTACCGCCAAGACGAACATCGCTTTCTGGCCGATACCAACCGACCGTGGCAAGGTCTCGCCGCGAGCAGGAGTGGGTTCACATTGCTTACGTAATTGTGAATAATTTTTGTATTAATGCAGGGCTAACGCTAACGGCGAGATATAGGAAAAGGCGAGGGCGAGAGGGCGCACCCATCTGCGGCGAGCCAGCGTTGCGCTCGTCGCTTGCGGATTCGCTTATCGTGCCGACATTGTGAGGAGGAAAGTAGTAATGATGATTCGAAAGCGGAGCCGCTTTCTACACGAATAGCGACGATGTTGCCCGTCAGGTATGCGGAATTGTCCTATTGTCAGGAAACTCCAGCTGGAAGGACGTAGTGGCATTCAGTACTGAGCGGACAGAAACCGCTCCGTGGTGAAGATCCATGATGGTCTTGACGATTGCAAGCCCAATTCCCGATGATTCACCAGAGTTGGCGCGCGCGGGGTCTGCGCGAAAAAAGCGGTCGAAGAGGAGGGATAGATGCTCCGGGGCAATGCCTGGTCCAACGTTCTCCACCTTAACTTGAGCGACACCTCCAGTGTGTCGACCGTGAACGGTTACTCTGGTGCCCTCATTGGCATATCGGATTGCGTTTGACAGCAAATTACTTAACGCGCGTCGGAAGAGCGTTGGGTCTGCGAAAACCTTCCCTTGCGCATTCACTTGGATGGTTATTTGCCGTGCTTCCGCCAATGATTCAAAGTAGTCTGCCTGTCGATGCAGTTCCTCGCGAAGGTCGAGCTCCGTAGCGAGAATGGCTACCCGTGCATTGTCGGCTCTTGCCAGGAAGAGCATGTTCTCAATCATCCGAGAAAGGCGCTCATACTCTTCAACATTCGAGACCAGCAGCGATTGATACTCTTCAATCGATCTGTCGCTGCTCAGTGCAACTTGGGTCTGGCCGAGCAGGTTGGTAATAGGAGTACGGAAGTCGTGGGCAAGGTCCGCTGAAAACTGCGAAAGCCTATCGTAGCGTTCACGGAGACGGTCAATCATTCTCTGCAGGGCGCGCGCCAAATCATCTAGTTCCGCAGGCAGCCTGGATGGATCAACGGGTAGCGCTCCACTTGTAAAGGTCACGGAGGCCGTGCCGGCTGCGATACTTCGCAATGGCGCCATGCCAGCCCGAAGCGCCGCGTATCCCAGCCCGCCTGCACCGACTGTGCCTAAAAGGACTGCGATAAATAGTTTCCAGCGATAGTCTCGCAGGAGGGAAACACGACTGCTAGCGACCTGATACAGTTCCACCACTACAGGTGATGCCTCACCGCTGACGCTAGCCTTGATAGTGGTCATGCGTACCGGCATGTCGCTCGGTGTGCTCCAGGCCTGAATTGACCCGGCCGCGTCCGGCACTTTGGCGTAAGCGCCGCCACCAATCGGCTTTATCCCATAGTTTGCGCCGGCCGCCGCCAACTGCACGCCGCGCGCATCCAATATGCGGATGCCGAACTCCTCGTTTCCTTTCACCACGCCAAGTACCTCCTCCCATCGGTTTTCGGTGGGGGAGCTTCGAAGCTCAGCTAGTTCCTGTTGGGCTCGCGCGGCTTTGCGGAGAAGTTCAGCGTCGTCGCGATCGATGATCTGGCTTGCGAGGGAACCATACAGATAGATTCCCACGCCGGAAAAAGTTAGTCCGGCGATCAGGGCAAATGCAAGTGCGAGCCGAGCGGTAAGCGACCTTTTACGCATCAAGACTGTCGGTTCTCAAGGACGTAGCCGATGCCGCGGACGCTATGGATAAGTTTGGGAGCGTAAGTGTCATCCATCTTCGCTCGAAGGCGTCGAATCGCCACGTCCACGACGTTCGTGTCGCTGTCGAAGTTCATATCCCAAACGTGTGAGGCGATTTGCGTGCGACTAAGGACTTCGCCGTGTCGTCGCGCGAGGAAGTGGAGCAATGCGAACTCCCTGGGCGACAAGTCGATGCGTATTCCTCCTCTGGAGACTCGGTGACGCAAAAGGTCGATTTCCAAGTCCTCGATTTCGATACGCTCAGCTTCGCGCGTGGGTCCGCGCCGCAGCAGCGTCCGGGCCCGCGCCAGCAATTCTACGAAAGCAAAGGGTTTTGCGAGGTAGTCATCGCCGCCAAGCTCGAGCCCTTTCACTCTGTCCTCGACTTCATCGCGTGCGGTCAGGAAGAGCACGGGAGTATCTTTGTGTTCCCGGAGTTCCTTGAGCACTTCCCATCCGTTCATGCCAGGCAGCATGACATCAAGAATGACCAGATCGTAGTCCCCGTCGATTGCGTGGTGCAGGCCATCCCGTCCTGTCGACGCAAGATCGACAACGAAAGATGACTCGGTGAGGCCTTTTCGGAGGTACTCGCCAGTCTTAGGTTCATCTTCGATTACCAAGATCTTCATGTTTTCATCCTCAGCTGCACGGGCTCACAGCTCAAACGATGCCGCCGATGATAACGGCGCAGGTTCGCCTATTGGATGACAAGACTGTAATCGTTTCGTCCCCGTTTGAAAGGGTGTTGCGTACATAGAATCGCCGCTAATTCTGGATGACCGGCGCCGACAGCGCCTGGAGTGAACCATGTGGATTGTGCGGCTTGCGCTACGTCGGCCATATACTTTTGTCGTTTTGGCAATACTTTTGCTTTTGGGCGGGCCGTTGGCCATTCTGCGCACGCCGACAGACATTTTTCCTTCCATTGACATCCCAGTTGTTAGCGTCGTGTGGAGCTACAACGGCCTTTCTGCGCAAGATATGTCGCAGCGGATCGTGACAGGATATGAGCGCTCCCTTACGAACAGCGTGGATGACATCGAGCATATCGAGTCCCAAACGCTGCCGGGCGTAAGCGTTATCAAGGTGTTTTTTCACCCAGGGGCAGATATAAATCGCGCTATAGCCCAGACGACGTCCGGTGCACAATCGCTTTTGAAGACGATGCCACCAGGGACGACTGCTCCACTGGTGCTGAGCTACAACGCCTCGACCGTCCCAATCCTCCGGCTAGCCCTAGGCAGTGACACGCTTCCCGAGCAAGAACTCTACGATCTGGGTAACAGCTTTATCCGTACTCAGCTTGCAACCGTACAAGGGGCATCAATTCCTCTGCCATACGGTGGCAAGGTCCGCCAGGTGGCTGTCGACCTCAATACGGAAGCACTGCAGGCGCGAGGTCTGTCGCCTCTCGATGTGGTCAATGCGATTAATGCCCAGAATCTCACCTTGCCGGGTGGAACGGCAAAGATTGGCGCGCTTGAGTATCGGGTGGATCTGAATGGCAGCACCCAAACCATCTCGGCGCTCAACGGCTTGCCAATTCGCAGTGGGCCGGAAGGCACGGTCTACGTGCGTGACGTCGCGCAGGTACGCGACGGCTACGCTCCTCAATTGAATGTCGTTCGGCGTGACGGAAAGCGTTCGGCGCTCTTGGAGATCGAGAAGAGCGGGAACGCGTCGACGCTCTCCATCATCTCGCAAATCAAGGCAATGCTTCCAGACGTGACGGCCGGATTGCCGAAATCTCTGGTGGTACAACCTATCTCCGACCAGTCAATCTTCGTGACATCTGCTATTGACGGCGTGTTGCATGAAGCATTGATAGCCGCGTGCCTGACTGCGGCGATGATTCTGCTATTCCTCGGAAGCTGGCGCGCCACTCTCATTATTGCTGTCACCATTCCTCTGTCGGTCTTGGCTGCCCTCATTGCTTTGTCGGCGTTGGGCCAAACTTTGAACATCATGACGTTGGGCGGCTTGGCTCTTGCAGTAGGTGTGCTAGTAGACGATGCGACGGTAGCGATCGAGAATATTACGCACCACCGGGAGATGGGCAAGCCGCTGGAAGACGCGATCCTGGATGGGTCTGCACAGATTGCATTGCCGACGCTCGTATCTACCCTCTGCATTTGTATCGTGTTCTTGCCGATGTTCATGCTGAGCGGAGTCGCTCGTTACCTGTTCGTTCCGCTCGCAGAGGCGGTGGTGTTTGCGATGATGGCGTCATACTTCCTCTCGCGCACATTGATCCCCACGTTGGCCCACTATCTCTTCAGCCGGGAGCCTAGCGGGCATCATCCGGAAGGCCGCTTTGCCCGCTGGTTTTCTAACGTGCATTCCAAATTCGAGCAGAGTTTCGAGCGTGTCCGCCAGTCCTACGCAAATGTTCTGGAGCTTGCGCTGGGATCGCCGCGGCGCGCTATGGCACTTTTCGCAATGCTCTGCGTGTGCTCAATGACTTTAGTGCCGTTTCTGGGCCAAGACTTTTTCCCGGCAGTGGATAGTGGAGAGATCCGCCTTCATATGCGAGCGCGCACAGGTACGCGGATTGAAGAGACTGCGCGCCTGGTTGACCAGGTTGAGACGAAGATCCGCGAAACGGTGGGTCCTACTCATGTTTCGAGCATTGTGGACAACATCGGCCTCCCCGTCAGCGGCATCAACTTGACTTACGACTCCGCGCTGCCCATCGGAACCGGCGATGCCGAGATTCTGATCTCGTTGAATCCCTCTGCTGGAAAGTCTTCGGCGCTCATCGAAAAGCTCGATGCCGAGTTACCGGTGGCATTCCCAGGAGTGAGCTTCTCATTCTTGCCCGGCGATATGGTCAGCCAAATCCTGAATTTTGGCCTTCCTGCACCGATTGATGTGCAGATCGTGGGCAATAATGCTGCCGGAAACCGCACGGTCGCAGATGACTTGTTGCGGAAGCTGTCGGCCGTGCGCGGCCTTAGCGACCTACATCTGCAGCAACCGGATGATCAGCCTGCATTGACGGTGAACGTAGACCGCACCCGAGCGCTGCAGGCAGGGATGCAGCAACGTGACGTGGCACAGAACCTTCTTATCGCGTTGTCGGGAAGTAGCCAGACGTCTCCAAACTTCTGGCTGAACCCCAAGAATGGGGTGAGCTACCCGATGCTGATTTCGGTTCCGCAGTACGCCATGGACTCCCTCCAGACACTGTCGAATATCCCGCTTGGGAGTGGTGCAGAGACGCTTAGGCAGGGCGGTGCGGCACAGCTCGGCCAGTTTGGCACAGTCAATCGAAGCAGCCAGCCGGGTGTAATTTCCCACTACAACGTACAACCGGTACTCGATTTGTTTGGGTCTGTGCGCGGCCGCGACTTGGGAGCAGTGTCTGCGGACGTGCAGCGTGTCGTCGACAGTGTCCGTCCAGGCCTGCCGGGTGGCTCTCGCATTGTGGTTCGCGGCCAGGTCCAAACAATGCACGCTTCGTTTGTCGGACTGCTTACGGGACTGGCTGCGGCCATTGCGCTGGTCTACCTGCTGATGGTCGTGAACTTCCAGTCGTGGCTGGACCCGCTTGCCATTGTCGGCGCGTTGCCGGTCGCGCTGTCCGGGATGGCATGGATGCTATTTGCCACCTACACAACGATTAGTGTGCCTGCGCTGACGGGGGCAATCATGTGCGTTGGCATTGCAACGGCTAACAGCATTCTCGTTGTTAGCCGTGCCCGGGAGCTATTGAATGAAGGGAAGGGAGCCGTCGAGGCAGCGTATGAGGCAGGGTTCGGACGATTCCGGCCTGTCGTGATGACAGCCCTTGCGATGCTGTTCGGCATGGTTCCCATGGCATTGGGAGCGGGAAGTGCGGGCGCGCAAAACGCACCGCTTGGCCGCGTCGTTATTGGCGGTTTGGCCTTTGGAACCGTCGCGACCCTCGTGCTCGTCCCCACATTCTTCGCAGTCTTGCATGGTTGGCTCGAAAAGCGAGCCAGCTCGCACCAAAACACAGTGAAAGTGCAGAGTCTGGTATGACCCAAATTGAACGAGAAAACAATAGTCGCGTGCCGTTGTCCCGCAGACAGATCAAGATAGGACTCGCCGTGGGGGTAGTGGCAGCTGCAGCGCTGATTGTGGGAATCGTCCCTCGAGTGCATGGTGAGGCTGCTCTGCAGAAGCGCAGTATCGACGCACAGACTCCGGTTGTCAGCATTGTTTCCCCGAAACCGGCGGCGTCCTCGCAGGAGATCACGCTGCCTGCCGACGTGCGCGCCTATCAGGATGCGGCCATCCATGCGCGGGTGAATGGCTACCTTCGAAAGTGGTATGTGGATATCGGTACAGAGGTAAAGGCTGGCCAGCTGCTGGCCGAAATCGACGCTCCGGAAGTCGCGGACCAACTTCGGCAAGCACGCGCGGACGAAGAGACTGCCTCTGCCAACTACGCACTCGCGAAGACTACGGCCGACAGGTGGAAGGATCTGCAGTCCACCAACTCGGTAGCGCAGCAGGAAACCGACCAGAAGGTCGCTGACATGCAGGCCAAAGCGGCATTGCTAGCTTCGGCTCGCTCGAATACAGCGCGCGTCGCGCAACTGGCTTCGTACACGCAGATTCGGGCGCCGTTCGATGGTGTGATTACCGCACGGAACGTAGACGCCGGTGCGCTTATTGATGCGGGGAGTGCGCCTAACCAGGGGCGTGAACTGTTTCACATCTCGGCAGGCAACCGTCTTCGTGTCTATGTGCAGGTCCCACAGTCAGTGAGTGCAGCGGTTGCGCCAGGCACCAAGGCTTGGTTGGCGCTACCGCAATCGCCGGACCACCACTTCCCGGCCACGATTACGCGGACGGCGGGCGCAATGGACCCGGTGACCCGTAGTCTCCGAGTCGAGCTCGATGTGGACAGTCAGGGTGGAAAGATCCTCCCAGGTGCCTACGCCGAGGTCCATATCGTGCCGGAAGCGGATAAGGCGGGATTGGATCTACCCGCGAGTACGCTTATGTTTCCGGCCGGCGGAGCATCGGTGGCAATCATCGACCAAAACGGGATGGTTGCGATTCAGAAAATCCAGTTGGGACGTGACTTTGGTTCGCACGTAGAGGTCTTGGGCGGGCTGGCTGCGAGTGCCAAGGTTATCGTGAACCCGGGGGATGGGATTGTCGGCGGCGCGCGTGTGAGAGTGTCTTCGCCGCAGACGGTCGCGTCGCAAGGAGCTAAATCGTGATGAGGCTAGCCATAAGTGCGGTTTGTATATGGCTAGCGGGGTGCTCTTTCGCACCGACTTACCACATTCCGGAGATGGATCTTCCCGCGAAGTATGCAGAAGCGAGCGATCCAGTCCTGAGTCAGATTCCCGCTGAGTGGTGGACGTCTTACCATGACGACGACCTTGATGCGTTAATTCGACGCATCGATGTGACAAATCAAACGCTCAAGAGATCGATAGCCCTTCTGCAAGATTCCCGGGCCCAGGCCGATGCTGCACGCGCAGCGTACTTTCCGACAGCCGGCGCGAATGCCAGCGCTACCAGTAGTCATGTGTCGGCAAACGTAGTTGGACGGTCGCTGGCCGGTAAGACAACGCCCGACCGGCTTATCGGATTCAGTGCGACCTGGGAGCCTGACCTTTTTGGGCGAATTGGCAATGCCGTCGATGCGGCAACGTCTCGAGTGCAAGCAAGTGCGGACGATGTCGCCGCAGTTCGGCTGACCTTGCAGGCGGAAGTCGCTACGGATTACTTTGCGATCCGCTCGCTTGACCGCGAGGCATCGCTGCTAAGGCAGACGGTGGACGCTTATTCTTCGGTGCTCTCGATGGTCACTAACAGATATAAGGGCGGAATTGCGGCTGAGAGCGATGTTGCGCAGGCTCAAGCTCAGCGCGACAGTACTAACGCTCAATTGGCTGACCTAACTCTTGCGCGAACCCAACTGCAACATGCGCTCGCAACACTGGTGGGCGAGCCTGCCAGCACGTTTTCGATCGCACCACATGACGCCTATGGAACGCAACTTCCTGAAGTACCCGCCGCAGTTCCCAGCGAGTTATTGAAGCGACGTCCGGACATAGCTGCAGTAGAACGTCGTGTTTCGGCGGCCAGTTCCCAAATCGGTGTTGCTAAGGCCGCGTTCTTTCCGAGTCTCATGCTCAACCTGAGCGGAGGTGTCGAGAGCTCAGGCTTGGCCGGACTCCTTACGGCCCCAGGTCGCTTCTGGGCGGTGGGGCCTGCCTTGGCTGCGACAATCTTCGACGGAGGGAAGCGCCAAGCCGGCGTGGACAGTGCCCAGGCGCAATTCGATGCTGCTGCGGCCGACTACCGGCAGACCGTGCTAACGGCGGTCCAAGACGTGGAGGACAGCTACGCGGCCACGAGACTCCTGACGGAGGCTGCATCGAGTCAGGAAGCCGCAGTCCAGGCGTCGCAACGCGCGCTCGCGCAGGCGACGGATCGCTACAAGAAAGGCGCGGCGGCATACCTCGACGTTAATGTGGTGGAGGCAACGACGCTCACTAACGAACGCACTCTCGAGAGTATTCATCGACGTCAGTTGGTCTCTAGCGTAGCGCTCTTTCGCTCGCTTGGGGGAGGCTGGCAGGCTAAGGATGGGGCTGACGCTCAGAGTACCGCTGTCGACCCGTTGGCGACGTCAGAACCGGCGGCAACGGAAGGACTGCATTCAAAGCGTTAGTTGTCGCTGAACGCCGGTAACTCTTCCGTGCCGATCATGCTTTGAGGCCAAGGCTTGCCTGGCGTCGCCGGTTGATTTAAGCTAAGGCGCATGACCCATTTGACCGTCAACTCCATTATTTACGCCGCGCGAATCTCGGCGGGATAGCTATTGAGTTGACAATACGCAATCACAACCCGCCCAGAAGGCGGGTTTTTTGCTTTCTGGGGCGACACGGAGCGCTTGGAAATGGATCAAGAAACGAACGTAGTCGCCTGTAGCGATACGGCTGCCTTGCATATGGTTTGCGGGAAGATCGCTTCGGGTAAATCCTCACTGACGGCACGCTTGGCCGCCGCCCCTCGGAGAGTTCTGCTGAGCGAGGACAAATGGATAGCATGTCTCTACCCGGACGAAATCCATACGCTATCCGATTACATGAACCGCACAGCGCGCATAAGAACACTTCTTACCGACCACATCGTGTCGCTGCTCACGGCGGGTACATCCGTAGTTCTGGACTTCCCATTCAATACCGTCAGTGCTCGGACGTGGGGCGCCTCACTATACCGAGCGGCCGGCTGCGAGCATCGACTCCATTATCTGGAGGTGAGCGACGAGATCTGCAAAACCCGCTTGAAGGCCAGGAACCTGTCAGGCCAGCATCCTTTCCAGACATCAGAAGAGCAGTTCGATCAGATAACCAGCTATTTCGTGCCCCCGGCGCACGGCGAAGGTTTCAATCTGATCACCTATGACGAGACTGGGAAGGTCCGTTACTAGGCGGACTCACGACGTTCGAGTGCCCGGTTAGAGGGGAGTGTGCGGTTCGCTCCTGGCCTTCGGCCGTGCTCGCCAGGGCGAGCCCCTGGCGCTTGTTGTCCACGATCGCGCGCTGGTCGACCTCCGGGAAACGGTCATAAGTCGTGTAGGGCAGGGGAGCACCCTCCGCCCACAATTCGACATAGCCTTCGGGGTACTCGGCCACCTCGATGTAGCCATGAAGGCGCTGGCGGCCTCTATGGTGCTGACCTTGTGCAGGCGTAGTTTCTTGCCGTCAGGCGCAGGTCCCCGAGCAAACCAGCCCTCTCTATAAGCGGCTTTTCCGTTACCCTTGTCGTTACGTTATCGCATCGACCGGAGGCCGCTTGAAGCCATTCTTTTTCCTGATCCTAGCTCTCGTGCTCGTGCTTGCTGTAGCTGCGGCGTCGCGCGGCCGTCGGCAGAGAGGCACCAACTTCGCCTATGCGCGGCGTCAGTTGATGACGGAGCGCGAAGTCGGCTTTTTCCACAAGCTAAAGAGGTCTTTGCCGCAATCGCATTTGTTCGCGCAAGTCTCCATGTCAGCCATCGTAGATGTGAAGCGCGGAGGCTTGGCCGCGAGGGGGCGCTTTAGCCAAAAATACGTGGATTTCGTTGTCTGCTCGCCAAATTGTCGAGTTCTTTACGTGATCGAGCTGGACGACAAGAGCCACAACTCCGCAGCAGCACAGAAAGCCGACGCGGTAAAAAATGAAATTCTTCTGGCAGCAGGAATTCCGATTAAGCGTTACTCGTCGGTAAAGGTCGACGAAGCAACGCTGGCGCGGGATTTTCAGGAGGCGATCACGGCAGTGGCCGCTGGAGCTGGTGGCGCGAAGCAGCGGCAACCATCTGCTGAAAAGCCTGCTGGCGTTCGTATCGATGGAGCTTGAGTGCGTCGATTGTCCAGGCCGGGATGGGCCTGCGACCGGACTGCCAATCTCGGATTGTTCTGTCGCATCTGCGCAATAGACGGACTAGGTGTTTTCGTTGCAGCCCCGAGGCGTGCTTCTCAAATTCGATCGCACTGACCCAGCGCCTGGACGGATTCTTCATGTCGTCTCCGGCAATAAAATGCCAGCACGTTATGGGCTGGCTTTTGCGTCTTGAATCCCCGTAAACGGGAGCTTGACCCTTGTTTTCCATGGCTGCTTAAAACTTGATTCAATGCCAATAATCTATCTTATGTTAAATAATATGAGCACCTAAAACCATGCTCACGACCGGCCATCCATAGCTGAAATCTTCAAGACGCCGCCGCCCTCGTCTGTCAGCATCGTGTTGCATAAAGTACAACAACGATAGCGACTTACAGCATGGAGACGCCAATGGAATTCAGCATACCTCTCGTGTCGAGCCTCACGGAAATTGAAGCGATCGAGCGCTCCGGCGTCGCGGTTCAGGCATGGAACGCCGCGATTGGTGGCACGGTCTACGGCGCGATTCGCGCTAGCGCCCAGCGGCACGGCGATGCGCCGGCGCTGACCTACATTGATGCGGCGGATGGGCCGGCCCGGACGGTGAGCTATCGGGAGCTTTTGGACAACATTACGGCGGCAGCGCGGTTCTTTTCGGAACTGGCTGGCCCGGGCTGTGGCGTGGCCTATATCCTGCCGTCCTTCGTCGAAACGCACTATGTGCTCTGGGGCGCCGAAGCTTGTGGTTTCGCGGTGCCGCTCAACCCCTTCCTTCAGCCCGATGAGATCGTCAATCTTGTCCGTAATTCGGCTGCCGATGTTCTCGTGTTTCCGAAGGGCGAGATCCCTGGCATCGCGGAGCGCGTCGCGGCGATCCGGGCGAATCTTCCGGATGTTCGCCTTGTAGCGGTCGGGCCAGGCTCTGCGGCGGACTTTGCCATCGATTTCAATGCTGTCCTGGCGGACAGCACCGCGCATGGCTGCGCAACGTGGGAGCCGTCGGGCGACAGCGACGCAGTTGTGGCGTATTTCCACACCGGAGGGACGACCGGGCTGCCCAAACTTGTCGCGCATAGCAGCAGGAATCAGCTTGCCGCGGCGCTGGGGGCTGCAAGCCTGCTTGGCATGCGCAAGGATGACCGGGTGACCAACGGCATGCCGTTGTTCCACGTTGGCGGGACGATCGTGAGTACCTTGTCGGTCCTGCTGTCGGGCGGCCATATCATCATGCTCTCGGCCCAAGGACTCCGGAATCCCGCCATGGTGACGGGGATCTGGAAGATCGTCGAACGGTTCGGCATCACGATTTTTGGCGCTGTGCCGACGGCTCTCGGCGCCCTCCTCAACGTCCCGGTCGATGCCGATATTTCATCGATTCGATACGGCCTGACCGGGGCGGCACCGTGTCCATTCAGCGTGACAAAGCGCTTTGCCGAGGTAACTGGTGTTGAGCTTCACGAGCTGCTTGGCATGACGGAAACCGGCGGTGCGACGGCGGCGGATGCGGCAGGCCAGCGCCCGACAGTGGGTTCCGTGGGCTATCGGCTCCCGTTCACGAGACTGCGTGTGCGACGCCAAGACGCCGAGCAAGGTCTGGGGGACGATTGCGATCCGCATGAAGTCGGTGTCCTGTTTGTCGAGGGGCCGCATGTTTCGCACGGCTATCGTGATCCGAGCCAGAATGCCGGGGTCTTTATCGAAGGTGGGCTGAACACAGGAGACCTCGCCTACTTCGACGATGCGGGCAAGCTTTTCATCGCTGGACGCGCAAAGGACCTCATCATCCGCAGCGGCCACAACATCGATCCGGGGATGATCGAACAGGCGATGATGATGCACCCTTCCGTCGCCCTGGCAGCGGCCGTTTCGCTGCCGGACAAGTACGCTGGCGAATTGCCGGTCGTCTTTGTCGTGGCAAAGCCTGGCGTCGGCATCAATCTTGAGGAACTCGATGCCTTTGTCAAAGAGCGGATTGCGGAGCGGCCGGCCTGGCCGAAGGCGATCCACGTGCTGGACCAGTTGCCCACTACGGCCGTTGGCAAGCTGTTCAAGCCCGCCTTGCGGGTCAAGGCCGCAGAGCTACTGCTGCGACCGGCACTGGAGACGATCGCGTCCACCGCCCTGAGAGCGGTCGAAGTGAGCGCGGGCGGAAAGCGCGGTCTGCATGTCGATGTGCGACTAGTGGCGCCGGATGCCGAGATCGAACAAGCCGTGAAGGTCCATCTGGAGGGCTATACGTTCACCTGGGCGCTGCATCGCGAGTGATTCCCGGTGGTTACCCGCCCTGCTGCCCCACCTCAGGCACGGTGTGCTTCGACTGGTCGATGGATATGGCTCAGGCTTTTTACCATGGTTGGTGAGAAGCCCAGGTAGCTGACGAAGGTTCGTGTCATGTGCGCGGCGTCCGAGAAGCCGCAATCCTGCGCCAGCGTGCTCAGGTTGCCAGGAGACTGCAGCCTGGCGCATGCGTGTCGGTACTTCCGCCAGAGGGTATAGGTCCGAAGCGGCACGCCGACCTCTTCCACGAAAAGATGGGACAGCCGGCTGACCGAAAGGTCCATCGCTGCCGCCAGCTTGCTCGCGAGATGCGGTTCAGTCCATTGCGATTCGAATTGCGCGAGCAGGTGCTCTCGGCGCGAAGCCGATTTCGCCCGCAAATGGAGGGAGAAATCCGGCGCCGAAGACAACAGTGCTTCGATGAGCCGGTCATCCGGCTGGCGAGGCACGGCGCCAAGTAGTTCTCCGCGCAGTGGATCGCGGCAGGCCCGCAGCGGTCCGTCTGGAAGCGCAAGGAACGTCTTCTCTCCCAATGCCTTGCGTGTCGACAGAAAAAGCGGATGCCCCGGATCGAGACTGAGGCTCAGAAGCTGGCAGTTCAAGGCCTGGATGGCGCGCGGCGCAAGCTCTCGCACGACGAACGCCCGCGCTTTGGGCACTGGCACGTCGTTGATTGAAATGGAGAATGGCGTGTCATCCAGGGAGAGCAGCACGCTGATTGCCGGGCGCCTCACAGGCCCGGACACAAGATCCTGCGTCGTGATCGCGATACTGCGCTCGAACATTGTGATCCGTGCACTCGGACAGTACGGTGCGGCGGCCGCATTTCCTGTTCGATCCACGCCTGAGAATCCATGCTTCATGCCATGCCGATCCATCAAGGCTCCGAATACGTCGGGATGAACGGGTAGTAGTCGACCGTCCCCTGTCTGGCTTGCATGAACGTGGCTTCCGGGATCTCGGCCCAGGCGCCAGGCAGATCCACCAGGGGTTCGGACAGGATCAGCACGGCATCATCGCCCACTGCGGCAATACCTGGATTCTCCGGATATAACTCGCGGAGGTGTCGAAACGAATTGCTGTGGAATAGCGAGCGCGAGTCCCCTTCGCTGGAATACCGCACCGCAACGATCTGATCGCCGTCGGTCGCGCAAATGGTCATGTTCACGGGAAAATCGACCCCATGGCGCCGCCCCACATGTTCCACCAGTCCCACCGTCCTTTGCAGTGCTTCGCGTGGGTCCCGCTCCAGCCCGAAAGTCAGTGCCAGATAGAACATGACCTCCGAGTCCGTGGAGCCTTCGATCCAGCGAAACAGTTCGGGCGCGATCGAAAGCATCAGTTCGCGCCGGACCTCCGGGTATTGGCGGATCAGCCCGTTGTGGGCAAACAGCCATCTGCCATATCGGAATGGATGACAGTTGGTTTCCTGGGCCGGGGTGTCCGTTGCCGCGCGAATGTGCGCGACGAACTTCGCGGCTCGGATGGCGCGCGCCGCCTCGCGCAGGTTGATGTCGTTCCAGGCCGGGTGGATGCAACGGTACCGGAACGGTTCCTCGGAATGCTTGGCATACCAACCCATGCCGAAGCCGTCGCCGTTGGTCGTGGTGTGGCCCAGCCGCGAATGCAGGCTTTGATCGATCAACGAGTGCTGGGCCCGGAACAGCACCGTTTCCAGTTGGATGGGATTGCCTGAGTAAGCCAGCCAGCGGCACATGATGCGTCTCCTTGCAGTCTCATCAGGATAGGCGACGCGCGCCAATCTGTAACAGGCACTATCAAGATGATTCTGGCGTCCTTGGGCGGGGTTGGGCGACGTTGGCCCGGCCACTCGTACCGTCTGCGTCACCCTGGCCAGAACCGCTTCGCTTCAGTCTGATAGCGCCTCCAGGCCCATGCAGGCACCATGGCAGGATGGGAGCAACCGCCCTAGCCTTCCTGGTCGTTCGGATTGACGATCAACGCGGGCACCGTGGACTGCGCTGCGATCTTCGATACCACCGAGCCAATGATCGAGGACCGGAGCGCACCGATCCCCTTGGCGCCCACAATGATCAGGTCCACGGCGTTCTCGGTGGCGAACCGAAGGATCTCCTCCGATGCATTGCCGCGCAGCCAGTGCTCGTGCAATTCGCTCACTCGTCCTTCCAGCAGACCTCTGGCCGATTCGAACACCACACGTGCTTCTTCACGATTCTCGGTTTCAAAATCGACGGCGCTGAAGCCGGTGCGTCCGAGTATCGGCGACACGTGCACCACATGCACGATCAGGGGCTGGGCCAGGCATGTCGTCGATGCAAGCCATGTTGCCGCATGTCGGCTATAGGTGGACCCATCCATCGCCAGTACGATCGCTGTCATTCAAAGCTCCTTATCGTTCTCGAGTGTCGCAGCGCAAGTGTAATGCCAAGCGGTGAACTTGCCGCGTTGTAAGCGACTTGAAATGCAGGCCTTACACATTCTTACAGCACGCAGGGCTTAACTTGTCTAACTTTGAAACGCTCCTGCGCTGCATCGCATCAATCAAGTGATGTTGTGTCCTGAGTTTCTCTGGCGCTTGCGCCTCACTGTATCTACACGTGCCCACAATCATATCGGCAATCGGGCGCGTGAATTCATCGGGTCGGCGGTATCGATCCAGAAGCCTGTTCCGGCGGCGTTGTGACGGCCCGGGGCAACGGCGCATAACAAACAATCTGGGGGACGAAGCACTGCGCACTGCGCGGGTGGGGATTCGCTCGCGTGGCGGCAGCTTGTTGCCTATTGCTGACCGCGATGGCTTTGGCTATCTCGGGTGGCCCACCTTTTATCCGGAGGCGGCATGGATAAGAAAGTTGACCAGAAGGACTCGGTACCCGCACGGGTCAAACCGTCTCAACACCCACCGCACCACGACTCGTTAATGCAACGGCGCGCGGGCGTGCCAGGCCTGCCCTTGTGGCGGGTGGTGCCTCGGTTGGCCAGCTATGGGATGGTGGTGTTCATCATCTGGGTGGTCCTGTCGGTGATGTTCCCGTACATCTTCACGCGGTCGTCCGAGCGCGCGATCGTGAATAGTCCTGTCACCCTCGTAACCACGCCGGTGGAAGGCGTTGTCACCAAGCAGGTGGTGACGGTAGGCGGCAGCTTCAAAGCGGGCGATCCACTGATGGCGTTGCAGAACCCGAATATGGACCGCGCGCTGCTGGTGGAACTGACCGGGAAACAACTCGATAACCAGAAGCGCCTGGAGGCCGCGAAGGTGAAGCTCGAGGCGGACCAGACGCGCATGGCGTCGACGGGTGGCGATATCAAGCGTTACCAGGCCTCGGCGGATCGCGAGCACGCCTCGCGCGTGCGTGGCATCGAGGCCCGGCTGACTGTAGCGAAGCAGCAGATCGACGCGCAGGAGGACGTGGTCAATCGCAATCAGGCCATGCAATGGGCGGGCGCGGTCAGCCAGGCCTATACCGATGCGTCACGGAACCAGCTGACCGTGCTGGCCGGTTCGCGCGATGCCATCCAGGCGGAGCTCGACAGCGCGCGCAACAGCAGCGAAGCAGCGCGTAGCAAGGTATTCAGTTCGAGCGCGGACGGCGCGCTGGGCGCGCTGTCGCAGAAGCAGGATGAGCTGAAGGCCGAGATCACGCAGACGCAGGCCGAGATCACGCAACTGGAACAGTACGGCTCCGAGGTCGACAAGCTCGTGACGGCGGAGCAGGAACGCCTCGAACGGGTCTCCAACCTCGATATCAAGGCGTACGCGAGTGGCATCGTCGAGGATGTGCTGACGCCACCGGGCACGCGGGTTGCCGCCGGCGCCACGCTGATGCGCACCACCAACTGCAGCCAGCCCAACGTCGTGGCCGTGTTCCCGCGCAGCCTCAGCAAGGATCTGCTGCCGGGCGCGAAGCTGACCGTGCTGGTCGATGGTGTTCCCACGCCGCAGCCGGGCACTGTCGCAGAGATCATGCCGCGTGCCCCGGAAGGCGATCAGGCGCGCTACTTCGTTCCCTTCCCGCCAATCGAGAAGAACGAGATTTACCTGATCGCGAAGCTCAACAAACCGCTCCCCGACCTGCGCAATCGCGGCAGTGGCAGTACCGATCGGTGCGCGCTTGGCCATTGGGCCAAGGTCAGCCTCGATCGTCCGTGGTTCACCCGCCTGATCTGACCAGAGCCTATCCGGATTGATCGAGCAGGCGCGAAGCCATTCACTCAACGCCCGCAGGAAGGAGACAACCGTGCAGCGTCATACGTCAAAGGGGGGGACAGCCGGGGGCATCCGGCTGGCTACTTGCCTCGTCGCATCATGCATTCTGGCCACGTCGCCCACCTTTGCGGCATCGTCAGCCGACGGCCGCACGCAACTGCGCGATAGCGGTTGCCAGACGCTGGCGCGGCGCGTGGCGGCCATTCCGGGCTCGGGCCCGATATGGCTGGCCAGCTACGAGCCCGCGCCCGGTGGCGAGCCGTTGCCGGCGCCGCTGCGTCAATCGGCTTTCGTCTACGACAACGCGCTAGCCGGCATCGCACTGATCGCCTGCGGCCAGCGCGATGCGGCGCGGCGTATTGCCGATGGCGTGCTGGCGGGGATGAGCCGCGACCGCCACTACCATGACGGCCGTCTGCGCAATGCCTATCGGGCGGGTGCGATACCTAACGGACCTGTGCCACTGCCGGGCTGGTGGGACGACGCCAGCAAGCGCTGGTTCGAGGACCGCTACCAGGTGGGCACCGCCACCGGCAATGTTGTCTGGGCCGCCCTGCTTCTGCTGGCCACGTATGAGGCCACGCGCGCGCCTGCCTATCTAGACGGTGCCAAGGCGCTGATGGGATGGGTCGACAAGGAAACCTTCAACGCGGACAGTCCCGCCGCGTATATCGGCGGGTACTTCGGACACGAGCCGAATCCCGAGCGCCAGGGGTGGAAATCCACCGAGCACAACGTCGATGCCTATGCCGCGTTCCGCTGGCTGGCCAGATACAGCAATGATCCGCGCTGGAACACGGACGCGGAGCGGGCGCGGCACTTCGTCGAGAGCATGTGGCAGTCGCGCGAGGGGCGTTTCGCGATCGGCACCCGCGATGACGGGCGGACGCTGAACGGCGGGCCCTCGGCGCTCGATGCATCGCTGTGGCCGTTGATTGCCATCCCGGACGCCGCCGGCACCTGGCAGCGCTCGCTGGACTGGGCGCGCACCCGGCACGCCGTCAATGGCGGATTCGGCTTCAAGGCCGATCCCGATGGCGTCTGGACGGAGGGCACCGGCCAGGCCGCGCTGGTGCTGCTGGCCACCAACCATGCCGATGTCGCGGGTCCGCTCTGGCCGCTGTTGTTGTCACAGCGCGCGCCGGACGGAATGCTCTTCGCCACACCCGAGAAACGGATTCAAACGGGGCTATCGATCGGCCCTGATTCGAAGACCGAGGACTTTTACTACTTCCACCTGCCCCACCTTGGCGCCACGGCCTGGGCCGTACTGGCCGCCACGGGCTGGAATCCGTTCCAGCCGGGAGGATGCCGGGCGAACTGCGCAGCCACGACGGCGTCCGTCAGTGGTCCGAGCAATGGTCCCGCCAACGGACCCAACGAGTGACGATAGGAGTAACGATGTTTGCCGAGTATCTCGATGGCCGTATGCTCATGCAGATCAATGCGGGCGCATTCCTGATCGCGCTGCTCTGCCTGCGCGGCGACCGGCAGCGCACCCTGGACCGCTGGCTTTTCGGCGCCGCGGCCGGCGTGCTGCTGCTGGTCTATTACGTATGGCGATTCACCGACACCTTGCCGGAATGGCGCATGGACTTCCCGAGCCTTTGGGCGCATGCGTTCTTCGGCTTCGAGAGCCTGACCATCGCGTACACGCTGATCTCGATCGGCATCATGACCCGCACGTCCGATCACAGCGCCGAGGCTGACGCCGGCGAGACCGCATTGCGACGCGGGCGGGAAGCACCGCCGGTGGACATTTTCATCGCCACGTACAACGAAGGCCTCGACGTGCTCGAGAAGACCATCGTTGCCGCGCTGGATATCGACTATCCGAACTTCCGGGTCTGGGTGCTCGACGACACCCGTCGCGACTGGCTGCGCGAGTTCTGCGATCAGGTCGGGGCACGCTACGTGACCCGGCCCGATAACGCCCACGCCAAGGCCGGCAACCTGAACAACGGCCTGCGGCACAGCGCGGAACTCGATGGCGGCGCGCCATTCATCATGGTGCTCGACGCCGATTTCGCACCCAACCGGAACATCCTGCTACGTATCGTCGGGCTGTTCGACGATCCACAGGTCGGCGTGGTGCAGACGCCCCAGTTCTACTACAACGCCGACCCGATCCAATACAACCTTCGCTCCACGGAGTGCTGGGTGGACGAGCAACGCGCATTCTTCGATGTCATGCAGCCGTCGAAGGACGCCTGGGGTACCGCGTTCTGCATCGGCACATCGTTCGTCGTGCGCCGCGAGGCGCTGGACCGGATCGGTGGTTTCCCGATCGGCACCGTGACGGAAGATATTCACCTGACCTACAAGCTGATGCCGCATGGCTATATCACGCGCTGGCTCAATGAGCGCCTGAGCGTGGGCCTGTCGGCAGAGGGCCTGCCTGAGTACATCAGCCAGCGCAGCCGCTGGGGACTGGGCACGATCCAGGTGGCGCTCACCGCCGACGGGCCGCTGCGCGGACCCGGCTACACGTTGCGCGAACGCCTGCACTATGTGCACGGGCTGCTGCACTGGTTGAGCCGCCCGTTCACGCTGATGCTGCTGGCCGGGCCGCTGCTGTACTGGTACTTCAATGTGCCGACGCTGTACGGCGAGCCGCTGCAGTTCCTCGCGTTCGGCGTGCCGGCGTTGCTGCTCTACTGGGCCTATAGCATCTGGATCACAGGCGCGCGTGCGATGCCGATCTTCACCGAGGTCACGCAGATCGTGGCGGCCATGGCGGTTTCCGCAACGCTGGTCAGTGCCATCTTCAAACCGTTCGGCAGGCCGTTCAAGGTCACGAACAAGGGGCTGGACCGTTCAAAGCTGGTCGTCCACGGCAAGTTCGCCGCGTTCTATGGCGCACTGTTTGTTCTGGCCGCCATGGGCCTTGGGCGTGCCGTGGCCGCCGACGGCACGGCCAGCGGTGTGGTCTTCAACATCGGATGGACCGTGATCTCGATGGTCCTGTACCTGGCCTCGTTGCTGGTCTGTTTCGAGCTGCCCCGGCCGCGCAAGGAAGAACGCTTTCCACACCGCGAGCGTGCCCGCCTTTGCATCTACGGCAGCGACGGCTTGCCACGTGAATTCGATGGCGTCACGCAGGACATGTCGTGCAACGGGATCGGCCTGATCAGCGATGCTGCCGGTCGGGTGGAAGCTGGCGCCACGGGCGCGGTCTGGCTCTCCGAACTGGGCTGGGTGACCTGCCGCGTGGCGCGCACGCAAGGCCATCTGCTAGGCATCGAACTGTTTCCGGACATGGCGGGACGCCATCGGCTAATCCGGATGCTGTTCGGCGAACCGGCTCACAACATCGCGCACCGCGGCCGCCCGCGTGTGGCTATCGTGCAATTGCTGCGTCGCGCATTTACCGGATGAACCATGAAAAGAAAGCCAACCTCCCTGATTCGCCCGCCGCGCTGGACCCCTGCCCTCCTCGTGCCGCTGGCGCTTGCCGCCTGCTCGCTGGAACCCACCTACCAACGTCCGGAGTCACCGGTACCGCAGGCTTACCCGACCGGCCCTGCCTATGAAAGCGCCAACAAGGGGCCCGCGGGCCAGGCGCGGCCGGACCAGGCAACGCCCGCCGCGAGCCTTGGCTGGGAGGACTTCTTTACCGACCCACGCCTGCGCACGCTGATCGGGCTGGCGCTGGCGAACAACCGTGACCTGCGTATCGCGACGCTGTCCATCGATCAGGCGCGAGCGCGGTACCGGATCCAGCGTGCCGCGCAGTTTCCGGCGATCAACGCCAATGCAGGCTTTGCCAGTACGCGGCTGAACAGCGATCTGCGCGCGCCCGGACAGGACGCCGTGATCAACTCCTGGACTGCGGGCGTAGGCTTCAATGCATTTGAGCTCGATGTGTTCGGGCGGGTGCGCAGCCTCAAGCATCAGGCGCTGGAGCAATATCTGGCAATCGAGGAAGTGCGGCGCAGCGCGCAGATCAGTCTCGTGGCGGAAGTGGCCAGCGCCTACCTGACATGGCAGGCCGACCAGGAACTGCTCAGGCTGTCGAAGGAAACGCTCAAGGTCCAGCAGGACGCCGCGCTGATGATCAGCCGCAGCAAGAGCGCCGGCGGCATGGCGGAGATCGACATGCATCGCGGGCAGACCCAGGTGCAGACCGCGCAGGTGGATGTGGAGCAGTTCACGCGACAGGTGGCGCAGGACGAGAATGCGCTGGCGTTGTTGATCGGCGGCCAGCTACCGGCGGACCTGCCGCCCCCGCAGCCGTTTGCGAATAACTCGTATGTGGCAGAGTTGCCCGCCGGGGTGCCATCGACACTGATGGAGCAACGGCCAGACATCATGGCGGCCGAGCATCAGCTCAAGGGGGCCAATGCCAACATCGGCGCGGCGCGGGCGGCCTTCTTCCCGCAGATATCGCTGACGGCCACCGTCGGCGTGGCCAGCACGGCGCTCGCCTCGCTGTTCACGGGCGGCATGGCCTGGGCGTTCGCGCCGCAGATCACACTGCCGATTTTTAACGCCGGGGCCAACCAGGCACGACTCGATATCGCCACGGTGCAGAAGGACATTAACGTGGCGGCTTACGAGAAAACGATCCAGGGTGCATTCCGGGAAGTTGCCGATGGCCTGGCTGCACGCGGCACCTACGACCGGCAGACCGTGGCGCAGGAGGCGCTGACGAAGGAAGTTTCCGAAACCAAGCGGCTGGCGGAAATCCGTTTCAAGAACGGGGTGGATGACTACTTCCCCGTGTTCGATGCGCAGCGGCAACTCTACGATGCGCAGAAGAAGATGGTGACGATCGAACTGGCCAGACTCACCAGCCGCGCAAGCCTATACAAGGCGCTGGGCGGCGGGTGGTCGCAGCAGACGGTGGCCAGCCTAGATCATCCGGCGAAGTAGCCGGTCCTTCAGGACGAACTGGTGCCACAAGGCGGCTGCGGCGTGCAGGCCGACGAAGATGTACACGAACGTGGCGCCAGTTTCGTGAATCTCCTTCGCCAGCTTTGAGTACGGCTCATTGATCGCGAGCGGCAGCGCCAGCTGGAAGCCATAGACCGGGATGGTCCTGCCCTTCCACGCCACCGCCAACATGCCGAGCACCGGCATGGCCAGCATCAGCACATACAGCACGAAATGCATGGCGCTTGCCGCGCGGTCCATCCACCGTGGGTCCCCGGCCGGCGGCGGAGGGAGCGGTTGGCTCACTCGCACCAGCAGACGCAACAGCATCAACCCCAATATCGTGATGCCCGCGGATTCATGAATTGCCATCATCGCGGCCCGCTCGGTGCTGCCCTTCGGGAACACGTCGCGAAACTCCACCGCCGCAACCGCCACCACGGCGCCCAGGAATACCAGCCAGTGCAACGCGCGCATGGCTAAGGAGTATTTGGGCTGGAAGGTCAGGGAGAGGGTATGTGGGGATGTCAAATGCATTTTTGTCCTCTTTTGTTCCAACAGAACAATTCTGCGCGTCATGTCTGTCCGGAATCAATCCTCAATACCGCTCCCAGCTTGTGACAGGTCAACGGCAAAGCGTTGACTTCAGCAATGAAGCAAGCGTCACAGCACATCTTCCGGGCACCCTCTCGTTTTCCCCGACTGTCCCAAGATGCAAAAACGTTGTCCCGAATGATCAAACCGTGGGCTGCGAATCCTAGATACTTCGCCGGTCACGACCCGACGCTGTCATCACGATGTCACGGGTCATTTAGGAGGCAGACATGCACGGATACCGTTCCACCCTTGCGCCAATGGCAGGCGCGCCTGCCAAGGCCAGGCTGTCGCGATATTACCCGTGGCTGGTCTTCGCGCTGAGCTTTGGGTTGCTCCTCTCGGACTATATGTCCCGGCAGGTTTTGAATGCGCTGTTCCCAATGCTCAAGCTCGAGTGGGGACTCAGCGACACTGAATTGGGCGCCTTGGGCGGCGTCGTTGCGTTGATGGTGGGGGTACTGACCTTCCCGCTGTCGATCCTTGCTGACCGTTGGGGCCGCGTGCGCAGCCTGACGCTGATGGCAGCGCTTTGGAGCCTGGCCACGCTCGGTTGCGCGCTGGCCAATTCCTTCGGCGAGATGTTCCTCGCACGGCTTTGCGTTGGTATTGGCGAGGCCGCCTATGGCAGCGTCGGCATTGCCGTGGTGGTCTCGGTATTCCCCCGGCACCTGCGTGCCAGCCTCAGCGCAGCCTTCATCGCCGGTGGCGCATTCGGCTCGGTACTGGGCATGGGGCTGGGCGGTGTGATTTCCGCTCACTTCGGATGGCGCGTTGCTTTCGCCGGCATGGCGCTCTTCGGCCTGATCCTGGTGGCGCTGTACCGCCTGCTGATTACTGAGAAGGGCCTGCTGGCCCGCCGCCAGGAACTCGGCGAGGACGTCTCCGCCAGCCAGACGCAGGCCAAGCTGGAGCTTCGCCCGCTGGTCTCCGCGCTGTTCTCCACCCGTTCGATTCTCTGCGCCTATGTGGGCAGCGCCCTGCAATTGTTCGTCATGGCTTCGATGCTGGCCTGGCTGCCGAGCTACTTCGGCCGCTACTAGGGGTCGTTTCAGAATTCGGAAAATAAAGCACGCTAAGGCGTAGTCACCCCGTGACCACCCTCCACCGACACTGCGAGGTTCGTTCCGTCTTGCAGTGACGCAATCAACGGGCAGGAAACATTTCCTGCCCGCGCATGGCATGCGCACACCAACTCAGACAGCACGGCCTCCATGCGCGCCAGGTCAGCCATTTTCTCGCGCACGTCCTTGAGCTTGTGCTCGGCCAGACTGCTGGCTTCCTCGCAATGGGTGCCATCCTCCAGCCGCAGCAGCTCGGCGATCTCATCCAGGCTGAAGCCCAGCCGCTGGGCTGATTTCACGAAGCGCACCCGCGTTACATCCGCCTCGCCATAGCGGCGGATGCTGCCATAGGGCTTGTCAGGCTCCAGCAACAAGCCCTTGCGCTGATAGAAACGGATGGTCTCCACATTGACCCCGGCCGCCTTGGCGAAAACGCCAATGGTCAGGTTCTCCAAATTGTTTTCCATATCGCTTGACTCCGTACATGAGTACGGAAGTAAGGTTACGCTATCCAATTTCAATTCGAAAGGACAAGCGCATGTCTGAACCAAAAACCGGGCGCGGCGCGCTCTTCACTGGAGGGCTTGCCGCCATCCTCGCCTCGGCTTGCTGCCTCGGGCCGTTGGTTCTGATCGCCTTGGGGTTCAGCGGCGCTTGGATCGGCAACTTGGCGGTGTTGGATCCCTATCGCCCCATCTTTATCGGCGTGGCGCTGGTGGCGTTGTTCTTCGCCTGGCGGCGCATCTACCGGCAGGCAGCGGCCTGCAAACCGGGTGAGGTCTGCGCGATTCCCCAAGTGCGAGCTACTTACAAGCTCATTTTCTGGATCGTGGCCGCGCTGGTTCTGGTCGCGCTCGGATTTCCCTACGTCATGCCATTTTTCTACTGATCGGAGTTCACCATGAAGAAACTGTTTGCCTCCCTCGCCCTCGCCGCCGTTGTTGCCCCCGTCTGGGCCGCCACCCAGACCGTCACGCTGTCCGTACCGGGCATGACCTGCTCCGCCTGCCCGATCACTGTCAAGAAGGCGATTTCCAAGGTCGAAGGCGTCAGCAAAGTTGACGTGACTTTCGAGACACGCCAAGCGGTCGTCACCTTCGACGATGCCAAGACCAGCGTGCAGAAGCTGACCAAGGCAACCGCAGACGCGGGCTATCCGTCCAGCGTCAAGCAGTGAGTCACTGAAAACGGCACCGCAGCACAACGGACGTCATTGTCTGGCGCCACAAACGATAAAGGATCTGTTGCATGACCCATCTAAAAATCACCGGCATGACTTGCGACTCGTGCGCGGCGCACGTCAAGGAAGCGCTGGAAAAAGTGCCAGGCGTGCAGTCGGCGCTGGTGTCCTATCCGAAGGGCACAGCGCAACTCGCCATCGTGCCGGGCACATCGCCGGACGCGCTGACTGCCGCCGTGGCCGGACTGGGCTACAAGGCAACGCTAGCCGATGCGCCACTGGCGGACAACCGCGTCGGACTGCTCGACAAGGTGCGGGGATGGATGGCCGCCGCCGAAAAGCACAGTGGCAACGAGCCCCCGGTGCAGGTAGCGGTCATTGGCAGCGGTGGAGCCGCGATGGCGGCGGCGCTGAAGGCCGTCGAGCAAGGCGCGCAGGTCACGCTGATCGAGCGCGGCACCATCGGCGGCACCTGCGTCAATGTCGGCTGTGTGCCGTCCAAGATCATGATCCGCGCCGCCCACATCGCCCATCTGCGCCGGGAAAGCCCGTTCGATGGCGGTATTGCGGCAACTGTGCCTACGATTGACCGCAGTAAGCTGCTGGCCCAGCAGCAGGCCCGCGTCGACGAACTGCGGCACGCCAAGTACGAAGGCATCCTGGGCGGTAATCCGGCCATCACCGTTGTGCACGGTGAGGCGCGCTTCAAGGACGACCAGAGCCTTACCGTCCGTTTGAACGAGGGTGGCGAGCGCGTCGTGATGTTCGACCGCTGCCTGGTCGCCGCGGGTGCCAGCCCGGCGGTCCCGCCGATTCCGGGCTTGAAAGAGTCACCCTACTGGACTTCCACCGAGGCCCTGGCGAGCGACACCATTCCCGAACGCCTTGCCGTAATCGGCTCGTCGGTGGTGGCGCTGGAGCTGGCGCAAGCCTTTGCCCGGCTGGGCAGCAAGGTCACGGTCCTGGCGCGCAATACCTTGTTCTTCCGTGAAGACCCGGCCATCGGCGAGGCGGTGACAGCCGCTTTCCGTGCCGAGGGCATCGAGGTGCTGGAGCACACGCAAGCCAGCCAGGTCGCCCATATGGACGGTGAATTCGTGCTGACCACCACGCACGGTGAATTGCGCGCCGACAAACTGCTGGTTGCCACCGGTCGGACACCGAACACGCGCAGCCTCGCGCTGGACGCAGCGGGGGTCACTGTCAATGCGCAAGGTGCCATCGTCATCGACCAAGGCATGCGCACGAGCAACCCGAACATCTACGCGGCCGGCGACTGCACCGACCAGCCGCAGTTCGTCTATGTGGCGGCAGCGGCCGGCACCCGTGCCGCGATCAACATGACCGGCGGCGATGCGGCGCTCGACCTGACCGCAATGCCGGCCGTGGTGTTCACCGATCCGCAAGTGGCGACCGTGGGCTACAGCGAGGCGGAAGCCCACCACGACGGGATCGAGACCGACAGCCGCACCTTGACCTTGGACAACGTGCCGCGTGCGCTCGCCAACTTCGACACACGCGGCTTCATCAAGTTGGTTATCGAGGAAGGCAGCCATCGGCTGATCGGCGTACAAGCGGTCGCGCCGGAAGCGGGTGAACTGATCCAGACGGCGGCTCTGGCCATTCGCAACCGCATGACGGTGCAGGAACTGGCCGACCAGTTGTTCCCCTACCTGACGATGGTCGAGGGGTTGAAGCTCGCGGCGCAGACCTTCAGCAAGGACGTGAAGCAGCTTTCGTGCTGCGCCGGTTGAGAAAAAGGAGGTGTTCAATGAACGCCTACACAGTATCCCGACTGGCCCTTGATGCCGGGGTGAGCGTGCATATCGTGCGCGACTATCTGCTGCGCGGATTGCTGCGCCCGGTGGCGTGCACCCCAGGCGGCTACGGCCTGTTTGACGATGCCGCCTTGCAACGGCTGTGCTTCGTGCGGGCTGCTTTCGAGGCGGGCATCGGCCTGAATGCGCTGGCGCGGCTGTGCCGGGCGCTGGATGCTGCGGACGCCGATGAAGCGGCCTCGCAACTTGCCGAGCTGCGCCAGTTCGTCGAACGTCGGCGCGAGGCGTTGGCTGACCTGGAAGTGCAGTTGGCAACCATGCCGACCGAGTCGGCACAGCACGCTGAAAGTCTGCCATGAACAACCCCGAGCGCTTGCCATCCGAGACACACAAACCGTTCACCGGCTATCTGTGGGGCGCGCTGGCCGTGCTCACCTGTCCCTGCCATTTGCCGATTCTCGCCGTTGTGCTCGCGGGGACGACGGCCGGCGCGTTCATCGGGGAGCACTGGGGTATTGCAGCCCTCACGCTGACTGGCTTGTTTGTCCTGTCTGTAACGCGGCTGCTGCGGGCCTTCAGAGGTCGATCATGAGTGCTTCCCAGCCAATTGAATGGACAGTGGCGCAACTGGCGCAGGCGGTCGAGCGTGGGCAGCTTGAATTGCACTACCAGCCGATTGTCGATTTGCGCAGTGACCAGATTGTCGGCGCGGAAGCCCTGTTGCGCTGGCGTCATCCGACGCTCGGAATGTTGCCGCCGGGCCAGTTCCTGCCCGTGGTCGAATCGTCCGGCCTGATGCCGGAAATCGGCGCGTGGGTGCTGGGCGAAGCCTGCCACCAGGTGCGCGACTGGAGGATGCTGGCATGGCGACCGTTCCGGCTGGCCGTCAATGTTTCGGCGAGCCAGGTGGGACCAGACTTCGACGGGTGGGTAAAGGGCGTGCTGGCCGATGCCGAGTTGCCCGCCGAGTATCTTGAAATTGAGCTGACCGAATCGGTCGCGTTCGGTGATCCGGCGATCTTCCCCGCCCTGGAAGCTTTGCGACAGATCGGTGTGCGCTTCGCCGCCGATGACTTCGGGACGGGTTATTCCAGTCTGCAACACCTGAAGTGCTGCCCCATCAGCACGCTCAAGATCGACCAATCGTTTGTCGCCGGACTCGCCAACGACCACCGCGACCAGACCATCGTGCACACCGTGATCCAGCTTGCGCATGGGCTGGGCATGGATGTGGTGGCCGAAGGCGTGGAAGCATCGGCGAGTCTTGAGCTGTTGCGACAAGCGGACTGCGACGCAGGACAAGGCTTTCTGTTCGCCAAACCGATGCCGGCGGCGGCATTCGCTGCCTTCGTCAGTCAATGGAAGGGTGCCACCATGAATGCAAGTAATCCGACCGCCACCAGTTGCTGCGTGTGCTGTAAGGAAATTCCGCTCGATGCCGCCTTCACGCCGGAAGGTGCGGAATACGTCGAACACTTCTGTGGGTTGGAGTGTTATCGGCGCTTCCAGGCGCGCGCCAAGGCAGGGAACGAAACCAGCGCCGATCCAAACGCCTGCGACTTGCCGCCGTCAGATTGAAGCATACCCTATCCTGATGTCAGGATAGACCACCCTGCAACGTCAGAATAGAGTTGGCTTTCGCGTTTATTAACACCTGCGGCGAAAGGTCAGAGCTATTTGACCGCACCAAATCAATTCGATTCAACTGGACGGCCTACTAGGCATGAGATGGTCTGTCTTGAGATGATCATGGTTTTCGGCGCAATAAACTACCGGCCGCATTTTCTTCAAACTGGTTGGCTTCGTCGATATAGCCTTGGACGGTGCCATCGTGGCGCCAGCCGCCTTGCCGTTTAATGTTCTTGAAATCAGCGCCGGCGCGGTGCGCGCTGGTGGCCAAGCCGCGCCGAAAACTATGACCACTGAGTTCCGGCACATAAGGCAGATCCGCTGCCGCCGCGCAGGCCTTGAGTATTGCGTTGATGCTGCCGGCGTAGAGCGGATCGGGGCCAATTTTTCCTTGGCGGGTCACGCGTCGAAATACCGGACCGGACGTGATTTCACTGGCTGTCAGCCATGCTTTTAATGCCGTCGCTGGACAGCAGATACCGCCTGGTTCGCCATAGGGGATCGCTTTCACAATGCCCTGGCCATCCTGGTCCGTCTTGGAGCGAGACAAGGTAATGACCAGGCCGTGCGGCTCCCAAGCCAATTCTTCGAGCATCAACGCGGCGACCTCACTCCTGCGAAACGCGCCAAAGAACGCGATCTGCAGCAGCGCCTTGTTCCGCATACCCTGCAAGCTGGCGTCTTCCTGCAGGGCGATCACCATCGCTTCCAGATCCTCGATCGGGAGCGCCTTCGCTTTCTTCTTTGGTTTGCCATGGGTGCGTCCGATGCCTTTCAACGTCTTGCGCACGTCCGGATTCGCCGTTGGGTCCGCGAATCCCTGGAATTGGTGCCACTGTGACAGGGCCGTCAAGCGTAGCGCCAAGGTACGCGGATTGAGTTCTTGCGCATAGCTGAGCAGATAGCGGATCACCAGTGCCGGGTCGCACGGCAAAATGCCGCCCCAAGTCTGGAAATGGCGAATGGCGGAGCGGTAAGCGCGCCGGGTGTTATCCGAGGTGGCAGCGGACAGAAAACGACGATGGCGATCCTGCAGCTCAAGCTCGGACAGTGCCGTACTGCCGGTACGATTGACCGGATTTCCATTCGGCATAGTCAAATCCGCAGGTGGATTTTCAGAGGTCATTTTGTCGCTCGCTATCCTGCTTTGTACGTCGCATTACAGGTCAATCGTTTTTCACTATCGCTATTATCCACGATAACATTGTTTATCGTGGCAATAAATTGGAAAATTACCAGTTTATTTATATCGTTATATTATGTAATATAACGTTTCACGTAATACGGTATCTTATTTAGCGGAGACATCATGGGTCGCGCAGGCATTCTCTTTTCTCATGTGGCCAAAGCGGCCGCCAAACTGGTAGAAGACGGCAAAAATCCGACCGTCGATAATGTGCGCGAAGCACTCGGTAGCACCGGCAGCAAGAGCACCATCGCCCCGATGCTCAAACGCTGGAAAGCGGAGCATGCGGAAGATGTCGTCGAGGCGGAATTGGGCGTGCCGGCCGAGCTGCTGCATGCGATCAAAGGGGTCTATGACAAGCTGCAGGGCGATGTCCAGCAACAGCTGGCCGACGCCAATGCTGCGCACCAGGCAGCGCTCCAGGGGTCATGCCAAGATACGGCCAATCCGCTATCACAAGTCCAGCAGTTATGATGAGATGTGAAATCTGCTTGTTTTTGATATAAGGGCGGCAGGCAGCCGGTCCGCCCCGATCTCAGGCGTTTTAGGGATACCGCCATGCCTTGACGGCGGAGACGATGAGGATCACGGCCAGGCCCGGCAGTAGCACATTCACGGGCACCGCGCCGAGGCACAAGCCGCCAATCGCCGCACCGAAGATCGAACCGGCAGCAATGGAGAGTACAAAAGCGCGGTTCGCACGCAGTACCGTAAAGCTACGGTCCCGGCTGTAGCGCGCAAAGCCCGCCACCATGGTGGGCAGGCTGACGGCCAGTGATAGGCTACCTGCCAATTTGATATCGACACCATATAGAAGCACCAGCGTCGGGATCAGTAGCTCACCACCGGCCACGCCCAGCAGGGACGCAACGGCGCCGATGAGCAGTCCAGCCGCCACGCCGGCGGCGATCAGCCACGCGCCTTCCAGCGCCGGATGTTTGGCGTCGGATTCGTGGCCGACCAGCAGCACCACGGCAACCACAAGCAGCAGGGCCGCGATCACCCGCTGTAGGGTCGCACCCTGCCAGCGCGTCGCCCAGCCTGCAGCGAACCAGGCGCCGATCAGGCTGCCGCCAAGCAGGTTGGCGACGGTCGTCCAATTCGACGCGACCTCGACGAGCGGGACGGCAGCGCTGCGGAAAACGAACGCCGCGGTGACGACCACCAGGCTCATCGCCTTGTTCAGTATCACCGCCTGCAAGGCCGCGAAGCCGAACACCATCAGCAACAGCGGCAGGCGGAACTCTGCGCCACCAAGCCCCACCAGCCCGCCGAGCACCCCGACCAGCGTGCCGCCAACGAATGCTGCAACGTGTCGGCGAGGGCCTTGGACATTGAGGCTAGCCATCAGTCAGCGCTGCCGCAGCGGCATTACGTGGACGAGATCCAGGTCCAGGCGTATGTACAGTATCTCGCCGACCGTGAATCGCAGGCGCTGCGGGCCGGACATGGTCAAACGCAACTGCGTCCCGCTCACGTCGGCAAGGGACAGCGTCGCCAGCGTGATCTCGCCCAGGTGGCGGGCCTCGGTCACTTTGGCACGAAACACGCCCGCAGCCTCCGCTTGGCGGTCGAGAACTGTGATGCCATCGCCTGGGATCACCCAGCTCACTGGCTGGCCCGTCGGGATCTTGCCCTTGTCGCGCACCTTGAGCAGCGGCGAACGGCTTGGATCGCTACCCTGCTGCGTCCAGCGCAGCAGACCCCAGCCGGCCTGCTCCGACGGACCCATCCACAGCCCCTGGAAGTGGTTGTGGATGCCTACCAGGTCGGCCACACGTGCGTTGCGGGGCGCGCGGTGGATGGCGTTGGGCGAGCCTTGCTGCAGCACTTGGCCAGCGTCCATCACGACGAGTCTGTCGGCCAGCATGCGCGCCTCATTCAGGTCGTGCGTGACCAGTACGATCGGAATGGCCAGCTCACGCCGCAAGTCAGCCAGCAGCCGATACAGGGCCTGGCGGCTCATCTGGTCCACGGCTGAGAACGGCTCGTCGAGTAGGAGAAGTCGCGGCTCGCGCGCCAGCGCCCGCGCGACGGCAACACGCTGCTGTTGGCCGCCAGAGAGGGCTGCCGGCCGCCTAGACTGCTGCTCGGGCGTCAGGTGCATGTGCTTGAGCCAGTGCCGCGCCTGGTCCACCCGTGCTCCGCGCGGCAGGTGCAGCAGCGACAGGGCGACGTTATCCAATGCGCTCAGGTGTGGCATCAGCGCATAGTTCTGGAAAACCAGCCCGACATGCCGGCGCTGCGGAGGCAGGAACACGCCGCGCGCGGTGTCGCACCAGACTTCTCCGCCGACGGCCACGCGGCAGCGCTCGGGCCGCATCAGTCCGGCGAGGATGCGCAGCATCGACGTCTTGCCCGCACCGGACGGCCCGACCAGCGCGAGCAACTCACTTGGCTCGCAACGGAAGGCGCCGGCTAGCGGGATCGGCTGCGTCTGTTCGATCTCGACGGCGAGCGACCGGTCGTCGATCATTTGGGACGCCTCGTTCATCGCCTAGCTGTCAACCGCGCGGAGGCGAACAAGGACGCACCGACCGCGCCCAGCGAGAGCCCCAGCAGCAGCAAGGCCATGCGGTTGGCGCTGGTAAGGTCGAAGGCCTGCACTCGGTCGTAGATCGCGATCGCAATCGTCTTGGTCTCGCCCGGGATGCTGCCGCCGATCATCAGCACCACACCGAATTCACCTAATGTGTGCACGAACGTCAGGACCATTGCCGATAGCACCCCTGGCCAGGCCAGCGGCAGCTCGATGCGCCAGAACGTTTGCCATGCCCCCAAGCCGCTAACTGCGGCCGCCTCCCCAAGCTGGCGCGGAATCGCCTCGAAGGCGCGCTGCACCGGTTGCACGAGGAAGGGCACATTAAAGACAATGGAGGCCAGCACCAGGCCGAGGAAGTTGAAGGTGAGGCGGATATCGAAGGTCTCTGCCACCCAGCGACCGAGCGGTGAGGCCCCGCCTAGCGATACCAGCAGGTAGTAGCCGAGCACCGTGGGTGGCAATACCAGCGGCAGCACCACCAGCGCCTCGATCCAAGCCTTCCCGCGGAAGGCCGTATAGGCGAGCCAGCGGCCCAGCCACAGGCCCGCGGGCAGCAGCACGATGAGTGTGACTGCCGCCAGCTCGAGGGAGAGCGTCAGCGCCTGCCAGTCCATGTTCCCGTCCTTCGCCTCACGGTTCCTTGGGCATGACGAAGCCGTAGCGCACCATGATCTCCTGCGCGGCCGGGGTGGCGAGGTACTCATAGAACGCCCGCGCGGCGGGCGGTGCGCCCTTGATCAGCACCATGCGCTGCTTCAGCGGTTGGTGCCACGCCTGCGGAATCAGCGCGAACTCGCCCAGCTTGGCTACCGATGGCGCCTTGGCCAGCGACAACGCGACCACACCGCCCTGCGTCGAGCCCGATGTGGCGAACTGCGCAGTCTGCGAGATGTTCTCGCCGAGCACCAGCTTCGGCTGGATAGCGTCCCACAAGCCGGCGTGCTGCAGCGCTTCCTTGGCGCGAGCGCCGTAGGGTGCGTGTTCCGGGTTGGCAATGGCGAATTTTTGCAGTCTGCCGTCCTTCAGCGCCGCAGCGAGGTCTTTGAATTCGCCATCGGCCTTCAACGGCGAGCCATGTGGCACGATGATTCCGATGCGTCCCACGGCGTAGAGCCGGCCCCGGTCCACCGTCTTGCCGGCATCCGCGAGCTTGAACACGAAGTCCTCGTCGGCGGACATATAGAGGTGAAGCGGCGCGCCCTGCAGGATTTGCGAATAGAAGTTCCCTGAAGAGCCGAAGACCAGCCGCAGCTTCTGGCCGGTGTCGCGCTCGAAGCGAGCCGCGACTTCCTCGATGGCAAACTTCAGGTCCGAGGCCGCTGCCACCGTGGGCGGCGTCTGCGCGTGCAGCGGCGAAAGCCACGCGGCGGAAATAAGGGCCGTGGCGAGCGACAAGGCAAGTTGGCGGCGAAGCATGGGCATGGAACGTCCTAGAGATCAGGCGGTCTAGCTATCGATATCTTCCAAAAGCGATATCGCTTGTGGAGTATATCGCAGGCTCGGGAATCAGTGGATAATACGGCGCACCATGAAACCGATGCTCAGTGCCTCCCCGCTCGACGAAAAGACGCGCTTCCGGGTGCAGATCAAGCACGCGGTGGCGATCGGCCCAGGCAAGGCCGACGTGCTCGAAGGGATTGCGCAGACCGGATCGATCGCCGAGACTGGCCGGCGCCTAGGCATGAGCTACCAGCGCGTCTGGTCGTTGGTGGCTGCGATGAATGGCGACTTTGTTGAGCCACTGGTACTCAAGCAGCGCGGGGGGGTTGCCGGGGGTGGGGCGAAACTCACGCCGACCGGCGAGCAAGTGCTGGCGATTTACCGCGCGATCGAGCGCGACGCGCAACGCGCTGTGGCGAAGCGGCTGCCGGAGCTACTAAGTCTAATCCGACCCGACGCGGGAGACAATTCATAGCCGTCGTCACTAGCGGCCTTCCCGCCGAGACCCGTCCGCTGGCTCTTCATGCGTGAGGGGGCCAGGTGGCGGCGAACGCCGCGCCAATCTGCCGCGCCCGTTTCACCTCGTCGCCGTGCAGGTAGATCGAGGTCGTCGAAATCGACGCGTGCCGCAAGTTGTCCCGCACCGTCGTCAATTCCGCGCCACGCGCGAGCGCATGACTCGCGTGCGTATGGCGCATCCAATGCGGACTGGCCTGCCGCAGCTTCGCGGCGGCGACTGGGCTGTCCGCCTGGACCAAGTCCGCCGCTTGCGTGAAAAACCGCCGCAGCACGCCCCACAGCCGCGTGCCGGTGATGCCGCCAGCAACATCCTGGCCAAGGCCGCCAATCAACGGCGTACTCGGGTCCCACCGTGCTGGCGTGACCGGCAGGCCGCGCTCCACCAGATACTGGTCGAGCGCCACGCGCGCCAATGGGGGCAGCGCCACCTTGCCCGCTTTAGCGCCCTTGCCGACCAGTCTGAGCCAGTGGTCACCATGGGCATCAATGTCAATGCCGCCGAGGGTTGCGCTGACGAGTTCGCTGGCGCGCAGGCCGGTCGCATACGCGAAGTCGAGCACGAATCGCAGGCGCTGGGCCGCCGGCGCCTCCCACCCATAGGACCACTCCAGTCCGTTGGCGAGCGCGCGCACCAGCAGCCATTCCCCCTCGGTGAACACGTGGGACGTATCCAGCGGCGCGGCACGCGCGCTGCCACGCACCTTGATGCCCGCGAATGGATTCGCCAGCACATAGCGTTGCTGGATCAGCCACCGGAACATGGCCCCGAGCACCGATAAGGCATAGGCCGTTGAACGCGGTGACAGGCCCTGCGCAAACGGGCGCCATTCGCTTGAGGTGCGTGGTCGAGGTGGCCCCACCCAACGCTTGAGGGGCGTCGGCCGACGCAGGAAAGTGCGATAGGCAATCGCGTCCTCGATGGTCAGCGACGACAGGGCGCGCTCGCGCTCGACGATCGCCCACAGGATTAGCCGCTCCGCTTCCTTGCGATAGGCCCGTTGGGTGGCCGGTGACTCGTGCAACGCCAGCCAGGCCTGTACGGCCGCGTAGTCGTTCGACGCGCCGAGGGTGCAGGTTTGCCGTGGGGCGCGGAAGGTCCCGGACGAGCCGTCGACTTCGTGGGGCAGGCGCAGGTGCTCCCATGGCACGATCACCCCGTGCTCCGCCACGGCGATCAGCGCTCGGGCGCGCTCGGTGAGTTGCGGGTGCTCGGCGAAGAAGGCCTCGATCCGCCGGGCGCTCGCCGGGCCAAGGCCGGGCACCGCCGCCCACCAGCGACGCCGGCGCGGAATGCGCACCGTCAGGTCCGCCAGCGTCTCGAGGCCGTGCGCGCGCAGCGCGGCCACGGCACGAGGCGGCAGCCACTGGCCGATGTCGTCGCCGGCCTGCGGCTGCGGCGGGGGCAAGCGGCGCAGCCAGTCGACCGCCTGGCTGATGGCCTTAGTCCGCCCGACTCGCTCGGTCGCGCCGTGTGCGAACAACGCGGCCAGGTCGGGCCGCTGCCGGCGGTGCGCGAAATCAATCACTTGCCGTCGGATGCGGCCAAGGATGCCGCGCGCGGACTGGCCGCTGGCCTTGCGCTCGTGCAGATAGCGCACCACCGCCTCGCGGGCCGACAGCCCTTCGTACCAAGCGCGTAGCGCGGCCAGCGACGCCGCATCGTTCCCTCTTCCGTCGGTGTATAGGTCTCCTCGACCTCGCGTTGCGTCAACTCCGGCTTGAATCGCGGATAGGCTGTTTCATGAATACTGCTCACAGCGGTGGGCTCCCTGCCTCTTGTTTTCGTCGCTCGGCAGCTCGGCAGACCATCACTACACTACCGATGACATTTTTTTATCGCAATCCGCCTGCGCCGCCTCCCAGGCGGCCATGTTCACTGGCGATAGTTGGAATGCCTGCCTGCGCGCCTACGGCAAGGTCATCTTGATCGACTTTACAATGGGGGGATAACAGACGCCCTGTTTGATATTGCAACCCTGATAGGTGGCGACCAGGGTGAAATCTTTCGCCTTGGGCGCGCGGTTCAACGTGATTTCCGCCTTCACCGGGCGCGGATAGGTCTCCATCTTGCCGAAGAATTGGTCCATCTTGACGTCGCCCGGCGGCAGATTCACCGCCTCGATCACGACGCCGCTGGCATCCTTCAGCGCGAATCGGACCTTGTCCTTGTAGAGGTAATAACCATTCGCAGGGATGAGATCGGCCACGAGCGTCGTGGCGTTTTTGAACGACACTTTCAGCTTGAAGGCATCATCCGGTTCGAGCAGTTCGTCTTCCTTATTGCTGGAAAACAGTCCCGCAACGCGGTTTTGCAACCCCGGTGCGGACGATTGCTGCGCGACCGCAGGTGGCAGCACGCCGCCGCACCAAGCCGCCAGCACCAAGCCGGAAATCAAGCGCTTTTTCACCATAAGAGCCTCCTGAGTTAGGTGCTTGCTACGACGCGCGACCGGCTGGGAGTGACGCATCCAGGAACGCGCGCAGCTTCGCAAAATTGATGACGCCCACTGTCTTGGAGATCCGCTGCCCGGATGGGTCGATCACGAACGTCACCGGTGTGACTTGGACTTGCTCGTAATCGCGTGCCAGCGCGCCGCCCTGATCGAAGACCACCGGGAATGGCAAGGCCTGTTTCGCCGCATACTGGCGCACCTGCTGCAGATCGTCATAAGGCATCGCCACGGCGATGACTTCCAGGCCGCGCGGCTGGTACTGCCGGTAAATGGCGATCAGTTCCGGCATTTCTGCCAGGCAGGTACCGCAGGTGGTCGCCCAGAAATTGACCAGGACGATTCTGCCACCCAAATCGCTCAGCGCGATCCGTCGACCGTCGATCGTGGTGAAGGCCGCCGTGGAGTCCACCGGCTTGGGGAATACGGCATACGTGCCAGCGGCGACGGCAGCAAGCACAGCCAACGCTGCAACCGCGCGCGCAGCTTTGCTAAAGCGCATGGTCGGCCTCCTCGATCCGCCCATCCTTGACGCGGACCACTTGCTGGGCGTGGGTGGCCACTGCCGCGTTATGGGTGACCATCACAATGGTTTTACCCTGCGCATGCAGGCGCTTGAGCAACTGCAGCAGCTCCGCCTCCGATGCCGAGTCGAGATTGCCGCTCGGTTCATCCATCAACAATACGTCCGGATCGTTGGCCAGTGCCCGGGCGATCGCCACGCGCTGCTGCTGGCCGCCCGACAGCATGCTTGGGAAGAAATTCGCCTTGCCTGTCAATCCGACCGCGTCCAGCAATGCCAGCGCACGCGCTTTCCCCGCACGTGATTCCATCCCGCCGAACCATAGCGCCATCTGGATATTCTCAAAGGCGGTCAGATGCGGCAACAGATTGAAGAACTGGAAGACGAAGCCGATTTCTTTCGCACGTGAGCGTGCCAGCGCATTCGGCGGCAATGCGGTCAGTTCCAAGCCATTGAGATAAATCTGTCCTGCGGTCGGCCGGTCCAGCCCGCCCATGATCTGCAACAGCGTGCTTTTGCCATGACCGGACGGTCCCATGACGGCGAGCCAGGAACCTCGTTTCACAGTCAAATTCACATTGTCCAGTGCGGTGGTCGAGGCTTCCCCGGTGCCATAGACTTTGCTGACATTCTCGACACGAATCAAAGTCTCAGACATGGCGAATTGCCTCCATCGGCGACAGCTTGGCCGCTCGGTACGCGGGATAAAGTCCCGCGACCAGCGCAAGGCCGATCGATAGACCTAATGTCATCATGGCCGTGGTGCCATCCAGCGCGGGTACCGATGTCTGGGGCAACGACGCGGTGAACGCGTTATTGGTCAGATACGGGCCGAACAGCCAGGCCGCCGCCATCCCGATCGCCGTGCCCAGGACGCCACCCAGCAATCCGTACAATCCGGACTCGCACATGAAGGACAGGAATAGCGTGCGCCGGGTGCTTCCAACGGCTTGCATGATGCCGATTTCATGCCTCCGCTCATACACGGCGGTCAGCAAGGTGTTGACAATGCCGAACGCAGCGGCCAGGACACCCACGGCCGCGATCGCCTGCATCGCGGCGCCCACGGTGCCGACGATCGACAGGATCGACGACAGCAGTTGCTTGTCGGTGACCACGGCAACGTTGGCCACTTCCTGGATGCGCAAGGAGACCGCATCGACTTGCTCCAGGTCAGTGACTTGCACCGCGATGAACGAGACTTTACCGTCTACATTGTAGATTTTCTGCGCGACGGACAAGGGAATGAAGGCGGCGATATCGTCCTTGGTGCCGGTCTCCTGCAGCACGCCGATCACATGCAGCGGCTTTCCGCGCACGGTGAATTCGTCACCGGGCTGCAGCTTGAACTGTTTGGCAATCGCAAAACCGACGACCACGGCGCGCTCGCCTGGCGCATTGAAATAGCGCCCGGCGTCGACCGTCCACTTTTGCAGCACGCGCATCTCGTCGGGCAGAATGCCGATCACGGGTACCGGCTGGTTGCGGAATGCGGTCTTTTCATTCAGATAGGGAACCGCGGTTTTCACGCCCGGCACGCGGGTAATTTTGTCCAGTTCGGCCATCGGGATCGCTTCCGGCAATTGCTCGCCGGTTAGCACCGAGATTTGCTCATACGCGCACCATCCCTTGGGCGTGACCACCAGGTTGGCGCCCAGGCTCTGCGCCTGTTTGCGGATTTCGCGGGTCAAGCCCTGGCCGATCGTCATCAGCGCGACGAAGGCCGCCATGCCGATCGCCACGCCGGCGAGCGTAAACACGAAGCGCCCGCGCCGGCGCAACAGGTTGCGCCATACCAGTTTGGACAGGTTCATCGCGCGCGTTACTTGATCGAGCCCAGGTTTTCGACGCTGTCAGCCTGCACGAACAGAAAGCCCCGCTTCTGATCGTCGGCGATCTTGCCGCGCACATTCAATTCATCCCACGGCTTGGGCAGCGTGCCGGTCATCCGCACCGGCAAATAGGTTTTCGCGCAATGCAGATCCGAGCAGACCCGCGCTTCGCGCGAATCGATCATCGAAAACAGTGTCGGATCCTGGGGCGATGCCGCGGCCATCACACCGCGCACGGTGATCGTGCCCTTGTAATTATTCATGTCCGCAGCGAGATCTTCCACTTGGACGGTACCGGAAGGCAAGGCGCGCTGGGTGCCCAGCAAATCCGGCAAGCCCTTGAGCACCGGCTTGTCGCCAGCCCACAGTACGCCGCCCGCCGCCAGCGCGGCTACGACCAACACCGTGCCGATGACAAGCGGCTTGCGGCTCTTGTTGTTTGTTGATGAAGTCATGTCAGCTTCCTTTCATTACCTGGGGGATTGTCGCGGTGTAGCGGTTGGCTTCAGCGGTACAGTTGCGCGGGTAAACGGTTCGACGGGGTTATCTTGTGCAACGGCATCTGCCCGGCCGCGCGTGCGCAGCAAGCGCGCGGAATTGATCAGGATGCCGAAATCGGGACCGGATTGCGCAATGGCGGCGATGGTCGGCGGCAGAATGCCGAGCGAGGCCAGCGACAAGCCGGTCAAGTTGTACAGGGCGGTAAAGCCGATATTGATCTTGACGGCGTTCATGGTGCGGCGGGCGACGTGCAGCACTTCCGGCACCAGCGACCAATCCTCGCGCATCAGCGCAATGTGGGCGGCATCGATCGCGATGCCGCTGCCGGCGGCGCCCATGGCGATACCGACATCGGCTTGCGCCAAGGCCGGCGCATCGTTGACGCCGTCGCCGACCATGACGACGATACGGCCCTGCCGCTGGTGTTCGCGCACGATCGCGATTTTGTCATCGGGCATCAGGTTGGCACGGTACGCCAGTCCGAGCGGCGCAGCCAGTGCCGCCGCCGTACGTTCGTTATCGCCGGTGAGTAACTCCAGATGCCGTATGCCCAGTTGCTGCAATTCCCGCAAGGCGGCCGGCACTTCGGGACGCAGCGTATCCATCGCCGCTAATACGCCGGCCGGCTTGCCATCGATGGCGACAAACAGCAAGGTCTTTCCTTCCGCTTCCAGCTGCGCTGCGGTGGCTGCCATGCTGGCGTCGCCGAGCAGGCGCCGGCTGCCCACGCTCACTTCACCGATGTCCAGGCGCGCACGCACGCCCAGGCCCGGCAGTGCGGTGAAGTCGGGGATATCGAGCAGGGACAAATGGCGTTGTGCGGCGGCGGCACGCACCGCTTCGGCCAAGGGGTGCTCGGAATAGCGCTCTGCACTGGCGGCGAGCGTGAGTAACTGGTCTGGTTCGAGTGCATCGTCGAAAGGGACGATGTCGGTGATACGCGGCTGGCCGAGCGTCAACGTGCCGGTCTTGTCGAGCAGCACAACATCCGCTTTCGCGAGCAATTCCAGGTATTTGCTACCCTTGATCAGGAGACCGCGCTTGGCCGAGGCACCAATGGAGGCGATCATCGCCACCGGCGTGGCCAGCGCGAACGAGCAGGAGCACGCCACCATCAGCACCGCCGCCGTCGCCAGGGTATTGTCGCTGACGAAGTAGGTGACGAGCGCCACGCCGATCACCACCGGCAGATACCAGGTTGCAAAGCGGTCCGCGATCCGCTGGATGGGAGCGCGGTGCCGGTCGGCTTCTTCGACCAGTTTGATGACGCGACCGAAGGTCGACTCGGCGCCGATGTGCGTGACGCGGATGCGCAAGTGACCAAGCTGCGCAAAACTGGCCGCGAACACGCGGCGGCCTGGTCCGGCCTCGACCGGCATCGACTCCCCGGTGATGGCGGCCTGGTTAATCGTCGCCTGCCCGCCAATCACGTCGCCGTCGACCGGAATCTGCTCGCCGGGACGGACGATGACGATATCGCCCACCTGCACGCCTGCCAGCGGCAACTCGACCTCGCGGCCAATCCGCTCGACGCGCGCCGTCTGCGGCGCCATTTCGGTGAGCTGGCGCACGGCCGTGCGGGCACGGGTGGCGGTGAAGTGTTCAATGTAGTCGGCCAGCCGCATGAAACCGACGATCATCACGGCGGCCGGCCAGGCGCCGACGGTGACGGCGGCGATCAGCCCGACCGTCATCAGGGTGTGCGACGTGATTTTGCGCTTGAACGCCGCCTGCAGCACCGAGCGAAAGATCGGGTAGCCGCCGGCGGCCACGATAGCGAGCCACACCGGCCACGGCACGACATCATTGAGCCGGTCGAACCAGCCGAGCGATTCCGCAAACACGGCCAGCAAGACGACCAGGACCAGGACCGCGCTAAACAGCGCCAGCAGTCGGCCGGACAAGCTGTCCATCACTGGCGTCGACTGTCCAGCCTTTGTTGTCACTGCCGAGCAGGAACAGTCGCCGCAGGCGGCAGCTTGCATTGGCTGTTGAGGAGCGGATGACATGAGCGCTCTCCGGTCGGTGAACGGGTTAGGCGAGACGCTGCTGCAGGAGGCACAGATCGCCCTTGAGGGCGTTGAGCAGACTCTCGTTATGGAGCCGGTAATAGACCATTTTCCCGTCGTTGCGCATCGTCAACCAGCCTCGGTCGCGCAGCAGCTTGAGCTGATGCGAGGTGGCGGCCACGCTCAGGCTCAGCACATGGGCGATGTCGCACACACACAGTTCGCGATCAGCCAGCGCCAGCAGGATTTTCAGGCGCACGGCATTCCCCAACAGTTTGTACAGCTCGGCCAACTGGGGCAGCAGATGCTCATCCTTAGCGAGATCGGCCTTGATCGCGGCGACCTTTTCTTGCTCGAAGCACGCTACTTCACAGGTTGGGCTGGTAACAACATTGGAAGTGGCTTTCATTGGCGCGCATCATTTCGTCATTTTCGAAAATGATAGCATGAAGATAAGGGGCGCACATGACCGCCGGAAAGAGGATCGGCCGGGATTCGTAAAAAATCCGCCACATCTCCGCTAAGCGGCTGATTTTAAAGAAAAATCAATCGATGGATCCAACGGCGGCACGCGCCGCTGCAGGTCCAGCAGGTAATCGCCCAGTCGGTTGATATGCTCGCGCCGGTAGGGTGACAGCGCCTTGAGCACCTCGGCGTCAATGGGATGCCCCTTCTCCTGCAGTTCCTTCAGCTTGCGCGACATCCACTGCACGTTGTAGAGGACGACCATGTTGGCCACGAGCTGGTTGTACTTGATCACCTTGCGCTGCTCGTGCCGCAGGTTCTCGGCAATGGTACCGTCGCCGCCAAACATCAGCCACTGCGCGAAGTCGTTGAACTGCTCGCTCTTGTTCGTGGCGGCATGGATGACTCGGCGCAGCTCCGGGTCGTTCAGGTACTTGAGCAGGAACAGCGTGCGGATCACCCGGCCCAGTTCCCGGAACGCAAAGTAAAGCTTGTTCTTGGCGCTCTCCGAGCCCAGCCGGCGTAGGATGGTTGAGGGCGTCATCTTGCCCGCTTTGATCGAGACCGTGACCCGCATCATGTCGGGATAGTGCCGTTCGATCAGGGACCAGTCGATGGACCGCCGGCACAGCCGTTCGATGTGGTCATACTTCCGACGCTTGTCGGCCTTGTACAGGACCAGGTCCTTGATATTGCGCATCCGCGGCATCAGATTGATGCCCAGCAGGTAGGACAAGCCAAACACCGGCCCGCTCTGGGCCTGGGTGTCGCCATGAATGGTGTCAGGCTGGATATCCGAGCCGTTGTGGATCAGTCCATCCAGGATGTAGACCGCCTCATGCACGCCGCAGGGAATGAAGTTGCTGAAGAGCGCGATGTACATGTCGGACACGTGATAGTAGCCGATCCCGCCGTAGCCGCCATACCGGATGTGGTACTCGGACAGCAGGTTCTGCTCGTACAGATTCCACTTGGTCCCGTCTGCGGAAGCCCGCTTGCCAGAGCCCCAGTATTTCGGCAGTGCGAACTGATTGTAGGCGTTGATGACTTTGACGACGGCCTTGTCGAGCCGCTCTTCCGTGATGTGGCGCAGGTTCAACCAGGCGACTTGCTTGCGGCTCAGACCCTTGACGGAGCGCGCCGTCTGGCTGGGACCGAGGTTGCAGCCATAGCAGAACAGCGTGCTGATGAAGCGCTTGCGCGGATCGTCGAGCTTGGCTTCGAACCCGGACAACGGCCCGAATAGCTTGTGCAAATCCAACCACTGCTCGGTCTCGGTCAGCAAGTCCAGGATGCTGATCTGCGGCATCGACGCCGTGATGGCCTGGTCGATCAGCATCTTGTTGGGTGGCTCGGGCTCCCTGCCGGGCCGGTGGATGACCAGACCCTGCTCGTTGAGTTCGATGCCGTCGTTGTCTGGCACGTTTGCATCGACTTCCTCGAGCGCCGTGCTCAGTCTTTCCTGCAGTTCCTTGACGAAGCTCTTGCCGTCCGTTGGCAGTCCCACCATTTCGCAGTAGCGCGGCAATTCGCGGCTGAACTCCTCTTGCGAGACCTGGTGCACGCGGTAGTCGTCAAAGTGATCGCTGCCCTCGACGTAGAGATCGCCCGAATTCAGCTCGCGCATCACCTGGTGGAACACGCACAGTTCGAAGTACCGGCGGTGCAGCAGACGCGTGGAACGGCCTCCCGGGAAGATGGCCTTCTGCCACTTGTCTGGGATCCAGTCAAGCGGCAGCTGCGTCAGGTCTTCGTCGGTGAGCTGCAGATACTCGCGATGCGAGGTCCGGAAGCCCTGCATCCAGGCGAGCGCCACCAACACGGCCCTGTCCTGGGAACTGGATCGCAGCGGCAGCACCTCGACACACTGGAACAGCAGGGAGCGCTGCGGGCGGTACGGCGCGAGCATGAACGGCAGATCGAAGTTGCCGGCGTACGCGATATGCTCGTTACAGCGGGCCAGCGCGCCGACGGCATCGTCACCGAGGACTTCTCGCACTTTCTGGAGACGGAAGATGTCGGCAATGCCGTCGTCCTGCAGAACCTGCAGCACGTCACGGAACTGGCTGACCAAGCCCTCCAGCGCGTCGGCATGGGCCAGTTGATATTGCTGTAGCCGAGTCCTGGCGATCGACTCGAACTTGCGCATGACCTTGATGAAGATCTCCGCCACGTCGTCGAGCGCCTTCTGCAGCTGGGCCTGAATGAAAAGCACCGCCAGCGCATAGCGCTTGACGGGCTTGAGCGAGCGGATCTCGGCAATGTCCAGCGCACGCGCTTCGGTGATCAGTTGCGCTCGCTTGGGCACCGATAGCACGGCTGGCGCGGCCGGCAGCCCGTCGGCCAGCTTCCGCAGACCCTGGATGTGCTTGAGGAAGCTGGCGATCTCGCGCGTGGCCGGGCGTTTGGGCTCGCGCTTCAACTGTTCCCAGCCGGACTTGCCGCCATTGCCTTCGAATAACGCGTCGATACTGGCCATGAGCGAAGCATCCAGCGCCTCGGAGATGAACCGATAGATGGCCTCATTGCATCGGTGGCGAGCTAGGGCAGCGATCCGCTGCAAGCCCGCCAGCGGCGGCAGTTCATACCGTCCCCGGATGAGCTCTTCAATTAGGACGTTGACGATGTCCGGCAACTCGACCTTGGTGTGCGCGGCTTCCGAGGCCAGCACATGTAGCCATTCCTGGGCGTCGGCGTCCACCTGCCGGATGCCAACGTGGGCGCGCAGCAGTTTCTGGTGCCGTGACCGGGTGCCCGAGACGTCGTAGCGCAAGACCGTGCGGCGCGACAGGGGACGGGTGCGCAGCGCCGAAGCAACATGGTCGATCACGGCGGCCGGCACATCGGCCAGCATCGGGAAGTAGCCGAGGCGCTGCAGCAGCTTGAGCTGAACGAGGATCAGGACCGAGGTCGAGGTCTGGCGAGCCTGGCTTCGCGCAAAGCGGACTTCGGCCGCGGTCAGTGTGAAGGCCGCCTTCAGTTCGGCTGCGCTGAGTTCGCCCGGCAGCGCCGGATAGGCGGTCTCGTGGATCGGCTGCATGACCTATCGGCGCGCGAAGGCCTGCTCCAGCTGCCGAGCGCGCTGCACCTCGTCGTCGTGCAGATAGATCGAGGTGGTGGTGATCGACGCATGGCGCAGGTTATCGCGCACCGTGGTCAGCGTAGCGCCTTGCGCAAGAGCGTGGGTCGCATGGGTGTGCCGGATCCAGTGCGGCGTGGCGCGGCGCAGCTTGTCCGCCAGGGCGGGGTGGTCGGTTTGGATCGATTCGGCCGCCAGCTGGAAGAAACGGCGCAGCACGTCCCGCAGCCGCGGCGTGGTGATCCCTTCCGACCGTTCCAGATTGGCGACGAGCGGCGTGTCCCCCTTCCAGCGCGCGGGCGTCACCGGCAGGCCGCGCTGCGCCAGGTACTGGTCGAGCGCGTGGCGGGCCAGTGGCGGCAACGCGACCTTGCCAGGCTTGGCGCCCTTGCCCACCAGGTGTAGCCAGCGTTCGCCGCGCGCGCCGATCTCGATGCCGCCGAGCGTCACGCCCACCAGTTCGCTGGCGCGCAGCCCCGTGGCATACCCGAAATCGAGCAGGAAGCGCAGGCGCTGCGCGGCCGACGCTGTCCAGCCGTGCGACCACTCGAGCCCGTCGGCGATAGTTCGGGTCAACTCCCACTCACCCGCCGTGAACGCCCGGGAGGCGTCCAGGTCAGCACCACGCTGGCCACCGCGCACCTTGAGGCCGGCAAACGGATTGGCCAGCACATAGCGCTGCTGGATCAGCCAGCGGAACATCGCACCCAGGACCGACAGGGCATAGGCGATCGAGCGCGCCGACAGCCCGCCGGTGAAGGGGCGCCACTCCGGTGAAGAACGAGGCCGTGCAGGTCCAACCCAGCGTTGGTGCGGCGTTGGGCGGCGCAGGAAGGTGCGGTAGGCAGTGGCGTCTTCCGTCGCCAGCGACGAGAGCGCCTTGCCCCGTTCGATAATCGCCCACAACAGCAGGCGTTCGGCCTCCTTGCGGTAGGCACGTAGCGTCTCGGCAGATTCATGCAGGCCCAGCCAGGCATTGATCGCGTCATGGTCATTGTTGGCCGCGAGCGTGCACATCCGCCTTGGTGCGCGAAACGCGCCGCGCGTGCCGTCGACCTCATGCGGCAGCCGGATCCGTTCCCAGGGCACGATGGGCTCGGCCGGTGCCGCCTTGATCAAGGCGCGCGCCCGTTCGGTCAACTGGGGTTGTGCGGCGAAGAACGATTCGATGTGCTGAGCGCTTCTGGCGCCCAGTCCCGGAATCGTTGCCCACCATCGCCGTCGCCGCGGGATGCGTACGGTCAGGTCCGCCAGCGTGGCGATGCCGCGGGCACGCAGCGCCGTTACCGCGCGTGCGGGCAGCCACAGATCGATATCGTCACTGACCCCGGGTTCAGGCGTCGGCGAGGATCGCAGTGCTTCTATCGCGCGAGCGATCGTTTTGGCCTCAACCGGGCGCGTCGTGACGCCTGCCTGAAACAGAGCGGCCAGATCGGGGCGGTGACGCCGCAAGGCAACCTCAGCCAGTTGTCGCCGGATCTGCCCCAGCACACCGCGCGCGGATTGGCCCCTCTCCAGTGCGTCGGGACAATAGCGCTCGACCGCCTGGCGCGACGGGGCACCGGCGTACCAGGCGCGCAAGGCGGCCAGCGAGGCCGCATCGGGCATGTCTGGGGATGTGGGCGAGGCTGGCATCGGGAAGTCATCCGGCGGGCAGGGGTGGAAGGCTCCCCCGCGCTCGGTCGGCCGCAAATTGCAAACATTGCAAACTGGTAGTTTAGCCGGAAAACATTGCCATATCGATAAGATGGCTTATCGTAATAGTGGCGAATAACGCGCGACCCTAGAAACACCCCGCCTCATGTAGTGACGTCGCATACGCAGGAATCATTGCCGCATTGCGATCCACTACTAGTACGCGTCGGCTTGCCGCGCGGCCGCCACTACAATGCTGCACGCCTACTCTCATCGTTAGCGAGGGCTTGCGTGTACACAAACCGCAAACCTGTCTTGCCGTCCGACGTGATGGTATGCAAACTGACTTTCCCATGGAGTCTTGCCGCTGCACTCCGGACGATAGCCAGCCCAAGCCCACTCCCTGACTGCCTCGACCCGACAATCCGATAGAACGCGTCAAACACCCGAGGAAGCTCTCCTTCTGGGATGCCTGGTCCGGAGTCTTCCACTTCGAACACGGCAGCATTACCCTCTCGATACAGTCGTACATCAACCTTCCCGCCTGGTGGTGTGTAAAGGACCGCATTGTCGATGGCGTTGCGAATCAGCGCACGAAAACTCGGCTCGTTTCCTCGAATGGTCAGTGCCTCCCCGACATCCAAACCAAGGTCGATGTCCTTGGAATCCGCGAACGGGAATATCTCCCCAAGGACATCGATGACCACAGCTTTAGCATCGATGCTGTGACTGACAGTCGGCGGGCCTGCCTCGCATTCGGCCAGAAGCAGCAGTTGCTCAACCAGGGTGCGCACGCGCGTGACGCTCGCACCCAACGGAGCAAGGCGAGCCAAGATTGCTTTAGGATCCGCCTCCGCGCTGATCAAGGCGTTCTCCAACTGAAGCGTCATCGCGGCAACCGGCGAGCGCAGTTCATGCGCCGCGTCGGCGACAAACTGGCGCTGCTGTGCGATGGCAGACTGCAATCGACCAAGCAGCCTGTTCGTGGAACTGACAAACGGCAGGATTTCCGACGGTACACCCGCCGTGGCGAGCGGTGCCAAATCTGTGTCGCCCTTCCTATCGACCTCTGCAGAGAGTTGCTGCACCTTCCGAAGCAGGATTCGGATAAGAAATCCGGCCAGCAGGATCAGGCTAGGGATTACGGACAACAGAGGGATGAGCGTGCGCAGCGCACTGTCGCGCGCAATCTCGTCTCGCGCCGACGTTCGCTGCGCGACAGCCAGACCATCTTCCGCTCCCACCGTTCTGACGTAGATGCGCCACGCCTCCCCATGCGAGTCGATGGTGTGCAGTCCACCAGATAGCCCGCCCGGGACGGTCAACGATAGGTCCGGCGTGACCACGCGGGTGGCTAGCTTGGATGTCTTGAGCACCCAGATTCCGATCTCCGGTTCGTCGACTTGCGCGAACCCATCTTGCGAGGCAAGGAGCCTGGCATCACCAGGAGAGATCAGCCAAGCAATTTCCCGCAGTTCGCCGTCCTGCAGGTCGCGCGCCGCCTCAAAGGCGAACCAGAACGACGCTGCCGCTGCCAGCAGCCCGATGAGCAGAATCGTGCCGCATATGGAAACAGATAACATCCACAGGAGCGACCGATTCACTCCGCCTTTGGCTCCATCCATTCCGCCCCCCTTATCAGCGCCAGGCTCTTGGTCAGAATCCCACCGACCAACTCCACAAGAAGAAACCTCGAAGTCAGGGCAACCGCAAACTTCAACGCGCGCTCGTTTCCCGTTGCATGACTGTGATCGTGTCCTTTGCCCATTGCCATCTCCTGATATGACGGGAACGGATGTCGGTATTCGCTGACATCCGCCCCACGCGGTCAAGCGGGTTGTGCCACCGAAACCGCGAGTTCCTCATTCTCGTCCCGACGATGCGCCAGCCGGTAGAGAACCGGCAGGACCAGGAGCGTCAAGGCGGTCGAGGACAGAATCCCGCCGATGACCACCGTCGCGAGGGGGCGTTGCACCCCTGCTCCCGTACCGGTCGCAATCGCCATCGGAACGAAGCCCAGGGAGGCAACAAGCGCTGTCATGAGAACTGGCCTGAGCCGAGTCAACGCGCCAACGCGGATGGCTTCATCACTTGCCGCTGGCGTTCAGCGCCTTCATCACGTCGTCGGTGATGTCAATGCGCGGATTCACATAGACCGCGTCCTGTATGACCAGATCGTACCCGCGCTGCTCGGCCAGCTGGCGAATCGCCTGGCGGGCGCGCTCCTGCAACCGGGCCAGCTCCTCGTTGCGGCGCTGTTGCAGGTCCTCTCGGAATTCACGCTGCTTGCGCTGGAACTCGCGGTCCATCTCGACCACTTCGCGTTGGCGGCGCTGACGGTCAGGATCGGTCAGCACGGCCGCGTCCTTGCCGAGCTTGTCGCCCAAGGCCCTGATTTTCCGGGCCGTGTCCTGCAGTTCACCGTCGCGCTCGGCAAACTCCTGTGCAAGACTGTTCTGGGCCTGCCTGGCGGGCTGCGAGTCGCGCAGGATAAGTTCGGAATTGACTACGGCGATGCGCGCTGGCTGCGCCAGCGCCGGTGCGGTCGCGCACAGCGCGGCGGCGGCCAGCGCCGCGGCGGCAAAGGGTGTCGGCAGTGGGGTCGACGTTTGCATGAAGGGGTAGTCGTACCTTTTTTGCGGGATCTGGCGGTGACTTCCCAGAGAGGCGCCTGTATCGAGAGTTTGGCTAATCTTCCCGGTCGATCTCATGGGCAACTTTGCGACCATCTTTTTCATGAACGTCGACCTCAAGGCGATCACCGATTTTGATGTCCTCAAAGCGATTCAGACCATCGTCATATTTGGTACCTGCGTCGACATGGATCGTTTGACCTTTGATGACAAAGCTCCTGGCCTTCGCGTCGACCCGCTCCACGGTGCCCTCGACATCGTCAGCGTGTGCAAGTGCCATGGAACTTGCCAAGAGGCTCGTCACAAGGAGCGTAGTGTGGATACTCACTTTCCGAATACTGTTCTTCATCTTGAATCTCCTAAAAAATCGGCGGCCTGTGCGGCACCTAGCCCCCTGATTTTGGGGCGCTTACCACTCAAGGTTGGCGCGCTGATCTGGCAAGTTATGCGTCCAATGTTCCTGCTCGAATGGATCGGCAGCCGCCAGAAGCGCCAGGAATCCACTATTACCACCAACCAGAACGAATCCTACAACGATTACGCCAGGTCGAGAACCGCCGCCGATCCAAAGCGTTCGCGAAGGATCACCCCCGCGGGGTGTTGACTGGTATCGGCTGCTTGAGTCCATACCTGGCCAACAACCTCGACAACCCAGAGCTGCAATTACTGCAGGGATCTCATCGTTCGAACTCCTTCCGTTTCTGCGCGTGGCGGACCAGCTTGATGATGCGGTTGGCATGCGGGCCGTGCAAGCAACTGCGGCCGCCGCAGTGCTTGCACTTGGAAGCTTTTTTGGGGGCGCCTCGCACCTACGACGTGAATTCTACGACCCTCGCTCAGGGTCCAGTACGTAGCCCATACCGCGAACCGTGTGGATAAGTTTAGCTTTAAACGGCTCGTCTATTTTGGCCCGTACACGACGAATCGCGACATCCACCACGTTGGTGTCAGTATCGAAATTGACATCCCACACGTGCGAAGCTATGTATGAGCGCGATAAGACTTCGCCGCAGCGTCTGGCGAGCAGATGAAGCAAGCGAAACTCTTGAGTGGTTAACTCCACTTTCGCATCACCGCGGAACACCCGTCGCCCTAACACATCGATATCAAGATCGGCAATGCACAGACGTTCCGATTCGCCTCCCGTGCTTCGCCGCAAGCAACGCCGTATTCTGGCCAGGAGCTCCGCGAACGCAAATGGCTTCACCAGGTAGTCGTCTGCGCCGAGCTCAAGGCCCTTCACTCGGTCTGACACTTCCCCCCGTGCCGTCAAGAAGAGCACCGGCGTGTTGCTCTGCTTGCGGATCGCCTTGATGACACTCCAGCCGTCGACACCTGGCAATATGACATCCAACAGGACCACGTCATACTTCATTTCAGCCGCGAGATGCATGCCGTCAGTTCCAGTCATCGCGACGTCAACGACGAACCCGGACTCGGACAGGCCCTTCCGAAGATATTCAGCCATCCGAATCTCGCCTTCAATCACCAGAATCCTCAATGCAGATGTCCCCCAGGACTGTGACTGTGACTGTGACTGTGACCTCCAGGATTGTTGCTACATTTGGCATTGGCTTCTCCAAAGATGTCTTCCTGGCGCTCATTGATGAGTCGGGCAAGGCAATGCGCATTCGCCTTCTGGTCGCTTCGTCCGTCTTTCCAGCCTTGCAACCAACTTCCAATCAACGACCCAACACGTACTGCTTTTGCATCGAACGGCTGTCATGGGGATATGACGTCAATGGCTAGGGCAGATTGCTTTGCCGACAGCTTTACCTCTTCCTCCTCGTCCCGACGATGAGCTAGCCGGTAGAGAACCGGCAGGACCAGGAGCGTCAAGGCGGTCGAGGACAGAATCCCCCCGATGACTACGGTCGCGAGCGGCCTCTGCACCTCCGCCCCCGTGCCGGTAGCAATCGCCATCGGAACGAAGCCCAGCGAGGCAACCAGCGCAGTCATAAGGACTGGCCGGAGCCGAGTCAGTGCCCCAACGCGGATGGCTCCATCCAGAGAACGTCCTTCTTCCCGCAGCGTACGGATGAACGAGAGCATCACCAGTCCGTTCAGCACCGCCACGCCGGAGAGCGCAATGAATCCCACCGCCGCCGAGATCGAGAGCGGAATGCCGCGCAGCCAGAGCGCCAGTATGCCGCCGGTCAAGGCAAACGGAATACCGGTGAAGACGAGCAGACCGTCCTTTACGTTGTTGAACATCGCGAACAACAGCACGAACACCATCAGGAGCGCGACAGGCACCACGATCTGCAGGCGAGTCGTGGCAGATTGCAACTGCTCGAACGTCCCTCCCCACGTCATCCAGTACCCCGTGGGTATCTTCACTTGACTTTGAATCGCCGCCTCCGCCTCCGGCACGAACGATCCGATATCGCGACCGCGCACATTGGCGCTCACCACAATCCGGCGCTTGCCATTCTCGCGCGACACCTGGTTAGGCCCAGGCGCCAGCTCCAACGCCGCCACTTCACTGAGAGGGATATAGGTGGCCCGCGTGTCGCCGCCATTCTTTGTCAGGGGGACCGGAAGCCGGCGCAGCGCTTCGATATCGCCCCGTACCGCATCGGGAAGCCGGACCAGGATTTCAAAGCGACGGTCGCCCTGGAAGAACGTGCCTGCCGCTTTGCCGCCGATGGCAATTGCAACCGCATCCTGAACATCGCGCATATTGAGACCATAGCGCGCGGCCTTTTGGCGGTCGATGCTCACGGTTAGCATGGGCAAACCAGTCGTCTGCTCCACCTTCACCTCGGCGGCGCCCTGTATCCCTTGAAGCACCGCCGCGATCTTGTTCGCGGTTTCACTCAGCACCGCGTTGTCGTCCCCAAAAATCTTGACGGCGACATCGGAGCGCACGCCGGAAATCAACTCGTTAAAGCGCAGCTGGATGGGTTGCGAAAACTCATAGTTGTTCCCGGGAAGCTTGGCGGCCTCGGCCTGAATCGCCGCGAGCAGCTCCTCCCGCGTCTTGGTCGGCTTGGGCCACTCCGCCTGCGGCTTGAGCATGATGTAGCCGTCCGAGATGTTGGGCGGGTTCGGGTCCGTGGCAATCTCCGCCGTACCGGTTCGCGAGAAAATTCGCTCGATTTCGGGGAACTTGGCCTTCAAGGTGGATTCCACCTGCTGTTGCATTTCGACGGACTGCGAAAGACTGGTACCAGGTATCCGCAGCGCCTGGATCGCGATATCCCCTTCGTTCAGGTTCGGCACGAATTCGCTGCCGAGCCTGGATGCCACAGCAACGCAAAGCACGATCGCGACGCACGCGAACGTCAGGACGACCGGCGTGTTCGCCAAAGACTTGTCCAGCAATGGCTCGTAGCGATGCTTGGCCCATTCCATCAAGCGATTCTCTTTCTCGGCCACTTTATTGCCGATAAAGAGCGCTACCGCCGCCGGCACGAAGGTCACCGACAACACCATGGCCCCGAGCAAGGCGAGCACGACCGTGAAGGCCATCGGATGGAACATCTTCGCCTCGACGCCGGTCAGGGCGAAGATGGGCAGATACACAATCATGATGATGAGCTGGCCGAACAGCAAGGGCCGGCGCGCCTCTCGTGACGCCGCGAACACCTCGTGGAATCTCTCCGTCCGTGTAAGCGGTCTGCCATGATGGGCCTGCGCATGGGCAAGCCGGCGCACGCAGTTCTCGACAATCACCACTGCACCGTCGATGATGATCCCGAAGTCAAGCGCCCCCAGACTCATCAGGTTGGCGCTGATTTTGTAGTGCACCATCCCCGTGAAGGTGAACAGCATGGCCAGCGGGATCACCAACGCGGTAATGAGCGCCGCGCGGATATTGCCCAGGAACAGGAAAAGGATGACGATGACCAGGATCGCGCCCTCAAGCAGGTTCTTCTTGACCGTGGCGATTGCCTTGTCCACCAGCACGGTACGGTCGTAGACGGTCACCACCTTCACCCCTTCGGGCAGGGTGCGGTTCACGGCCGTCATCTTCTTGTCGACTGCCTGCGAGACCGCGCGGCTATTCTCGCCAATCAGCATGAAGACCGTGCCAAGCACGACTTCCTTCCCGTTCTCGGTGGCAGCGCCGGTACGGAGTTCGCGCCCAATGTCAACGTCCGCAACGTCCCGCACGCGAATGGGCTGTCCCTGCGCGGTGCCGACAATGACGTCGCGAATGTCATCGATGGATTTCACCTGCCCTGGCGCCCGCACCAGATACTGCTCGCCGCGCCGCTCGATGTATCCGGCGCCGACGTTGTCGTTGTTCTTGTCGAGCGCCGTGACCACATCCGTCAGCGTGAGCCCATATGACGCGAGGCGCTCTAGGCTGGGGGCAACAAGATACTCCTTGGCAAAACCGCCGATCGAGTTGATCTCGGTGACACCGGGCACGTTCCGTAGCTGCGGCTTGACCACCCAGTCCTGAATCTCGCGCAGGTCAGTTGGCGTATAGGTCGTGCCGTCCGGCTTCTTGGCCTCTAGCTCCGCTTCCACCGTCCAGAGGTAGATTTCCCCCAGGCCGGTCGAGATGGGGCCCAAAGCCGGCATAATGCCGTCCGGAAGCTTTTCCTTGGCCTCCTGAATACGCTGGTTGACGAGCTGGCGTGCAAAGTAGATGTCGGTGCCGTCCTTGAAGACGACCGTCACCTGGGACAGGCCATACCTGGAAAGCGAGCGCGTCTGCTCAAGTCCGGGAAGTCCGGCCATGACGGTCTCGATGGGGTACGTGATGCGCTGCTCTGTCTCGAGGGGCGAAGAGCCGGGCGCTGCGGTATTGATCTGGACCTGGACATTGGTGATGTCCGGCACCGCGTCGATTGGCAGCCGCGTGTAGTTATAGACGCCCAGCGCCGCCATACCCAACACGGCGAGCAGGATCAGCCAGCGCTGCTCGATGGCGAAGCGGATGATACGTTCGAACATAGCCGTCTCCCGTATCAATGCTCGGGCTCGGCGCTTGCCTTGCCGAGCTCCGCCTTGAGGATAAAGCTATTCGCCGCTGCATAGCGTGCGCCCGCCTTCAGGCCCTCCAGGACTTCAACCACCTTGCCATTGGTGCGGCCGGTCTTTATCGGCTGGACCACAAAGCCGCCGGGCACGGCAACGAAGACGACGCTCTGGCCATTGACCTCCTGCACCGCATCGGCTGAGACGGCGACCGGCACTTCGACGTCCGCGCCCAGCACATTGACCGTGACGAAGAGGCCGGGGCGCCAGGCCGTATTCGGATTCACCAGCGTAACCCTTGCCTTGGCGGTCCGCGTTTGCTCGCCCAGCAGTGAGCCAACGTAGGACACCGTGCCTTCTGCCTTGCCGTCAAACGACGTCGAACTGATGGTCACCTTCTCGCCAACACGGACGTTGCCCAAGTCCTTGGCCGAGACGACGAACTCGGCCCAAACGGTGGACAGGTCGGAGATCATGAAAATGTTGGCATCTTCTTTGACCGCCTCGCCAAGCGCCAGATGCTTCTCGACGATGATACCGTCGAAGGGCGCGCGGAGCTCGAACTGGTTCAGCCCCTTTGAAGCGGCGCTGGCACCAATGGCAGTCAGCTTTTGCTGGGCATTCTGCACCGCGATTTGCGCTTCCTGGAGCGCGGTCCTCGCTTGCAGATAGTCCTGCTCGGCGGAAATCTTCTCCTCCCAGAGCTTCTTTTCGCGCTCATACGTGATATGTGCGAGATCCAGCCGCTTTTGTGCGGCCATAAGCTCGCTGCGCTGCCCCGCAAGACTGGCACTAGCGATGATAGCTAGCACCTGGCCCTTCTTGATCTGCTGGCCAATGTTGGCGGGGACCCCCTCGACGACGCCGGCCAGGAGTGGTACGACGTGCGCCGTCCGGTCTTCATTGAAGCGGATCTCGCCCGGAAATTGCAGGCCGGACTGCACCTTGGCGGGACCGGCAACCTGAATGCCGATCGCCGCCTTTTTCTGCTGCTCGGCGGTTAGTTCGAGCTTGCCTTGCTCCTTGGCAAGCCTCGCGACAATCGGTGCCTTCTCGCCTGGCAGAACAACGGTTACCGTTGCATCGAAGACGTGGGGCTCCGCAATGCTGGCGGCACTCTGCAGAAAGTCCTTCTCTGGCTTGAACCTCAGCGGCTCGACCTCTCCGGTCGCTCGCTTGAGCTCGCCAGACACCGACATCTCGGCCACGACAGGCTTGCCATCCTTTGTTGTCCATACCCTCAGCCGGGCTTCGCCGCCTTCCTCGGCCATCGCCAACTCAATGGCGTTACCGCCTTGGGTGTAGAGATTTCCCCCATGCGGCCCCTTCTTTGCCGCCTCGTGATGCTCCTCGTCGGTGTGGCCCTTGTCATCCGCATGGCCCTCCTTAGCCGCCTGACCATGATGCTCGGCATCGTCATGCCCCTTCGCTTCGGCATGCTCGGCGTGGCCGTGGCCTTCCTCGCCATTGCCCGACGTTCGCCCCGTGAGCAGCACAGCGATACTGCCCAACAGACCCGCGATGATGATTGCCGCGATGGCGGCCTTTTGCTTCGTTGTGATAGCCATTCTTCAGGAATCCGTAGTTAGCGCCCAAGGATGCGATCGATGGTGGTAGCCGACTGGTAGGTCCTCGCCAGGACACCGAGATATCGGATGCGCGCCTGGAAGAGCGTGCGCTGCGCATCGAGCACATCCAGGAAATTGAACTTGCCGGCCTCGAAGCCCTTGGTTGCGGCTTCATAGGCCTGCGCGGCAGCGGGGAGCACCGTCGTCTTCAGCGTCTGGGCGGAGGCACGGGAAACGGACAGCTGGTTGGACGCCTGCTGGAGGTCGTTGGTCAGGCGAATCTGGGTCGCAAGGAATTCGTCCTGCGCCTTGTCGGCGCGCCGGATCGCCTCGTACAAATTCCCCTGATTGCGGTCGAACAGCGGCAACGGGATGGCGACACCGAGCACCGCCATGTTGCGGTTGGCTTCATTGTCGCGTTTGGCGCCAAGGCTCACCGTCATATCGGGATACTGGCGACTACGCTCGACGCCGACCTGTGCCTGGCGGCGCGCCAGCGCGAGCCGGCTCGCCAGCAGGAGCGGGGAGCTTTCAAGTTCGGTGCGCAGCACATCAGAGGCCGGGCGGGACGGCAATGTGTCCAGGTCGCCTTGCGCTTCCGAGAACTGCGGGGCGGCGTTGCCCCACAATGCCGCCAGGGCTTGCCGCGCCGATTGCAGCTCTGAAGTGGCTTCGGCAAGTTCCAGCTCAGCATTGGCTTGTTCGACGCGGGCCTTGGTTTCCTCCACTGGCGAGATCTTGCCCGCGGCGACACGCCGGGCAGCCGCCTGCGCGCCCTTGGCGGCGATATCTGCCGATCCGGACGCCAGCTTGACGCGCTCTTGCGCCACCAGGACGGCAAAGAAGGAAGCAATGACGGTGGCCCGCAGATCCGCACGAATAGCGCTGAGTTCGGCTTGCGCGACGTCCCGGCCGCGCTCGGCTGCCGTGATACGCGCCGACCGCTTACCGCCCAGTTCAATGGGAATATTGACTTGGCCGGTCGTACTGCGGGTTGCCTTTCGCGTGTCCTCGACGCTCGTCGCCAACTCAGGGTTGGGGATCGTCCGGGCCTGCATGATGGCACCCTCGGTCGCATCCACCTCCTTGCCGGCGGCGGACAAGGTGAAGTTGCTCGCGGCGGCCAAAGCCAGCGCGGCGTCGAGGGTCAGCGGCCCCGCAGGTTCACGGGAGGCGTAAGGGGGATTACCGGGCGCCGGTTGCGATTGGGCGACAACGGAGAATGGACTGAGCATGGCAGCCGCCAGCCCCAGCGGCAGAAAAAATCTTCGCATCGAATTGCGTTAAGGGATGGACTAGCAAAGGATCTACTAGCTAGGGATGGTGTTCGCTAAACCCGCACAAGGCTCGATACCCAGGCCTGGGCTTTCCAGTGAAAATGGATGCATGAAACAAGCTGCCTTTGGCCTAGACTTGCGCGAACGGCGTAGTGCGATCGATTGTTTGCCGACAAGATGAACCAAGTGCCACGGCATTGAATTTGCCACCGCAACTCTGCAAATCGTCAGGTTGGCCGGATTGGATGCGCGCGCCGCGCGCCACAAAAGGTTGTCGAAGGAATTTTCGGCCCATCTCGGAGAGAATGCCGTCCCCAGGTCTGGATTGCCCGGGGACGGGAATTTGCAACGCATCAATCAAATAAATCCTTGAAAAACCCGCGTCGTCCTTGCTGATGACCGCTCCGGCCAAAGCGATACTCGTCATCATCGCAACCTTGCGCTTGCCCTTGCCCTTGCCCTTGCCCTTGCCGCGGATCGGGGGCGCTGGTCTGGGGTGGCGCATACACGGGATCTCGCTGGCTGCGCTCGATGATCTTGTCGAGTTCGCCTCGGCACAACCAAACGCCCCGGCATTGTGGGCAATAGTCGATTTCAATGCCTTGACGCTCGGCCATGAGGAGCGTGGTATCGGTGCATACTGGGCATTTCATGGTGCTACTCCTGTGCGGTTGTGAATACCGCGTTACATTGAGCGGCATGCGGCCGCCTACGGTTAGATGGATGACCGACCGACCCATTCGCCGCCGCTCTGGGATGCCTGCTTCTGGAGGCAAACAAATCGCCCGTTTCAGGTATTGGACTCACCGTTTCCCTTATTGGTTATTTTGCCTTGCGCACACTGACTCAGCGGACCTCATCTCGGCCATGCCGAACGTTGCGAGGGGTGCCTGCGTCACCTGGGCGCGATGCCCCGATTATCCAGTTCTCTTCCCCTTATCACGGCGCCGACCAGGCAAACCGCGCCGATAGAAATCGCCACGTCAGCCAGATTGAACGCGGGCCAGTGCACGCCTTGCCAGTGAAAATCAAGGTAATCGATAACTGCCCCGCGCAGCATGCGATCCACCACATTGCCGATCGCGCCGCCTAGGAACAAGCTGTAACCTGCCGCTTCGAGGCGAGGTAAGCCTTGGCGGAGCATCCCCATCAACCAGACGGATATACCGAGCGCAAGCGCGACGAGGAAATAGCGCTGCCAGCCGCCGGCACTTGCCAGCAAGCTGAATGCCGCGCCATTGTTTTTGACATGAACAAGATTGAAGAACGGCGTGACGCGGACTTGTTCGCCGTACGTGAAGCTAAGCGCGACGGCGGATTTGGAGGCTTGATCCGCCATGGCAATAGCGCCAGCCAAGCCATACCAGACAGGCGCTTTGAGCGGTGTCGCCCCATCCACTCTGGTCGCCAGGTCCAGGGGGAGCCGGTTGACCAGCGCAAGACTGCCGAGGCCAATGGCCCACCCGGCCACCACATCGGCCGGAAAGTGCATGCCGGCCGCGATGCGCGACCAGCCTACCAGCAGGACATACAGGGCGAGCGCGACTCGCAGGCGAGCGCTAACCAGCGGCCACAAGACGCCCGCAGCCAGCGCGGCGTAAGTCGAATGACCACTTGGCAAACTGTAATGCCACTCCGCTGTCCCCATCACGCGGACTAGATCACCATAGAGCGCCGGTGGACGCGGAAAGTCGAACAGCAGCTTCAGGGCGGTGGCGAGGACCAACGCCAGGCCGAACGCCAGCATAAAGCGAACGAGTTGATGCCGGATCGCCGGGGCGCGGCCAGACTCCTCAGCCGAGTGTGCCCACGCCCACAGGCCGAGCATGACCAGCGGAGCAGTCCAATAGCTGCCGACCAGGCTGAAGAACCCGGCCACGGAAGTAAGGCTTGCCGGCGTGTTCAGATTGATGAGCTGGAACAGGGCAACGTTAAGACCGCCCCAGTCGTATAGCAAGAACTTCAGGGTCATTTACGCAGCAACCTCAACCCGTTGCCGACCACTAACAAGCTGGCACCCATGTCGGCGAATACCGCCATCCACATGGTGGCATGACCACTGAAGGTGAGCACAAAAAATACCGCCTTGATGCCCAGGGCCAGCGCGATGTTCTGCTTCAGTACGTTTGCCGTGGATTGGGACAGCCGCACAAAGGTAGGAATCTTGCGCAGATCGTCATCCATTAGCGCCACATCGGCGGTTTCGATCGCTGTGTCGGTACCGGCCGCGCCCATGGCAAAGCCAATGTCGGCCCGCGCCAGTGCCGGCGCATCGTTGATGCCGTCGCCGACCATGCCGACCTTGCCCTCTGAAGACAGCCGCTCCACTTCGCGCTGCTTATCCTCTGGCAACAGGTTGCCGTGGGCACGGTCAATCCGCACCTCGCCGGCAATCGCCCTGGCGGTGTGCGGATTGTCCCCGGTCAACATCACGGTCTTCACACCCAGCGCGTGCAATTCGGCGATGGCATGCCGGCTGCTGTCCTTGACCGTATCGGCAACCGCGAACAGGGCCTGCACACCGTTTGCGCCGACCAGCATCACGACGGTCTTGCCCTCGGCTTCGAGCCCAGACAGGCGCGCCTCCAAGTCTGGCGAGCAGGCCTGGAGTTCCTCGACCATGCGGTGATTCCCAAGGTGATAGAGCGAGCCGCCAATGCGGCCAGATACACCACGCCCCGGCAACGCGGCGAAATCCTCCACATCCCGCGCCGCCAATCCATGGCCCTGGGCGGCCAGCGCGACGGCCTTGGAGACCGGGTGGTCGGAGCGCGCGGCCAGGCTCGCGGCGAGTCGCTGAGACTCGGCCGGTTCGGCGTCGCCCCAGGCCTCGAAGTCGGTCTGGGCAGGCTTGCCGTGCGTGATCGTGCCGGTCTTGTCGAGAGCCAGCCATTTGAGCTGGCGCCCAGCTTCCAGATACACCCCGCCCTTGATGAGGATGCCGTGTCGCGCCGCGGCCGCCAGACCGCTAACGATGCTCACCGGCGTCGAGATGACCAAGGCACAGGGGCAGGCGATCACCAGCAAGACCAAGGCCTTGTAGATCCAGGCCAGCCACGGCGCACCAAGCACCAAAGGTGGCAGCACCGCCACCGCCAACGCCACTGCGAACACAATGGGCGTGTAGAGTCGAGCGAACTGATCGACGAAGCGCTGAGTCGGCGCACGGCTTCCCTGGGCGGCTTCCACCGCGTGAATAATGCGCGCGAGCGTGGAATTGTTGGCCGCCGCGGTGACGCGATACTCGAAGGAGCCGGATTCGTTGATGGTGCCGGCGAATACCGGGTCGCCCTCGGCCTTCTCGACCGGCAGGCTCTCGCCCGTGATCGGGGCCTGATTGACCGTGGAGCGGCCCTGTAGCACCTCCCCATCGAGAGCGATGCGTTCGCCTGGCTTGACGCGCACTCGGCTACCGATTGCCACCGTCTTGGCGCCCACCTCGGCCCAACTCCCATCGCTCTGCTGAACGGTCGCCTGTTCCGGGGCGAGGTCCATCAAACCTCGAATCGCGTTGCGGGCGCGGTCCAGCGATTTGGCCTCGATGACTTCGGCCAGTGCAAAGAGGACCATCACCATTGCCGCTTCGGGCCAGTGACCAATAACCATCGCGCCGGTGACCGCAATCGACATCAAGGCGTTCATGTTCAGGTTGCGGTTCCTGAGCGCTATCCAGCCCTTCTTGTAGGTGGAGAGACCACCGGTGAAGATGGCCACCAGTGCCAGCACGACGACCCCCCAATGGTTGCCGCCATTGAGCCAGTACGCCACCTCCGCCAAGGTGGCCGACACCCCCGACACGGCCAGCCACCACCAGTTCGTAGAGGAGGGCGGTGGGGCGGGCGGATTGGCAAGTGCGGCGGCTCCCTGCACCTCGGCGTCGAAACCCAGCGACGTCAAGGCCGCCAACACACGAGGCAGCGCATCGACATCATGGCCGACCGTCAACGTGCGTTGCACCAAGTTGAAGTCGAGTGTCGCCACCCCGGCCACGCCGGCAAGCTTGCCGCGAATCAGGCCCTCTTCGGTTGGGCAATCCATCTTGGCGATGGCCAGCACCGTGCTTTGCTTGGCCGGCGCCTCGCCCTCCCGGACCGCACGCATGCCGATGGCCGACAACGCTTGCTCGACGGGGGCCAGCGACGTCATCTCATGACGCACCGCCAGCGTGCGCTGCATCAGGTTGAATTCCAACGCGGCCACCCCGGGCAGCTTCGACAGCTTGTCGCGGATCAGCGCCTCTTCGGTTGGGCAATCCATGTTGTCAATGCGATAGAGCGCCCGCTTCAGCCGGGCATCGGCCGGTTGGGGCTCCGATAACGCTACTGGGGTGGCGCTGCAGCCACATCCCTTTGACCCACACTCGCTCATGGCAACTCCGTTTCGTCTGGTGTTGCGGATTAAAGACCCTGAAGCTACTATAGTGTCAAGCATTTTTTTGGAGCCGAACATGAATATCCAGATCGGCGAACTCGCCAAGCGCACCGCGTGCCAGGTCGAAACGATTCGCTACTACGAGAAAGAAGGCCTGTTGCCCGAGCCCACGCGCAGCAGAGGCAATTACCGGCTCTATGGCGAGGCACACGTGGAACGCCTGGAGTTCATCCGCCACTGCCGGTCGCTCGCCATGCCGCTGGATGAAGTCCGCGCCTTGCTGAGATACCGCGATATTCCGGCACAGGATTGCGGCGAGATCAACGCGCTATTGGACGAACACATCCGTCAAGTGGGCGTCCGCCTCGAAGAACTCTTGCAGTTGAAGGGGCAGTTGGTCGCGTTGCGCGAGAAATGTTCTGGGTCCAGAGATGTCGAATCGTGTGGCATCCTGGAAAGCCTCTTGGACTGCACTTGTCGCCCCTTCAATGACAATAATGCCCCGATCAGATGATGAGGCGGAGGCCGCAGTGGTGGACCATCCTGGCGCCGTACTTCGTCGCCTGCGTCCGGATAGTGGCGGCGTGCGGGCAAATAGAATTACAATCATTCGCATTTGCGCGCGATATCGCCGTTCTGCCGGTAAGGCCCCCTATGCAAGCCCTGCGTCTCCTATCAATTGTTCTGCTCTCTTTGTTCGTGACGGTCTCGACCGCTCAGGCAGATCCTCTCGCCACGCAAGACAAGGCCAAGCAAATCTGGCAAGTGCTGGACTACCTTGCCGTCGACTATGGCCGGTCCGTCAAGGATGGCCACGTCGCCAACGAAGCCGAGTATG
>OBNH01000046.1_pt1 | contig 96337 bp, 90 predicted proteins | sample 1670201 | NCBI WGS metagenome assembly OBNH01 (sample SAMEA104232308, study PRJEB22302) | sediment metagenome | isolation source: sediment | reverse complement strand
TCGCTGGACGCCCAGCGCCACCTAGCTGGCAAGACGGGTTCACCGGGTGCTTACGAATGCCGAAGGCGTTGCCGCTGCCAGTTCACAGATTGCTGCGGGCAACTTGAACCTTTCGTCGCGTACGGAAGAACAGGCGGCGTCGCTGGAAGAGACCGCCGCGAACATTGGGGAGCTGACGTCAACCGTCCGACGCAATTCGGAAAGCGCCGTGCAGGCCTCGTCGCTCGCGGGTCACGCTTCCGACACCGCAGTACGCGGCGGCAAGGTCATGAACGAAGTTGTGCAGACCATGCAAGGCATCTCAGAAAGCTCTGCGAAGGTGGGCGAGATCATTGGTGTCATCGACAGCATTGCCTTCCAGACCAATATCCTGGCCCTCAACGCTGCGGTTGAAGCGGCCCGTGCCGGCGAGCAGGGCCGGGGCTTTGCCGTCGTGGCAGGCGAGGTGCGCACGCTCGCGCAGCGTAGCGCCTCGGCAGCCAAGGAAATCAAGGGCTTGATCAGTCAATCCACGGAGCGTGTGGAAGCGGGGGCGCGTTTGGTGCACGAAGCCGGCACCATCATCGACGACATCGTCACCTCGGTGCATCGCGTGACGCAGATCGTTGGTGAGATTTCCGCTGCATCGGCCGAGCAAAGCACCGGTATCGATCAAGTGAACGTTGCCGTGGGCCAGATTGAAGAAGTCACCCAGCAGAATGCGGCATTGGTGGAAGAGGCGTCGGCTGCCGCGCATGCCATGGCCGAGCAGGCCGATTCACGGCGCCGCGCGGTTGCAGTCTTTAAGCTCAGGGACAGCGCGGTGGGCGCCTGACGAACAGGCCACGCGGTATGCAGGAATCTGCGGATGGCATGACCTGGCCATCAAGTTGATGAGCACAGGGCTTGATGCTGGCAAGCGCACTGCAGCCTGTCTTTCGAGTGGCGCAATACTCGGATCAATTGTTTCTCAAAAAGAAATATTTAAGAGCTATTTGCCTGGATTGTTTACTTATTGCTGTCACATAACTGACGCATTATCTCGCGTCAGCGTTCGGGGTCGCGTTCATTAGGCGGGTCACGACAGGCCCCATCGCAGATTCCTTCGGTCAAACAGCAATTGAGGCTAACAGTGAAAAAAACTCTCCTCGCAGTGACAATCGCGGCCGGCACCGTCCCTGCCGCCGCATTTGCGCAGTCGTCGAATGTCACGCTTTACGGCATTGTTGACGCGGGCGTCAGCTATCAAAGCCACGTGAACGGCGGCGCCAACGGCAACGGCTCGGTCACCGCGCTCACCTCTGGTGGACTATCTGGGTCGCGCTGGGGCATCCGTGGCGCTGAAGATCTAGGGAATAACCTGAAGGGCATTTTCGTATTGGAAAGCGGCTTTGACATCGACACCGGCAAATCTGCGCAGGGTAGTCGGTTGTTTGGTCGCCAAGCCTACGTTGGCTTGCAGGGCGATTTCGGCGCCGTCACGCTGGGGCGTCAGCAAAACGCACTGTACGACCTGTTCGCGGCTTACGATCCGATGGCCGTTGGACCAAACTACTCGCTGAATTCGGTGGACAACCAATTCAATGGCCGCGCCGACAATGCTGTCAAATACACGGGTAAGTTCGGCGGGTTGACTGCGACGGGTTTCTATAGCTTCGGGCGCGACAGCAATTCCGGACTCGGCGGTGAAGTCCCTGGCAGCTTCAAGGTCGGCAAGAACTATGGCGCAGGCGTAGCTTACGCAAATGGTCCGCTTTCGGTGGGTGTCGCCTATGACCAGTACCAGGGCAGCACCATTACTACCTCAGCACTCGATGCCAAACGCGCTGCCATTGGCGCGTCTTATGCAGTAGGCGATGCCAAGGTGTTTGCTGGTTATCGCTGGTTGCGCGATGAAGTCACGACCGGCAGTGCACGCCACGACAATCTTTACTGGCTCGGCGCGCTCTACAAACTTACCCCTGCGTTCACTCTGACGGGCGCTGCCTACTATACGAACGCACGTACCGACAGCAACAGCTCCTGGATGTTCGTGCTGAACGCGGACTACGCGCTGTCTAAGCGTACCGACGCCTACGCGCTGATCGGCTATGTGAACAACAAGGGAAACGCAACTTATGGCGTGACTGGCACGGCTAACACGCTGCCGGGTCAGAACCAGACTGGCGCGATGGTTGGCGTGCGACACCGCTTCTAATTCGGCCCAATAAGGCAGGTCGACGCGTCCGGGGACGTGTCGCCGCTAGATCATATCGACCTTGACTTGTCACCAGGTTCAAGGACGTTTGGCCGGCGCTTTCGCCGGCCATTTTTTTTGGAACGCGGCGGGCGCCACACTCTTAACGAGATGCGCTGCGAGACTGCTGCTCCACACCTATCCCGGCAGGGCTGCCGTCGTTTCGAGCGGTCAAGACGTGACGACGGAAGATTCCCAGCTCAATGGGGGCGAGGATCGTCCGCTCGGTCTGGAGCGTGGGTGTCTCGTGAACATTACTTTCAGGCCGGGACGAAACCTCTCTGTGCCAACCCCGGCCAACCGTTAACACAAGGCATACGCCATCGACCCACGACGCTCCACCCAATGCCGTAGCAACGTATTAAACCGACACGCTGATAGACGGCGCTCTTTTCTTGGTCCGTCATGGCGCTTTGCATTGCTGAAAACAGTATTAAGTGGCACGCAAATTGGTCGATAAGAGGACGTAGAGGCCAAGACTCTGCCCGGCTGTCATCGCCTTACCCAACACCATGCCATGTACCTGTCGAGCAAATCAGCACGGCCGTCGGTCCGATTGAGGAGGTCACAGAGCGGAATGCAGAACAGGTAGAAGAGCGTTAGGCCGCCGCTCATACAATGGCCGAGCAGGCCGATGCACTGTGTCGCGCGGGCAATCTTCAAGCTCGGGAACAGCACGGTGCGGTGGCCGCTTGAGAGCCACGCAACTGCTATTCGCAAAATCCAGCAACAGAATCGCGTGCCAGCGGATTCGTTCGTTCTGCGCTCAGTTGTCGAATACGGTTTCGCTCCTCTTGTTTCGCCAATTTTTTGTCACCACCCCGATCTCATGCTCAGCCCCCTCATTCTGGTAGGTATTGTGATCATGTCTTGCCTGATGAGCGTGGCCATCCTTGGTTCGCTGCTTCGGACTGGGGTGATGGGTATAGGTCGCTGGTGCTTAGCTCACGCACTGTTGGCCGCTGCTTTGGTGTGGATGTTGGTCGCCGGTACTCAGCCAGGACAGTTCACGACCATTGGGGCTGCGTTGATTGCGGTGACGGCCATGCTGTTGCTCGTGCAGGGGATGCGGCAGTTCTTCGGCATGAGTTACGTACGGCACGACGAAACTGCGGCATTCGCCATCGCCTTCGCAGCGTTGGTGTACTTTACTTACGCGTCGCCGAACTTCGGTGCGAAGATCGCGCTCGTCTCCATTTTGCTCGCTTATTCACGAATCGCTGTGGGTACGTTGGCGCTGCGTCACGCGCCGCGTGACGGTGCGCGCTACCCATATCGATTCGTTGCGGCGGCCGCCTATCTGGGCGCGTTATTCCATATCGCGCGGGCCGTTGCCGGAGGCTTCGGTGTGCCGCAAATGGCTCTTCTGGATCCCTCGCCCTGGAACGTTCTGTTTCTCGGACTCGCAATTGTCACATTGCCTTGCCTGTCAACCGGGATGGTGATGCTTGCACATGATCAGCTCGCGCGAAGAATGGAACAGCTCGCGAGTATCGACGAACTGACCGGTGCACTCATGCGACGTGCCTTCATCGAAAAGGCGAACACCGTGCTTCGCGAAACGGTTGCAAAGGGCAAGCCGGTATCGATCGCCATTCTGGACATCGACGAATTCAAAGCCGTCAACGACGCTTTTGGCCATGCGGTCGGAGATCGGACCCTTAGACACGTCGCATCTGTTGTGACCGCACGACTGCGGTCGAGCGACCTTTTCGGGCGGCTAGGCGGGGAGGAATTCGCGATTATTTGCGTGGAAGCACAAAAGGCAGACGCAGCGGTGTTGATAGACGAACTGCGGCTTGCCGTCGAAGGATCGCCAATAGAAGGCGTCCGCTGCACCTTCAGCGCAGGGGTCGAATGCGTCATGCCCGGAGATACGCTGGAGGTTGCCTTGGCGCGGGCGGACGCGGCACTGTATCTGGCAAAAGCCACAGGGCGCAATCGAGTCGTCACGGCGCCAGAAGTCGAAGAGCGCGACGTTGAAACGCATTGAACCGCAGCCACTTTGAAATCCAATCTACTGAATCCACGATGGCCGGACTGTGGTTTTACGATGACCATCGCATAACTTCCCGACTCGAAACCAGTTCAGCTAGGTGGCTTTCAACGGAGAGTACGCTTCTCCCCTCTAATGGGTGGTTAAGTTTCTTTTCAATCCACTGATAATGAAAAAATGCAGAATATCCAACGGTCCCTACTGTTGCGTGCTCTGCGTTTTCTGACGCTCTTCCGGAGGGATGAAGGCGTCCGCGCCCGAGTCGTGTGCAGGGGCGCTTTTTTTTTCTATCAGAAGCAAACGTTTGACCCATATGACACGCCCAACGTCCTACCCTCATCAGGAGGCGTCGTTGATCGATGCTCGCTAGAAAAGCCCCAAAGGCTGCGCCGCCCATCCCAGCTGCAAGTTACGCCCACTGCCCGCCACCCAATGTGAACAACGACGCAAAGCCGCTATCTGTCCTGCGACCGAGCTGTCACGGCCGCTGTAAATGACCGCTTGGGTGAAAGATGCTTCCAGGGACCACCGCACAGATATCGAAGCCCATCTCGTTGTCGTCGGACTCTTCTGCGCCTTCGAGCGCCCAGTGCGCCCAATCCTTCAATCGCCCGCACGTACTTGCACGAGCGTCGATCGACTGGTGAAAGTAGGCCTGCAACATCAACTCCGTCAGGTGAAAGGAAAACGAGTTGACCTGCTTCGCGCCTTGCGGGCCCTCTACTATCCACCACGCGTGTGCACCTATTCCGTCTAGCTCATCGCCTTCGAGGCGCAGGACGGCGCGACGGGGCAGCGTCTCAGTTAGCGCATCTTGGAGTTCACGCAGACAAGTCTTCTCGGCTTCGCTGATCCACTCGCGCATAAGGCCTCCGCATTTGCGCGTGCCCACATTGACGGGCCGCCATTCGAAGGTAGCTGCTGCGTAACCCCGTGCGTTGACGGCGCACAACGAACCTGCGTGTAGAGAGTCAAGCAGCGGAAAGGACAGAACCCAGCCGCTGTCGGACAGAACTTCCGCTCACCTCAGTGGCGGCAATGACGCGCCACGATAGAGCGAAAAATCGTGTTCCCGGTCTTCGCGGCCCACTTGAATGGCGTCTCGTTCATCGAGAAAGAAGGCGTTTGGCGCGGTGAGCACCAGGTCGTAACCTGTGTCTGCGCACAGCTCTACGCGCTGAAATTCCAACTGAACGCATAGCCATTCGCTCACGCGCCGACAGATCTCCTCCCGTCTTGGGTGGTTCGATCGACAGTACGCTTTGGCCTCTGCCAGGCTGAAATGAACAGCTAACGTGCATTCCTGGCGATTGCCGCGGACGGTCGACATTGACCACTTCGCCGCCACGTCATAGCCACCGCAGTAAGCACGGGCCGAACTGACGAGCGCTCCTCTGGGTAATGCACGGCACACCGAGGACTCCAGTTCCCAAAGAGCGGCGGCGACCACCTCGTCTGGTTGATGCTCAAGCATGATGCTCCCCCGTTTTTGGCCTATTGGATGGCTCTTTCTAATAGAACCCCACGGTACGTCGATGCTGGCCTTCGCTGGCTGATACAGATCAAATTCTGGATGGGTCGCTCAGCAGCTGAGAAGTCGCGCTCACCGGTTTTCGGAGGTCCAGGGCCGCTGACTGTCATTTTTCCCACCCTTGAAGAAATGGCCACCCGCCTCCTCAGCCGCGACGCCCGTCCGCTCCACAACCGCTCTGCAATCGCCCGCCAGCACGCCTGGCATGCCGGCTGCTTCCTCCACGGGAGCGCAACGGAGCCCATGCGTGCATCAGGGATTACGCGCAGCAAAACAAGCAGCCGCAGGTTGGTTATTCTTTCTGGTATCGACGACCGGCAGCGGGCTTTCGCTTGCACAGCCGGCTGAGCCGCACCCGCCATCGCCAGACGCCGCTCCAGCGGTTCAACCCAAGACGGCAAACCACTCCTTGTCGCGGTATCCGGACACCATGCCGGCCTCTGCACCGAAGTCGCCCGCCACGCAGCCCGCGGACACTTCCGCGGGAACGCGTCAGCCTGGTGGTGATTCGGCCGGCCCAGGTGCCGCCGCCGCAGGGCCCGGGGGCCCGGCCGACATGCGTGCCGAGCCCGTAAGCAAGCAGCCATTGCGCTGACGCTGTCGCGGGCGGCTGTTGCGGGCGTCGGATGAAGGGGCATCTAATGAGAGCAATCGATGACCAGCGCAGCGGACCTGATCGTAACCACGCCCAGCGGCCTGTATTGTCCGGCAGGCGACTTCTACGTTGACCCATGGCGGCCGGTAGATCGCGCCGTCATCACACATGCCCACAGTGACCACGCCCGTATAGGGCACCAGCATTACCTGGCCGCAGCCCCGGGAGCAGGCGTGCTGCGCGCACGCCTGGGAGCCGACATCCCCCTGCAAACCCTGCCGTACGGCGAGTCCATCGTCCATCACGGGGTGCGGCTGAGCTTTCATCCGGCGGGGCACGTACTGGGCTCTGCGCAGGTGCGGCTGGAATACGGCGGCGACGTGTGGGTCGTGTCCGGCGACTACAAGGTGGAGGCGGACAGCACCTGCACGCCGTTCGAACCGGTGCGGTGCAATACCTTCATCACCGAATCCACCTTCGGCCTGCCGATTTACCACTGGCGGCCGCAGGCAGAAATCTTCGCCCAGCTCAATGCATGGTGGCGCGGCAATGCCGAGGCGGGCCGCGCAAGCATGGTGTTCTGCTACGCGTTCGGCAAGGCGCAGCGCATTCTTTCTGGGCTCGATACCGACATTGGGCCCATCGTTTCGCACGGCGCCATGCTGCAACTGGATGCCGCCTATCGGCACGCAGGCGTGGCGCTGCCGCCCACGCAACTCGCGACCGACGTGCCACGCGCGGACTTGCGGCGTGCCCTCGTGCTGGCACCGCCCTCCGCACAACGCACGGCGTGGATGCGGCGGTTTGGCGACTACGCCGATGCGTTTGCCAGCGGCTGGATGCAGCTGCGCGGCGCACGTCGGCGGCGCGGCGTCGATCGCGGCATCGTGCTGTCCGATCATGCCGACTGGCCCGGCTTGCTGCAGGCCATCGACGCCACGGGCGCCACGCGTGTCTATGTCACGCACGGGCAGGTTGCGCCCATGGTGCGGTGGCTGTCCGAACGCGGCCTGGATGCGCGCGCCTTCGCCACCGAGTATGGCGACGAGGCCGAAGAAAGCGAAGCCGCCGGAACAGGTGATACGCCCACCGCAGGCGAGCCAGAGGACACGCCCGCGTCATGAAAGCCTTTGCCGATCTGTACGCGCAGCTCGACGCCACCAAATCGAGCAACGGCAAGCTGGCCGCACTGGTGGCCTATCTGCGCACCGCGCCCGATGCCGACGCCGCCTGGGCGGTCTACTTCCTGGCTGGCGGCAAACCTCGCCAGCTGGTGCCCGTGCGCGTGCTCGCCAGCTTTGCGCAGACCACGTCCGGCTTGGCCGAATGGCTGTTTGACGAGTGCTACCAGGCCGTGGGCGACCTGGCCGAGACGATCGCGCTCGTCCTGCCGGATGCGGATCGCGCAGACAACGCCAGCCTGGCCGAGTGGATGGAGGCACGTCTGCTGCCGTTGCGCGGGCAGCCCCCCGAGCTGGTACTGCCGCGCTTGGCTGAACTGTGCCGGGGTCTACCGCTGCATGCCCGGCTCGTGTTGATGAAGCTGATCACGGGGGCGTTTCGCGTGGGGGTGTCCAAACTGCTGGTCACGCGCGCGCTGGCTGAGGTGGGCGGCACCGACCCCAAGCACGTCGCGCAACGGCTGATGGGCTATACCGACATCGGACAGGCGCCCACCGCCGAGCGTTATCGGGCGCTGCTGGCCGATGCCCGCGTCGACGGCCACGCGCTCGATACCGGGCACCCGTATCCGTTCTTTCTCGCGCACCCGCTGCAGGCCGAACTGGACGCCTTCGACACCCTGCTCGGCGCGCCCACTGAATGGCAAATCGAATGGAAGTGGGATGGCATCCGCGCGCAACTCGTGCGGCGCGCCGACAGCGCATGGCTGTGGTCGCGCGGCGAGGAACTCATCACCGAACGCTTTCCTGAACTGTCCGCAATGGCGGAGGCGCTCCCGCCGGGCACCGTGCTCGACGGCGAGATCGTGGTCTGGCAAGACGGTCGCGTGCAGCCGTTTGCCCTGCTCCAGCAACGCATCGGCCGCAAGACCCTGAACGCGCGCGTGCTGCGCGAAGCGCCGGCCGTGCTGTTGGCGTATGACCTGCTGGAATGGCAGGGGCAGGATCTGCGCGAGCGCGCGCAGAGCGAGCGGCGCGCGCAGCTCGAACGTGTGATTGCCGAATACGTCCATCCGGCGCTGGAGCTGTCTCCGCTGCTGCAAGGCGACGACTGGCAGCATCTTGCGCGGCAGCGTGAGGCGTCCCGCGAGCTTGGCGTGGAAGGGCTGATGCTCAAGCGGCGCGACGCGCGCTACGGCGTCGGCCGCACCAAGGACGTGGGCGTGTGGTGGAAGTGGAAGATCGATCCGTTCTCGGTAGACGCCGTCCTGATCTATGCACAACGCGGCCACGGCCGGCGCGCGAGCCTTTATACCGACTACACCTTCGCCGTGTGGGATGCGCCGCCCGATGTGCCCGAGCGCAAGCTGGTGCCGTTTGCCAAGGCGTACTCCGGCCTGAGCGACGCAGAGATCCGTCAGGTCGACGCGCTCATCCGCAAGACGACGGTGGAGAGCTTCGGCCCCGTGCGCAGCGTGGCGCCGACGCTGGTGTTCGAACTGGGCTTTGAAGGCATTGGGCGCAGCCCTCGGCACAAGAGCGGCATCGCGGTGCGGTTTCCGCGCATGCTACGCTGGCGGCACGACAAGCCCGTTGCTGAAGCCGATACCCTGCAGACGCTGGAGAGCCTGCTGCCGCCGTCATGAACGAACCTGCACTGCCCGATCTTGATACGTGGTTTGATGCGCGTGGCTGGACGCCCATGCCGTTCCAGCGCACTGTGTGGTCGGCCATGGCGCGCGGCGAATCGGGCCTGCTGCATGCCACCACGGGCGCAGGGAAAACCTATGCGGTCTGGCTGGGAGCGCTGCAGCGGTTGGCGCAAGTACGCAGCCGCAGCGGCGCACCACCGTTATCGGTGCTATGGCTCACACCCATGCGCGCACTGGCGGCCGACACCACACGCGCATTGACCGAGGCCGCACAGGATTTGGCACCGCATTGGACGCTCGGCTTGCGCACCGGCGACACCGGCAGCGCGGAGCGCGCGGCGCAATCACGCCGCCTGCCCACCGCCCTTGTGACCACACCCGAAAGCCTGTCTTTGCTGCTTGCACGCGCCGATGCGCGCGAGGCCCTGGGCTCGGTGCGTGTGGTGGTCGTGGATGAATGGCACGAACTCGTTGGCAACAAGCGAGGCGTGCAAGTCCAGTTGGCGCTCGCCCGGCTGCGCACGTGGTCGCCGGAACTGATCGTGTGGGGACTTTCCGCGACGCTGGGCAACCTGTCGGAAGCCATGGACGCGCTTGGCGATGCAGCAACCCCCACCCCCGGCACACTGGTGCAAGGCCACCTGCCCAAGCGCATGGAAATCGATACGCTGCTGCCCGATGGCGTGGGCCGTTTTCCGTGGGCCGGGCATCTGGGCATGGCGATGCTGCCGCATGTGTTGGAAGAGTTGGAAAGCGCCAGCACCGCGCTGGTGTTTCTCAATACGCGCTCGCAGGCGGAACTGTGGTATCAGGCAGTCATCAATGCGCGCCCGGAATGGGCCGGGCTGATTGCGTTGCATCACGGCTCGCTGGACCGCGCAACGCGCGACTGGGTCGAGACCGGGCTCAAGCAAGGCAAGCTCAAGGCGGTGTTCTGCACGTCAAGCCTGGATTTGGGCGTGGATTTTCTGCCGGTGGAACGCGTGCTGCAGATCGGCTCACCCAAGGGTGTGGCGCGGCTGTTGCAGCGTGCGGGGCGATCTGGCCACGCACCTGGCCGGCCCTCTCGCGTGACGGTGGTGCCCACGCATAGCCTTGAACTCGTGGAAGGCGCTGCGGCCCGCGCTGCGGCCATGTCAGGACAGGTGGAGGCCCGCACCTCGCCACACAAGCCGCTGGATGTATTGGTTCAGCATCTGGTGACGGTCGCCCTGGGCGGCGGCTTTGTGCCCGACGCGCTGCTGCAGGAAGTGCGCCGCGCCTGGGCCTACCGGGATCTGCACGACGACGAGTGGCAATGGGCGCTCGATTTCGTGCGACAGGGCGGCCACTCGCTCACGGCGTATCCCGACTACCGCCGCGTCATGCCCGATGAACACGGCATCTGGCGCGTGCCCGATGCGCGGCTCGCGCGGCGGCACCGCATGAGCATCGGCACCATCGTCAGCGATGCAACGATGACCGTGCGCTGGTGGCACGCGTCCGGTGGCGGCGCACTGGGGTCGATTGAAGAAGGCTTCATTGCGCGGCTGCGCCCCGGCGACAACTTCCTGTTTGCCGGCCGCCTGCTGGAACTGGTGCGCGTGCAGGACATGACCGCCTATGTGCGGCGCGCCACCGGCAAACGCGCTGCCGTGCCGCGCTGGAACGGCGGCCGCATGCCGCTATCCAACGAGCTTTCGCACGCGGTGGTGGCGCAACTCGATGCGGCGGCACATGCCCGCTTCGACAGCCCGGAAATGCAAGCCGCGCGCCCGTTGCTGGAGTTGCAGGCGCGCTGGTCTGCGCTGCCCACCACGGCAACGCTGGTGGCCGAGACGCTGCACTCGCGCGAGGGCTGGCATCTTTTTCTGTACCCGTTTGCCGGACGGCATGCGCACCTCGGGCTTGCGAGCCTCCTCGGCTGGCGCGCGGCCAATCGCACGCCGGCGACCTTCTCACTGGCGTTCAACGACTACGGCCTCGAACTGCTGTCGGCCACACCCATCGACTGGCCGGCGCTGCTCGCCAGCGGCGAACTATTTGCCACGCACACCCTCATGCCGGACGTGCTGGCCAGCCTCAACGCCGGAGAACTGGCGCAACGCCGCTTTCGCGAGATTGCACGCGTCTCGGGGCTGGTGTTTCAGGGCTACCCCGGCGCGCACAAGAGCGCGCGCCAGTTGCAGGCGTCTTCTGGCTTGTTCTATGAAGTCTTCCGGCGCCACGACCCCGGCAACCTGCTGCTTTCACAGGCAGAGACCGAAGTGCTGCGCCAGGAACTGGATCTCGACCGTATCGAAGCCGCCCTCGTCCGCATGCGCGGTTTGCAGCTGCAACTCTGCGCACTGAAACGTCCGTCGCCGTTCAGTTTTCCGTTGATGGTGGAGCGGTTTCGCGAGCAGCTCTCGACGGAGAAACTCGCCGATCGGATCGCACGCATGCTGGCCGAAGCCGAGCGCGCCGCCGGCCCCGAACCCACCGATCCGGATGCTGCGGCCAGGCCGGAGATCGAGACCGACGTACAGGCCGCGCTGCGCCTCACTGAAGCGCCCGACACCGCGGGCAAGTCCAGCCGCCGCACGCGCCGGCCGCGTAAGACATCGAAGCCACTGCCATTGCTATGACGTTCGCCAAAGACTACGCCATCCAATGCGCGGGCGAGACCGTATGGCTGCTGCCCGAGCGCGCGCTATGGTGGCCTGCGCAACGCATGCTGATGGTGGCCGATGCGCATTTCGGCAAGGCGGCCACGTTCCGGGCGCGCGGCGTGCCGGTGCCGGCTGGGAGCACGAGCCAGGCGGTCGCCCGCTTGGATGCCATGCTCGCCAGGCTGCCGGTGGCGCATATCGCGTGGCTGGGCGATCTCCTGCACGCACGCGAGGCGCACGCAGCCATTGATGCGCTCGCCGCCTGGCGCGCACGCCACGCCGAGGTCGCTTGCACGCTGGTCCGCGGCAACCACGACCGCCATGCCGGAGACCCACCTGCCGACCTGCGCTTTAACGTGGTGGAAGAGCCGTGGGCGATCGGGCCCTTCGCGCTGTGCCATGAACCGCAGCGGGTGCCCGATCGCTACGTCATCGCCGGACATGTGCACCCGGGCGTCGTCATCAGCGGACCGGCTCGGGACCGCCTCCGGCTGCCGTGTTTCAGGTTTGGAGCGACCGGCGCCCTGCTGCCCGCATTTGGCGAGTTCACCGGCTTGTGGACGGCACCGGCTGCACCCGGAGAAGCGCTCTTTGCTGTCGCCGACGACTGCGTCTGGCCACTGCCCAGCTAAGGCGCAACTTCTCATTGTTCGTGCAGGGGATCGACTCTCGCGTGAATCGGCGCGTGTTGTTGTGCGCCGGCCCCGAACACACCAGCGGGCACGCCGCGGTCGAGCGAGTACATGGCAATCATGGCAAGGGGGAGCGCCGCGATCGCAAACGGTACTCGCATATCCATGAGCGTCTCCATGTTTGTTCGGGCTTGAAACGCGCGGTGTCTGACGCAGACGCAATGTCCAGGCCCGAGTGACGCTGCACCCGGGCCTGGATGCGGTCATCACGCCTTCGCTTCACCAAGCTCCGCACCGGTGGTCGGATCGACAGCCGGGTCCGAAGCCAGACGCGTCTTCATGGCCTCCAGCGCAGCCAGTTCGGCATCGGTCAGGTTGACCGACGCGTTGCCGTCTCCGCCATCCACAGGCACCGGTGGGTCTGCAACCAGCTCAAGACCCGTGCCGCTATTCCACGGTGCCTGCACGATGGGACCACCGCGCGACATCTTGAAATACGCATCGCTGAACTCCGGCACCGGCGGCAGCTTGCCCGGGGGGAAGTTGGCGTTGATGGCGTAGAGCGCCTTCTCGAACGACTTCTGGTGCGCTACCTCGCGCGTCATGAGAAAGCCGAGCGCATCGCGCACACCGGGGTCATTGCTGACGTTGATCAATCGTTCGTAGATGATCTTGGCGCGTGCTTCGGCGGCAATGTTCGAGCGTAGGTCCGCCGTCGGCTCGCCAATCGAGTCAATGTATGCCGCCGTCCACGGCACGCCGCCCGAGTTGGTCAGCGCCGGGCCGCCGCCATACAGCACCTGCGTCACATGGCTGTCGTTACCAGCGCCATTGAGCTTGCGATACAACTCCGCCTGCTCGTCCACCGCTTCCGCCAGTTCCCCTTTGGCACCGCGATTCAACATGGCGACGATAGTGCCGATGATCTCCAGGTGACTGAGCTCTTCTGTCGCGATGTCGTACAACATGTCCTTGCGGCCTGCATCCTCTTCTGCAACGGCTTGCGTGAAGTAGCGCATCGCTGCCGCAAGCTCGCCTTGGGGGCCGCCGAACTGCTCCAGCAGCAGATTGGCCAATCCAGGATCGGTTTCGCTGACGCGAACGGTGTACTGCAATCGCTTGTTGTGCATGAACATGGGGGTTCTCCAGGAATGGATGGATGCCTTCATGGCGCAACCCTTTCCGCAACACCCGTTCCATCGCGTACCGCACGCCTGACGCGGAGCCGCCGGGTACGCACGTTGCGGAGGCCCTTGCGCCGCCTATCACCCGGAGCATTCATGGACGACGCCCTCGCGCTTGAACGCGACAGTTCTTCTGCATCGAGATGCGTCGTCGCCCACGCACGCGAAGCGCTGGAAGGCCGGCGACGGGGATGGCGCACGTTCACGCCGTTCGTCGGTCCGGCGGTGGTGGTCTCGGTGGCCTATACCGACCCCGGCAACATCGCCACGGGCATTGAAGCCGGTGCGCGCTATGGATATCAGCTGCTGTGGGTCGTGCTCGCATCCAGCCTGGTGGCGATGCTGTTCCAGATGCTCTCGGCACGCCTGGGCATTGTGACGGGCAGAAATCTGGCGCAACTCTGCCGAATGCATCTGCCTGCGCCGGCCGGGCTTGGCATGTGGTTCATCAGCGAGCTTGCCGCCATGGCGACCGACCTTGCCGAGTTTGTCGGTGCCGCAGTCGGCATCGCGCTCCTCACCGGGATGCCTCTGCTCGCCGCCATGGTCGTTGCCGGTGTGCTGACTTATCTTTTGCTGATGCTGCAAGTGCGGGGCTTCCGCTCAGTCGAACTGATGATTGGCGCGCTGGTGGCCGTCATCGGTATCTCTTACATCATCCAAGTGTGGATCTTGCCTGTCTCGTGGGCGACGGCGCTGCGGCAGACCTTCGTCCCCACGGCATTGCCGCCCGACGCGTTCATGTTGGCGGCCGGCATTGTCGGAGCCACGGTCATGCCACACGCACTCTTTCTCCATTCGGGACTGGTCAATAAGCGTGTGCGTCCACGGAGTGCGTCAGAGACGTCGCAACTGCTTCGCTATTCCAACCGCGAGGTGGTGGCAGCGCTGGCCGCCGCGGGCTGCATCAACCTCGCCATGGTGGTGGTATCAGCAGGCGGGTTTCACGGCGCACATGCGGAGGTGGCCGGCATTGAGGATGCCTATGTCACCCTGGCGCCGTTGTTCGGGGCATCGGCTGGGCTGGTGTTTCTGGTCGGGTTGATCGCATCGGGGCTCTCAAGCTCCGTGGTCGGCACGATGGCGGGCCAGATGGTGTTGCAAGGCTTCCTGCGTGTACGCCTGCCCGTATGGATGCGCCGACTGATCACCATGGTGCCGGCGTTCATCGTCATCGGCGCGGGCATGGATGTCACGCGGGCACTGGTGCTCAGTCAGGTGGTTCTGAGCATGGTGGTGCCGTTTCCCATGGCGGCGCTGATCTGGCTGGCACGCCGGCCGGACCTGATGGGGCAGCATGCCGCCGGGCGCGGCCTGGTTCTACTTGCGACGGCTGGGGCCGCCCTGGTGGCTGGGTTGAACGGCGCGCTGCTCGTCCATCTCGTCGCATAGCGATGCGGGATGACGCTGCCGCCCTGGCCCCGTCAGGCGTGCGCCGCGCATACCCACGCTGCCGCAATGAAGTCGGCCAGCGAAACATGGTCCAGCACGACGTCCGCCGGTTTGTCGAAATCCTTGTCCAAGGTCACGGCGGTCATCTTTGCATAGGCGCGCCCATCGCCACGTACATCGCGCCTCCTTGCCGCTGTCTTGGCTGCGCACTTCGGCAGCCGAGCGCCATCCTTCATCATCGCCTCACGATGGCTCCGAAGGCTCGATAGCAGCGTTTGTGCCCGTGGAAAGATGCAGCGCAGCGGATCAGCCAGCCCAGGCGCGGCAGTACTCGAGATACTGGCGCTCGTGCCGTCCAAGCAGATCGACAATCGAGGACCAGAGCCAGAACGGCGCGTCGATGGAGCGTCCATGACGCGCCCGCAACTCACGGTGCCATGCCATCGCGACATCCCGGGGCATCTGGCTGCCATGCGCAAGGCCGACGACGTTGCCCAGATATGCGGCCAGGACCGTGGCGTCCTCGTGCTCCAGCTTGTCGACCGACAGCTTCAGGTCTTGCGGCTGCAGCTCGCGCATGAAGAAGCTACCGCCAAGCATGCGCCCCCATGCCATTCGATCGCCCAAGTCAGGAGAAAGACGCCGCGCGCCGGTGACTACGCGTTCCCCGTTGATCCGCGGCATCTCGCCTGCAGCGGTGCTTGGCGCCGCGGCCTTGCCCGCCTCCTTGATGTCGATCAGCCGGTACCGCGGCCCGCGGTCCTGGTCGACAGCCAGCAAGACGGCATAACGCCGCTGCCCGAGCGAGCTGCATCCTTTGACCCAGTACGCCGCATCCACGATGCTGACGGAGGCTTCGCCCGGCATTTCGTAAAGACGCGCCACCAGTGCAAGCACCTCGTGCTGGCTCACAAGATGTTTCAGTTCGCGCCGCTCTTCTCGTGAGAGCGGCCAGAAATGGCGCCCTAGCGGAATGGTTGGAGACGTGTCGCTCAGCCGCTCCTTGGCCAGTTCTTTCCACGTACGTGCAGTTGCCGCTTTCATGGCTGTGCGAACGGATGCAGGGCGCGGCGGCAAGCGCAACGCTGCATCGGGGTCGATACCGTGCAGGTACCCCGCCATCAGCGCCTCCACCATGCGTGCGGTCACGATGCCAGGGAGGTCCGATCCTCGTGCGGCCGTCGCCAACGAGACGCCAAGCCGGATCAAATCGTGCGCGGGATTGCCCAGCACCGTCTGGTCCAGATCCCGGATCTGTATGCGCGCGGCGCCGGAGGTATGGCCGATCGGGCCGAGGTTGCCGACGTGGCAATCGCCGCAGATCCAGATGGTGGGCCCCTCGGGAAACGTGTGCGGCTGCACCTCGCTCAGCCACTCGTAGAACTTCACGGTGCTGCCGCGAACGTACGCATGGGTGGAACGCGTCATCTTCGATTGCCGCAGCCGGGCAAGTATGGGTGCACGGTTTTTGGGGCTCACCGCGCTGTGCGACGATTTTCGTTGGGACATGTGTGTGCTGAACCTGGGATACTTGAACAAGGTGATGGACGGCGAACCGTATGCAATAAGTGTTCCCCGCCCCCCTAAAACAGCTTAGATAACGCCTCCACGGCGCTCAACCTTTGCTATGCTTGCTCGAAGCGCGCTGCACAGGCGTCGCTTCCATTGAATGGTCAACTTTACCCAACCATCTATTTTCACTATGGCCACCAAAACCAAGACCGCTGCCAAGACCGCTGCAAAGAAGGCCTCGCCGGCAAAGAAGGCCGCGCCAGCAAAGAAGCCTGCTGCAACGACGCCGACCCTCAAGCCCTTGAAGGACACGTTCACCAAGGCGAGCCTGGTGAGCCATCTGGCGGAACAAGCTGCCGTCGACGCCAAGGCGGTGAAGGCGGTGCTGCTCCATCTGGAGAACACCATCGTGGCTTCGCTGCACAAGAAGGGCGCGGGTGAGTTCACGCTGCCGGGCCTGTTCAAGGTGACGTCGGTCAAGGTGCCGGCAACCAAGCGCCGCTTCGGCAAGAACCCCTTTACCGGTGTGGATCAGTGGTTCGAAGCCAAACCGGCAACCGTGCGCGTCAAGGTCCGCGCCTTGAAAAAGGTCAAGGACGCAGCGATCAACAGCTGATCGGCAGCGCAAAGAAAAAGGGAGCTTCGGCTCCCTTTTTTTGCGTGCTTGCCGGTCGGAAGACGCAGCAGGCGCAGACCAGTCTGCCTGGCCGAATGGCGCTGTGCTGTGATGCTTAGCGCGCCTTGCGCGCCGTCTTTCCGCCGCCGCGTGCCGCATCCTGGCCACCGACGGCGCCGTCCCCGCTCATGCGTTCCAGCCACGAAAGCGCGTCCACATACGACAAAAGCTGCCGCAGATAATCGGGCGACACCTCGCGCATCAATAGCAATGAACGATGCACAAGACTGCTCGAATTCAGCGGACCGGCATTGACCGGCACCTTGTCCAGGGCGTCGCGCAACTGTTTCTCGGCGCGGACGCGGGACCAGGTTTCGCGCACGTCTTCGAGAATCTTCAGCTCCGGTAATGCATGCCGATGAGGCCCAGATCCGCCATCCGAAGCCTCGCCGACATCCGTGCGTTGCTGGCTGGCAATGTCACGCAGTAGCTCCGCCAACGCGCTGTCGGCAGGCGCATTTGCGTCGCTCGCGTCGGACGTTGCCGTCGGGCGATCGAGGTCTGCCGCGTAGGCCGCGATCAGCTCGGCGAGCCGCCCGTCGAGAATGCGGCGCGCCTCGCCGGTTTGGCCGGCCGCACGCCGATGCAACGCCTCGATGAAGCAGAAGCGCAGGCGGTCCAGCCGGTCCGCGCCGCTTGCGCGCCAGCTGTCGAGCATGGCCTGCGTCGACGCCTCAATGCGGCTCACGACGTCCACCGTTGGAAGCAGCCTGCCTGGGGACAGGCGCGATTTCCACACGCCGGTTTTTGGCGCGCCCGACGTCGTCTGCATTGGAACTCACAGGCTGCTGCGATCCAAACGCAGCGGCAAACACGCTCGACGCCGGAATGCCCTCGTCGATCAACGCACGCGTCACCGTCAAGGCGCGCTTGGCGGACAGCTCCCAGTTATCGGCAAACAGCCGGTTACCGGCACGCACCTGCTGGTCATCGGAAAAGCCACTCACCATCAGGATCTCTTCACGCGAAGTGAGATACGCGGCCAGCGGCCCCGCCAGGCTCTTCATCAGCGCGCGGCCCTCGGGCTGCAATTGATCGGAGTTGATCGCAAAGAGCACGTTGCCGTTGATGCCGATGCGCCCGTTGACGAGCGTCACACGCCCGGCCGCCAGCGGGCCGGCCAGCGCCTGCTCCAGTGTCTTGCGGCGCTGTGCCTCGGCCTCGCGCTGCTTGACCTCGTTTTCCAGCTTGGAGGACAGCTCCAGCTGCACGCCGATCACGCCGACCAGAATCAGCACAAACGCGCCCAGCAGCACCGACATCAGGTCGCCGAACGCGGCCCAGACCGGCGCCGTGGCCTCGATGCCACCGTCGATCTCGTCGTTCATGCCGCTTCGGTCCCGGCCAGCGCGCGCTGGTCACCCAGCCGTTGCAGGTCTTCCAGGATCTGCTTCTGAGACAGCATGCTCAGGTCGATCACCTCACGCGCCTGCGCCACGTAGTAGGCGAGCTGTTCGTCGCTGCGGGTGAGCGACTTCTCGAGCGCGGCTTCGATACGCTGCAGCTGGGCCGCAAGCTTGTCGTTCGACTCGCCAAACAGCTGCACGGCCACGCCAAACGCCTCGCCCAGGCTCGCCACCTCGACTGCGCTGCCGGTCACCTGCGCAGCCACCGCGCCGAGCTTGCCGGTCTCGGTCTCCACCCGATCGGTGAACCGGTCACCCACGCGCTCCAGCAGGTCCGCCGATGTCGCCACCAGCGCATCCACCGCCGCGCGCTGCTCGGTCGATGCATGGTTGACCGCGTCGAGCAGCGTTTCCAGCGTGCCCAGCAGGCGCGCACGCTCGTCCAGCATCGCGGTATCGCGCACCATGCTGTCAGTCAGCTTCTGGCGCAGCTCGGCCACCACTTCGGCGGCGGCCCTGGGCGCTTCCGAAGCGGCTTGGACCAGGCGCGAAATCTCGCCGATCGTGTCGTTGGCGTGTGCCTGCGTTTGCGCGGAAATGTCGCGTGCCGTCTGCTCCAGTGCGTCGCAAATCTGCTGCTGACGGTTTACCGTATCGGCGCCGGCTTTCTCCCACGCCTCGCTGAGCTTGGCGCCCATCGCGCCAAGGGCATCGGTCCAGGCCGCCAGACGTTGCGCGTCTCTCGCTTCCAGCGCAGCTTGCAGCGCGGCTTGCGACTGACGCGATGCCTCCTGCTGCGCGGCGATATCGCGCGCTGTCTGCGCCAACGCATCGCAGATATCTTGCTGACGATTCGCCGTATCGGCGCCGGTTTTCTCCCACGCCTGGCCGAGCTTCTCGCCCGTTGCGCTGAGCGCCTCGGTCCAGGCCGCGAGACGTTGCGCGTCTCGTGCTTCCAGTGCGGCTTGCAGCGCCGTATGCGATTGGCGCGACGCATCTTGCAACGACGTGGCGTGCCGCTCGAACGTGGCAGCGGCCGCCTCCAGCGCACGCTGGTTCTGCGCGGCCAGTTCGGCGTGGGTGTGTTCCTGGCGGCCCAACGCATCGCGCCAGGCGGCGGACAGGCCGCCAGCGGTGGCATCCAGACGCTCGGCAACGCCATCGAGCAACCGCGCCGAGCGTTGCTCGAATGTCTCGGCAAACCGGTCCAGCGACGTGCCGACCTGACCGACCAGCGCCTCACTCGAGCGTTGGTGCGCCGACAGGGCGTTGTTCCAGATGCCGGAAACCGCCTCGGCCGTCGCTTCAAAGCGCGTCGACAGGCCGTCGAGCTGACGCTGCACCGCGTGCGTGACCGTCTCCTGCAGCGCGGCCGATTCCCGCGCGAGCCCGGCCATCGTCGTTTCCACCACCGGCTGCAGCGCGGCGCTGGCAACGCGTGCGCTTTCCGCTGCGCTGTCCTTCAAGGACTGACCGACCGACGACGCAAGCTGGCTGTAAGCGGTCTCCGCCTTGTCGAGAAATGCCTGCTGGGCGGCGATCTGTCGCTCGCTGCTGGCCGCGCCCTGCTGCTCCAGCGACGTCATCATCGCCTGCAGCCGATCAACCAGCGCGGGCATCACATCGGATTGCCGCTGCAGAAGCTTGAACGTTTCTTCACGCTGATGTGCGTGCGAGTAGATGCGCAGCGTGGTCGCGATCTTTGCGTCGAGCGCCTGCACGGCCTGCAGCCGCTCGCGCCGACACAGCGCCGAGAGCAACCCCAGCATGGCCGACGTTGCCACACCGGCAATCGAGGTGCCGAACGAGAATCCCAACCCCTTGATCGGGGCGGCCAGCGATGCGCGGATCGCCTGCAAATCCGTCGCGCTTTCCAGCGCTGCGCCCGTGCCCTTGAGCGTCACCACCATGCCGAGCAGCGTGCCGAGCATGCCAAGCAGCACCAGCAGGCCCACCAGATACGGCGTCAATGCGGGCGCGGGCAGCGCAACGCGCTCGCCTTCCACGCGCAGGCGCACGGCATGGCGCAGGCTCGGGTGCAGTTGCTCCAGCCATGCCGCCAGAGTGGGCGGCGTCTCGGACAACCCTGCCACGGCCTGGGCGACCGTGCCCGTGGCTTGCCGATAGCGGCGCAGCTCCAGCGCGCCCGCCACATAGGCGGCACCGATCACAAGCGTGACGGCCAGCGCCAGCAGGTTTCCGCCAACGAGGTAACCGCCGGCAATCCACCCCAAGGCCGCCAGCCCGACAGAAAAAACGATGAGATTCAGGTGATGTCTGGACATGAATGGTGTCTGTCCCGCTTAGCGGGGGCGAAGGGCTGCGAGCAACCCGTCGATCGGTTGAAAACGAACATCAAGCTCGGCCAGGAGCACGCTCTGCATATCCTTGCGGAACGCGTCCAGCCAGGCGCGGGATGTGGATGGGGTGGCCTGGCCCTCTGCGGGCAACTCGGCCTGCCGCTGCTGCTCGGCCGCGCGCAAGCGCTCGAAGTACCGCGCGAGCATCGCTGGAATGGCCCCCAGCAACGAACGCTCGCGGCCTGCGAGCGCCTGCTCCATGCTGGCGTCCAGCACCGCAAGGCGCGCGAGGTCGGGCGTCCTGGCAGCCAGCAGGCGCCGCAGGCGGCCACGCAGCTCGCCGATCTCGAGTTCCATCGTCTGCTGCACCAGCACGTAGCGCTGCCGGAAATCGGCATAGTCGACTACCACGGGCGCCAAGGGGCCCTGGATCGGCGCGCGAGGCCCAGGCCTGGCGTCCGGCGCGCAACTGGACGCGATGGACTTTGCCAACGCCGCACGGACACGGGCCGCGATCGTCTCGGCGTCCGGGCCCCCGGGCCGCGTGCCGGAGGCACCGGCGGGCGGTGCCGCGCTCAATGCCGAGGAGAGCGTAATGGCATCCGTCCAGCTGAGCCATTGGCTCAACCGGTCAGAAAGGGGCTGCGCAGATGCGGAAACGTCGACGTCCGTCAGGCGAGCAAGAATGCGGATCAGCGCAGGGCCGCTGAGCGCCCTGCGTTGCTGGGCGTACGCCATGCTACGAGTGCCGAAAAAAGGCTGGAGTTTACACTGCCCGCCGGGTCGGACTGACGTCTTTGAGTGGCAGCAGAATCACTTCGCCAGAAGAATCGCTGCAGTCGATCCGCTCGCGGGCGAGACGGGGCGACGTTCTTTACCGCATAGCGCAGCATCGGCCTTTCATGACACGGCGCCCCAGCGAAACCGCGGCAGTGCAGCGCCGCCCGGGTCGCCCGTCTACATTTGTGCGATCAAGCCGACAGCGGTATCGTGTCGCCCACTACCGCACCCTCTCGCTTTCCCGCCCCTTTTCCCCCGTGACCGAACACCCCACCCTCACCTGGACCGACGACCGCCCTGAAGCCAGCAGCGACGCCGTCCATACCGCCGTCTGGCGCTCCGAAGCCGGCAACCCGCCGCCCAAGCGCGTGGTCATCGCGGATGATCGCACCACCGCTGATGCGGCCTATCGCCTCGCCTGCGAAGGCACGGCATTGCTCTGGCAAGGCGACTTCCAGAACGCGCGCCAACTGCTGCAAGCCATGTCCCGCCGCACGGATCGCAAACCCGGCAAGGCGCGCAAGGAACCCGCCTCGCCCATCGATGCGTTCAACCTGCACCGGCAGGCGCAATCGCAGCGCGCCCGCACGCTCGGCATGCTGCTGATTCCACTGGATGCGGATTACACGATCCCGCTGCGCCGCGCCCCCGACATGCGCGACGCCTGCACGGAGGCTTACGGCACGAGCCACGCCGCTTCCGTCGTCTCGCTGCGTGAGCTGCTTGGTTTGATCGGCGCGCATGAGTGGCGCAAGAAGGGTGTGGAGATTCCCGCGCTCGGTGGTGAGCGCATTCACCCGCACTACGGCGTGTTCTCGCCGGTGCGCGGCGAATACATCGAGCTGGTGGCGAATGCGCCGTTGCCTTCCAAAACGCTAGCGTTCGATATCGGCACGGGCACGGGTGTGCTGGCGGCGGTGCTCGCCAAACGCGGCGTGAAACGCGTCATCGGCACCGATCAGGACCCGCGTGCCCTGGCCTGTGCGCGGGAGAACCTGGCGCGTCTCGGGCTGCAGGCCCAGGTCGACGTTGTCGATGCGGATCTGTTTCCTGAAGGCCGTGCGCCGCTGATTGTGTGCAACCCGCCTTGGCTGCCGGCACGGCCCAGCTCGCCCATCGAGCGCGCCGTCTACGATCCGGACAGCCGCATGCTGCGGGGCTTTCTGGAGGGCCTCGCCGCCCATCTGGAGCCGAATGGCGAGGGCTGGTTGATCCTGTCGGACTTTGCCGAGCATCTTGGGCTGCGCACGCGCGATGCCCTGCTGGCGATGATCGATGCGGCCGGCCTGCAGGTGGTGGGTCGGGAGGACATCAAGCCGAAGCACCCGAAGGCGTCCGATGAAAACGACCCGCTCTATCGCGCGCGCGTTGCCGAGGTCACGTCGCTGTGGCGCCTGAAGGCACGCCAGTAAGCCAGGAATTCAGCGCGCCATCCTCGCCAGGTAGTCGAGCGCGCCCTGCCCGGCAGCGGCGCCGCTCGCAAAACACGCCGTCAGCAGATAGCCGCCCGTCGGCGCTTCCCAATCGAGCATCTCGCCGGCGCAGAACACGCCCGGCAGACGCTCGATCATCAGCTTTGCATCCAGCGCTTCAAATGCAACGCCGCCCGCGGTGCTGATCGCCTCCTCAATGGGCCGCGTGCGTGTGAGCCGTAACGGCAGCGCCTTGATGGCTTTGGCCAATTGAGCCAAATCGGCAAACGCTTCCTTGCTCAGGCACTCGCGCAGCAAGCCGAGCTTCACGCCCGTGATGTTCAGCTTGCTTTGCAGATGGCTCGACATCGAACGCGCGCCGCGCGGGCGCATCAGTTCATCCGTCACACGTTGCGCACTCCAGCCTGGCGCAAGGTCAAGCCAGATCGTCGCACTGCCCTCTGCGGCCAGCGCATCCCGAATGGGCGCCGACAACGCATAGACGAGACCGCCTTCAATGCCCGTCTGCGTGACGACGAACTCGCCCTGGCGGAATTGCAGCGCACCGTCCTCGGCCGAGCGCAAACCGATCGCGACCGACTTCACGGGCTGCCCCGCAAAACGCTCCTGGAAATACGCGCTCCAATCGGCGTCGAACCCGCAGTTGGCGGGCTGCAAGGGTTGCACCTGCACGCCGCGCGCCTCCAGCAACGGCACCCAGGCGCCGTCGGAGCCCAGGCGGGGCCAACTGCCGCCGCCCATGGCCAGTACCACGGCATCGGCTTGCACCAGCCGTTCAACACCAGCGGTTTCAAAGCGCAGCACCTGCGCGTGGTCCGACGGTTCTGCCCACCCCACCCAGCGATGCCGCATGTGCAGCTGCACGCCCGACTCGCGCAGGCGGTGCAGCCATGCGCGCAGCAAGGGCGCCGCCTTCATCTCGGTCGGAAACACACGGCCCGAGCTGCCGACAAATGTGTCGATGCCCAGCCCATGAATCCAAGCGCGCAGGGCGTCAGGGCTGAAGCGGCCGATGAGCGGCGCCAGTGCCTCGCGCCGCGTGCGATAACGCCCGAGAAACGCATCGAGCGGCTCCGAATGCGTGATGTTCATCCCGCCGATGCCCGCCAGCAGGAACTTGCGCCCGGCCGAAGGCATGGCGTCGAACACCTCCACACGCACGCCGTTGCGCGACAGGACTTCAGCGGCCATGAGCCCGGCGGGGCCGGCGCCGATGACGGCAACGAGAGGGGCGTTGGATGTTTCGGACATGCGGGGAGGAACGGATCGAATCGCGCGGGGCAGACAAGCGGGGCGCTATTGTCACATCCCCACTGGGCGCGGGCAAACGAGGTCGCGCATGACGCCGCCTGGGGTGCGCTTGCCGTCGCCCACCCCGCTTTTCGGTAAACTGGCGCCCTCTTTCCGTTTTTCTCCGCGCCGCCGCACCGATCCCATTCCGTGCGACATGTCGCCCAGGCTGTCCTGACGATGTCCAACAAGACCCACGAAATCCGCCCCAACCAGTCGATCGAACTGCTCAAGGAACTGCACATCCTGACGCGCGACGGCAAGATGAACCAGGACAGCCGCCGCAAGCTCAAGCAGGTCTATCACCTGTTCCAGTTCATCGAGCCGTTGATGGCCGACGTGCAGCAAGCCAAGGGGCACGTCACGCTGGTCGACCACGGCGCGGGCAAGTCTTACCTCGGCTTCATCCTGTACGACCTGTTCTGCAAGGAACAGCCGGGCGACGGCACCTCACATATCTACGGCATTGAGACTCGCGAAGAGCTGGTCGCCAAGTCGACCGAGCTTGCCGCGCGGCTGGGCTTCAAGGGGATGTCGTTCCTGAACCTGTCGGTGGCGGAATCGATCACGTCCGACAAGCTGCCCGGCACGATCGACATCGTCACGGCACTGCATGCGTGCAATACCGCCACGGACGATGCGATCCGCTTTGCGCTCGAAAAGCATGCGCAATACATCGTGCTCGTGCCGTGCTGCCAGGCGGAGGTGGCCGGCGTGCTGCGCAAGAACAAGGGCAAGTCGCTCGGCAACGCGCTCACGGAAATCTGGCGCCACCCGCTGCACACGCGCGAATTCGGCAGCCAGGTCACCAACGTGCTGCGCTGCCTTCAGCTTGAAGCGCACGGCTATCAGGTCAGCGTGACGGAACTCGTCGGGTGGGAACACTCGATGAAAAACGAACTGATCATCGCGCACTACAAAGATCTGCCGCGTCGCCGCCCGACCGAGCGACTGAACGAGGTGATCAGCACGCTGGGGCTGGAGGAACTGCACGAACGGTTTTTCGCGCCGGCTGGCGCCTGAAGACGCGGGCCGCCGAGCTTATGCCGTGCGCTTGCCTTCGTGCTGCACCCGCTTGTCTTCGTACATCGCGACATCAGCCTCGCGCAGCGTTTCTTCCAGACGCCCGCCTTCGTGGCAGGTGGCGCAGCCCATGGAAAACCCAAGCTCCGCGCCCGGATAGAACTGATTGTTGAGTTCGACCAGCTTGCGCAGGCTCTCCACCAGCGCCGCACCGGCCTGGGCATCGGCACCGGGCAACAGCACGGCAAACTCGTCGCCACCAATGCGCGCAGCGTGTGCAGGTTTGTCGACGGCCTTGCCGAGCACCTCGCCGGCGCGGCGCAGCAGCGCATCGCCTGCGGCGTGGCCGAGCTGGTCATTCACGCGCTTCAAGTCGTTCAGGTCGATCATGATGACCGTGACCGGAAACGGGCCCTTGCGCTCCAGCCGGTTGATCTCGTCCACATAGAACGAGCGGTTCTTCAGCTTGGTCAGCACGTCGTGCTTGCCGAGATATTCCAGGTATGACTCGGCCTTCTTGCGCGCCGTGATGTCGGTCAGCGCCAGCAGCACCATGTCCCAATCCTTCTCGCGGCCCGGAAACACCGAGAACTGCAGGTGGATGTTCAGCGGGTTGCCATCCAGCCCATAGTTGACCACCTCGCGCTGCTGGAAGAGCTTGCCTTCCCACAAGTCGATCAGCTGCTCGCGAAAGTGCGGGCGCATGTCGTCGCGAAAGATTTCCGGCAAGCGGCCCAGCAGGTCATTGCGGTTACGCGCCTTGAACATCTCCAGCGTGAAGCCGTTGACGTCGAGCACCTGGATTTCCTGCATGCAGCGCTCGACAAACTCCGGATGCACGTCGGTAAAGGTGCGGAAATCGGTGATGCCCTGCATGCGCACTTCGTCCAGCAGCATCTTGATGGTGCTGAAGTTCTCCACCCACAGCGACACCGGCGCATGCTCGAACACCCCGCGCGCATAGAGTTGGCTGGCCGCGGCACGGCGGCGGGCGTCTTCGAGTTCGGTGATGTCGTCCACGGCCACCACCACGCGGTCCCACGGCTGGGCGTGGTCAGGCAGGACAACGCCCTTGAGCAGGATGTCGAGGCGGCGGCCGTCAAGCGTGTAGTTGACGCTGCGGCTCTCGAACGACGGTTCGCCAGACCAGAGTTGGACGAGTTCGCCCACGTGCGCTTCAAGCATGTCGTCGCGCAGTACGTCGGCCAGGCGGGCAGTGAGGGTTTCGGCGTCCGGGGCGGCGTACATGGACAACGTGCGCCGGTTCACGCGCAGCACCTTGATGCAGGCCGAACAGGCCGCCACGCGTGATACGTCCTCTTCCAGAAAGTGTTGCAGGTCGGTTACGCCGGCGGCGCGCCACTCGGCAAAGAGGCGGTGCAGGTCGCTGTAATCCTCCAGCCACAATGAAGTGGGGGTGACATCGAAGAAATCGATCAGGTTGACACCCACAGCCGCCGGGCTGCTGACGCTATCGGACGCGGATTGCATGAATCGCTCTACGGGAACAAGAACACTTCGCAAAGCTTGCGAGCGTACTGGTTTTGTGTAACACCGCGCACAGCGCCTCGCTCATCCGGAAGGATTACCCCCATGCAGGCGATGCGCTGTCAGCTGCTGCAGCGCAATACCTTGCCGAATATCCAGAAAGTTCCCCAAACGGATTTTGCGAAGCTACTCCGTATTTAGTTTTGCTTTATCTGGCGTTGTAAAAAAAGCCGCTGCTATTTTTAAGATATTTTCATGAAGCGCGTCGCGCCTTTCATTTTTTCAATGCGCGTTGCAGAAATCGCCGATCATTCCGAGATGCGCCTGCCGCTTCGTAAATGCACATACCAAAAACTGCAAATTCCGCAGCAGATTCTCTCGCACGTGATTTAAAAAACTTCGTCTCAATTCGCAGGCCGTTTCCTCCAGAATCCGTGCATCCCGTGCGCGGGCTGTGATTTGCACCGCGCAAGAAGCGGGTAATTCCTTGTCCCGATTCTGCGGCCTGCCCCCCGATTTTCTCTTGAGCCCTGGGCCGCGGATTCGTTTCCAACTCAGGAGAAATGCAATGCGGGATTCGACAACCCACCGTCGTACGGCCACGACACATACCGGGCGCGCCTCCAACGCCCGGACACGTCGCTCGTTCAAGCTGGCACTCGTGGCACAGGCTGCGGCCGCGCTGATTCTGGCCGCGTGCGGCGGCGGCGGAGATGACGCGCTCACGCCGGCCGGCGGCAAGCTGGACGCAAACGGCTCGCAGCAGCAGGGCAATACCAACACCGGCAACACGAATGCACCAGCGCCGGCAGTCGACGCAACGGTGCCGCCGGTTGAACTGCCGGACTACATCAGGCCGGTCAACTACAAGCTGTGGTTCCGCCCGAGCGCAGACCTGAACAGCTTCTCGGGCCGCGCCGATGTGGAGATCAAGGTCACCAAGCAAACCGGTGCCGTGACGCTGGCCGTGCGCGACCTGAAGCTCGACGGCTCGCGCCTGACGCTCACGCCCACCTCGGGCAACGGCGCGGCGCGTGTGCTCGTGCTGATTCCGCAATCGCAAGGGGCCTTCTATGACCTGCGCGACCCGACCGGAGACATCAAGCCCGGCAACTACGTGCTGCACATGGAGTGGACGGGCACGATCAACTTCACCAAGGCCGAGGGCATCTTCAAGCTGGGCCTGCAGGCGGCAACGGGTGAGAGCTCGGACGCCATCGTCACGCAAGGCGAGTCGAACTTCGCGCGCGAGTGGTTCCCGAGCTGGGATGAACCGGCCTTCCGCAACACCTTCGAGGTGACGGCAGAAATTCCGGGCGACTGGAAGGCCGTGGCCAACGGCAGGCAGACGGGCGCCACCAAGCTGCCGGATGGCTATCAGCAGGTGTCGTTTGCCAAGACACCGTCGATGCCGGCGTACCTGCTGTTCTTCGGCGGCGGCAAGTTCGACATCCTGGAAGACCAGTTCACCAACCCGCTCGACGGCAGCAGCATGCGCCTGCGCTGGTGGGTGCCGCCCGGCGAGGCGCACTCGGCGGTCTCCGGCATGCAGTTCACCAAGGAAGCGCTGAACCACTATTACAACTACTTCCAGATCCCGCTGCCGTTCGACAAGATGGACACCATCGTCGCCAACGACAGCTACAACAACAAGAATGCCGGCTTTGGCGGCATGGAGAACTGGGGCGCCATCTTCGAGTTTGCCGACCAGGTGCTGGTGCCGCCCGATGGCGCACCGACAACGGTCCACTCGATGGGCAAGGCGCGCTCGTTCGTCGTGGTGTCGCATGAACTGGCCCACCAATGGTTTGGTGACTTGGTCACGCTGGACTGGTGGGACGATATCTGGCTGAACGAGTCCTTCGCCAACTGGTTCGAGAACGTCACCAAGATCGCGCTGCACCCCGAGTTCCAAGGCAACACATGGGCCGACTATGCAGCCGTCAAGCAGCGCGTCTACACGTTGGACCTGCAGCCTACCGCCGTACCGGTACAGCACAACCTGAGCGATGCCGGCTCGATGGACTTCCTCGACCGCTTTGCCTACAACAAGGGCGGCCATGTCCTCCAGATGCTCGAGAACTACATCGGCAAGGACGCCATGCGCAAGGGTCTGCAGAGCTACCTGAACAAGTACAAGTTCGGTAACGGCACGCCGCCGCGCCTGTGGGCAGAACTGGAAGCGGCAAGCGGCAAGCCGGTGGGCAAGGTGGGCGACAGCTTCGTGCGCCAGACCGGCCTGCCGCTCGTCACCATCGATGCGCAGTGCAATCCGGTCACCAACCAGAACGTGCTGACGATCACGCAGAAGGCCTTCCCGAACAAGAACGTCTATTCGGGCTACCAGTGGAACGTGCCGCTCACGTTGGCCTACGGCGACAACTTTGGTCAGTCGCAGACCATCGTGCTCGACCAGCAGACCGCGCAGGTCACGCTGCCGACGTGCTCGGCCGTGCTGGCCAACCCCTCGGGCCTGGACTACTACGTGACCAACTACAGCCCGACGCTGTGGAGCAACCTGCTGGCGCAGGCCGGCGCCATCAGCAGCGATGCGGCCAAGACCAACATCGCAGGCGATGCCACGCAGTTGTATAACGCGCAGCTCATCACCAAGGCGCAGTACGACCAGATCGTCGGTATCAAGAACTTCCAGCCTGCGGTGGCAACACTGGCCGCCCAGTCTGTGAAGCCAACCGGCTCGCTGCAACCGCAAGCGGTGCAGTTGCAGGAAATGCAGTCGATGGATCGCCCGATCCACACGTTCCGCTACGAAGGTCTCATGAAGCATCTGACCGACATCAAGCGGTAAGCACCAAAGCACGCGGGCCGCGTCTTACGATGCGGCCCGCTGCAAGGGTGGCTCCTGATTTCCGGCGGACACGGTCCGCCGTTTTTCATGCGCGCGTCAGACGATTCTCAACCGGTGCGATGCAGGAAGGTGGCCTGGATCACGTCGGTCATCCAGAGAGCGCTTTCGCCGGTCTGGCCGTGCTCCAGCACCTTGACGGCGCTTTCGAACAGCACGCTGGCCAGCGCATCGGAAGCGACGATCTCGATGCGCACGCGCGGCACGAACTCCGTCAGGTCTTCCTTGATGGAATGCGCACCGGCCTGTGAAGCCGTTGGCGGATAGGCATTCACCTCGGCCACCGTCATGCCCGGGAAACCGGGGCAAACGCGCAGCGCTTCGTGCAAGCGCTCCAGCAGTTGCGGGCGCACTACGATGCGGATTTCCTTCATGCCTTCGACTCCTCATCAAACCATTTGTACAGCGTGGGCAGCATCACCAGCGTCAGCAGCGTGCAGGTCAGCAGACCGCCGATCACCACGATGGCCAGCGGCCGTTGCACTTCCGAGCCCGGCCCTGTGGCAAACAAGAACGGGATCAGGCCCAGCATGGCTACCGTGGCCGTCATCATCACGGGGCGGAAACGCATGCGCGAGCCCAGCCGCACGGATTCCTCCACCGGCATGCCTTGCTCGCGCAGACTGCGGATCGTGCTGACGAGCACCACGCCGTTGAGCACCGCGATACCCCATAGCGCCACAAACCCCACCGATGCCGGCACGGACAGGTATTCACCCGTGACGAACAGGCCGATCACTCCGCCCACCGAGGCGAACGGCAGCACCAGAATGATCAGCGTGGCATAGCGCACGGAGTTGAACAGCAGGAAGAGCAGGAAGAAGATGGCCGCCACCGTGATCGGCACGATCACCTTCAGGTGGCGCATGGCGCGTTCCATGTTCTGGAACTGGCCGCCCCACTCCAGGTAGTAGCCCTCGGGCAGCTTGACCTTTTGCGCGACAGCCGCCTGCAGCTCGGCCACGAAGCCGCCCAAGTCGCGGTCGCGCACATTCACGCCCACCACCACGCGGCGCTTGCCCAGCTCACGGCTTATCTGCGCGGGGCCATCGGTCACATCGATGCGGGCGATGCTTTCCATCGGCACCTGTGCGCCATTGGGGGCGGCCACGATCAGGTTGCGGATGGCCTCTACGCTGCCGCGATACGCGTCCGGCAGGCGCACCACCGCACTGAAGCGGCGCTCGCCCTCGAAGATTTCCGTGGCTTCCTTGCCGCCGATGGCGGTCTCGATCACGTTGTGCACGTCCGCCGCGTTCAGGCCATGACGCGCAATCGCCTGGCGGTCGATCGCGATCTGCAGATACTGCTGGCCGGTAATGCGCTCGACACGCATGTCCTGCGCGCCCTGGATGCCCTGTGCCACCTTGGCAATCGCCTCGGCCTTCTCGCGCAGCGTGTTCAGATCGTCGCCGAACACCTTGATGGCCACATCGGAACGCACGCCGGTCACCATCTCGTCCACGCGATCGGAAATCGGCTGTGCCATGACGATCTGCACGCCGGGCAACACCTGCAGCGCCTTGCGCATCGCCTCGGCAATGTCGTCCTGGTTCCAGCCTTTGGGCCATTCATCGCGCGGCTTGAGTGAGACGATCGGCGTCGATTCGTTCTGGCCCTGCGGGTCGGCCGGAGACTCGCCTCGGCCCACGCCGGAGACGGCCGACTTCACGCCCGGCACTTGCATCACCAGGCGCATGGCTTCCATCTCCATGCGGACCGACTCTTCCAGTGAGATGTTCGGCGCGCGGTTGATGCCGGGCACCACCGAGCCTTCCTTCATCTCCGGAATGAACGCCGTGCCCAGAAACGGCATCAGCGCGCCTGTGGCCAGGAACACGGCCACGGCCACGACGACGGTCTTGCGGCCGTTGTTCAGGCTCAACTCCAGCAGGCGCAGATACGGCTTCTTCATTTTGCGGATCAGCCACGTGTCATGCGCGTCGTGCTCGGCGTGGGGGTCGTCGCTGTGCTCACCTTCCACGTGCTTGGGCACCTTGGGCTTGAGCAGATACGACGACAACACCGGCGTCAGCGTGAGCGACAGCACCAGCGAGAAAAACAGCGCAATCGCAATCGTGAAGGCCAGCGGCGCAAACATCTTGCCTTCCATGCCCTCCAGCGTCATCAGCGGCAGGAACACCAGGATGATGATGCCCACGCCAAAGATCACGGGCGTCGCCACTTCGGTCACGGCATGGAGGATGATGCGCGCGCGACTCTCGCTCGGGTCGCGCGGCTTGGCGAGGTGCGCGAACGCGTTTTCCACCACGACCACCGAGCCATCGACCATCAAGCCGATGGCGATGGCCAACCCGCCGAGTGACATCAAATTGGCCGAGATGCCGAGCTTGTTCATCGCCATGAACGTCAACAGCGGCGTAAGGATCAGCGTGCCGACCACGATGAGCGATGAACGGATGTCGCCCAGGAACAGCAACAGCACGATCACCACCAGCACCACGCCTTCTGCCAGCACCTTGATGACGGTCTGCAGGGCCGAATCGACCAGCTCCGAACGCTCGTAGTACGGCACGATCTTCAGGCCGTCGGGCAGCATGCCATCGTTGTTGATGGCCTTCACGCGATCCTGGATGCGGGCAACAACTTCCTTGGCGTTGCCGCCGCGCATCATCATCACCACGCCGCCAACGGATTCCGTCACGCCGTTCTTGACCACCGCCCCCGCGCGCACCGCCGTGCCGATCTTTACCTCGGCCACGTCGCGAATCGTGAGCGGTGTGCCATTGACCTCCTTGAGCACGATGGCGCCAATGTCGTTGGTGTCACGCACCAAGCCCACGCCGCGGATGAGGTACTGCTCCGCAAAGTGCGGCAGCACCCCGCCGCCCGAGTTGGCGTTGTTGGCGGCCAGCGCCTCGAACACCTGCTTGACCGTCACGTTGTGATGGCGCAGGCGCTCTGGATTGACGAGCACCTGGTACTGCTTCTCGTAACCGCCCTGCGAGTTGATCTCGGCCACGCCCGGAATCGAGCGCAGCAGCGGCCGCACCACCCAGTCCTGCGCAATGCGGCGCTGGGTGAGTTCCTCGACCGAAAGCGCCTTGTCGCCGTCATCCGGTTTGTCGAGCGTGTACTGATACACCTCGCCCAGGCCCGTCGATACGGGGCCGAGCACCGGCGTCACGCCCGCCGGCATGCGCGACTGCACCTCGATCAACCGCTCCAGCACGAGCTGGCGCGCGAAGTACACATCGGTCTCGTCGGTGAAGACGAGCGTGATGAGCGACAGGCCAGGCTTGTTGAGCGAGCGCATTTCGGTGAGCGCCGGCAGGCCGGTCATCGCCATTTCCACCGGCACGGTCACAAAGCGTTCGACCTCTTCCGGCGAGCGCCCCGGCGCTTCCGTAGCGATCTGCACCTGCACATTGGTCACGTCCGGAAACGCGTCAAGCGACAGCTTGCGTGCGGCATCCAACCCGAAAAACAGCAGCACGGCGGCAATCACCGCCACCACGAGCCGTTGCTTGAGCGCGCCGCGAATCAATGCGTCGATCATGCGCCCTCCATCTCGGCGCGCTTGCGCTCGTTGTTCAGATGGAAGCCGCCTTCAACGACGATCGGCTGGCCGGCCTGCACGCCCGAGATAACCGGGCGCACGCCGTTCGATTCATCGCCCAGCTTGACCGGCGTGAGCTGGTAGTTCGTCTCGCTGGTGCGCACGAACACGTAGTCGCGGTTGTCTTCACGCACCACCGCGGAGGTCGGCACTACCACGCGTTCTTCCGGCCGCGACTGGATGAGCAGCGTGGCCAGCATCGACGGCTTGAGCGTGCGCTCTGCGTTGTCCACTTCGGTGCGCACCGTGACCGTCCGCGTTTGCGGGTCGACAATGTCCGACACCCAGATCAGCTTGCCGACTATGCGATCGCCCGCGCCGGTGTCGATCTCTACGGCCTGCCCCGCCCGCACGCCAGCAGCGGCGTTTTCGGGCACTTCACCCACCACCCACACGCGCGACAGATCGGCCACGGTGAACAGCTCGTCGGCCGGCTGCACGACCTGGCCGCGCGTCACCTTGCGCTCCACCACCGTGCCGCCGATGCTCGCCACCACGGGCGAGATCGACGACATGCCGCTCGTGCGCATCTTCGCCAGCGTGCCGGGCGACACGCCCATCACGCGCAGTTGGTCAACGGCCGCGCGCACTTCGGCATCGGCCATCGCCAATTCGCTCTGCCGCTTCTGCAACTCGGCTGAGCCGATCACGTCGGCAGCCAGCAGCAGCTTGGCGCGTTCCAGCGCACGCGCCTGCAGGTCGCGCTGCGCTGCAGCCTTCTGATAGGCGAGCTGCGCGGCGCCAAGCTCCGTGCTGTGCAGTTGCGCGAGGATGTCGCCTGCCTTCACGCTCTGCCCCGGCGTGGCGACCAGCTCGGTCACACGCCCTGTGACGGTGGCACCGATGCGCGCCACGCGCTGTTCGTCAAATGCTATCTGCCCCGGCACGCGCAGGCGCTCGGCAATCGGCTGCTTGCCCACCGGCGCCACTTTCAGACGCTGCACCAGCGTGGGCTGGGCAACCACGAGGTTCGGGTCGACTGCCTGTTGCGCAGCCTTGGCATCGTTGGCGGCATCTTTGCCGCAAGCGCCCAGCAGCAGCATCGCCGCCAGGGCAACGCCGGCCAGCCGGATCGAAAAAGAGAAACAAGAAGGTACGGTCATGGTCTGGCTGGATTCGTGAATTCGGGAGGCAACGCGATGGCTGGGGCGTTTCATGGGGCCTCCGGGCGCAGGCGGTCGAGTTCAACGGCGGCGGTGCGCAGGTCTGCGCGTGCGGCAATCAGGTCATTGCGTGCCTGGCGGAAGACGCGCTGGGCATCGAGGTAGTCGAGAATCCCGCGCTCGCCGTGGCGGTATGCGGCTTCGGCCACGCGTAGCGCCGATTCGGCCTGCTTGATGACGCCGGATTCCAGTGCGCTGACTTGCGACTCCGCAATCTCGTATTGGCGATAGGCCGATTCCGCCGCCTGGCGCGTGCGCAACTCCCGGTCGCGCAACAGGGCGCGGGCACGTTCGCGGGTGGCCACGGCTTCACCGACGGGACCATCGCGGCGGTCGAACAGCGGAATCGACATCACCAGCCCCACGCGGCTGTCCTGCAGATCGGGCTGACGGTCGACCGACCCGCGCAGCGCCAGCGACGGCCAACGCTGGCTGCGCTCGTGCGCAAGACGCGCGTCAGCCTCGCGCACGGCGGCGCGGTCGGCCTCCAGCTCTGGATGCGTGGCGAGGACCGTGCTAACCAGATCGGCCAGCGGAGGCAGATGCGCGACGGGAGGCGTTTCCGCACCGGCATCGACATCGAACGTCTGCGGCAGATCGGCACCCACGGCGCGGCGCAGTTCGGCCAGCGCCTGCTGCACACGCAGTGCGGCGGCCTGCTCGTTGCGCTGCGCGTTGAGCAACTCCGCGTCGCCACGGATGAGTTCGTAGCGCGGGGCTTCGCCGGTTTCCACACGCACGGCCACGCCACGGCGGATCTGCTCGACCAGCGTCACGTCTTCGCGCGCGTTGCGCTGCTCCGCTTCGCGACGCACCACGTTGTAGAAGCGCAGCTTGAGATCGGCCTCCACGTCGCGTGCCTGCGATCGGGCCGTGGCCTGCGACGCTTCGTACGCGGCATCAGCGGCCTGCCTACGGGCGGCGCGCTGCCAGGGCAAATCGAGCTTTTGCGTGATCGACACGCTATTAGTGCGGCCTTCCGCCGCACCCGGCATGCGGGCCCGCTGCCGGCCGGCCATCGCCTCCACCTCGGGGTTGGGCCACGCGCGTGCGGTGGCGATGCCCGCCTGCGCCGCCTGCACCTGCGCCTGTGAAGCGGCGAGTGCCGGGTGGTTGGCGCGGGCCAGCTCGAGTAACTGCTGCAAGGTGTAGCGCGGCTGCGGGAGCGCCTCGTCGGCACCGGTGGTGGCGGTCTGAGCACTACGTGGCGACGGTGTCGTGGGCGCTGCATTGGCATGGACAGCCATCGCGGCCAGCACAGCGGAAAGAACAGCACGCCGCGACGCGCGCGCGCCTGCTGCGGGGCGCGGGTTGGCCGCATCCTGATTGGACAACATCCGAAATCATCCTGAAAAAGAAGAACAGGCAAGCGCGAACGCCCAGCCGGTCAACGGGCCGGTCGGCGCAGCACTAGCAACTCAAGGGGATGGTTTCCGGCGAACGCCGGAGATCAGGCGCGTGCGGGCGGGCGCAGCATGGGGGCCGGCGTGGGGCCAGCCTGGAACGGGGGAAGAGCGACACGGACGCGCGCGACACGCAAGCCGGGCGTCAACACCATGGGAGGGGGCGGGAGCCAGAGTTCCGGCGCGTCGCTGGGGTGATCGGGGGCGGCGGCGCTGGTCGAGGGCGCATCGGGCGCATCGGATGCGTGCGCAACCCAGTGTTCAACGCTGAAGCATTGGCCGGGCTGCTTGACCGTCTTGCCAAGCGCGACCTTGATGGCACGCTCAAAACCCTTGCTGGGCTTAGCAGCGGGCAGCGCTTCACCCGGCACGTCGTCAACCACGGCTTCGATGGCTTCAAGCGCGTCGTCCGCAGCCTGGCCATCGGGAAAATGGGTGGCCGAAAACACCGACACCGTAAACAACAGACACCAGATCGTGACGATCCACCGTACGCCGCGCGCACGTGACAGGACGCCCCGCGCGGTGGCGCGAGACAACGTCGGCAAGGCGGATGAAAGATTCGTCACAAACATGGGCTCCGAATACTATCGGAAAAATGCTGCATCTACACACAACGTCAGGCAGATCGCCCGGATATCAATCGGAATCGACCTGACTTTTGCGAATCCGTTCCATGTCGGACCAATGCGCACGCACCCAGTCGTCCAGGCCGACGAGCGTGCGGTTGAGCGATTCACCGAGCGGGCTGAGACGATATTCGACGTGCGGGGGGACGCTGTCGTAGATGGTGCGCAGGATAAGGCCGTTGGCTTCCAGCTCGCGCAGCGTCTGCGTGAGCATTTTTTGCGAGATGCCGTTGCCCACGCGGCGCAGGAGTTCGTTGTTGCGCACGGGGCCGTTTTCCAGCGCCGGAAAGATGCGCAGCGCCCATTTGCCGGCGATCAGCTCGAGTGCGCGCATGGACGGGCAGGCGTCCACGGTGCCTTCAGCGGGACTTCCCGGCGTGGACGAAGAGGACGGGGCCAGGTTGTCGGCCATGGGGCCTCCGGAACACGATTGGGATACGCGTGACCGTACCGCCAATCGTGCGACCCTGCAATGCAGCCCGTCAGTCGAGCTGGCCCTGGCAGACGTACTTGCTGTCGAGCTAATCGTCCACGCAAGAGCGCATACCTTGTCCGCGTGAACGATCCAGTCGATGAAGATCAGTGAGCAGCAACGTGCGCGGCAATCGCCTCGCCCACCTGCGTGGTATTGGCGGTGCCGCCCAGGTCAGGCGTGCGCGGGCCGTCCTTGAGCACCGCTTCGATGGCTGCGACGATGGCGTCGTGCGCCGCACGCCCCGCGCCCTGCCCTTGCGTGAGGAAGTCCAGCATCAAGGCGCCCGACCAGATCATTGCAATCGGGTTGGCGATGTTCTTGCCGTAGATGTCCGGCGCCGAGCCGTGCACGGGCTCGAACAGCGACGGGAACGTGCGATCGGGGTTCAGGTTGGCGGAAGGGGCCAGGCCGATCGTGCCGGTGGTGGCGGGGCCAAGATCGGACAGGATGTCGCCGAATAAATTAGTGGCAGCCACCACGTCGAAGCGGCCCGGCTGCAGCACGAAGCGCGCGGTCAGGATGTCGATGTGCTGCTTGTCGAGCGTGACGTCCGGATAGTTTTGCGCGACTTCCTCCGCGCGCTTGTCCCACCACGGCATGCTGATGGCGATGCCGTTGCTCTTGGTGGCGAGCGTCACATGCTTGCGCTGGCGGCTCTGTGCGAGGTCGAACGCGAACTTCAGTAGCCGCTCTGCGCCCTTGCGCGAGTAGACCGATTCCTGGATCACGATCTCGCGGTCGGTGCCTTCGTACATGATGCCGCCGAGCGATGTGTACTCGCCTTCGGTGTTCTCGCGCACGACGTAGTAGTTGATGTCGCCGGGCTTGCGATTGGCGAGCGGGCACGGCACGCCTTCAAACAGGCGCACGGGGCGCAAGTTGATGTATTGATCGAACTCGCGGCGGAACTTGAGCAGCGAGCCCCACAGCGAAACGTGATCGGGCACCGTGGCGGGCCAGCCGACCGCGCCAAAGAAAATCGCGTCCATGCCCTTGAGCTGCGCCTTCCAGTCGTCGGGCATCATCTGGCCGTGCTGCTGGTAGTAGTCGCAGCTGGCCCAATCGATGGTGTGGCACTCAAGCTGCAAGCCAAAGCGCTCGGCCGCCGCCTGGATGACGCGCAGGCCTTCTGGCATCACCTCCTTGCCGATGCCGTCTCCTGGAATGATCGCGACGCGGAATGCGGGAATCATGTCGTTCCTTTTGCTTCTCTGTTAGATGGAGACCGCCGCGGAATGGGTCACCGTGCGGTCCCGCTCGTCAAGCCAGGCCGGGCGCAGTTCGGGCACCGAGTTGGCAAGTTGCACGCAGTATGGATGATGCGGGCCACCACGACCAAAATCGGACGCACATACCCACGCCGCCCATGGTGGTTACCTCCAGGTGCGTACTTGTTGCCGCACCGCACCGTCCTTACTCTGCGTGCATCGCAACGCATCCGCTTGCCGGCCCGGCAGCGGATATCTCGGAGGTCCCATGATTCAAACCGCCTGGCTCTGGCTGCTGGCAGCCGGGGCTGTAGAGATCGCCATGGCGGTCTCGCTCAAGTTTGCGCAGGGGTGGACGCGCCCGATCCCCAGCGTGCTCGGCATCGTGACGGCGCTTGCAAGCGTCTTCCTGCTCACGCATGCCATGCGCGGCCTGCCTGCCGGCACGGCCTACGCCATCTGGACGGGCATCGGTTCAGTGGGCGTGACGGTGCTGGGCATCGTGCTCTTTGGCGAGAGCATGCAGCCCGCGCGCCTGGCCTGCATCGGGCTGGTGATTGCCGGCACCGTCGGCCTCAACTTCTTCAACGCTGCGTAACACCGCCTCAGGAGCCCAGCATGACCCGCCTGCTCCATATCGAAGCCTCACCCATGAAAAGGCTGTCCCACTCCATCGACGTGGCGAAGCAGTTTCTCGACGCCTACCGTGCCGCACACCCCAACCACGAGATCGACACGATCGACTTGTGGAGCCAGAACATTGACCTGCCCGAATTCGACGCCGACATGATCGGCGCCAAGTTTGCGGTCTTGCGCGCGCAGAACGCAACGCCGCAACAGCGCGCGCAATGGCAGCGCGCGGTGGCACTGTCACAGCGCTTCAATGCGGCAGACCACTATCTCTTTTCTGTACCGATGTGGAATTTCGGGGTGCCTTATCGGCCCAAGCATTTCATTGATGTGATGACGTTGCCCGGGCAGAACTGGAACTGGTCGCCCGCCACGGGTTATCAGGCGCTGCTCTCGGGCAAAAAGGCAGCGCTTATCTACGCCAGCGCCGGGGCGTACGCCGCACACACGGAAGGTGCCAGCGAATCGCCGGACGATTTCCAGAAGCCCTATCTGCGCCGCTGGCTGCGTTTTCTCGGTATCGAAGATGTGAGGGAGATCAGCGCCGCGCCCACGCTGACGGCAGCCGATCTGCTCGCGGCGACCAAGGCCGATGCCAAAGCGCGAGCGGCGGCATTGGGCGCAGCCTTCTGAGATGCACGTCTGCCCGCGGGTTGACTGCGCGCCAAAGTGTATCTACGATGGTTACACTTTCGTACGTAATCCCATGTCTACCAGCAGCCGCTTCGCCGTCGCCGTGCATATCCTCACCCTGCTTGCCAGCGCGGAGGGGCCGGTGCCGTCTTCGCTCATTGCTGGCAGCGTGGGGACCAACCCGGCGCTGATCCGGCGTCTGGTGGCGCAATTGGCGGATGCCGGTTTTGTGACCTCGCAGATGGGCGCGACAGGCGGTGCCACGCTGGCGCGACCGGCAGACCGAATCACGCTGCTCGACGTCTTTCGTGTGGTGGAAGCTCCGGTGCTGATTGCGCTGCCGCCCAACGCGCCCAACCCGGCGTGCGAGGTCGGTCGTGAGATCACCGGCGTGCTCGAACGCGTGACGGAACGCGCGCAGGCCGCGCTGGAAGCCGAGCTGGCTGCGCAAACCATCGCCAGCATCCTCAGCGAGGTGGGGCACGCGCAACGCCGCCGCCGTCGGGCCTAGCCGGGCCGCATGTCGGCCTCTTTTTTTACCCCTATATGTAACTGCGTTAATTACATATAACGTTTCAACCACCCAGACCAACCACAAGGAATTGACCATGAAGATCGCAATCATTGGCGCTACTGGGCGCGTGGGCACCCGCCTGATCGACGAAGCGCTGCGGCGCGGCCATCAGGTGACGGCCATTGCGCGCACCGCATCGAAGCTGCCCGCACGTGCCGGGCTCACCACCAAGGATGTCGACGTTGCCGACGAGGCGGGGCTCGTGGCAGCGCTTGCCGGCAACGATGTCGTCTACAGCACCGTGCGCTTTCTGCAGGCAAGCGCCGACCAGATCGTTGGTGCGGTGAAGAAAGCGGCCGTGCCACGCCTGCTGGTGGTGGGTGGTGCCGGCAGCCTGGAAGTGGCTCCGGGCGTGGCGTTGATCGACACGCCGCAGTTCCCCAAGGAGTACTTTGAAGAAGCCTCGGCCGGCCGCGATTTCCTCAATGCGCTGCGCAAGGAAACCGAGTTGAACTGGACGTTCGTGTCGCCGTCGGCCATCTTCGAGCCGGGCGAGCGCACGGGGCGCTTCCGCGTCGGCAAGGATTCACTGCTGGTGGATGCGAACGGCAAGCCGTGGATTTCGATGGAAGACTACGCCATCGCCTTCCTCGACGAAACGGAAAAGCCGGCACACCCGCGCCAGCGTTTCACGGTCGGTTACTGATCAGCGGCGGATGGGGGCACGGGGGTGCGCGCCAATCAATGACCGCGCGTGTCTGCCATGCCCGGCGGCGCATCATCGGGCTCGATCGGCTCGGGCGCGGATTCCAGCGCCGGCAGGCGGATCACGATCGCGCACCCTCTGCCTTCCGCATGCGCCAGGCCGTCTTCGATGGCCACCGAGCCGTTGCCCAATTCAACGATGCGGCGCACGATCGCCAAGCCCAGGCCGCTGCCTTGCGACTGACTGGTGCGCGGGCGGTAGAACCGCTCGAATACGCGATCGCGCTCGTCGGGCGGAATACCGGGGCCGGAATCTTCAATGCGCAGTTCGACTATGGGCACGCCCGCCTGCTCGATGCGGTTGACGGCCACGCGCACCTCGCCGCCATTGGGTGTTTCGCGCACGGCGTTGTCGAGCACGTTTTCGACCAGCGTCGCGGCGTCTTCATGCGACACCGATACCCACGCCTGGTTGGCGCCGTCATACGACAGCGTGATGTTGCGACGCTCGGCGCGCGAGGCTTGCTGAATCACGCCGCTGCGCGCACAGCCGGCCAGGTCGGAGAGCGCACCCTGCGCGAGCTGCGCCTCCACGCGGCGCGCATCCAGCCGGGCAATGGCGAGCAGCTTGGCGAGCGACTGCGTCGCGCGTGAAATCCCGCGATCGAACTCGCGCAGGGCGGTGGAACGGTCGTCTTCACTGTCGGAATGTGACACGACATATGCCTGCGCCTGAATGGCGGCCAGCGGCGTGCGCAGTTCGTGCGCGGCATCGGCGAAGAAACGGCGGTCCGCCTCGATACCGCGACGCACGCGCGCGAACAAGCCGTTCAGGGCTTCGACCAGCGGTTTCAACTCGGCGTGTTCGACGCTCTGCACGGGGTCAAGATCGGCGGAGTCGCGCGCTTCCACCTGGCGCGTGAGCGTGCGCAGCGGCTTGAGGCCCTGATGCGCCGCCCAACCAACCATCACCATCAGGGCGCTCGCCAAGATGGCCAGCGCCACCGCCACTTCCTGGAAAAGATCGCGAATGGCGCGTTCGTAGGCGGCCAGGGGCTGCGCGACGGTGGCCGAGATCTTGCCGTCAACGCTGTCGACCGTGTAGCTGCGCCACGGCTTGCCCTCGAGCATGATCTCGACCACGGTGTCGTGCGCCTTTCCGCACGGCATGGTGGGCGCGCCGGGGAAGGCGGTGATGACGTTGCCGGCGCGATCGCACAGCACGTAGCGGAATTCGCCAGGCAGGATGTTGGGCAGCGAGAGGCCCAGCTTGATGTCGGTAAGGCGGCGCAGGAATTCTTCGCGGCGCGGCACGTCATCCATGTTGAGCGTGGTGAGGTCCGCATAGGCCTGCGCCGACATGCGCAGATCGCTCACCACCTGGCGGCTGTTGGTGCGCGAAATTTCCAGATGCGCGATGACGAGCTGCACCAGCAGCATCAACACCAGCGCGAGCAGGATCAGCACATACAGGCGGAACGACAGCGAGCGAACCCGCAGGATGGCTGGAACCGCCAGCTTCATTGGCCCGCCCCGCGGTTGCCACCGATCATGTAGCCGACACCGCGAATGGTCTGGATGGTTTCGTTGCCGAGCTTGCGGCGCAGGTGGTGGATGACCACCTCCAGCGCGTTGGCGCTCACGCTGTCGCCCTCACGGTAGAGCGCATCCATGAGCGTTTCGCGCGGCACCCAGCGGTGGGCGCGGCGCACAAGTTCAAGCAGCAGCTGGTATTCGCGCGGCGTGAGTTCAATGACCTGCCCCTCTTGCGTCACGCGCTTCTGCGAGGGTTCCACCACCAGGTTGCCGACGTTCCACTGATTGGTGCTCTGTCCCGCATGGCGGCGCAGCACGGCGCGCAGACGGGCGATAAGTTCGTCCACGGGGAACGGCTTGACGAGAAAATCGTCCGCGCCGGAATCCAGGCCCTTGAGCCGTTCCGACAGCGCGTCGCGCGCGCTGGCGATGATGACGGGCACGTCGCTGTGCGCGGCACGCAGTTCTTCCAGGAACGTATGGCCTTCACCATCGGGCAACCCGAGATCCAGCACGATGGCTTCGAACGTGTTGGTGGTGATCCATTTCTGCGCGTCGACCAGGCGGCGCACCCAGGTCGCGTTGTAGCCGGCCTGACGCAGCGCGCGGGCCAGCGCCGTGCCCAACGGCAAATCGTCTTCGATGAGGAGGATGGCGTTCATGCGCGGGAATCTCGGCGGCGGTAATGACAGTAAACGGACAACCGGCACCTGGAAAACAGGCGCCGGCGAAGGTCGAAATCTACCGCAACGGACTGAGCTTTACCTTAAATGTGTGGAGACACGTGACGAAGAAGTCGCCTCGCCAATACATACCGGACGCGGGCTCGGGCATACAACGTGGCGTTTAGCTATCATTCCGAAATTCCGATTGTATTTTCCTTAAGCCCCCGAGCATGTTCCGCCTGCCCACCACCGCCACCGCGCCGTTCTGCCCGTCCGAGGTGCGCGGCACCGTTGCTGTCCCGCCCGGCCTGCCCCTGTGGAAGGAGCTGCTGCGCTTTGCGGGGCCGGGGCTGCTGGTGTCGGTCGGTTACATGGACCCGGGCAACTGGGCAACCGACATTGAAGCCGGTTCGCGTTACGGCTATGCGCTGCTGTTCGTGGTGGTGCTCTCCAGTCTGGCGGCGATGGTGCTGCAGTGTCTGTCGGCGCGGCTTGGCATCGTCACGGGCATGGATCTGGCGCGTGCGTCGCGCAATCGCTATCAACCCGGCGCGTTGCGCGTGCAGTGGCTGTTGGCAGAGCTGTCCATCATCGCGTGCGACTTGGCCGAGGTGCTGGGCTGCGCGCTGGCCTTCCACTTGCTGCTGGGCGTGCCGATCCTTTGGGGCGTGGCGCTCACCGCGCTGGACACGCTGATCGTGCTGGGCTTGAAGGGCAAAAACTTCCGCCAGTTGGAAGCCATCGTGCTGGGGCTCATTCTCACGATCGGGCTGTGCTATTTCGTTGAACTCGTGCTCATCAAGCCGCACTGGCCTTCGGTGGCTGCAGGGCTGATGCCGTCGTGGCAGGCCGTGAGCCAGCGCGAGCCGCTGTATCTGGCCATCGGCATCCTGGGCGCCACGGTGATGCCCCACAACCTCTATCTGCATTCGTCCATCGTGCAGACGCGCATGACGGCCAACACCGAGGCGGCCAAGCGCGAGGCTATCGGCCTGTCGCGGCTTGACACCATCGTGTCGCTGGGGCTGGCGCTGCTGGTGAACGGCGCGATCCTGATCCTGGCGGCAGCGGCGTTCAACGCGCACGGCCATCAGAACGTGGCCGACATCCAGGATGCCTATCACCTGCTGGAGCCCATCGTCGGAACGGCGCTGGCGGGGCTGCTGTTCGGTATCGCGCTGCTGGCGGCGGGGCAAAGCTCGACTTTTACCGGCACCATCGCGGGGCAAATCCTCATGGAGGGCTTCCTCGATTTGCGCATCCCCTGCTGGCAGCGGCGGTTGATCACGCGGGCCCTGGCGTTGATTCCCGCGTTCATCGGCGTAGCAATGCTGGGCGACCATGCCATTGGCAAGCTGCTGGTCATCAGCCAGGTCGTGCTCGGCCTGCAACTGCCGTTCGCGATGTTTCCGCTGATCCGCATGACGGGCGATCGCACCCTGATGGGCGTCTTTGCCAACAGCCGATTCACGTCGTGGCTGGCGTGGAGCCTGTTCGTCGTCATCGGCGTCGCCAATGTGTGGCTGGTATGGCAGGTACTGGCGGGCTGATACGCCCATTGCGGGATTTCCCCCACTAAAAATCCGCGCACGGCGCCGCCTGCCGCCGTTAGAATGCGCGCTTTGTTGCGCAATCCGGCCACGCCCGCGCCCGCATCATCCCGTCGCGTCAGCAGGCCTCCATTGTCCTGCCTTGAGCGCGAACCTGCCTACCGCCTCCGACCTGCCCGACGCCCGCACGCCCTCGCTCGACTATCAGGCGCGCCATTTCGTGCCGATGATCCTCGCGCTGAGCAAATGCGGCGTGCTCGGTTACGCCTTCGCGATCATGCTGGGCTGGTCGGTCGGGCTGCTGCATCGGCCCGAGCCGCTGCTTGCGCTGCTCCTGGTTCTGGTGGCGATCGTGGTGGTCGCACAGCGGTATCGGCACACCGGGATGTGGGGGCTGCTGGCGCTCACGCACCTGCTGGCAGAAGAAGTGGCCATCATCGCGTTCGGTCATCAGGCGGGGCTCCAATGGGTACTGCCGGCGTTTTACCTGATGCCGCTTGCCACCAGCCCCGCGTGGCTCACCCGGCGCGATTTCTGCATTGCCATGGCGCTGTGCACAGCCGGGCCCATCGTCGCGCTGCTGATCGCGCCGGAACCGGCCTCGGCAATCCGCCACGGCTGGCTGGGTCTGGTGCTCTATCTGCCGATCTGCATAGCCGCGGCCGCCGTCATTCACCACTACCTGCTGCGCGCCATGGCCCGACACTTTGCGGCCGAACGCAGCCTGGCCGACCGCGCCAACACTGACCACCTGACCGGCATGCTTGCGCGGCAGCGCTTCTTCGAACTCGGCAGCTTTGCGGTCGAACGCGCGCAGCATCATGCTGAACCGTTATGCGCGTTGTACCTCGACGTCGATCACTTCAAGTCGATCAACGATACGTGGGGACATGCCGCCGGTGACGAAGCGCTCGTCGCGCTGTCCGATGCGCTGGCGGACGTGCTGCGCCCGGCCGATCTGTTTGGCCGTCTGGGCGGTGACGAATTCGCCGTGCTGCTGCCGGGCTGTGGTCTGACGGGTGCGCTCGCCGTGGTGGAACGGCTCAAGACTGCGGTGGCCGGCACGCAAACGCCCGTGGGGCCGCTGACGGTAAGCGTAGGAGCCGCACCGCTGCGCCCCGGGCAAGACCTGGCACGCTTGCTGGCCGATGCCGATCTCGGCCTGATGGAGGCCAAGCGCCAGGGCCGCAACCGCGTGTGCGTACCGACCGATGTGCAGCCGCCGGCAAATCTGCGGCAGTAAGGCAGGCACGCTCTGTGCGGCGCAGCATCCGTGTTCTTGCACGGAGATGCCAATGGAGTGGCTCAACACCCACACCTTCCTGCGCGTGCCGGCCCGCGATTGGGCCGCCGCCGCGTTGACTGTGATTGCTGCGTATGCGGTACTGTCCAGCGTGTTGCACCTGATCTGCAACCGGTTTGACGCACGTGCCCGCCGCACCGGCTATCGCTTTGACATTCTCGTCACGGCGGTGCTGCGCGATACGCATCCGCTGTTCATTGCGCTGGCAGCGTTGCTCGCGGGCTCGTATTTCATCGATCTGCCCACGCGCGTTGCCAACAAGCTCGATCACATCTGGTTCGTCATCATCGGCTTCCAGATTGCGCTGTGGCTCAACCGCGGCGTGAAGCTATGGGCGCGCGATCGGCTGTCGACCCAGACTCACGCCACGCGTAACCCGGTGATCACGTCGATGACCGCGTGGGTGCTGCGGTTTGCGCTGTGGTCGATGCTGCTGCTGGCCATCCTGGCCAACGTGGGCGTGAACATCACGGCCTTCGTCGCCAGCCTGGGTGTGGGCGGTGTGGCGGTGGCGCTGGCGGTGCAGAGCATCCTGAGCGACCTGTTTGCCTCCCTTGCCATCGGGCTGGACAAGCCGTTCGAGATTGGCGACTTCATCGTCTTCGAATCGATTGCCGGCACTGTGCAGCACGTGGGCCTCAAGACCACGCGCATCCGCAGCCTGTCGGGCGAAGAGATCGTCGCATCCAACACGGCGCTGCTCAAGAGCACGATTCATAATTACAAACGGATGTCGGAACGACGCATCGTCTTCGCCTTTGGGGTGACCTACGATGCGCGCGCCGCGCAACTGCAGAAGATTCCGGACATCGTGCGCCGTGCGGTGGAGGCCGTCGGCAACACGCGTTTCGATCGTGCGCACTTCAAGGAGTTTGGCGAGAACGCGCTGAACTTCGAGGTCGTGTATTTCGTGACCGATCCGGATTTCAATCTGTACATGGATATCCAGCAGCGCATCAACCTGACGATCCTGGAAGGGCTGGAAAATCTGGGCACCTCGTTCGCCCTGCCCACGCGTACGATCCAGCTCGTGCGCCGTGACGGCGAACCTGTTGGCCCGGAAGACCTCGCCGACCGCTCACCCGCCAGCACTCAGCGTGTGAGCGCGCGGGCTAGCGGTTGACCACTGCGGGCATGCTGAGAAACGCCGCATCGAGGCTGCGCCACAGCGGTCTCGAACGCGGCACCATGTCCTGCCGGAAGTACCACCAGAAGTACCCGCCGACAAACCGCGGATGCGCGATCGCAAGCCCGTAGTAGTGCGCCACGAGCGCGGCCTTGCGCATGGCATGCCGCGTCCCGACTTCGCCAAAACCCAGCACGGCGTGCGGAAACAGTTCTCCCAGGCGGGTGAACACGGCGTTCCAGTCGGGCGGCGCGATCTTGCAGTCGTCTTCATAGAAGCTGATGAACACGTAGTCGAGCCCATCGCGCAGGCGTAGCGGCACGTTGCGCTGCGTCCAATCAAACATGGCGCGTGATGGCTGCTCTGCGCAGCCCTCGTTGTAGTACAGCGTGAGCGCCGTGCGGCCGCCGCCGGCCTTGATGACCTCATAGGCTGCCATGGTTTTGTCGATCACCTCGCGTGTGGGGCCTGTCCACTCGCCGTTGATCTCATTGCCGATTTCCCAGACATCGACGTTGCCGGCGAGCGTGTGCAGATAAGCCGCGGCACGCTGGCGCAGTTGCGGGGTCGTGTACTGCTTGAGCGTGGAGGAATCGGCCAGCTCGCCCATCACGTAGGCCACGTCCCGGATGGCGGCCACGCGCCCGACGTAATGCGGCGCGTCCATGCCTTCATCAAAGACGACGCGCACGGTGGGCGTGCGCGAGAGGTGCGACAGTGCGTCGACCACGGCGGGCACGTTGTCCACCGCATCGACGGTCACGCCATACAACGGCACAGGGCCGGAAGGCATCGCGCCCACCAGCCCCGCGGCCTCGTTGGATGCGCTCATTACCAGCATGGCTGCCGCCAGTATCCAGCGCATCCGCTGCATGGCTACTGCACTGTGCTGGCATCCGCCCAGGTATAGCCGAGCGCGGTGATGCCAGTAATGATCTGCTGGAAGTCGGGGAACCCCGTGGCGACCAGCCCCGGCTCCAGCCAGAACGGATGGAAGAAGAACGAGGCAAAGCCATCGCGCACGACCAGCGCATAGTTCGCGTTGGTCAGGATGTCCGTGACGTTGTAAGTCAGGCAAGACGACGGATCGATCGAGCAGATGTTGTATTCAACGTTGCCCAGGTTCTCCGGAATCACGCGTTGGCCATAGTAGTCCTTCTGAATGATGTAGGGGAAGAACTGCCCCACCGAGAAATCATGGCCCGGCGTGGTGGCAGCAAGCGTCTGCGGGTTGTCCGACGTGTAGTACACCACGCGCTGGTAGGTGTTCTTGAAGTACGTCGGTACGGCCTTGATGGCCAATGGCGACGACTGGTAGTGCGGCGCCTCCCACGCAAACGGGAAGTAGCCGTTGAACTGCAGTTCCAGCAACCCCGCCGAAAGACGACCGGCAGCCCATTGCGTCGAGTCTTCATTCACCGGGCGATTCTGGGTGGCGAACCAGAACTCATAGTCGTTCGCGCTGACCGCGTTGATCACGTTCGGGACGTTGCTGTACTGGTGCGTGTAGCCGTGCATCAGGACATGTCCGCCGCGCGCCCTGGCGTAGTTCAGCGCCTGCTTCAGGCCTGTTGCGTTGACCATGTGGATGGTCTGCGCCACACCGCCGTTGTAGACCCCGTTCGGATCCGTATACACGGGGATGGTCGCGATCGAAAACGGAATCTTCTGGCCGTACATGTAGTCCGTCAGCGTCTGCATGGACGAAACCGTGGTCGTAGCGTTCACGTCTTCCAGCCGCACCAGAGCACGGTGCAGCGTGGGCGCATTGGTGCCAAGGATGTCATGCAGCATGTCGCACACCACCAGATAGCGGTCGCGCGGCCCGATGTACGAAAACGGCATATCGGCGAAGTACCAGAAGTTGCCGGACCGAATCACATACGGTGCAGTCGCCTTGGTGACCGAATTGGTGATCGTCACCAGGCTCGTCGCCTTGGTGGCATCGGCCACCGCCGTCAGACCAATATCAGGGTCTGCGGAAATCGCACCGGTCGTGGCATTGAAGGCGTAGTACTTCGTCATCGTCTGGTTCTTGTACGTAATCGTGTCAAAGAAACCAGGATTCGGCGCGCTGGCTGACGGTGCCGCATTCATGCCCGCCAGGCTGGAGAACGTAATGCCGTATCGCGTCGTGAACGGATAGGCCGTATTCCAGGCAAGTTCCCACAGGTTGTACTTGAACCAGACCACGGTCTTCTGTGTGGTGGTCACATCCGACAGGAACGCCGCCGGTATGGGATTGTTGTAGTAACTCCCCATGTAGAACGTGGCAGTGTACTGCTCGGTCATGCCCGCCGTGTAGTTCTGCACGGGCAGCAGCGTGATGGTGGCGTTGAAGTGCGCGAGCAGGTTGTACAGCATGATCGCGTACGCCTTGCCGAGGTTGGTGTACTGGTCGTTTGGCGGGGCGTCGTACAGCACGAGCATCGGGGCCGGCGCGGTCTGGGCCGATGCAGATCCACCAATGGTCACGCAGATGGGCCCGAGCCCAATTGTGCAGGTGGCGGCCTGCACCGGCGCTGTCAGCGAGACCCCGAGCATGCCGCCCGCAAAGACGAGCGCGCACAGAAACTTTCGTAGCAATGTCTTCATGATGACTCTCCGACTCATGGCGATCATGGGCGATAAATCGAGCCATCCGCTTGGCGGTAGAGCCCGAGGTTGAAGTTGGGGCCACGATCGTGGCCACGTTCGGTACCTGTCGTCTCGTTTTCCGGCATGCCAGGGCGGACTTCGGTCATGACCGCCGGACGTGGCGGCGGGACGACCTGTCCGTTCTCATCCATGACGCCGTAGCCGTAGGCGCGCGCGCCTCCCGTCACAGGCCTGGGTGTTGCTGCGGCCACGACGGTGGGCTGCACGGGTTGCGCAGCCGTGGCTGCCGCCTTGGAAAACGCGGGCGGTGGGCCTTTCTTGCGTGTATCGGCACCGGGGCTGCCCTGGTTCGTCGCGCCGGTCACGATGGCGGGTACGCCCCCATCGCCAGCCCACGGCGGCGCGACGATCAGCCACCCGGCAACAAGTGCGGAGGCAACCAACACGCCGCCACCGATTCGTTTTGCTTTCATCAAAGCCTCCTAACCGTTCAGGCGGTGCTGTGTTGACGACCCTTGCGCGGTGGCACGCGCCGCTTCCAGATCGAAGATTTCGGCCTCGGTGGCCGGTTTGCGAATGAGTTGCGGGCCGCGCGCCACCTTCTGCGGCTGCGTGGTGAAGGCCTGCTTCAACGCATCGACAATGCGCCGGCAGGCCTGGCCGTCGCCATAAGGGTTGTGGGCCTGCGCCATTCGCTCGTATTCGGGGGCGTTGTTAAGCAGCGTTTCTGCCTCGTCGACGATGCGTTGCGTATCGGTGCCGACCAGCCGTGCGGTGCCCGATGCCACAGCCTCCGGTCGCTCGGTCGTGTCGCGCGTTACCAGTACCGGTTTGCCAAGAGCGGGCGCCTCTTCCTGAATGCCACCGGAATCGGTGACGATCAGGTAGGCGCGGTCCATCAGGTAGACGAACGGCAGATAGTCCTGCGGCGCAATCAGATGAACGTTGCCGTGGCCGGAAAGGATGGCGCTGACCGGCTGCTGCACGTTCGGGTTCAGGTGCACCGGATACACAACCTGCACATCCGGATGCCGCGCCGCCAGCAGGCGCAGCGCCACGCAGAAGTTCTCGAACGGCTCGCCGAAGTTCTCGCGGCGATGGCCTGTCACCAGGATCATCCGACGCCCAGCCGCCAGGAACGGATAGCGCGCCGCCAACTGCGCTGACAGCGCGGCATCGCTGTCCAGCCGTTGCTTCACGGCCAGCAACGCATCGATGACGGTGTTGCCGGTCAGCGTGACCTGCTCGGGGTCAATGCCCTCGTCCAGCAGGTTCTGACGTGATTCGGCCGTGGGCGCGAAGTGCCAGGTGGTCACGGAATCGGTCACGCGCCGGTTCAACTCTTCCGGCCATGGCGACCAGATGTTGCCGGTACGCAAACCCGCTTCCACATGCCCGACCGGAATGCGCCGGTAGAACGCTGCGAGGCTCGCCGCCAGCGTGGTCGTCGTATCGCCGTGGACCAGCACGGCATCGGGCTTGTAGGCGTCTAGCACGCCGTCGATGCCGCTCAATACGTTGGATGTGATATCGGACAGCGTCTGCCCAGGCCGCATCAGGTTGAGGTCAAACTCCGGCACGATGCCGAAGAGCTCCAGCACTTGATCCAGCATCTGCCGGTGCTGCGCGCTCACGCACACTGCCGACGCAAAGCCTGCCTCGGCCTGCAATGCCTGCACCAGCGGCGCCATCTTGATGGCCTCTGGGCGCGTGCCGAACACGGTCAAGATCTTCCCCATCATCACTGCACTCCCCTGTCGTCTGCTCCGGCGCGCCTGCAAAGCACGACGGGCGCGAAGACGCGCGTGTCGCTTCTGACGCCGGGCAGACCTCGCTACTGAGCGAAGGCCGTGCCATGCATCCTGCTTTGACCCACCATGGCGTTGCGACGCCATCCTGTGGACGCCGCTGCCGCGTCTCTTTGTTACCCGTTTCCCTCGGCGGTCAAAAACGTTTCATCTGCGACACCTCTGACTGGGGGTCTGCTTGCATCCGGGGTTGCCTTAGAACCAAAGAATGGCTCGCGCGACCACCCCCTTTGCTCGATCCGCGTGCGTCAACGGCAAGCGGTATTGCACGGTCAAGTCCAGCCAACTGGCCGGCGCCGCGTAGTGCGACTCGCGAAACCAATAGCGGAAGTTGATGCCTGGGCCGACACCCAGCGCAAGCTGGTGGTCGATCGCCTTGTTGTCGTGATCGCCCGCCAGCACGATGTGCGGGTAGACCGTGAGCCGATCGCTGATGGAGTTCAGTAGCCACGTGTGTCCGTAGCGCATTTCCGTGCTGATGATCATCCGGCCCTGGTTGAGGAAATAGGCGCCCTCGCCATACACCTGCCAGGTCTGCCAGCGCGGCTTGGTGACTTGCAGGTCGAGCCCCTGGTCGGTCGAGAACCCGATGCGCAGCAGCGTGTCGTTGGTGGTCAGTTGCCCAATGCGGAAAAGGCGCTCGGCGGTGAACACCAGGTTGATGTCCTTGATCGGCTTGTAGCGCGCGCCCACCGAGCCCTGCGCGGTCGGGAGGCCTGTGTGGCCATTGCGGTCGTACACGTTGTCATAGCCGCGCGCAAAGAGCTGGAAGACGCTGCCGTCCCGATACCCGACGCCGGGCGGCTGCCAGTACACCTCCGCGCCCGCTTGGCCCACGCTCACGGTGTTGGGCAAACCGAACGCCGAGGTTTGATATGCGCCCGAGACGACCATGCCGAAGTTACGCTGCATCTGCTCGACTTCGCGCCGGTAGCCGAAGCGACGGTCTGCTGGAAGGCGGTCGTCGCCATTGCCGCCGCTGTCGCTCTTGGCATCGGCATCGGCATGGTCAAGGCTTTGCCGGAAGAGCTTGATGGCGGTCGGGTTGTCGCCCAGGCGCTTGGCCGCGTAGGCGGCATCGGCGTAGTGCGTCCACTTGCCTTGGCCCGTGGCAAAGCCGCGCTGGAACGCTGCCAGCGCGGCACGATCGTCACGCGCGCGCAGGTGACTGTAGGCATCGTTCAACTCACGCTGGCCGACCACGCGCGGGTCATTGGCGGACGTGGTTTCGCCCTGCGCTTCAGGTGCCATCGCCTGGGCAAGCAGCGCCTTGGCGTAGCGCTGGCGCGCCGGGTCCGTCGCGTGTTCGGCTGCCAGCGTGGCGGCCTGAGACGCACCATCACGGTCGCCCAATTGCAGGCGAGATTGCGCGAGACGCAGTTGTACGTCGGCATCGGGTTCGTCCTTCATGCCGCTCAGCGCATCGATGGCAGCCTGCGGATGCTTGGCCGAATATGCGCTGTCCGACCAGGCCAGATGCAGATTGCGCTGCTCCTGCGGCGTCCAGTCGGTGCCTTGCACGGCGTGTGCAAAGTCCTGTTCGGCCACGGCAGGATCGTTCGCTTTCTGCGCGAGGAACCCGTGCTGTGCAAAGACACGGGGCTCGTCGGGATACTTCCGCAGCAGCGCATCGGCCTGCGCGCGCGCCGCATCCAACTGGCCCTTGCGCGTCAGCACATCGAGCAGCAGCAGGTTCAGTTGCAGGCTGTCTGGCTGCGCGGCCAGTGCCGCACGCGTGGCGGCTTCCGCATCGTCGAGCTTGTTGGCGTCGATGGCGCGATAGGCGCGGTCGGCGCGAAAATAGGCGTCAGGCTGCAACGGCGCGGGCGGCTCTGCCAGAGATACGCCATGACAGAGCGCCCACACTGCCGCGGCAATCGGCCAGCGCAAACGGCGCAGGGTTAGACGGATGGCTCTCTCGTGTGTCATGCCACACCTCCCGCAACAGATGGGTTGGGCCGCGGCTCTGATCCGGGGGGCAGATCCGGCGGCACAGGAATCGGGGGGATGGTGGAAGCCTCGGATGCGGGTGCCGTGCCGGCTGCAATGCCTGGGCCGGCGCCCGTCATGGATTCGACGGCCAACATGGCCGAATGCGCCGACGGTCCGAATACGACCGTGGCACGGCGGTTAGGGTCGGCCATCTGCGCCAGCTCGGCCGACATCTCGTGGTCGCACGCCATGAAGCAGGCGACCTTGCGGCCCGCAGCGCGGGCCAGCTCTTCCAGCACTTCGCCCTCGGGCAACTCCGACACGGCGATGTTGAGCGACCCGTCTTCGCCAATCGAGAACGGCACCACGTGATGCCGCACAGCCAAGTCACGCGGCAGGCAATCCGCCAGCGCGCCAAGCACCACGTTGGTCAGGCTCACGCGCGGCAGGTCGACCTGCTCGGCCAGCGCATCGGCCAGCGTGTCGGGCGTGACCAGCCCCTGCTCGACCAGCACTTGCCCAAGCCGGCGCCCGGTCTGGCTCTGAATGGCGAGGGCCGCATCCAGCTGCGCCTGCGTGAGCACTTCCCACTTGACGAGCGTCTCGCCAAGCTTGCAGCGCGTACGGCCCAGCGCGTCGTTCGACAGATAGGTGTGCTGCGTCTTGTCCCAGGCGATGGGCTTGCCGGTCAGGCAGTAGATCAGGAAGATCTTCCACGCCCGGCACACCGAGAAGAAGTTGATGAAGTTGTTCACCACCAGCCTGGGCAGGCACAGCACGCCCTGCAGCGGGCCATTGAGCCGACCGACAAAGTACACGCGCTGCGCCAGCCGGTTAAAGAGCAGCGCCGCGTTGATGGCCAGCAGGTCCTGCATCCAGATGCTGCCGACCACGAACGTGCCATCGGGGATCGTGATCACGCCGTTGAACATCAGCGCGCCCAGCGCCAGATAGTTCAGCGACAGTACGTAGGCCAGGATCGAGAACAGCGCCGTGAGCACGCCCTTGCGGTCCCGGAAGAACATGTAGCGCGTGATGAGGTTGCCCCTCCAGCCCATCTGCAACCAGCCCTGGAACGCGATGCCGAGCACCCAGCGCGCACGCTGGCGGTAGGCCGTGCGGAAGGTGCTCGGAAAGTACTCACGCGTGGCCAGCAGTTGCGGGCGGGTTCCCTTGCGCCGCCCAAAGCGCCAGCGTGTGCGCGTCTTGCCCTCGGCATCCGCGGTTGGTTCTGCGTTCTCGCAGATCGGGAAATGCACGAACGCTTCGCGCATGCCCAGTTCGCGCAGGCGAAAACTGAAGTCATAGTCTTCCGTGAGCGTGCTGGTGTTGAAGGGCGAATCGCCGCGCACCTTCATCACAGCTTCGATGGCACGGCGGCTGTAACAGAGCGCGACGCCAGCACCGGGCACCGTGCCGGTCAGCGCCTGGCGCGCCACCAGGTCTTTCTGGTGCGTCTCGGAAAAATCATCCATGTACGTGCCGGCCACCCACTCATACCACTTGCGCTCAAGCGATAGCACCGGAAGTTGCACCAGATCCTGATCAAGGATGAAGTAGTTGAAGTACTTCAGCTCCAGCGGGTGGATCACGTCTTCACAGTCGTGCATGATCACGCCCGCAAAGCGGATACCGTGCCCAGCCTCGTGCCGGATGATGGTCTGGATGATGGTGTTCAGGCAGTCGGCCTTGCATGTCGGGCCATCGTGCGTGACCGCTGCGCGCACCACGCGGCCCGGGTAGCGGCGCACCATGCGTTCGACTTCGGTGGTGGTTTCCGCATCGTTGCGGTACGCGCCGGCAAAGATGATGAAGCGCGTGTACTCCATCGTCGCTAGGGTGTTCTCAACCATCTTGGCGATGACGTCGTACTCCTTCCAGGCCGGCACCATGATGGCGAGCCACTGCTCTTCGCGCTCGCGCAACGATTGCGCCGAAATCGTGACCGGCGTGCGGCCACGCTGCGGCCAGAGCCACAGCTCCCGCACCCAGTAGAAGGCGTCCAGGAAGAAGTCGTCGGCGGTGCTGATGAAGATGACGAGCGTGGTCGCTACCGTCAAGGTGTTGAGCAACGCCAGGTAAAGCTCCCATGGCAAATCGCTCACGGCTGCTCCCCTGCCCCGGCCTTGCGGGCGCGTTGCGAGTGTCCGGCGTACCCCCCGCCTTGCGCAGTGGCGCTCATGCTTCCCCCAAGGTCTTTTCGACGTGCGACGCAACCGCTTTGCGCCATGGCATCCGACCCAATCTGCCACCGCCGATCGGGTTGACGCGTCGCCCTCTGGCCTGCTTCTCGTGAAGGGGAACGCGAGGACCATACCAACGCCCGCCGAGGCGCACAGTTATGCGGCGCAGCACATCAAATGCGCCTTCAGACACGTGCCGGATAGCCCGGGTTGTTGCATGCGTGAACGCAAGAAACGGGCGGTGGCGGTAGCGGGATCAACGCCACGGCATACAACGCCATCTGATATGGGGGGACATTCGACCGTCAGCCAACAAGGCCTCCCTACAAACGACGGAGGCGCTGACCGATCAAATGCAGGCGGTTTGGCTTAGGCGAGCGGGGAGCACCCCTGACCGGCGTGGGCGCGTGTTACCGCATGGACTAATGCGCGCAACCGGGCGCAGGTTGCAAAGTCTTATGCGCAAAGGCTCTGCCCGATGAATCGCGCGGCAAAACGCGACCGACCTCGCGGTCCGGCGTTGCGTTGGCGACGCCGCAGCGCAAATCGTCGGCCGGATCAACAACCTCGGCCCAAGCAGTTCTGTAAATCGGTTGCAGCGCTGAAACACAAAGCCGCGCTCAGGGCGCGGCTTGTCGGGATGGACGTTCGGCGGGTGCGTCAGAACTGTTCCCAGTCGTCGGCATCGCTGGACACCGCAGCCAGGGCAAGTTTGCCGGGCTTGGCCTCGGCCACCGCAACAGGCACTGCCTTCGCATCCGGGGCAGGTACAGTCGCCGGCTTGGCAGCCGCTGCGGGGCGCTTGCGTGCGGCACGTGCCGTCGCTGCCCCTGGTTTGCGCGCGACCGGTTTCGCTGCCGGACCGGGCGAAGCCGGCACCGTCGATACCGCCGGTGCTGCCTTGGCAACGCTCAGCGCACTGGCAGCGACGGGAGCCAGCACAGGCTCGGCATTCGCGCCCGCCGCCGGCAGGCGGAATGACGCCACGGCCTCGCGCAGAACGCCAGCCTGTTCTTCCAGCGATTGCGCAGCGGCCGCCGCCTCTTCCACCAGCGCGGCGTTCTGCTGGGTCACCTCATCCATCTGCGTGACGGCCTGGTTGACTTGCTCGATACCGGCACTTTGTTCCTCAGAAGCCGAGCTGATCTCGCCCATAATGTCGGTCACACGCTTCACGGCAACGACCACCTCGTCGATCACGTCGCCTGCTTCGGCAACCAGGGTCGTGCCGTTTTCTACACGTCCAACCGAATCGCTGATGAGTTCCTTGATTTCCTTGGCTGCCGTGGCCGAGCGCTGTGCAAGGCTGCGTACCTCACCAGCCACCACCGCAAAGCCGCGGCCTTGCTCGCCCGCGCGGGCGGCTTCCACTGCGGCATTCAACGCAAGGATGTTCGTCTGGAACGCAATGCCTTCGATCACGCCGATGATGTCGGCGATCTTCTTGCTGCTGTCGTTGATGCCCGACATCGTCTCGATCACGCGGCCCACCACTTCACCGCCCTTCACGGCGATGTCCGACGCGTTGCCGGCAAGCTGGCTGGCCTGACGTGCGTTGTCGGCGTTCTGGCGCACGATGCTCGTCAGCTCTTCCATGCTCGACGCAGTTTCTTCCAGTGACGAAGCCTGTTCCTCCGTACGCTGCGACAGGTCCATGTTGCCGGCCGCAATCTGCTTGGTGGCGCTGGCGATGGATTCGCTGCCGCCGCGCATTGTCACGATGGTGCGGATCAGGCCGCGCTGCATGTCGATGAGACCTTGCGTGAGCGCGCCCATTTCGTCCTTGCTGCCGACAGTGATGCGCTCGGTCAGGTTGCCGTTCGAGATCGCGCTGAAGTGGCCCAGCATCTTTGACAACGGCACTGAAATTGCCCGGTGCAGGCCAAATGCGCACCCCAGCGCCGCCGCAATGCCCACTCCGATGGCGCCGATGATCAGCATCAGGAACGCGTGCGATCGGGCCGCTGCGCTTTCGTAGGCTGCCTTGGCCTGTTCGACCTGGCTGCGATCCAGCGCATCGGCTGCCGCAGACAGCGCCACGGACAGCGGCGGAATCACGTTCATCACCACCTTGTCGACGGTCGCGGCATCGCGGGCACGCAATGCGGTCATCAGCGGCTCGATGCCGTCACGGAAGAATGCGTTGCGCTTGGTCTCCATGTCGGCGGCCAGACGGCTTTCGTCCGCGTTCATGGGCAGGGTCTTGTATTGCTTCCAGGCGTCGTCAGACTTCGTGCGGTAGCCGTTGGCCTTGTCCAGGATGGCCGGCACGTCAGCGGCATCCGGATGGAAGACCGCGCGATCGAGCGTCGTACGCACGATCGCCGCATTCAGCTGCGCCTTGCCGACCAGCGAGGTCGAAGCGAGCTGATTGGTGTAGATCTCGTTGATGTTCGCGTCGGACGCGCGCATTCCGATCACGCCAATGGTGCCGGTAATGGCGAGCAGCAAGGCCAGCAGCGTCAGCGCTGCATTGAGACGGAAACGGATGGAAAGTCGATTGAGCATGGGAATCACCGCGGGGTTATTGCCTCCGCTATATCGGTCGGCCCGCGCCGTTTCTGAAGCCGGCGCGGGCGCTCCCATGCAGGAAGTGGCTAGTACGGCACTGCCATGTTGTTTTCGATGCGGGCGCGATCCCCCACGCGCAGGCCGTTGGGGTTGTTCTGGGTGAGCGTGATACGCGAGTTGTCGTTCAGCCGCATGGTCACGCGGTAGGTCTGGCCGACCACCGTGTTGCCTTCCACGGCATTGCCCGCCATGGCACCCGCCACCGCGCCGCCGATGGTGGCCACGGTGTTGCCGCGCCCGCCGCCAACCTGGTGGCCAAGCAAGCCGCCCACCACGCCGCCGAGCACGGCACCCACGCCGCTCGACTGGCCGCGCACGGGCACCGCTTCGACGTATTCGACAACGCCGTAGCGGTTATCCGCTGGCGCTTGATAAGACGGGTCGCCGTTGTTCGGATACGGCGAATAGTTCGGTTGCGAATATGTCGGCTGGGGCTGCGAATACGCCGGCGCCGGCTGCTGCGGATACGGCTGCGGCGCATTCGCGTCATAGCTGCCATAGCCGCTGCTGTAGGTGGTCGGGGCGATGCTGTTGCCGTAAGCATTGCTGCCCGCGGCATAGCCTGCCCCATAACCGGCGCCGTAACCGGGGTACGCCGGCGCCGTCACGCAGCCCGTCAGCCCTGCTGCCACGGCGGCCAATGCGGCCACAGCCACCCAATGCGCTGCGCGCCCTGCACGGTCCAACTTGTTCGTTGCTCGCATGATGAATCCCGTCTGGTAAGCGAGGCATCTGGGCCGGACCGGCAGTCTGTTCTGCGGCCCGCGGCCATGCGCCTCCTGCCGCAAAGTCTATGCCGCGGCCCTGCAAACCCGTGCAACCAAACCTGCTCATCGGTAACGGTGTGTAACCGCATGGCGCGCGTGGCTTTCCGCGTGGCGTTGGAGCGCGCGTTATCATCGCTAGGCGCTGCGCGACGCACCTCTTTGCCGGGTCTCGCCCCCATTCATGCGGCCCGTCTCCTCTTCCTACCCCATGCAACCGACCCTGCTGCTCCTCATTGCGATGACGCCCGAGAACATGGCGCAGATCGCTGAACATTTCCGCGTCATCCATGCACCCACCCGCGCCGAACGCGACGCCGCCATCGCGCGCGATGGGCGCGATGTCCGCATCGTGCTCACCAATGGCTCGACGGGCCTGACCGGCGCGGAGATCGCCGCGATGCCCAAGCTGGAACTGGCCTGCGCGCTCGGTGCCGGCTACGAGAACATCGACGTGGAGGCCGCCCGCGCACGTGGCGTGGCGGTGGCCAACGGCGCCGGCACCAACGACGCCTGCGTGGCCGACCACGCCTTTGGCTTGCTGCTGGCCACCGTGCGCGGCATTCCCAAGCTGGATCGCTCGACGCGCAATGGCGTCTGGCGTGACGACATTCCGCTGCAGCCCGGCGTATGCGGCAAGCGCCTGGGCATCGTCGGCCTGGGCACCATCGGCATGCAGATCGCGCGCCGCGCAGCCGGTTTCGACATGCAGATCGCCTATCACAATCGCAAGCCGCGCGAAGGCGTGTCATACCGCTACTTCGATGCGCTCAAGGACATGGCCGACTGGGCCGACTTCCTGATCGTTGCCACGCCGGGCGGTGCGCAGACGAAGCATCTGGTCAACCAGACGATCCTGGAAGCGCTGGGCCCGAATGGCTACGTGGTCAACATTGCGCGCGGCAGCGTGGTGGATACGGCAGCGCTGGAAGCAGCCATCCGCTCGGGCAAGCTGGGCGGCGCGGGGCTGGATGTGTATGAGAGCGAGCCCAGGCCGCCGGCCGGGCTGCTGGACCTGGAGCAGGTCGTGCTGACGCCGCATATTGCCGGCTGGTCGCCGGAATCGGTGCAGGCGACGGTGGATCGCTTTTTGGAGAACGCCCGCGGACACCTGGCGGGCACAGGCGTGGTGTCCCCGGTCGAATGAACTGACCCCGGGACACCTCCATCACGCGGTTACGACGCCGGACGCTTCATCTGGCACGACGTCGGCTGGGCCGCGAGATGCGGTTCCAGCGTGACGTCGGTACGCCAGCCGTAGCCGGTGTTTTCCTGGTCGTACTTGATCTTCTTGCCATCGGCCTTCACCCAGGTGGTCACGTACAGCGTCTGCTGGGCCTGGTGGTCGGTCTTGCGCATCTCGATCGGGCCGTTGAGGCCATCGACCGTCATGCCTTCCATCACCTTGGCCACCTTGGCCGGCTCCGCCGAACCGCTGGTCTTGATGGCCTTGGCGAGGAAGGCGATGCCGGTGTAGACATCGGCGTTGAAGAAATCGTCGTTGTACTTCTTCTTGAAGCCGTCGAGCACAGCGCTCGTCTTCGCGTTGCCGTCGTTCGGCGCGAAGTAGCTGATGACCTTTACGCGGTCGGCGCCCGAAGCCCCCATCGCCGTGGGCACACCGGTGGTGCCGGCGTAGTACGTATAGAAGTTGGTGGTGAGGCCCGCATCCTTCGATGCGCGGATCAGCAGTGCCAGATCGCTCCCCCAGTTACCGGTGATGACCGTATCCGCGCCCGAAGCACGAATCTTCGCGACATACGGCGAGAAGTCCTTCACCTGCGCGAGCGGGTGCAGATCCTCACCCACCACCTGGATGTCCGGGCGCTTGCGCTTGAGGTACTCCTTCGCCGCGCGCGCCACCTGGTGGCCGAACGAGTAGTTCTGGTTGAGCAGGTAGACCTTCCTGATGCTCTGGTCCTTGGCGAGATAGCTCGTCAGGGCCTCCATCTTCATGTCGGAGTTGGCGTCCAGGCGGAAGTGCCAGTAGTTGCACTTGCTGTTGGTCATGTCCGGATCGACCGCGGCGTAGTTCAGATAGATGATCTCCTTGCCCGGGTTGCGGTCGTTGTACTTGGCGATCGCGTCCTGCAGCGCCATGCCCACACTGGACCCGTCGCCCTGCGCGACGTAGCGGATGCCCTGGTCGGTGATCTGCTTGAGGATCGTCAGGCTTTCTTGCGGTGAGACCTTGTTGTCGAAGCCGATGACTTCAAACTTGGTGCCGTTGCCGCTCCAGTTCTGCTGGTTGGCCAGGTCGGCCGCGTATTGCCAGCTGCGCAACTGGTTCTGGCCCAGCGCGCCCATCAGCCCGGACAGCGGATCGATCCACGCGATCTTGACGGTCTCGGCGTGGACGGTGCTCGGGCACAATGCGCCCGCGAATGTGCCAACTGCTGCCGCCGCGCACAGCGCGAGTCGGAATGCCTTCATGCAAATGTCTCCTGATGTCTTATCGTTTGACGCCGTGCAGAAGGCATCGTCGAGCATGGTTCTTGTACTAAACCGCAAACCGAGGCTTACGGTAGCTCGATCCTTCCATACACAAACGTATGTGCATGGTAGGAGCGCGTTTGTTGCCGTGTCAACCCGCGCAAACCAGGGGGCCTCAGCACGATTTAAGCGCTGGACAGCCCTGTCAGCGGGACTAGAATCCGCCTTCATGCCCAAGCCTTCCCTGCTGCTCGACAAACACGACGACACCGTCGACGTCGGTGCCGATTCCGACTCCCCTGCCGCGCCGCGTGCACAGCTCACGCCCGACGACTGGGTGCGCGCCGCCACCGATCTGCTCGTCACCAAGAGCATCGATGCAGTGCGCGTGGATGTGCTCGCCAAGCAGTTGGACGTGACGCGTGGCAGCTTCTACTGGCACTTCAAGAACCGCGACGACCTGCTGCACCAGGTGCTGCAGGACTGGAGCGAGCGCACGCGCGTGGGCCCCAAGCTGGAGCGGCAGAACCCGTCGGTGCAGGGGCTCGTCCGCGATCTGCTGGCACTGCCGTTTCGCGGTCGCAGCGCGCGACGCACGGCCATGATCGAATTCGCCATTCGTGCCTGGGCGCGGCGTGACCCGATGGCGCAGGAAGCCGTCGAAGCCGTCGACGAACACCGCATGGACTACTACATCCAGCATTTCCAGGCGATCGGCTTTACGCGCAAGGACGCCAAGACGCGCGCCTTCATGCTGTACGCCTACCAGCTATCGGAAGCCACGCTCTGGCACCAGGGCAGCAAGCCCGACAAAGACGCGCGCCGCCGCTTCTTTGAAGACACGCTGCTTGCCGGCGCGCCGCAAGAAGATTCGGCCACACCCTCGCAGGAATAGATCGTGCTGCATCGAGCGCATTCGCTTTAGAGTGCGCCGCGATGCCCGAGTCGCCAGCCTTTCACACATCAGACCTGCCCAGCCGGCTCGATCGCCTGCCCTGGAGCCGCTTTCACACGCGCGTGGTCATTGCGCTGGGCATTACGTGGCTGCTCGACGGCCTGGAGGTGACACTGGCCGGCGCGGTGGCGGGCGCCCTCAAGCAAAGCCCTGCCCTGCATCTTTCCAACGCGCAGGTCGGCATCGCCAGCAGCGCATACCTGATCGGCGCGGTATTCGGCGCGCTGTTGTTCGGCTGGATGACCGATCGACTCGGCCGCCGCAAGCTGTTCTTCATCACGTTGGGCGTCTACATCCTGGCCACGCTGGCGACAGCGTTCTCGTGGAGCTTCGCCAGCCTCGTCGTGTTTCGCGTGCTCACCGGCGCGGGAATCGGCGGCGAATATGCGGCCATCAATTCGACGATCCAGGAACTGACGCCGGCACGCGTGCGCGGCTGGACGGACCTCGCCATCAACGGCACGTTCTGGGTCGGTGCCGCGTTGGGTGCGGGCGCATCGCAGTGGTTGCTGGACCCCGCGCACATGAGCGTCGATACCGGCTGGCGGCTGTGCTTCTTCATCGGCGCCCTGCTGGGGCTCATCATTCTGGTGATGCGTTTCTGGATTCCGGAAAGCCCGCGCTGGCTCATCACGCGCGGTCGCCACGAAGAAGCGCAGACCATCGTGCAGGACATCGAAAGCGAGATCGCCACGCGTGGCCATCGCTTCGATTCCGCGCCGCTGCCGGCATTGCGCATGCGCAGCCGCGGCCATCCCCGATTGATGGAAGTCGCACGGGTGCTGTTCGTGCAGCACCGGCAACGTGCGTTGGTGGGCCTCGCGCTGATGGCCGCGCAGGCGTTTTTCTACAACGCGATCTTCTTTACCTACGCGCTGGTGCTGACGGATTTCTATGGCGTGCCCGCAACGAAGGTCGGCACCTACCTGCTGCCGTTCGCGCTGGGCAATTTTCTCGGGCCGCTACTGCTTGGGCGGTTGTTCGATGTGGTCGGCCGGCGCACGATGATTGCCGCCACGTATGCGATCAGCGGTGTGCTGTTGTTGGTGAGCGGCACGCTATTCAAGGCAGGTGTGCTCGACGGCACCACGCAGACCCTCGCGTGGACCGTCGTGTTCTTCTTTGCATCGGCCGCCGCCAGCTCGGCCTATCTGACGGTGAGCGAGACCTTCCCGCTTGAGGTGCGCGCACTGGCCATCGCGTTGTTCTATGCCGTGGGCACGGGGCTGGGCGGCGTTGCGGGGCCTGCGCTGTTCGGCTGGCTGATCGATACACACTCGCGCGGTGCCGTGTTCGGCGGCTATGCGTTCGGCGCGGTGCTCATGCTGCTTGCGGCCGCGGTACAGGCGTGCTGGGGGACGGCCGCTGAGCGCAAACCGCTCGAACACGTGGCTGCGCCGCTGTCGGTGGACGATAGCCAGGCTTGATCTGCGCCAAACCCGCGCCGCGCGCGTCGCCATCGGTCGCCTATATACTTTCGCGCAGCGCTTTCCCGTGCATTTCCCGCTTACTGGAGACACCCATGCCTGACGCGACTTACGACAACCAGAACATCTTCGCCAAGATCCTGCGCGGCGAGCTGCCCTGCATCAAGGTGTACGAAGACGATCACACCATCGCCTTCATGGACATCATGCCGCAGGCCGACGGCCACGTGCTGGTGCTGCCCAAGGAAGGCGCGGCAGAGCTGTTCGACCTGTCCGACGATGCCGCATCGGCTGCCATCCGCACCACGCGCAAATTGGCGCGCGCCGTGCGGGCTGCGTTTACCCCGCCGGGCATCGCCATCTTTCAGCTCAACGGCAGCGCCGCCGGGCAGACGGTGCCGCACGTGCACTTTCACGTGCTGCCGCGCTACAGCGACACCCCGCTGCAACCACACGCCCGTGTCCAGGCCGACAGCGACAAGCTCAAGGCCCAAGCTGAGAAGATCATCGCCGCACTGCAAGCGGAATAAACGCTACCGTCACGGCGCAGCAGACGGCACTGCCGCGTTTGCCTGCGCCGTAATGTCGCCCGCCCATTCTCCTGTCGATAAGCCAGCCAGTCCAGGTGCTGGTCGACTGCTTCGGCCCGGTGGCAGCCGATCGCAACATCACCATCGACCTGCAGTGCGATGCGCAGCTGCACCACAAGCCCACCCGCGCGCGCATCGACGTGGCCATCGAGCCGGTGCCGCAAGGGATCGCCATTCCCGTGTGCAACCCGGGGCCGGGCATTCCGCACACCGCCCTGCCGCCGCTGTTCGAGCGGTTCTACCGGGGCGCCCCCTCGCAGGCGCAATCCAGTGCGCAATCAAGCCAGTCGACCGGGTTGGGACTGGCCACCGTCAAACCATCATGGACCTGCACGGTGGTAGCGTGCAGGCCAGCAGCTCGCCGGGTGGGCGGACCGGGTTCCGGCTCGTGTTTCCGGCTTGACGCAAGGCTTACGTACCAATCCGCTGTGCCGACGGCGTACGCGCTGCATCCTGCCCGTCGTCGCGCAGAATCTGCCGATACGCGGCCATCACCACCAAACCGATGAAGCGCAGCAGGCGGCGCGGGGCGTTGATGTCTTCGGTCACGGCAAAGCGCGCTGGCGTGCCTTCAACCGGCTCACCGGACAGCCAGAAGCGCACGCCCGCCGGCACGTCGATCGACTGGCCGGGCTTGAGCCAGATGTCCTGGCGCTGATGCTCTTGCGTGACCCACAGCAGCCCGGCTTGTGCGGCGATGGTTTGGGCCCGTGCCGACCGCCAGCTCACCGGCACGCCCGGCCGGTCCAGTTCGAAGATTCTGATTTCGCGCATGATTGAGACTCCTGTGCCGGGGTTCGTGGTGGATGATTTTTATGGGGACTGCGGATCGGCACGGTTCCATCTTGCGCGGCAGCGCAACCGGTTGACATGAACAGTTGTGAACAGTTTCGCTGAACTGTTCAGCATCTTTCTCGAACAGTTCATCGGCATGAGCGACAGAACTGCATTTGGATATGTCAAACCGTTCGTTTTCCGCCCGGCACCGGGTGGCTAGCATGATCCATCGCCGTTCCTGCCGGAGCCGCCATGCCAGACGATCACAACGCCGCCATCGACACCACGTTCGGCGCCCTGCGCGTACGCCGCGTGGCCGGACATATCGGCGGGGAGGTGCTCGACCTCAAGCTTGGTGCCGACTTGGCGGAAGACACGTTCGCGAGCCTGTATGCCGCGCTACTCAAGTACAAGGTGTTGTTCTTTCGCGACCAGCAGCATCTGGACGATGACCAGCACCAGGCTTTCGGCAAGCGCTTCGGCCGCATCGTCGCCCACCCGACCGTGCCGGCGCCCACCGGCACGCAGCTGTTTGAACTCGACGCGTCGAAGGGCGGTGGCCGTGCCGACTCGTGGCACACCGACGTGACGTTTCTCGATGCGTTTCCGAAGGTGTCGATCCTGCGCGCGGTGACGATTCCCGCTTACGGCGGCAACACGGTCTGGGCCAACACGGCCCGCGCCTACGAACAATTGCCGGATACGCTCAAGCAGCTTGCCGAGCAACTCTGGGCCGTGCACACCAACGATTACGACTACGGTGCCGAGCGCACGCAGATCGACGGCGCACGCCTGCGGCATCACCGCGAGGTGTTTACCGCGTCGGTGTATGAAGCGTCGCACCCCGTGGTGCATGTGCATCCGGAGACCAGCGAACGCGCCCTGCTGCTCGGGCATTTCGTCAAGCGCTTCACCGGCCTGCCGGGAAGCGAATCGACGCGGCTGTTCGAACTGCTGCAGAACCGCGTAACGCGGCTGGACAACACCGTGCGCTGGCAATGGCGCCAGCACGACGTTGCCATCTGGGACAACCGCGCCACGCAGCATTACGCCATCAACGATTACGGCAACCAGCCGCGCCTGGTACGCCGCGTGACCGTGCATGGCGACACGGCCGTCTCGGTGGATGGCAGCCGCAGCACGCAACTGCGCCGCCCCGAAGCCACCAACGACGCGCACATCGACACGCTGGTGGCAGCCTCACACTAAGATCAGGCCCCGGCCGCCTGCTGCACCAACCGGTGGTAGAAGCGGATCAGCTCCACCAGGTTGGCTTCGGTGATCCGCTCGTTGGTGCCGTGAAAGCGCGGCAGGTCTTCCGGCTTGGCGCGCACCGGCGAGAACCGATACACATGGTCGGCAATCTCGATCATGTGGCGCGAATCCGTCGCGCCGATCATCAGCCCTGGCGCCACGACCGTGCCCGGGAACAGCTCTCGCACCGTCTTGTTGATCAACTGATACGACGCCGATTGCGTGGGCGACACCGGCGAGGCTTCGCTCGAGCCGGGCAGGCGTGTCAGCTCGAACTTGCCTTTGGGCGCCGCCGCCTTGGCGGCGTCTTCCACGTGCGCGGTGACGGAGGCGATGGTGTCGCCGGGCAGCAGGCGGAAGTTGACTGTGGCCTCGGCGCGGCCGGGCAGCACGTTGTCCTTGTTGCCGGCCTGCACGATGGTCAACGCAGTCGTGGTTCGCAGCATGGCGTTGGAGCTGCCTGATGCCTCCAATTGCTTCTGGAGCAGCGGCCCGAACAGCCACAGGTTGGACAGTGCCACGCGGCTGAAACCCTGCATCTCGGGCGCCAGCGTCGCAAACATCTCCTGCGCAACGCCCCTAATGCCCGCGGGCAATTGATCGTCATCCAGCCGCTTGAGCGTGGCGCTCATCATGGCGATGGCGCTCTGCCCTGGCGGAGGCGGCATCGACGAATGTCCCGGCGTAGCGCCCACCTTGAGCTGCACGGAGAGGAAGCCCTTCTCTGCCACGCCGATCAGCGCCGCAGGTTTGGCGAGCCCAGGCAGCACGCCTTCGGTAATCAGCAGACCTTCGTCGATCACGAAGTCGAGACGTTCGCCGCGCGATTTGAGCAGCGCGGCGATCCGCTTGGCACCGCGCTCGCCGCCCACTTCCTCGTCGGCGCCAAAGGCCAGGTGGATGGTACGGCGCGGCTTGAAGCCGCTGGCAGCCAGCAACTCGATGGCTTCCATCTGCGAGATCAGGTTGCCCTTGTCGTCCCACGCACCGCGCCCCCAGACCATGCCGTCTTTGACGACGCCGTCGAAGGGCGGCTGCGTCCAGTCGCCTTCGGTGCCGGAGGCGATCGGCACGACATCCTGGTGGGCCATCAGCATGATGGGCTTCAGCGACGGGTCAGCGCCCTTCCAGGTGTAGAGCAACGCAAAGTCGCCCACCTGCTCACGCTGCAGCACGGCGTGCGCCTTAGGGTAACGCGCCTCGAGCATGGCGTGCAGCTGGCGGAACTGGTCGGCGCTCAGTTGCGCATCGGCGGCGCTCGACACGGTGCGTGCGCGCACGGCTTCGGCCAAGTGGGCCGCAGCGGCGGGGCCATCCACCGCGACCGGCGTAACGGCCGGCACATCCAGCTGGCGCGAGTTGTGCCGCCACGTATTGACGCCCACAACCGCTGCAAGGACCACCAGGATGACGGCGATTGCCAACAGCAAACGCCCCACCACCCGCCCCGCCGTCGCTCGGCGACGTTTGAAAGATGCATGCATCGAAGAGTCCCCCTCCTTGTGATTGAACTGCCACGGTCGACGGCAAGTATCGCTCTAACTCAGACCGAGTAACCATCTACGCAAATATTCGTGGGAATGGGCCCGGTTGCCATGCTGGAATCACTGCATGTTCCTTTTGCTGTAACCGTACCCATGAACCTGACCCAACGACTCGCCCTCGCACTCAGCGCCCTCACCATTGCCGCTGCCGCCCATGCGGCCCCACTGCGTATCGGCGTCACGCCTGGTGCGCTGGCCGATTCCGTGGAGGTGGCCGCCGCCGAAGCCCGAAAACAGGGGCTGGACGTCAAGGTGGTGGAGTTGACCGACTGGACCACTCCGAACGTGGCACTCGCCTCGGGTGATCTGGATCTCAATTACTTTCAGCACCAGGCCTTTCTCGACAACGCGATCAAGGAACGCGGTTATGCCTTCAAGAGCGTCGGCATCGGCGTGCTGGGCAACATCGGCCTGTATTCCAGCAAGATCAAACGCCTGAGCGATTTGAAGGACGGTGCGCGCGTGGCCGTGGCCAATGACCCCGTCAACCAGGGCCGTGGCCTGTTGCTGCTGCAGAAGGCGGGGCTGATCAAACTGCGCGATGGCGTGGGTGCACGCGGCACGCTCAACGACGTGGTCGCCAATCCGAAGAAACTGAAGTTTGTCGAAATCGAAGGCCCGCAGCTCGTACGCGCGCTCGATGACGTGGACCTTGCACAGGGCTACCCCGCGCACTTCGTCAACGCGGGCAAACCGGACGTTGCAAGCGCCGGCTTGCTGTACTCGGGCATCGACGACGAGTACTTCGCCATCCGCTTCGTTGCCCGCAACGACAACGCCAACGACCCGCGCATCGCCCGCTTCATCAAGCTGTATCAGGACTCGCCTGCCGTGCGCCAGCAAGTGCGCACGTCCTATGCCAACGACGACAAGCTCTTCACTCTGCCCTGGGTGAAACGGTGACACGGTAAAGCGCCAAGGCCATGACCACACTCGTCTCAAACCCCGCACACATCTGGACCGACGCGATCGCGCCGCATGCCAGGCACGCCGATGCCGCGGTCTCCACCCCCACGGCCGGCACCATCACGTTTCGCAACGTCGGCAAGACGTACCGCGCGGCCGCGGGCGATGTGCATGCACTGCAAGGCATCGACCTCGACATTCCGGCTGGGGGCATCTTCGGCATCATCGGGCGTAGCGGTGCGGGAAAATCCAGCCTGCTGCGCACCATCAACGGACTTGAACAACCCACCAGCGGGCAGGTGCTGGTGGACGGCGTCGATGTCGGCACGCTCGGCAGGGCCGCAATGGTGGGGCTGCGCCGGCGCATCGGCATGATCTTCCAGCACTTCAACCTGCTTTCCGCCAAGACGGTCTGGGAAAACGTCGCGCTGCCGCTGAAGGTGGCAGGCGTGCCGCCGGCCGAGATCGCGGAGCGCGTGGATGCGCTGTTGGCGCTGGTCGGGCTGGAGGGCAAGCAGCACGTGTATCCCGGGCGCCTGTCCGGCGGGCAAAAGCAGCGCGTGGGGATTGCGCGCGCACTCGTGCATCGCCCGGAAATTCTGTTGTGCGATGAGGCCACCTCTGCGCTCGACCCCGAAACGACCGACGCCATCCTCGCCCTGCTGCGCGACATCAACCGCCGCCTGGGGCTGACGATCGTGCTCATCACGCATGAGATGGGCGTGATCCGCGATATCTGCGACAACGTGCTCGTGCTCGAAGCCGGCCGCATTGCCGAGCAAGGCCCCGTGTGGCGCGTCTTTGGCGACCCGCAGCACGACGCCACAAAGGCCTTGCTCGAACCGCTGCGCGGCGGCCTGCCCGAAGACGTAGCGCTCCGTTTGCAGCCCACGCCGCCCGCGCGCGCTCCGTTCGAGCAACTGATCGAACTCAGCTACACCGGCACCGCCGCCGTGCCGGAACTCGCGCAGATTGCTCAGGCGCTGCACCAACCCACCCGCCTGCTGCGCGCCGACCTTGACCGCATCCAGGGCCGCACGCAAGGGCGCCTGCTGGTCGCAGCAGCGGGCAGCACGCTGTCGGCTGACGCGCTCGCCGCGCTGCAGTTGTCGCAACACACCCGGAGCCTCGGCTATGTCGCCGCTCACGATTGACCGCATCTGGCAGGGCTTGCTCGACACGCTCACGATGGTGTCGGCCTCCGCGCTGATCGCCGTGCTGGCCGGTATTCCGCTGGCGCTCATCCTGGTGCTGACCGCGCCGGGCAATGCGCTGGAGTCGCCGCGCGTACACCGCGTGCTGGGTGCACTCATCAACGGCTTTCGGGCCACGCCATTCATCATCCTGCTGGTGGCGCTGCTGCCGTTCACGCGGCTGGTGGTGGGCGCAACGATTGGCGTATGGGCGGCGGTCGTACCGCTGTCGATCAGCGCCACACCGTTCTTCGCGCGCATTGCCGAGATCAGCCTGCGCGAGGTCGACCGCGGCCTGATGGAAGCCGCCCAGGCCATGGGTTGCGAGCGTCGCCACATCGTCTGGCACGTGCTGCTGCCAGAGGCACTGCCCGGCATCATCGGCGGCTTTACGCTGACGGTGGTGTCGTTGATTGGCGCATCGGCCATGGCGGGTGCCGTTGGCGCAGGCGGGCTGGGCGACATTGCCATCCGCTACGGCTATCAGCGCTTCGACACCACCGTCATGGCGGTGGTGATCGTGGTGCTGATCGGGCTGGTGAGCCTCGTGCAGTGGGTGGGGGATGTCTCGGTGCGGCGGCTGAAGGCGCGTTGAGAGCTCGTTGATTTTTTTTGCTAGTGGTCCATTCCCGGTTTCATCCCCGGCAGGGGGAGAAAAAGAGACGCACCACCACCCCCCGCCCCGCCAAAGGCCAAAGGCCAAAACAAAAAAACGCCCCGCCAGCCCGTGCATCGGACCAACAGGGCGTCTTTCTTCAACAGCCCAAAATGCCTTACCGCCGGGCCAGCGCCCCCACCACGCGCACGAGTTCATCCACCTCCTCGCACGTGTTGTAAAACGCCAGGGATGGCCGCACCGTGGCCTCCACCCCAAAGCGCCGCAGGATGGGCTGCGCACAGTGATGGCCGGAGCGCACGGCAATACCTTCGCGGTTGAGCGCCGCGCCCACTTCTTCGGTGCGGTACCCAGCCAGCGTGAACGACAGCACGCTCGCCTTGTTGGCAGCCGTACCGATCAGCCGCAAACCGGGAATGCGCGACAGCCCATGCGTGGCATACACCAGCAGGTCGTGCTCGTAGCGCGCGATGTGCTCCAGGCCGATACGCTCGACGTAATCAAGCGCAGCGCCCAGCCCCACCGCGTCGGCAATGTTGCCGGTGCCGGCCTCGAAGCGCGCGGGTGCGGGCTGGTACAGCGTCTTCTCGAACGTGACGTCGGCAATCATGTTGCCGCCGCCCTGCCACGGCGGCAGCGTGTCGAGCAGATCCTGCTTGCCGTAGACCACGCCAATGCCTGTCGGCCCGAAGACCTTGTGGCCGGAGAACACGTAAAAGTCCGCGTCCAGCGCCTGCACGTTCACACGCAAGTGCGAGACCGCCTGCGCCCCGTCCACCAGCACGCGCGCGCCGGCCGCATGCGCCAGTGCGATGATCTCCTGCACGGGCGTCACCGTCCCCAGCGCATTCGACACCTGCGTGACCGACACCAACTTCGTCCGGGGGCTCAGCAGCTTGCGGTATTCATCCAGCAGGATCTGCCCGCTGTCGTCCACCGGAATCACGCGGATGCGCGCCCCCACCTGCGCGGCCAGCTGCTGCCACGGCACGATGTTGGCGTGGTGCTCCAGGTGCGAGACGATGATCTCGTCCCCCGCGCCGATGTGCTGACGGCCAAACGTCTGCGCAACGAGGTTGATCGCCTCGGTGGCGCCGCGCACGAAGATGATCTCGCTGGCCGACCGCGCACCGAGAAAGCGCGCCGCCTTGTTGCGGGCACCCTCATATGCGTCGGTTGCACGTGCGGCCAGTTCATGCGCCGCGCGGTGGATGTTGGAGTTCTCGTGCGCGTAGAAATACGCCAGCCGATCGATCACCGCTTGCGGCTTGTGTGTGGTGGCAGCGTTGTCCAGCCAGATCAGCGGTCGGCCATTGACGCGCTCGGCCAGGATCGGAAAATCCCGCCGCACGGCATGCACGTCGAAAGCGCCAACGCGATGCGGCTGGTGGCTCTGCTGGTCCCTCGTATTGCGCGGTGCCTCCAGCGTGGGCGCGGCCGGGCCGCCGGCTGGCGCGAGGAAGTAGAACTGCCCCGCCTGCGCAGCCCCACCCGGTTGCCGCAATGCATCCGGCCCCGCAGGCGGCGTGCCAGATGCGCCATCGATCAACCGTGCCAGCGCATCGGTGCCCGGTAGCTGAAACGGCTGCGCTGAGACACGATCCTCCGGCACACCCGCCTCCGACGCCGCCACCCCCGCATGCGGCGCAGCGGACTGATATCCGCTCGCCTCACCGAGGAAGTAGTACGGCGAACTCGGGGCCGAGACGGGATGCGCAGGTACAGGCTGGCCATGACCGGGTGCCAGCTGCGGCAGCGCCGCCGCATACTGCGTCGGCACACCCAGCACAGGGACGTGCGATGCAATCGGTGCGGCATCCGCAACGGGCAACGCGTTCAACTGCGGCGATGTGCCCACCGGCGCCAGATCGATGGCGGGCTCTGGCTCCCTGCCGGGTAGCGCCGTGAAGAACGCGTTGGCCAGTTGCGCCAGCGCAGCCGCATCCGGCAAACCAGCCGGCACGTCGCCCGCCGGCAGCGCCAGGCCGCTCACGCCGGGCGCATTACTTGTAGGTGTCGGGGTAGTCATGGTACTTGCCGATCTCCACGTCTTCGAGCACCGCCAGCGCGTCTTCGGTCAGCACGGCCAGCGAGCAATACAGCGAAATCAGGTACGACGCGATGGCGTTCCGGTTGATGCCCATGAAGCGCACCGACAGGCCCGGGCTCTGCTCGCCCGCCACACCCGGCTGATACAGGCCCACCACGCCCTGGCGCTTGTCGCCCACGCGCAGCAGCAGAATCTTCGTGCGGCCGTTTTCGTCAATGGGCACCTTGTCCGACGGAATCAGCGGCAGGCCGCGCCATGTCAGGAACTGGGAGCCGAACAGGCTGACAGTGGGCGGCGGCACGCCACGGCGTGTGCATTCGCGGCCAAACGCGGCAATCGCCAGCGGATGCGCAAGGAAGAACGCTGGCTCTTTCCAGACCTTGGTGATCAGCTCGTCCAGATCGTCAGGCGTGGGCGCGCCGGTGAGCGTGGAGATGCGCTGCGTTTCATCCACGTTGGCCAGCAGGCCGTAGTCGGGGTTGTTGATCAGCTCGCTTTCCTGACGCTCCTTGATGGTCTCGATGGTCAGGCGCAGCTGCTGCTGGATCTGGTCGTGCGGGCTGCTGTACAGATCCGAGACACGCGTATGTACGTCGAGCACCGTCGTCACCGCGTTGAGGAAGTACTCGCGCGGATGTTCGTCGTAGTCGACAAAAGTCTGCGGCAGCTCTGCCTCGTCGCGCTGCGAGCAGGCAACACGCACATCGCGCGGATTCTTCACGCGGTTCAGGCGGAAGATGCCGGCCTCCACCGGCTGCCACTGCAGCAGGTGCACCAGCCAGCGCGGGCTGATGGTGGACAACTGCGGAACAGTCTTGGTCGCGTTCGCCAATTGGCGTGCGGCACTGTCGCCTAGCGCGGTGCGCACGTCCTGGGTATCTGCTTCTGCCATGCAATGACTCCCAACTTCATTTGAAAAAATGCCCCCGTTTCTCTGGCGGGTGCGGTGGATAAAACCGGTGGGAAAGGCACGTCGGGCGAATCAGCGCGCGGGGTGTGCCTCGCTGTGGCTGTGCGTGTGCGGCCGAGGGCTCTGAACGCCCTCCTGCACGCCGCTCTGCACGTTTGCCTGGGTGACGCTGCTGCCGGGCGGCACGCTGCGCGTGAGCCACACGTTGCCGCCAATGGACGAGCCGCGTCCGATGGTGATGCGCCCGAGGATGGTCGCGCCGGCGTAGATGACGACGTCGTCTTCCACCACCGGGTGGCGCGCAACGCCCTTCTCAAGATGGCCATCGGCATCGGCAGAAAAGCGCTTGGCACCGAGCGTCACCGCCTGGTAGATCCGAACGCGCTCGCCAATCACGGCGGTCTCACCAATCACCACGCCCGTACCGTGGTCGATGAAGAAGCCGCTGCCGATCTGGGCGCCGGGGTGGATGTCGATGCCCGTGTCGGCATGCGCGGTCTCGGCGACCATGCGCGCGAGCAGCGGCAAGCCGGCGCGGTACAGGTGATGGGCAATGCGGTGATGGATGACGGCAAGGATGCCGGGGTAGCACAGCAGCACCTCGTCGACGCTGCGCGCTGCGGGATCACCGTGGTAGGCGGCCAGCACGTCGGTATCGAGCAGGCGACGCAGCATGGGGAGTGCCGCCGCGAAGTCGCGCACGAGTCGCACAGCCTCGGCATCGGGATCGCGATCCACGGCGCGCGCCTGGCGCACCGTGTGACGCAGTTCCAGCCGCACCTGCGCTACCAGCGCATTGAGTGCCGAATCGAGCGTATGGCCGACGTAGAAGTCTTCGCTTTCTTCACGCAGGTCCGTGGGGCCGAGCCGCATGGGGAACAGTGCCCCGCGCAGCGCCTCCAGGATCTGCCGCACCGCCTCGCGCGAGGGCAACTCGCGGCCCGTGACTTCGGTACGGCCGTTGCGGGCGCGCCAATCAGCCCGGGCCGCACGCAACTCGCCGACGATGCGGTCCAATTGCCAGCCTGGGTCGTGTGCGGGCGCAGGCCTGCCCGCGATGACGCGATCGCTCATCGTCGCTCCCCTGTTCTGTTGGTTTGATTGTTAGCGCTGCGGCGGCGCTCAGTCCTGCTGCCAGGGCAGGCCCCAGCGGCGCCAGCCGCCGGCTTCGCCGCGTTGCTGCTGTTCGTCCAGGTCGCCCTCGAAGCCTTCCAGCACGTTGAACACGTTCTGGAATCCGGCAGCGGCGGCGGCTTCCGCTGCGGCAGCAGAGCGTTTGCCACTGCGGCACAGCAGCAGCACCACGGCGCTCTTGGGCGCGGCTTTCTCCAGCTCCCGCAGGAAGCGTGGGTTCTTGATCATGGCGGGCCCGGTCTGCCACGCCGCGTGAGGGGTATCCGGCACACGACCCACGAACTTCCGTTCTTCCGCTGTACGCACGTCCACGAGTACGGCGTCGCCACGGCTGACCAGCGCCCAGGCTTCGGCCGGTGTCAGCCCGCCCGCGTAGCGCAGCCCCTGCTCGCTGGCGTGGCTGCGTGCGCGCTCCAGCAGCGTTGACGAGGGTGTAGACAGCACGCTGTCGAGCACGGCCTGCACAGCCGGATCGCGTGGCGCAGTTTGAACGGTGGTGGCAGACATCGAACCTCCGACTTAGTGATCGCAACGAGCGCGCAATGGGTGACGGACAAGCCCACTCTAGCCTTGGGTGATATTTGATAAAACGAATAAAACCGCCCTTCGATCCACGGTCATCGCATAACGCCGGCCTGCATGACGCGCCGTACCGAAGCGCGTCCGTTGGTGCGCCGGGTCATTACAATGCGAACAGTCCAGAACAGTTGTACGTGACTGTTCCGAATCATCTGCCCGGAGGGCTACCGCCCATGAAACTCCAGATCGATCCCGCCACCCGCGTCCCCATCTCCGACCAGATCGTGGCCGGCGTACAGGCGTGGATTCGCGACAACGACGTGCGCCCCGGCGCCAAGCTGCCGTCGATCCGGCAACTGGCGGCGGACTACGGCATCAGCCGCTTCCCCGTGATCGAGGCGTATGACCGGCTGGTTTCGCTGGGCCTGCTGGACTCGCGCCACGGCTCGGGCTTCTACGTGGCTGAGAGCAACCTGACGGGGCGCGACGGGCGCGGCTGGTCAGACCCGCGCCGGGCGGAGGCCGAGTCCAAACACATCTTCGAGCAGTTCAGCTACCCCGACGGCATGCTCAAGCTCGGCGGCGGCTTCGTGCCGGCAGACTGGCGCGATGTCGATGGCCTGACGCAGGCCATCCGTCAGGTATCGCGCACCGATACGCATGCGGTAATCGACTACGCCTCGCCACTGGGCAACGCGGCGCTGCGGCATCAGGTCATGATGCGTGCGCGGCAGCTCGGCATCCAGGCCGACCCGCCCAATGTGCTCATCACCGCCGGCACGAGCCAGGCGATCGACCTGGTAATGCGGCACCTGCTCAAACCCGGCGACACGGTCTTCGTGGAAGACCCGGGCTACTACACCGTGTTTGGGCTGCTGCGGCTGCACGGCGTGAAGCTGGTCGGCATTCCGCGCCGCAGCGACGGGCCGGACGTGGAAGTGACGGAAGCGATGCTGCGCGAGCATCGGCCCAAGCTGTTCTTCATCAACACCGTGCTGCAGAACCCCACGGGCTCGGTGGTGTCACCGCCGGTGGCGTTCCGCCTGCTTGAACTGGCGCGGCGCCACGGTTTCACGTTTCTCGAAGACGACATCTTTGCCGACCTTCAGGCCGATCCGACCGCACGGCTTGCCACGCTGGACCAGCTGGATCATGTGATCTACGTGGGCGGGTTTTCCAAGACAGTGTCGGCATCGCTGCCAGTGGGTTACCTGATTGCCAAGCGCGAGCTGGTACATGACCTGACCAACGTGAAGATGCTGACCAGCGTGGGCGGCTCCCGCTTTGCCGAGGCCGTGGTGAGCACGCTGCTGGAGCGCGGCGCCTATCGCAAATATGTGGAGCGGCTGCGCCAGCGCGCGGGTGACTCCGTCATCGCGTCGCTGGATGTGTTGGCCGATGCAGGCTGGGAGGTGTTTCACCATCCGTCGGGCGGCAACTTCCTGTGGGCGCGCGTGCCGCATGTGGAGGATTCGCGCGATCTGGCAGCCACCGCAGAAAAGCACGGCGTGACGTTGGCGCCCGGGCATTACTTCCGACCGAACCTGGAGGTATCGCCGTGGGTGCGCATCAACAGCGCCTACGCGACCGAGCCCCGTGCGGTAGCCTTCCTGCAGGAGGCGGGGCGGCGGCCCGGCCGCAAGCGCGCCTGACGCCAGCGTGCCGGGCACGCGCGTTGCGATGCAGTTGAGGTTCATGCCGCATGCAGCGGCGCAGGAACCCGATCATGCACAACGCCGAGCACAACCAAGTGCAGCCTCAGCCCGAAGAGCCGGTGACTCACCGTCCGGAGAGCGCCAAGCTCACGCAACCGCCGCCCGACGCCCCACGCAACGACCCGCTGGCGCAAGCGTCTCGCCGCATCCTCTCCGTCGACGCCGCCGGGGCGGAAGCGACTGACAACACCGTCGATACCGACGGCAAGGGGCTCGAGGCCGCAAAGAGTGCGTCTCAGTGGCAAGACAACGTCATCTACTCGAACGCGTCGCTCGACAACAGCCGGCCCGAGCCGGACCCGGCGGCGCCCATCGCCGGGATCGACAGCCGGCCCAATCAGGGGCGCCCCACCATCGCTGCGGAGCCCGGTCAGCGGGTGGTCATGCGAGGCGTGGTCGATGAAACGGCCCGCAATGGCACGCGCGCCGCGCAGCGGTTTTCACTCGAAGACGACGAGCAGTGAGGAGCCTTAGCATGGCGCGTTGACACGCGCTCTTCTCTCTGCGCCCCGTCGCCGCGGCCCTCAGGCGTTTGAATCGCCACCGCTGGGAACAACGATTTCGATTGCAGCATCCCCGGGGCGATTGGCCGTTTGAATGAAAAAACGCGGCCGGACCAGGGCCGCCGAACACGACACCGCCGCGCTCAGTGCGCCAGGGCGTTGAAATTGGGCGGCCGCCGATCGACGAACGCCCGGAAGGCTTCATGCGCCTCGGGCGATTGCAGCCGCCGCGCAAAGCAGGCGCTCTCCGCATCCATCTGTTGCTTGAGCAGTTCGGCATCGCGCATCAGGCGCTTGGTTTCGGTCAGGGCGCCCAACGGCTGGCGCGCCAATCGCGCCGCAATGGCCTGCGCCTCCGTGCCGAGCTGATACAGCGGCACTACTCGATTCGCCAAGCCCCACGCGAGCGCGGATTCGGCGCCCACCGCATCGCCCAGCGCGAACATCTCGAACGCGCGCACGTGGCCGAGTCGGGCGGGCATCAGCAGGCTCGATGCAGCTTCCGGCACCAGCGCCAGATTGACGAACGGCGTGGAGAGCTGCGCGTTGTCGGCCAACAGCACGAAATCGCAATGCAGGAGCATGGTCGTGCCAATGCCGACCGCGCGGCCCTGCACCGCCGCCACCAGCGGGCGCGTGGCACGTGCGAGCGCGTGCAGGAAGCGGATGACATTGCGCTCGCCATCGCCCTTGCCGCCGGCCATCGCAATCGACGCGAATTCGCCGATGTCGTTGCCGGCGGAGAACATGTCGCCTTCAGCCCGCAGCAGCACCACGCGCACGGTACTGTCACGCTCGGCGGCGCTCAGCGCATCGGCCAGCGCGCCATACATCGCATCGGTGATGGCGTTCTTCTTGTCGGCGCGGGCCAGGGTAAGCGTCAGCACGCCATCGGCGTTATGGCTTTGGATATGTTCACTCATTGTTCGTCTCCGTTGGGGAACTTGGTTTGCAGGCTGGCCAGCCAGCGTGCGACAACGTCGATCTCGGCGTCAGTAAAACCTTCGGTCAGCCGCGCGTTCAACTCGGCCAGGCCGTTGCGTGTTGCTGCCAAGGCTTCGCGGCCGGCGGGCGTGATCCAGAGTTGCCAGGCGCGACCATCCTTGGCGTCTGCGCGGCGCTCGATGAGGCCGGCGTCGGAGGTTCTATCGACCAGGCCGCTCATGGCGGAGGGGCCGAGGTCCAGCGCGGCGCCGGCTTCGCGCATCAACGCGCCGTCGTTCTTCTCCAGGAAGAACAGCAGGCCGGATTGCGCGGCGGTCACGCCCTCGCCGGTACGCGATTGAATCCAGCGCTGCAATCGGCGTTGCCCAACGCTGATCAGATAGACGAGGCGGCGGTCGGGTGCCGTCATGCAGCCTCCGCTTCGTTGCATGTGGTGGCGGCACGTTCGCGCAGCCAATCCACCAGATCTGGCCACAACGTGGTGGCGAACTGCGCGCGGAAGAAACCCATGTGCCCCACCGCGCCGCCGGCCTGCGCAGGCGTGATCTGCCGCCGCTCCACCCACGTGTTCGTGAAGTGCATCGTCAACGCGTTGATGGCGGCGGGCGTGGCCCACGGGTCGTCGTCAAAGCCGTAGACGAGCACCGGATGCGTGACGCGGTTGAAGCGCTCGATGGCGCCCAGCGTCGGGTCATCGAAGAAGTAGCGCTGCATGCCGGCCCATGCGCCCCACTCGATGGCGACACCGCCCGGCAGGTCTTCGCCCAGGCCCATGCGCTTGCCGGGCACGTAGCCGATCAACCGCGCCATCAAGGGGCCAACGCCGCGCAGGATCAGGTCTACGCGCCAGCGTTCACCGCGTTGGCGGATGAAGCGCGCGTTGCCCGTGTGGCAGGCCACTTGCACCACGCCCGCGACGTCCCAGTCCGCACTGCACAAGCCGATGGCGTGACCGCCCACAGAATGCCCAACCGCCAGGTGTGGCAGTTCCGGGTAGCGCGCCCTTGCCCATCGCATCACGCCTTCGGCGTCTAGCAGCGCCCAGTCGCGCATGCGCGCAGCAAAGCGGCGCAGGCTCTTCGGCCGGGATGCGCCGATGCCGCGGTAGTCATAGGTGATGGTGTGGAAGCCGCGCTCGGCCAGGAACTTGGCGAACGCCTGGTAAATGCGTTGCGGCACGCCCGTGGCCGGGTGCATGACGACCACGCCGTGCGGCACGCCGGCAGCGGTCCAGAGCATGGCGCCCAGCGGGTAGCCGTCCGTCGCGGGAATGGTGTGCGGTGTGCTGTCCATGGCGGGAAATTAGTTCGCATGCGAAGTGTTTTACTTTGTATGCGAACTAAATTGGCCTGTCAACGACAGAAAGATAAAGTACTTGCTTAACTATTCGAACTCGCTATAGTTAACCACATGCTTAACCATGACACCTCTCTCGATCTCGCCTTCCAGGCCCTGGCCGACGGCAACCGGCGCGCGATGCTGGTGCAGCTCGTGCGCGGGCCTGCGTCGGTGAGCGAACTTGCCCAACCCCTCGATATTTCGCTGCCCGCGGTGATGCAGCATCTGGCGGTGCTGGAGAACTCCGGTCTCGTGCGATCGGAAAAGGTGGGCCGCGTGCGGACTTGCCGTATCGAACCCGAGGCGCTGAGCCTCGCCGAGCAGTGGATCAACCAACGACGCCTGGAGTGGGAACAGCACTTCGACCGCCTCGGCGCCTACCTGGAAACACTCAAAACCCAAGGAGACGTACATGACGACGACCATTGACCGCCCCGCCGGCACGACCCTGCGCCCTCTCGTGATCTCTCGCACCTTCCCGGTTTCGCGCGACTGGGTCTTCAAGGCCTGGAGCACCGCCGATCACATCAAGCGCTGGTTCTGCCCGACGCACTACACGGTGCCGGATGCAACGGTGGAGTTTCGCGTGGGCGGCAAGTTTGACGTCTGCATGCGCTCGCCCGAGGGCCAGGACCACTGGTCGCGCGGTCACTTTCTGGAGATCGTGCCGAACGCGCGCCTGGTCATCGACATGAACGTCGTTGACGGCGACAACCGCCCGCTGATGAACGCCCACACCGTCGTGACCTTTGCCGAAGAAACCGGCGGCGGCACGCGCATGGAAGTTACGCAAACCCACACGCCGCTGGCGCCGATTGCCGAGATGATGATCAAGGGCGCGTCCGAAGGCTGGAAGCAGACGCTCGACAAGCTGGAACGCGAAGCCGCAAGCGTGCCGGTGGCCGATGGCATCCAGCGCTCTGTGGTGCATGCCACCTTCACGGTGGAGCGCACGTACGACGCACCCCGTTCGCGCGTGTTCAAGGCGCTGACCGACCCGGCCGCCAAGGCCAAGTGGTTTGCGGGCGGCAACGGCTACACCTTGCTCGTGCGCGAAATGAACGCCACGCCCGGCGGCCGCGAAGTCGTCAAGGGCCGGTGGGACAGCGGTGTCGTGTCCAGCTTTGAAGCGCTGTATCACGACGTCATTCCGAACGAGCGCGTCGTCTATTCGTATGTGATGCACCTGGACGACCGCAAGATCTCCGCATCGCTCGCCACGCTGGAATTGCGTGAGCCGAAGGACGGTTCGGGCGGCACGCATCTCGTGATGACCGAGCAAGGCGCCTTCCTGGATGGCTACGACGACTCCGGATCGCGTGAGCGCGGCACGCAGTTCCTGCTCGACATGCTCGGCAATTCGCTCAAGGACTGAGCATCTGCACGACGTCGCGCGCAATGGTCGCCAACGTGACCGCCGCGCCGACGATCAACACTGCCGCCCACAACACGCCGCCCAGGTGCGCCAGAAGCGCCTGGCGCGGCGTCATTGCGCGTACTGCGCGAGACCGTTGCCGAACGACCAGTTCTCGGGCAGCACCTCCACCAGGTTGATAAACACGTCTTCGGGCCGTATGCCGGGCTCCTCGCCCAGCAACTCGACGATACGGCGATAGAGGGCCTGCTTCTGCTCGCGGTTGCGCGTGTTGTTGGCGGTGATCTGGATGATCACAACGTCGTCGCTACGCGCGATGCCAAAGTACGTCGGGCTGACGCTGAAGGTGCTCGCGTCGTGCTCGGTGAGCGTCATGAAGCGGTCGTCTTCCGGCGCGTTGAAGGTCTCGCGCATGGCGCGATAGACGCCGTCGAAAATGGCCTGGTGATAAGCGGCAGGCTTGCCGCGCCGCAGCGACACTTGAACGAGAGGCATGGTCAACTCCGAGGTTTGCAGTGACCAAAGCATGCCCCACGTTGATCATTCAAAAAAGGCATCCTAAGATATTTCAATCATTCGATTTCAAAATGATTGAGCCATGAAGATGCTGGATATGGAGGCCGTCCAGGCCTTCGTGTTGACCACCGATCTGAAGAGCTTCACGCGCGCGGCGGAGGCCATGGACTCCACGCAATCCGCGGTGAGCCTGAAGATCAAGCGGCTGGAAGATGCGCTGGGCCGCCGGCTTCTGGAACGCACGCCGCGTCTCGTGCGGCTGTCTCAGGATGGCGCCGCCTTTCTGGTAGCGGCGCGCGAACTGGTGGCCGCGCACGAAGGCGCGCTCGGCGCGTTTGGCGTGGAACGGCGGCGGCTGTCGGTCGGGATCAGCCATCACATCGTCGGCGCTGAACTGCCACGGCTGCTCCGCCAGATGGGCTTGGCCGAACCTGCATTGACGCTGGAGATCCGCATCGCCAGTTCGTGGGAGATCCTCGACATTTTCGAGAGCGGCGCGTTGGACGCGGCCATCGTACTGCGCCACGACAACCGCCGCACCGATGGCGAAGTCCTCATGGAAGAACCGTTCGGCTGGATGGCTGCGCCCGACTTCGAACACCGCGCCGGCGACCCCATTCGCCTGGCAAATCAAGCGGACACATGCCGCATACGGCAGATGGCAGTCGCCACGCTGGAAGACGCGGGCATTCCCTGGCAGGAGGTGTTTGTGGGCGGCGGTGTGGCCACCATCGGGGCGGCCGCGGCAGCGGGCCTCGCCGTGGCGGCCCTCAGCCGCCGCGTGGCGCCGCCCGGCACAGTGGACATGGGCGCTGCGCTCGGCCTTCCTCCGCTTCCACCACGCAGCGTGGTGCTGCATTCCCGTTTGACCGATTCTGCGGCGAAGAAGGCGCTACGCACGTTCGCGTCCACCTTGCGGGCCACGGCGGGGCGTTAGCCGATAACCATAGGCGCAGATTTGCGCAATCGCTGCACCGCGCGGCGCCTGCGGGGCGACTATGCTTTGCCCCATGAAACCGCGCACTGAACACGATTACCACCGCCGCATCGCCCGCGTGATCCAGGCGATTCTGGCCGACCCCGCCGCGCCACATACGGTGCAGAGTCTGGCCGCGGTGGCCCACCTGTCGCCGTTTCACTTCCATCGCATCTACCGGGCGCTGACCGGCGAAGGCGTATTCGAGACCGTCCAGCGCATGCGGCTGGCGCAGGCCGCGCGGCGTTTGAGCGGCGCAGAAGATTCCGTCACCGACGTCGCGCTCAACGTGGGCTATGGCAGCCCGCAGGCATTCGCGCGCGCCTTCCGCGAGTTCACGGGCGTAAGCCCGCGCGCCTTCCAGACCCGGCAGCAGGCGCTGAATGTGCGCAGCGCCGATACGGAAGACCTGCCGCCCATCGAGCTGATCTAGCAGCCGCCTTTGCACGCGCTCTGCCTGCGCCACGACGGCCCCGTCGCAACCATCCGCCAGACGTTCATCACGTTGCGGCAACCGCTCGGCATCGACATGGAATCGGCGGATGCACCCGATCGCATTGGCATCTGCCACGGCGACCCCGAAACGCCCGGCTCCTTTGAGTACTTCGCGGGGGTCATCCTCGATGCGCCGCGCGCCATCACCGGGCCGTTGCTCCCGATGCGGATCGAAGGCGGTCTCTACGCTTGCCACCGGCTGATCGGTCCTTATGCGCTGATCGCGCCGACCATGCAGGCGCTCTACGGCGGATGCCTCCCAAGCTACGGCTTTGAACCGGACGACCGGCCGGCACTTGAGTTGTATCGCAGCCCAGGGCGGCACCACCCGCCGCGTGCCTGCGTGACCGATCTGATGATCCCCATCCGCAAGGAGTAGAGATGTTGCACCGTTGCCTTGCCGCCGCGCTGGCGGCCGTCGTCATGGGCGCTGCCCATGGCGGTCCGGCAGACGCACCCGCTGCGCCGTTTCACGTGGGCGAAACCACCCGCACGTTCCACCCGCAGGCTGAACGCCATTGGCGCGGGGCACGCACGCAGGCGCTCATCACCAACATCTGGTATCCGGTGGACATTTCCGTGCCGGAGGTTTCGCACAACGTCGATGCGCCGGGCCGGTCGCCGTTCCGCATGCAGCCATCTGCCGGCAAAGCGCCCGTCGCGTCAACGCAGGCGCAACATCCGCTGCTGCTGCTTTCGCACGGCACGGGCGGCACGGCAAGCAGCCTCGATTGGATGGCCGCTGCGCTGGCCGCGAACGGCTACATCGTCGCGGGCGTGAATCATCCCGGTAACACGGCACTGGAACCGCTCACGCGCGATGGCTTCATGCTGTGGTGGGAGCGCGCCACTGACGTGAGCGAAGTGCTGGACGGCGTGCTCGCCGATCCCGTGTTGGGCGCGCATGTCGATCGCACGCGCATCGGCGCCGTGGGCTTCTCGTTGGGTGGCTATACGGTGCTCGAACTTGCCGGCGCACGCACGGATGTCCCGGCGTTCATGGCGTTCTGCGGCTCGCCGCAGGCCGACGCGATCTGCCATCCACCCGAGATGGCCCGCGCGCAGATCAACCCGACCGTCGACACAACAAGATCACCGCAGACGGAAGCGTCCCTCGCCCGCTCCGGTGCGTCCTACCGCGACGCACGCATCAAAGCCGTTTTTGCGATGGCGCCGGCACTGGGCATGGCGATGGACGCCACGTCGCTTGGCAACATCAGCATCCCGGTCTCGCTGATGGCCGGAGACGCGGATATCACCGTGCCCGTCGACACCAACGTGCGCCGCGTCGCCAAGATGCTGCCCAAGGCCGATCTGCTGCTGGTGCCGGGCGCGTCGCACTACACGTTCATGGATACGTGCCTGCCGGGGGCCGCACCCCATGTGCCGCTGCTGTGCAAGGACAACCCGGGCGTCGACCGCGATGCGGTGCATGCCGAGGCCGTGCGCCGGGCGCTGGATTTTTTCGGGGCGGCGCTGCCCGGTCAGACCTGAGCGTCGCCCGCGATTCGATGCAGGTCGATTACTGCTTCTGCACCGCCACGCTGCCGATCGAATAGCCCGCGCCAAACGAGCAGATCATGCCCAGGTCGCCCGACTTCAGGTCGGCACGGTGGCGGTGGAACGCGATGATCGACCCCGCCGATGCGGTGTTGGCGAACTCATCCAGAATCACCGGCGCTTCGTCGGCCGATGCATCGTGCCCAAGCAGGCGCTTGCCGATCAGCTGGTTCATTGCCAGGTTGGCCTGGTGCAGCCAGAAGCGGCGCACGTCAGCCGGGACATGGCCGAGCTGCTGCAGATGGCCGGCAATGTGTTCGGCGGCCATCGGGCAGACTTCCTTGAAGACCTTGCGGCCCTCTTGGCGGAAGAGCTGATCGCGGTCGTCCGGGTTGCGGTCTTCGCTGCGCGAGAGGTAGCCGGCGTTGTTGCGGATGTTGTTGGAAAAGCTCGTCGCGCACTTGGTGCCGAGCACGCGCCAGGCGTCGGCGGAGCGTGTGTCTTCCGCGCGCTCGACCAGCACGGCCGTGCACACGTCGCCGAAGATGAAGTGGCAGTCGCGGTCTTTCCAATCGAGGTGACCGGAGGTGATCTCGGGGCTCACGACCAGCGCCGCCCGCGCCGTGCCGCTGCGCACCGCATTGATGGCCTGCTCCAGCCCGAAGGTGGCCGACGAGCACGCGACGTTCATGTCGAACGCGTAGCCGCCCGCGCCAATGCCGTTCTGGATCTCCACGCCCAGTGCCGGATACGGCCGCTGGAAGTTGGACGTTGCGCACAGCAGCATGTCGACCTCGGCGGCATCGCGGCCGGCAGCGGCCAAGGCATCGCGCGCGGCCGCCACGCCAATCTCAGCCTGCAGCGACAGCGCATCGTCGGGGCGCGGCGTCAGACGCGGGCGCATGCGCGTTGGGTCCAGCACACCGGCCTTGTCGATCACGTAACGCTGGCGAATGCCTGAAGCCTTCTCGATAAACTCGGCCGACGATTCCGCCAGCGCCGTCAGCTCGCCCGCGGCAATCGCTTCGGCGTGCTGCGCGTTGTAGCGCTGAGTGTAGGCGTTGTAGGAGGCGACCAGCTCCTCGTTGGTGATGACCTCGGGCGCGACCCACAGGCCCGTGCCGCTGATAACGACGTCGTGCATACCCGGAATTTATGAATTTTTCGTGGCGGCGACGATAGCACATCGGCCCGGCAATGCGGGGGCCAGCATGTGGTCGTTTACGTCTAGTTGGACCTTGCGCAGCGGGGCGCACATGCGCCGACACCATCCCAACTCCGCGCCCCCGGCCCTCGCCCTCGCCCAGCCAGCAAAACAAAACGGGTGACAGCACCGCGCCGTCACCCGCGCTTTGTTCCGCAGCGTGGGCGCTGCGGCTACTTGTTCGCCGCAACCTCCATGATCATCCGCGACAGCAGATAAAGGCGCGGCACGACGCTCTCCACTTCCGCATATTCCTCCGGCGTGTGAATGCCGCCGCCAACAATCCCGAAGCCATCCAGCGTGGGCGTACCGACACCCGCCGACAGGCTGGAATCGGCCGCGCCGCCGCTGCCCTCCAGCGTGAGCTTGCGGCCGATCTCGGCGTAGATGGCTTGCGCCTTGGCGGCCAGTTGGTCGGACGCTGCATTGCGCGGCATCGGCGGGAAGCTGCGCACCAGCGAGGTCTTCACTTCCGTCTCGGCGATCAGCTTGTTGGCCGACACGCGCGTCAGGTCGCGCTCCACGCGGTCGAATTCCTCCGGCACGGCCACGCGCACGTCGGCGTACGCCGTTGCATGGTCGGGGATGACGTTGGTCGCGTCGCCCGCCTTGAGCACCGTCACGTTGAAAGTCGTCTGCTTGGCACTGTCGCCCAGCTTGCCGACTTGCAGCACCTGGTGCGCCAGTTCGTTGGCGGCGTTGCGACCGGATTCGGGCGCCACGCCGGCGTGCGCGGCCTTGCCTTTGACGTCGATCTCCGCCGTGCCGCTGCCCTTGCGCCACACGACCAGCCCATCGGCGGGCCGGCCCGGTTCCAGGTTGAGCGTCACGTCATGCTGCTTGGCTTCGCGCTCGATCAACGCGCGCGTGCCCTTGGAGCCGGTTTCCTCGTTGGTGTTGAGCAGCAGCGTGACTTGCCCGTATTGCTTGAAGTCGAGCTGCTGCAGGATCTTCATCGCATACAAACCCGCCACCACGCCGCCCTTGTCGTCCATCACGCCGGGGCCATAGGCGCGCTTGTCCTTGATGTAAAACGGCTTGGCGCGTGCGGTGCCGTCCTTGAAGACGGTGTCCATATGCGCCATCAGCAGAATGCGCGTCTTGCCGGAGCCCTTCCAGGTCGCCAGGATGTTGTTGCCCACTGCCGGCGCGGCGGACACCGTTTCCACCTGGGCGCCAGCCTTGCGCAGTTCGTCGGTGACGATGGTGCCAATCTGGCTCAGCCCCGCTTCGTTGCCCGTGCCCGAATCGATGTTCACCAGGCGCTCGAGCAATTGCAGAGCGTCGCCGCGGTAGCCCTCGGCGGCGGACAGCACCTTGGGATTGGCATCGGCGGCACAAGACAGGCCTGAGGCACACAGCAGCAGCGCAGCAACGGCAAGGCGGGACGGTTTCATACAGGACCTTTGTAGCGAGTGGCAAAACAGCCATTACACACAACATCAGTGCTGGCCGGGCAGCCATGTTGCGCGAGGCGCACGGTCGTCACCCGCAGCTTGCTCTTGGCAAGCCGTCATGCAGTGGCACAACTATTCATTGCATGCATTACCAGTCATTCAAACAATAAATTTCACAAATAATGCACGCGCCGCTAATCTGGTTTCCCCTTTGATTTGGCGGGCAGACGATGGCGGAGCTTTATCTCGTACGGCACGGACAGGCCTCGTTTGGCGCGGCAGATTACGACCGGCTCTCCGAGCGCGGCGAGCAGCAGAGCGTCTGGCTTGGTGAATATTTTGCGCGGCAGGATATTGTTTTTGATCGCGTCATCTGCGGCACCTTGCGCCGCCACGAGCAGACTGTCGACGGCATCCTGCGCGGCATGGGCATTTCAGGCACGGCATATGAGCAGCATGCCGGGCTGAACGAATACGACTTCCAGGGCCTCTTTGCCGCGCTGGGAGAGGATTTTCCGGAGCTGACGCAGTTGGCCTCGGGCTCAATGCGCGATCACTACCGGGCGCTCAAGCAAGTGCTGCATCTATGGTCGGACGACAAGATCCGCGGGCCCCTGCCCGAAACGTGGGCCGCCTTCCAGCAACGCGTGGCCGACGCCCGCGCGGCCATCCAGGCAGGCGGCGGGCAGCGTGTGCTGGCGATCAGTTCCGGCGGCCCCATTGCGGTGACCGCGCAGCAGGTGCTGGCCGCACCGCCCACCACCGCCATTGCGCTGAACCTGCAAATCCGCAACAGCAGCGTCTCGCAGTATTTCTTCAACGCCGAATCGTTCCAGTTGGCCACTTTCAACGGCGTCCCGCATCTGGACGATCCGGCGCGACGCGCGTTCCAGACGTACGGCTGATCGCCCAGGCCGGACGCCCATAACAGATCACCATTGGAGGAGCACACCATGAGCACGAACCTGTTCGACCTGACCGGAAAGATCGCCCTGGTTACCGGCGCCAGCCGCGGCATTGGCGAAGAGATTGCCAAGCTGCTGGCAGAACAAGGCGCGCACGTGATCGTGTCGAGCCGCAAGCTGGCCGACTGCGAAGTCGTAGCAGAACGCATCCGCGAAGCCGGCGGCAAGGCAGAAGCCCTCGCCTGCCACGTCGGGCGCATGGAAGACATTGCCGCGGCGTTCGACACCATCCGCCGCACGCACGGCCGGCTCGACATTCTCATCAACAACGCGGCGGCCAACCCGCACTTCGGCCACATCCTCGACACGGATCTGGCGGCGTACGAGAAGACTGTTGAGGTGAACATCCGCGGCTACTTCTTCATGTCGGTTGAAGCCGGCAAGATGATGAAGGCGCAGGGCGGCGGCGCGATCGTCAATACCGCGTCGGTCAACGCGCTGCACCCGGGCGACAAGCAAGGCATCTACTCCATCACCAAGGCCGCCGTGGCCCACATGACGCGCGCCTTTGCCAAGGAATGCGGGCCGTTCGGCATTCGCGTGAACGCGCTGCTGCCGGGGCTAACCAAGACGAAGTTCGCAGGCGCCCTCTTTGAAGACAAGGCCACGTACGACCGCTGGATCAGCGAAATCCCGCTGCGCCGCCACGCCGAACCGCGCGAGATGGCGGGCACGGTGCTTTATCTCGTGTCGGATGCGGCGAGCTACACCAACGGCGAATGCATCGTCGTCGATGGCGGCATGACGGTCTGACACTGGGCGTTTACGGCATCGACTGAGCCGCCCGGCACGCTAGTGCGGCGCGGCCGCAACATCGTCCTTGAAATCTGTGGATACCTGTATATATTTACAGTAACTGTAAATTTATACAGCACTGCCATGGACGACCTAATCCGCATCGAAAACGAGTACGACCGCCAGACGGTGCTCTGGCTGCGCGAGCGTCTGGGTGAACAGGCGCTGAACGAAGTCGTGTTGCGCATGGATGTGCGCGGGCGGCCGTATGCGTCGGAAGTCTGCCGCACGCTGGGCCTGACGCCGCCGCCGCGCAAACGCGCGACACCCCGTGCGCGACCGCTCAACCGGGCTGTGGGCGAAGCCTATCTGGCCACTATTCGCGGCATCCTTGGCGGCGGACACGCAGCGGCGTAAGCCGGCGTGCGCTAGTCCGCAAGTGTGGCTGCCGTCTCTTCGCGCAACCAGGCGAGCCACGCGCCGGCCGCGCTGTCGGGCGCAATAGGCGCATCGGCCAGCAAGTAGTAGCCAGAGCCGTCGCGTCGGAACCCTTCGGGCGCGACCAGCCGCCCATCTTTCAGGTCATCACCGGCCATCAGCTTTGACGCGATGGCGGTGCCCTGCCCCGCCAGGGCCGCCTGCAAACTCAGATAGAAATGTTCGTAGCGCGCTTCGGGCAGCCGCCCTCGCGGCCGTGCCGTGCTGCTGGCGCGCCACCATGCCTGCCATGCATCGGGGCGCGTGACGGTGTGCAGCAGCCGTCGACGCGCGGCAATATCCGCTTGGCGGGCGTGTACCGGGCCGATCCACTCGTCGCAAATGGGCGCCGCATGCACGTGCGCGGGCCACGCAAAGTCATCACGGCGCAATGCGACGTCCACCCCGGTGCGCGCGAAATCGATCGGCCCGCCCGCCGCAAACAGATGCACCTGGATGGCCGGATGCCGCGCCTGGAAGCGCGACAGTCTCGGGATCAGCCACCGCATCGCCAGCGTCGGTTCGCATGACACCACCAGCGTTGAAGACATTGCCCGGCGGGCGATCCGGTCGATGCTATCTGTGAGAATTTCAAACGCATCTGTGGCAGCCGCATGCAACTGGTCGCCCGCTGGCGTCAGGAAGACGGCCCGATTGCGCCGCTCGAACAGATCCACCCCTAACGACGCTTCCAACTGTCGTATCTGCCGGCTGACAGCGCCATGCGTTACGTGCAGTTCCTGGGCCGCACGCACGAAGCTGCCATGCCGTGCAGCAGCTTCAAACACACGCAGGGTATTCAGTGGAGGCAGCGCCATCTGTCAGTTTTTCTCACCTAAAAACGGCATCATAAATCGATTTTCGGCGATGATGGGTGCATCCAGAATTGGCGCACCCCCACTTTGCGATTGCGCCTGACATGACCGAACTCCTTGCTGTTGCCCTCATCACCATCCTCGCCGTCATCAGCCCAGGCGCGGACTTTGCCATGGTCACGCGCAACAGCCTGCTGCATGGGCGGCGCGCCGGCGTGCTGTGCGCGCTGGGCATTGCGCTGGGCGTACAGGTGCACGTGTTCTACACGATGTTCGGCGTAGGGCTGCTGATTGCGCATGCGCCAACCCTTCTGCATGGCATCAAGCTGGTAGGCGCGGCGTACCTGGTGTGGATTGGCTGGAAGACGCTGTCGGCCAAGCCGTTGCCCAGCGGCGAGACTGCCGGTAACAGCGTCGACGCTCCAACGCTATCGACCTTCGCAGCCCTGCGCATGGGCTTTCTCACCAATGCGCTCAATCCAAAAACAACGCTGTTCGTGGTCAGCACGTACACGCAGGTTGTTCACGCGAGCACGCCGCTGCTCGCGCAGTTCGGCTACGGCCTGTTCATGTCGGCTGCGCACGCGATGTGGTTTGCGTTGGTGGCCGCAGCGTTTGCGTCAGGCGCGTTGCGGCGTTCGCTGCTGGCGCGGCAGCGCATCGTGGACGGCGTGATTGGCGTGATCCTGATCGGATTGGGATTGGCGCTGGGGCTTGCGCGGCTTGCGTGATGTCGCGCGTAACAGCCTGCCCATGCCTGCGCCCGTGCCGTCTGTCCCAGGTCTTCTGCTGCATTAACAGGCGCCAGCCCGTTTGAGACAGTGCCCTCGCGCCCTGCCCGTCGCTACGTGACGATGGAGGCCATCGCGCAAACCCGCTGACTCGCAGCACAACCTCACACCTGGAGTGCAACCATGCAATGGAATCGCGCCTTCACCGACCTCATCCGCAACGGCCGCGCAGCTTACTGGGGCAACTGGACGCTCGCCCCCACCATCAAACCCGGCGCCGTCGGTTTTGTGTCGCCAGACACCGGCGACTTCACGCCCGTCAAGCCGGAAACACCTGGCGTGGCGGTCAACACGCGCATCGTACCGAACCAATGGAAACTGTCGACCAACAACGTCCACCGCACCGAGACCAACGTCAAGCTCGATGGCTCGGCCACCGACCCTGAAAGCGGCACCAAGATCAACGCGGGCGTGGAAGTGAAATGGGAGTTCTCGTCGGTCGGGTCGATCGCCTCGGAATTCGGCATTGCTTCGGAGTCCTACATCAGCGACCTGACGCAACTCACACGGCCCGAGACGATCAAGTGGCTCGCCGAACAGGCGCAGTCCGTCAGCATGGGTTCGGGCGGCAATATCGCGCAGGGCTTCGGCGTGGTGACCAGCGTGATTCTGGCCAACAGCGGGCTGAACGTGGGCTCGCAAGACAACAACGCGTCGTTCTCGATCACGGGCTCGGCGGGCGCTGTGCATGACATGCTCGGCAGCGCGACGGGCAAGGGATCGTTCGTGTCGGTCAACCAGACCAAGAGCGTCGACCAGCATCTGTGGCCGTTCGAGCCCGGCAAGCAGGCGCCCGCGCCCATTCCGGTGGCCTACACCTTTGCGTCGTTCGACGGCAACCTGCTGATCCCGAACTGGATCACGCGTCTGGGCGGCTTCGAGATCTACTTCAACAACAAGCCGGGCAGCACTTACGTCACGCACATCAAGCTGCGTTTCAACACGCCGCAAGGCCCGCGCAGCGATGAGTTTTCGCTCAGCGGCGGCATCTCCAAGACGGTCGCGAACATTCCGCTCAACGCCACCGATATCCAGGTCGACGTGAAGTTCCAGGGCGTCGTGAACAGCGACAACTATTCGTTCCGCTGGCCCAGCCCGCTCGGCCAATGGCTGACCGGCCGGCGCGAGATCGAGATGACCGGCGTGTGGCCGGGCCCGACCCACGCCGTCGAGAAGTAACGCCGAAAAGCAAAGCGGCGGATCGTCCGGGAGGGGACGTCCGCCGCGCTGCATCCGTATGCGGTATGTGTCGCGTTACGCCGCCTGTTGGCGCTTGCGTTCGATATTCGGCAGGAACACCGTCAACAGGCCGATCAGCGGCAGGAACGAGCAGAGGTGATAGACGTTGTAGATGTCGGTTGCATCGGCCAGCTTGCCGAGCACCGCGGCGCCGATGCCGCCCAGCCCGAACGCAAACCCGAAGAACAAGCCCGACACCATCCCGACCTTGCCGGGAATCAGCTCCTGCGCATACACGAGGATGGCCGAGAACGCCGAGGCCAGCACCAGCCCGATGATCACCGTCAGCACGGCCGTCCAGAACAGGTTGGCGTACGGCAACAGCAACGTGAACGGCGCCACGCCCAGAATCGACACCCAGATCACCACCTTGCGGCCTACGCGATCCCCAATCGGACCTCCCACGATCGTGCCCACCGCCACCGAGAACAGGAAAAGGAACAGGAACAGCTGCGACGTCTGTGCCGACAGGTGGAACTTGGTGATCAGAAAAAACGTGTAATAGCTGTTCAGGCTCGCCAGATAAAAGTACTTCGAGAACAGCAGCACGACCAGCAGCGTCATCGCAAACGCGACCTGCCCGCCTGACAGCTTGATCGCGGCATGTGCACGGCCACCCGCCTTGCTGCCATGGCCCGCGGCACGTTCACGCTTGTACCAGCCGCCCACGTGATACAGGACGAAGATGGCGATCAGCGCAGCGATCGAAAACCACGCGAGGCTGTGCTGCCCGTACGGCATGAGGATGATTGCCGCGAGCAACGGACCCATCGCGCTGCCAGCATTGCCACCCACCTGGAACAGCGACTGCGCCAGACCATGGCGGCCGCCCGACGCCATACGCGCCACGCGCGACGATTCCGGATGGAAGATCGACGAGCCGGTGCCCACCAGCGCCGCCGCCAGCAGCACCGTGCCAAAGTTGGGCGCCACCGACAAAAGCACCAGCCCCACCAGCGTAAAGCCCATGCCCACCGCCAGCGAATACGGCTTCGGATGCTTGTCGGTGTACAGCCCCACCATCGGCTGCAGCAGCGACGCCGTGATCTGGTACGTGAGCGTGATCAGCCCGATCTGCGAGAAATCGAGATGGAAGTTGCCCTTGAGCAGCGGATAGATCGCCAGGATCAACGACTGCATCATGTCGTTGAGGAAGTGCGCGAAGCTGATGGCGCCGATCACGCCAAAGCCGGTCTTGTCGGCCTGCGCGGCGGCAGTCGCCGGGGCAGCGGCCGTGCCATTTGCGGTGGTTTGCATGATGGTTTGAGGTCACAAAGTTGAGGCGAGGAAGCGCTCAATCTTCCGCCTAAACGGTGCAGGCGTGTTACCGCAAATTCGACAACGATTAGCGCGAACCTGACAATCTATTGCTACGGCAGAAGCGTCAGCTCGCGCCGCGCCCCTTTTACTAAAACAGGAGGCGTCTTCCCGCAAACCCTGACCCCGCTTGCCCTGGCAGGTAGCTAACGTGTTAGCCGTTTTCTCGCGGAGGGCTACTCCGTTCGTAGCATGGCCGCTCAGGAGACGCTTTCTATACTCGCCAGCATGGACTGCAGCACGACGCCGGAGCACCAGCATGGCGCCAGTGCCGACGGCCTGACGGAGCCCGATGCGTGAGCCATTTCACACGCACGATGATCCGCAACCCGAACCGATGACCAGCATCGACGATGCCGCACATCGGCCAACATGGGAGGGGAGCCATGATGATCCTGCTAACGGGAACGCTATGCCGCGCGATGGGAGACCTTTTCTATCAGGCCCTGCTCGACGACCGGGTCGTCTGCTGCTTCGTCACGTCCGAAGCCGTGGATGTCACTGGCGACGGCACGCGCCCGCCGCCCGCTTCGTCCCCATGTACCGACCCTCGGCTCGCTGACGTCTCTCGGTCAGCGAGTTATTGCGCGCCCCTCGTCCCGTAGGGCGCGCTCTTTTCTGCCGATGCCGTCAGCGCGGGGGCGCTGGCGGGTCACCCCACGCATCAACGGGAAACGTGTCAGCCGATGAGCCCGGCGTCCGCCAGTTCACGCTTCATATAGGCGTACAGCACCGGCGCGGCAATCACGCCGCCCACGCCAAACAGCGCTTCCATCACGATCAGCGCGAGGATCAGCTCCCAAGCCCGCGCGTCGATGCGGCTGCCAATGATGCGCGCATTCACGAAGTACTCCAGCTTGTGCACCACCACCAGGAAGATCAGCGACGCCACCGCCAACTCCAATGAGGCGGTCACGCTCATCACGACGATCGCTGTGTTGGAGATGAGGTTGCCCGCCACCGGAATCAGCCCCGCCACGAAGGTCAGCAGGATCAGCGATTTGGAATACGGCACGTGCTGCCCGAACAGCGGCAGCGCGCCCAGCAGGTAAATGGCCGCGAGGGCCGTGTTGAGCGCGGAGATCTTCACCTGCGCGAACACCACCGCCTCAAATGCATCGGTCAACCGGCTCAGCCGGCTTACCAATGCTGCGGCCAGCGGCTTGTGGTGCTCGGAATCAGGTGTTTCCGACCAAGCCACCATCGCCCCCAGGATCAGCCCAACCAGCATCAATGCGCTGGCTCGCAACCCGTCGATGCCGAGGGTCGACACCTGATGGCCATGCTCCTTGATCATCTGTACAAGCTGCACACGCAGCTCCGTCACCGACTGCGGAACGTAACTGACCACCGCTGCCGGCAATGATTCCCGCAGGTTGTCGAGCACGTCGGCAATGCGTGTGAGCATGCCTTCGAGCCCATGACCATGTTCGACCAAGCGGCCGATCCCGATGCCCAGCGCCGCGAGAATGAGCGCCGCGATCACGAACACGCAGATCACCGCAATCGCCTTTGCGCGCTGGGATAGCGTGCGGCGCCGGCGCAGGCGCGCCTCCAGCTTGCGCGCCAACGCGTAGACGAGGAAACCGGCTATGGCGGCCGGCAACAGGTGCAGCCACAGCACTGCCGCAATCATGGCCGCCACCAGTACGTAGCTGACAGCGTTGATGGCGCGGGTGTGCGCGTTGGGAGGAAGCTCGGGGGGCAGCATCGTCATGAGAACAGGCCGGCAGCAATGTTGATGGAGAGCGCGAGGATGCTCGTATTGAAGAAGAACGACAGCAGCGATTGCCCCAGCACCGCCCGCCGCATTGCGCGCGAACGGATGCTGACATCGGCCGTCTGGCTGGCGACCGCGATCGTAAAGGAGAAGTAGAGGAAATCCCAGTAATCGGGCTCAAGCTGCTCGTCGGGAAACCGCAGCGGCGGCTCGTGGGGCGCACGGTAATACAGATGCGCGTAGTGCACCGTGAACATCATCGGCACCATGAGCCAGGCGCCGAGCACCGTGATGCCTGTAAATACATAGTGCGACGTCTGTGCATGCCCAGCCGACTTGGCCGTCGCCAGCTCAAACGCAATGGCCACCATGCTGGCCACCACACCGAGGCAGACTACCGCCAGCACGGCAGACGCGCGTGCGTCTTCACGGCGGGCGACGGCACGGATGCGGTGTGGGTCTGCGCGCAACATCATTACCGTGATCAGAATCAGATACGTCCACACGGCGATGTCCCAGCCGAGCAGCAGGCGCGCAAGCCACCCGTGCGCCGACACAACGGCGACAGCAATTGCGCCCAGCGCAAGCGCCAACAACAGGCGCGGCCGAGTCGCCGCAAAGCGGGGAAGCCGGGAAATCTCGGAGGACTTGTCTTGCGGGTTCACATGGGCCTCGGGTGCGTGCTCGCGGTGTTCACACAAGGCCGGCAACGCCAGCCGATGAGGCGACATGGTAGCCGCTTCAGCGCATCAGGACGCTGAGAGCATTGAAGCGAACGAGCGCTTGCAGCGCTCCTGCAGGCGTTCGTGCGTTGAGAGCTGTTCTGCGATGACGGTGGCTTTCGGATACACGCGGCACATGCCGATCATGGCCGTCTCGAGCGCCCCCTGCGATCCGGCCTGGAACTGGAACTGCGCCAGCACCGTGTCATCGGCATCACGCACGGTGATCAAGAACGGACCCGGGGTGACAGTCGCGCAACCGGCGAGCATGGCGGCCGCGGCCAGCGTAAGGCACAGGAGGGAGCGAGTCGGACGACGAGAACGAATCATCATGGCTTCCTGGTTGCGATGAGAGTGAGACGCGGCAACGGCGACTCGGTTCGCAATCATCGCGCTTGCCCGGTGACGCAAACAAAAACGCCCGCAATATGCGGGCGTTTTTGGGGTAGGAACCAGGCTCAGGCAACGGCGCCTTCGGTGTACGGATCAAACTTGCTGCCAGCCTTGGCACCTTCGGTATAGGTGTCGAACTTGCCGGCACGGGCCAGGGCGCCTTCGGTGTACGGATCAAACTTGCTGCCAGCCTTGGCGCCTTCGGTATAGGTGTCGAACTTGCCGGCACGGGCCAGGGCGCCTTCGGTGTACG
>OBNH01000032.1_pt1 | contig 132039 bp, 122 predicted proteins | sample 1670201 | NCBI WGS metagenome assembly OBNH01 (sample SAMEA104232308, study PRJEB22302) | sediment metagenome | isolation source: sediment | reverse complement strand
GGTCGTTCGAGACCAGGACGTTGATAGGCTGGGTGTGGAAGCGCAGTAATGCGTTAAGCTAACCAGTACTAATTGCCCGTAAGGCTTGATCCTATAACCAGTGTGTTTTACCTGGTGAGTGCGCCTTGTGCCCAGGTGTGCAACACAACCCAATCTTTACTACACCCAGATTCGCCGCGCTGACCTTGGGTCAGCCCGGCAACCCCTCATGCCTGGTGACCATAGCAAGTTGGAACCACTCCTTCCCATCCCGAACAGGACCGTGAAACGACTTCGCGCCGATGATAGTGCGGACTACCCGTGTGAAAGTAGGTCATCGCCAGGCTCTTATACCCAAAACCCCCAGCCCCATAAGCTGGGGGTTTTGCTTTGGCCGGCGCGGTTTGTTTGCGCGGTGTTGAAGCCCTCTCCGCAACTCTCCAGACCGTTGCCACGGCAGGCACCCAAACGTATGATCTGCCGCCATGACTTCCGAGATTGAGCCCGCACCCACCGAAGAACCAACTTGGTTTCTCTATTTGCTCGAGTGCGAAGGCGAATCCATTTATACAGGTATTACCACCGACGTTCAGCGTCGATATGCTCAGCATCTCGCCGGAACTGGCGCAAAGTACACGCGTTCTCGCCGGCCGCTGAGGTTGCTTGGATGGCTTGAGTTTTCGACGAAATCGGAGGCCCTAAAGGCCGAGATACGAACAAAACGTATGAGTGCGGCGCAGAAACGCGACTTCTGCAGCCAACTCCGGACAACGTATCCATAAAAGAAAAAGCCGGCAAAATGCCGGCTTTTTCTTTCTTCACACGTGATCGAGCGTCAAACCACGATCAGCGTCACGTCGATGTTGCCACGGGTGGCGTTCGAGTACGGGCACACTTGGTGGGCCGCTTCCACCAGCTTCTGCGCGGCTTCCTTATCCAGGCCCGGTAGAGAGATCTTCAGTTCGGCCTGAATGCCGAATCCCTGGGGAATCTGGCCGATACCGACCGCGCCTTCGATCTTCGCGTCAGGCGAGATCGCAATTTTTTGTTGCCCTGCCACAAAGCGGATTGCGCCCAGGAAACAGGCCGAGTATCCAGCCGCAAACAGTTGCTCTGGATTCATGCCGTTGCCACTGCCGCCCATTTCCTTCGGCACTGCCAGCTTGACGTTCAACTGGCCATCCGAGCTTTCGGCTCGGCCATCGCGGCCACCGGTTGCGGATGCGTGAGCGGTGTAGAGGACTTTTTCGAGTTTCATTTGAACACTCCAGGTTTTGCCCAGCGGGGGCGGGCTAGTCAAAGGTCCCGGCTTTTGCCGGTCAATCATCGGTCCGTGCGCTTTCCAGTGTGGACCGCAGTGCATGAAGACGCGACGTCAAAGACTGAATCTCGGAGATCGAGCATTGCGTCGCACACAGCAATTTCTCCGGAATGTCGGCTGCCGAGGCGCGAAGCCTCCGGCCTGCATCCGTCAGGTTTACAAGGACACGACGCTCATCCTTGGCATCTCGTTCGCGTGCTACTAATCCTGCTGACTCGAGCCGTTTGAGCAGCGGAGTCAAGGTGCCTGAATCGAGTGTCAGCCGTGTGCCTAGTTCCGAGACCGTCAGCGTGTTGCTTTCCCAGAGCACAAGCATGACCAGGTACTGTGGGTATGTAAGCCCAAGCTCACTTAGAAGCGGTTTGTAGATCTTGGTCATCGCCAACGAAGTCGAATACAGGGCAAAGCACAACTGTTGGTCCAGCAAGAGCCAGTCGTTGCTTGATGCTTCAGTTCGAGAGGGAGTTGTCGTATCGCGCATGAACATATCTTATACACAATTAAATTGTTCGCAATATAAAATTTGCATCGAACCTATAGAGATTAGATGGGCGACGCGCGTGCACAAGCCTTGATGAGGAAAAGCAATCAAAGATGCACTCGTGGCGTGAGTCTAACCAGACCGTGATCTGATCTGGTTCTTTAAGTCTGGCTTAAGTGTGGCTGCTTACCATGATTCCGTCGCGCCAAGAAAACCGTCGGCGCTATGGACCATCGAGAAAGGAAAGCACCATGATTCGTCAGACTCTCGCCCGCTCTGCTGTCGGTGTCGCTGCCTTGGCTGCCCTTGCCGGCGGCTACGCGTATCTGCAGAAGGATGCGATCACCCCGGGATACGCCGCACAGACCCCGGTCACCGCAAGCGCAGGACCGATTGCAGTCGCCACGCCAACGGATTTCTCGAGCATCGTGGATCAATATGGCCCAGCCGTCGTGAACATCAGCGTGACCGCGCGCGCCCAGCGTACTTCGGCACAAGTGCCGCAGGGCGTCGATCCGGATGACCCGCTGTTCCAGTTCTTCAAGCGATTCGGCCCGCAGTTCCAGGGGCCGCAGAATGCGCAGCCGCAGCTGGTGCGTGGACTAGGCTCGGGATTCATCGTTAGCCAGGACGGTCTGATCCTGACGAATGCGCACGTGGTCGACAACGCTACCGAAGTCACGGTGAAGCTCACAGACCGCCGCGAGTTCAAGGCCAAGGTGTTAGGCAGCGATCCGCAGACTGACATCGCGGTGATTCGCATCGATGCAAAGAATCTCCCCACGGTCCGGCTGGGCGACCCGTCGAAAACCCGCGTTGGCGAGCCGGTGCTCGCCATTGGGTCCCCGTACGGCTTCGAGAACACGGTCACTGCCGGTATCGTCAGTGCCAAATCGCGCTCGCTGCCCGATGACACCTACGTGCCGTTCATCCAGACCGACGTTGCGGTGAATCCCGGCAATTCCGGCGGTCCGCTGTTTAATCAGCGCGGCGAAGTGATCGGCATCAACTCGCAGATCTACAGCCAGACTGGTGGCTATCAGGGCCTCTCGTTTGCCATCCCGATCAACGTAGCGACCAAGGTCGAGGAGCAACTCGTAGCCCATGGCAAGGTCACGCGCGGCCGTCTCGGTATCTCGGTTCAGGAAGTGAACCAGGCGCTTGCGCAGTCGTTCAACTTGCCGAAGCCTGCGGGTGCGCTGGTCAATTCGGTGGAACCGGACAGCCCCGCGGCGAAAGGTGGTGTGAAGGCTGGCGACGTGATCGTGCAGCTCGGCGATGACGTCATCGATCATTCCGGTGATCTGCCCGAGCATGTGGCCGACCTCAAGCCGGGCACTGAGACGAAGCTCAAGGTCATCCGCAAGGGGCAACCGATGACGCTGACGGTCCAGGTCGGGGCGGTGAAGGAAGACGCTCTGGCTCAGAAGGGTAGAGGTGGTCAGGACGGCGGACGCCTGGGTCTTGCGGTTCGTCAGTTGACGCCCGCGGAGAAGCGCGACAGTGGCATAGACGGCGGCCTCGTGGTCGAAGACGTGACGGGACCCGCTGCGCGAGTAGGTATCCAGCCGGGCGATGTCATTCTCTCACTGAACGGCACGCCGATCTCTTCCGCCGAGCAACTGCGGACGCTGGTGTCCAAGTCTGGCAAGCAGGTGGCACTGCTGGTACAGCGTGACGATGCGCGGATTTTCATCCCGCTCGACCTCGGCTGAGCGAGTGCGAGGAAGTGGTTTACGGTCCTCGCAACACGTATACGGGACGTATACCGTAAACGGGTATACGTCCCGCAAACCCTTGCCTGAAGCGGATTTCCGGGTGACAAAACACACCAAAACCGTGTTTGAACGGGTATGATCTCGACTGCGATGCATGAAGCGTGTGGTGATATTGCGATCACCACTTCTGGTTCTTGCTGAATCGACAGAAGAAGGAAGTCTATGCAGTTGGATTTCGCCCGCGCCCCCACCTCGCCGGCTACTGACCTGGCACGGCGGCTTGCGCCAGCCGTCACGAAGCCGACACCGCGTCGGCGCAAGAAAGAAGCTCCGCCGCACTGGGAACGGGGCTATCGCTCACACTACTATCGCAATGAACGCGGCGACAAACTCGGTGAAGTCCGCTTGTCCGACCGTGGCGATCTCCCCGTGGTCTACCACTGGGCAGCCGGCAACTACTCCGGTGCAGAAGGCTCGCTGGCCCATGCGCGTGCCCGAGTGGAAGAAACAGTAGGCTTTGGCATGCGCCAGTTGTCGCTGTTCTAAGGGCGAGCGCAACCTGCGCACGCCGGATCGATGTGATGGCGATCCGCCGCCATTGCCGCGCTGTCGCCAGCGCAAACGCAGTACCCCTCCCGCCTTTCCTGCCTAAGCAAGGCACATTCCCTGGCTAGTCGAGCCGACGCTGTACCAGCATGAAGACCGCAGCCGCCATGGCGAGCACGGCAATCAATCGATAGAGATCTTCGCAGGCAATCAACCGCGCCTGTTGATCCACCAGGGCAGCAAGTTGTGCGAGCGCGCCTGCATGGGCCTGGCCCGGCTCGAATCCGCGTGCTGCCAGCGCAGCCTGCACGTTATGCATCCATTGCTCCGTTTCGGCTGGCCGCTGCCCCAGGGCGTGCACCAGGCTCGTATGCACTGCGAACTGCCGGTTCTGCAGCAGGACAGCACCTAGCGCCGATGCAAACGAACTGGCGATCTGGCGAATCAGGTTCTTGCTGCGATACCCATGCGCGAAGTCATCGCCGGCCAGTGAGCCGAATGTCAGGCCCGCGATCGGAATGATGACCATCACGCCGAAGAGCCCCTTGCCGATCAGCCCGACGATGAGCGCTGGGGGGCCGACGTCTGGCGGCATGAAGGAGAACCACGTCATCGCCCCAGCCATCAGCAGCAACCCCGTCGTCATCAGCGGCTTCTTGTGTTTCAGCTTGCGCGCCACGCGCTGGTACACCCAGATGCCGACCAGACTGATCGTCGCGGCGAACGTGTTCAGCCAGCCGGTGGTGGCAAGCGGAAACCGCAGCGCTTGCTCCGCGTAGATCGGGAACACATAGGCGGCGAGGTTGCTGATCATGTAATAGACGAAGTACATGGCCAGGCCGGTCAGGAAGACGGGCTGGTACAGCGCACGCAGGTGCAACACGGGCTTTTCGTGGTGCCACTGCTGCCACAGAAAGACAGTTAGCAGCGTCAGCGCGAGCGCGGCGATCAGCGCAATGCGTATCGGATGCGAGAACACGTCGAAACGGGCTTCCGTCAACGTTGCCTGCAGTGCGACGATCGCGACCCCGAACAGCAGCAGTGGACCGAGCCCGGGTCCTTCCACGTCATCGCGGGCTTCCGCGTCCGGGAGCAACAGCCAGGCGCCTATCGTGGCAAGTGCCGCAAACGGCAGCACGCCATAGAAGACGTCCTGCCAGACGCCTCGATCGACCAGCTCCGCGGCGAAGGCGGGGCCCAGCGCCGAAGCGCTGAAGATGCCAAGCATGAAGATGCGCGAAGCCCGCACCCGGTCGGTCTGGCTGAACATCATGTTCACCAGGATCCGGCAGCTCGTGAACAGCGCGCCGCCGCCAACGCCCTGCACGAAGCGGGCCCCCACCATTTGCGTCAGGCCGGTACTGGTGGCGGCCGCGAGCGTGCCCGCCATGAACAGCAGGAGTGACCCGGTCAGGTAGTAGCGATATCCGAATCGCCGCGCGAGCCAATGCTGCGTCAGGATCATCAGCATGCTCCCGACGGCATAGGCGGCCTGGACCAGCGCAAAGCTGCGCGGGTCCGCGTCGATCCCGCCGATGATATGGCTCGACGCGAACACGAACATGATGTTCTCGAGAAACTCGACGCCAGTGGCCAGGCCCAGCAAGATCATGAGCAACATCTGCCGTTGCTGGTGGCTGAGCAGGCGCAGCCACCTCATGCGGGCGCGCAGCCGATGCCACGGGTCTGCCTGCGCGGTCACGATGCGTTTGCTCCCAGCGCAGCCAGATGCTGATGTAGCCGACCGAGATCGCGCGTGACGGCTGCCAGACCGGTCTTGCCGATGGGTGCCCAAGCTTCGGCGTAGGCGGCATGGACTGTCGGTGCGGCACGCTTGAGCAAGTCGTGGGCGGCGGGGGTGAGGATGAGCTCGAGGCTGCGCCGGTCGTGCTGCGAAGCCTTGCGCTGGACCAGTCCGCGCGTCTCGAGCCCGTCGATGAGGCGGGTCATCTGAGTGCGCGTGGCATCGATCGTCAGTCCCAGCTCGGACGGCATGGTCGGTTCCATGGCGTCGATCCCCAGCATGCTGATGACGAGGTACTGGTTCAGGTCGAGATCATGTACGGCGAGCGCCCGTTCGATATGCTGGCGCAGCAGCCGTGCCGACCTCAGCAACAGCCGCGATGCCAGGATCAGGTCACGGGGTGCTTCCGGATACTCCGCGCAAAAGCGATCAATGCGACGCTCGAATGACATGACGATATGATTTCATCTGTAATAGTTGCGGATGAAACTATATGCCGCGTGCAGACCTTTGGCAAGGTGAAGCGTGAAAGGACTGATTACCGCAGTGCCTTCGAGAGTTCGCGCAGTGATGTGCGCAGCCGGCCAATGACTTCGGTCGTCTGCTGCGTCGTCGGGGCGCCGTAGCGCCATGCCACGTAGCCGTTGGTGAACGCCTGCACCGCGGACGCCGCGCGAGGTAGCGCGGCACAGGCGCGCGCGCTGTAGTCCCGCGGCCCTTCTGCGGTATCACGCACGCAGCCGTGCCGCGCCAGCAACCCACAGAAGCGGTCATAGAGTGCCTGGACCGGATCGGCGCGCCGGCGCCGCAGCCAAAGCGGCAACAGTGCGAGCAGACTCAAGGCGGCCAGCCCGCCGACCAGCACCGACGGCAACTTGCCCGCCAGCCCAGCCTGCTCCATCAGTTTTCCTTGCTGGACACGGTCGTACTGCAATACCCAGCGTTGCCACGTATAGCTGAGACCATCGAGACCCCAGCGCAGATCACGCAGCCAGCCCGGTGCCCTCAGGTCACGTAACGCCGGGATTTCGTCGCCAGCCAGCGCCGCGTCGACGCCCTGCTCGACCCGGCTGGGTGCGACGGCACCAGTTGGGTCCACGCGGACCCAACCACGCTGTGCGATCCAGACCTCCGCCCAGGCATGGGCATCGGATTGCCGAATCACATAGTGGCGCCCGACCGGGTTCAAGTCTCCACCCTGATAGCCAGCCACCACACGCGCCGGCACGCCGGCTGCCCGCATCAGGAACACAAAGCTGCTGGCATAGTGCTCGCAGAAGCCTCGGTGCGTTTCGAACAGAAAGCTGTCGACCTGATCCTGCTTAAGGGACGGTGGAGACAGCGTGTAGGCGAACGGCGCCGCAGCGAAGTGCCGGAGGGCCGCCTGCACACGCTGCCACGGATCCGGATACTCGTTGGCCCACCGTGCAGCCAGTTCGCGGCTGCGTGGATTGCCTTCCGGTAGCGTCAGGGCTCGTCGGAGCGTGCGCTGGGTCAGCGGCTCGGGTGCCGCCCCAAATACGGATCGGGCGCGATAGCGCAACGGCCGGTCGACGGGGAGGTTCGCAAAGAACTCGTTATCGGTGGAGACCTGCGCATTGAGGCTCGACGAGATGGCCTGGCCACGATCGAGCACGTACAGCCACGACGCCTGCGTCGGCTCAAGCGTGATGTTGTACTCGTGCGCGTCGGGTGCCGCCGAACCTGCAAAGTCGCTGTCTCCGATATCGTCGCGCAGCCCGTCGGCCGGACGCACCGATCGGGACCGGGCCGGCCGCCAGGTCTCGCCGTCGTAATCCCAGAGCACGAAAGCGCGCCAGTAAAGCGAGGCGGGTGATGGTGCCTCTCCGACGAAGTCGACGCGGAACGCGACGTCGGGCGAACGGATCAATTTGCCGATACTGCCGGGCTTCATCGTGTCGCTGATGCCAGTGCGACCGATTGGCTCCGATTGCGGCAGGCGCCACAAGGGATGGTCGAGGCGCGGGAACAGCACGAACAGGAACACCGCCCACGGTAGCCCGAACATCGCCATGCGCCCGAGCAACGGCCAGATCGCCAGTCGGCCACGCGCTTCGGGGTGGTGCAACAGCAGCCAGTTGCGGAGGACCCATGCACCGATCGCCATGCTGTAGAGCGCCAGCCAGAACGGCTGATCGGCAAGGTAGAGCGTGAGCAGCAGGTAGAACGAAAGCTGCGTGATGAGCGTGGCATCGCCCAGCGCACGCGTTTCCATCAGCTTGAGCACCACGAAGGCCGCCAGTAGCGCGATGCAGAGTTCGCGTCCCAGATTGCCGCCGGATTGCCAGACCAGTGCGCCAGCCACTACCAGTACCAGTATTGCGGCCAGGCCCACTGTCAATTTGGAGGGCAATGGCGCGCGCCGCTTCCATAGCATCCAGCGCCATGCCAGCAGCAGTACCAGCAGCAGGCTGACCGACACAGGCAGGGTGCGCGCCTGCGGCGCCAGCACCAGCGCAAGCTGGCCGATCAGCATCCCCTGTTCCTGATGGCCGAGGGGCCGGACCGCGACGGTCTTTGCCTTCTTGCTCATCGTGCGCGCCGCTCCGGCCAGAGTGCCAGGGCTTCCAGGCATGCGCGCACGTGGGCGGAACCGCGGCCCGGCGTGATCTCGACGCCGGGCAGGCGTAACCCGACTTCCGATACCTCACCCGCCATCAATACCCAGGCACACAGGCGGGACAGCCGCGCTTCCGTGTCCATGGCCGGCGGCAGCGTATTCCAGTCGATCCAGCAACTCGGCTGCTGCGGTGTGTGTCCCGAGCGGGTCAGCCATTTTCCGGTGCGCGCGCTGTGTTTCCAGGCGATGCGATGCAATGGATCGCCGGGCCGGTACCTGCGCAACTGATCGATCCCGTCGTCAGCCGCGAAGCTGGCCGCGCCGTCGTCGGCATCGTCGGATTGAGGGTGCCGGGGTAGCGGAGGCGGGCTGGCTTCCGGCGCGGGATAGACGACGGTGGCAAGTCCCAGGTCGGCATAGCTCCAGACGCGGAAGAGGCCGAATGGAAACCGGCTGGAAAGCGTGACGCGTGGCAACACCAGTCGTCCGCGCCGGATGGCGGAGAGTCGCACCGGCAACGTGCCACTGGAAACGCCGTCGAGGGTGAGGGCGGCCGTTTCTGTATCGGCACCGGATAGCGGCGTGCGTGCCTCGATGCCAATTCGCGCGGCGGCATCCTGGTTGTCGACGTGCAAGGTGAAAATCGCGCACTCACCGACGAATGCCGGTGTGACAGGTCCGGCGGACACGCGCAGATCGAGCAGATTGCGGTAAGCCATCCACATGCAGCCCATGCCGATGCCGGCCAGCAGGAATGTCAGCGCGAAGCCGAGGCTGATCGCATAGTTCAGCGATGTCAGCAGCATGGTGGCCAGCAGCACCGAAAACCCGATGCCGCCGCGTGTAGGCAGGATGTAAAGATGCCGGCGGTCGAGCGTGACAACACCGTTGACGGGCGCGCGCTTGCGGCGCAACCACACGGAGAAGCGTCCCGGCGTCGGGCCAAGGTGATCGGGCGCGGGAAGGGCTGGCCGCGTGGTCATGGGGCGGGGGTGTGTCCGATGGCCTCAGGGAATTGCGACGCTGGCCAGCAGGCGAGCCAGTGTATCGGTGCCCTGGTTCAGCGCGACCTGACCCGCGGGCAGAAGCCGGTGCGCGGCCACTGGCTCGAACACGGCCTGGACGTCCTCCGGCAAGACCATCTCGCGCTGATCAAGCAACGCCCAGGCGCGCGCGCAGGCCAGCAATGCGAGTCCGGCACGCGGGGAAAGCCCGGTCACGAAGCTCGATTCGACACGCGTGGCCTGTACCAGCGCAAGCACGTAGTCCACCAGTGCCGGGCTGGCATAGACCTTCTCCACGGCGGTCTGCAGGGCCACCACCTGATCGGCGTCCATGACCGCCTCCGCCTCGTCCTTGATCGCGCCGCCGAGATACAGCACGCGTTCGAACGCGGCGTCGGGATAGCCAAGCGATATCCGCATCGTGAAGCGGTCGAGTTGCGATTCCGGCAGCGGATGGGTGCCGATCTGCTCGAGCGGATTCTGGGTGGCAATGACGAAGAATGGGGCCGACAGTGTCTCGGTGATGCCGTCATGCGTGACCTGCCGCTCGGCCATGGCTTCTAGCAGCGCGCTCTGGGTCTTGGGTGGCGCACGGTTGATCTCGTCGGCCAGCACGACCTGCGCGAACACGGGGCCGTGATGAAAATGGAACTCCCCGGTCTCGCGCTTGAAGATCGACACGCCAACCAGATCGGCGGGCAGCAGGTCGCTCGTGAATTGCACCCGCTGATAATGCAGCCCGAGCGTGCGGGCCAGCGCATGCGCCAGCGTGGTCTTGCCGACCCCGGGCACGTCCTCCAGCAGCAGGTGACCGCCAGCCAGAATGCAGGCCAGGGCGAGCCTGACCTGGCGCGGTTTGCCCAGCACGATACGACCCAGCTGGGTTTGCACCTCTGTCAGCGAAGCGGCGATCTTGGGTCGGGCAGTCACGATGGCGCTCTTTGGGGTCGGGTTGGAGGCAGTGGCCGGATTCTTGCCGTCGGCCGTGCAAGGGTCCGGCCATTGTAGCGGCGCACGGGTCGCATCGGACAGTGGGTTTCCGCACGCTGGGGGGCCATGAAAGCATGGCGATCCCGTGGCGAATTCTCGAAATCGGGCGCCAGCCCGCGCCGGATTTCGCGGCTTCTGGCATCATCGACCTTGTTGGCGACTTGCCACTTTCAGAATTTTCTCCTCCGCTGCAATGACTGCCCCGCAACACCACGCGTCTGGCGCGTCCGCTTCCCTCGACTTTGATTCTTCCGCCCCGCTCGCTGATCAGGCCGCGCTGGCCAGTCTGGCACGCGAATTCCACGCGGGTGGCTATATCGTGCTGCGCAAGTTCGCGAGCGAAGCCACTTGCGCGGCGCTGGAGGCGGTGACGCGGCAGCAACTGGCCGCTGCGGTGCCGCCGGTCGAGTTCGAGGCCGATCTGGGTTACCCAGGGGCGCCGGCCACGCGCGAATCGGCAGGCGGGCATACGGTGCGACGCTTGCGTCAGGCCTATGGTCGCGACGAGGTGTTCCGCCGCTGGGCCAGCGATCCGGCTGTGGTGGCCACCGTCGAGGCACTGCTCGGCGAGCCGGCCCGCCTCACGCTGGCCCATCACAACTGCGTGATGACCAAGCATCCGCACTACGGCAGCCAGACCGGCTGGCATCGCGATACCCGCTACTGGTCGTTCGTCAAAAACGACCTGATCACGGTGTGGCTGGCCCTGGGCGACGAGGACGAGCGCAATGGCGTGCTGCGCGTCATTCCGGGCTCGCACCGCGCGAAGCTCGATCCCGCGCAGCTGGATCCGGCGGAGTTCCTGATCGAGGCGCATCCTGCCAGCCAGCAGTTGCTCAAGGGCACTATGCCGCTGGCGCTGCATCGTGGCGACGTATTGATGTTCGACAGCCGGCTGTTCCATGCCGCAGGTCGCAATGATTCCGAGGCGGTCAAGCTGTCGGTGGCGTTCGCGTATTTTGGGGCGAGCAATCGGCCGGTTGCCGGCACGCGGTCGGCCGAATTCGGCAGTGTGGAGTTACCGCCTACGACGCTCTGATGTGCCCCGATGCGCTCTGGGGCGCATCATCCACATCACGGCCGACTCGCCGACAAATAAAAACCGCCCCTCGGGGCGGTTTTTATTTGGGTGCGCGGTGCGCTCAGACGGTCTTGCGGTGGGCGTTCGTGCCGCGGAACAGCGCCAGCACGTCAGCGAATCGGAACGGCAGCAACGGCGTGGTGTGCCGAACGGCGTCACGGCGTGCGAAGTGGCTCAAGAGCTGCTCGCCCACCGGACGGTCGAAATACGAAGCATCCGGGTATTGCATGATGGTCATTCCCAATTGTGGTTAACATCAGACTACAGTATACACAAAATTGGTGCAGTGCGCCATTTCGTGGTGCGCACCATGGTATTGCTTGCCACGATGGGAATGCCGGACAGCCCGGCACCGGTGCGAGATGCACCGGACCGATCTACGGATTGGGTAACTCGGGAAGAAGCGGGAGAGGCGGAAGAGGCCGGAAAAGCCGAAAAAGCGGGGGAAGGTCGTCAGGCCGCCTTGTTGGCATCCGCGGATGCGGATGCTGCCGTCGCGTCGGGATTCATGGCCTCGACGGCCTTGGCCGCGCTGTAGACATGCCGCGTGGCCAGCAGGGATGCCAGGTCGGCGTCGCCGGCAATCACTGCCTGAAGGATTTGCGCGTGTTCGTCCCAGTTGGTGCGCGCGCGGGTCAGGTTCGCCGGGGCGAACAGCAGCGCCGTGCGTTCGCGCAGCGATCGCATCATTTCCTGCAGCACGCTGTTTGCGGCAATGGTGCCAAGTACCTCGTGGAAGCGCGAATTCAACTCGACAAAGCGCTGGGTCTGACCGCTGTCGACAGCGTCATTGCCTTCCTTCAACACCTTTTCGAGTTCCTGGATCAATGCCGGGTCGCGGCGCTGGGCGGCCAGCTTGGCATTGAGGCCTTCCAGCGTGGCGCGCACCTCCACCATCTCGCGGGCGATATTGGGTGACAGCCGCGCCACCGAGGCGCCACGGCGCGGCTCGATGTGCACCAGGCCTTCGGCCGCCAGCGCGCGCAGTGCCTCGCGCACGGGAATGCGCGATACCCCCAGCTCCAGCGACAGCGTGTTTTCCACCAACCGCTCGCCGGGCTCGTACTGGCCGCCCAGAATGCGCTGGCGCAGCGTATCGGTGACAAGCGCGAAAAGCGGGGAATGCTGGGCACCAAGGCTGGCAGCCGGGGCATCCGGAATCTGGCTGTAGGCACTGGCAGTGGCGTCGTTCATGGTCGGGATCGGCCGTCGGAATTCGGTGGACGCCGCTGCGCTGGGCCACGGCGTGAATGCCGCTATTGTATACCGTCACCCCCTGAGTGCAGACATAGGGTAGACATTGAGATGCGCGTTCTCGCGCCGGCGTCAGCCCGGCGCGTGCTGGAACGTGAATCCGTCGGAATAGATGAATGGCGCCTGCGCGCCCAGCACCATGAATGTCTGTTTGGCGTCGTGGATCATGTTCGGAGAGCCGCACAGATAGATCGCGTGTTCGGACAAGTCGCCGATATCGGCCGCCACCGCGTCGTGCACGTAGCCGCGCCGACCCTGCCAGGTATCGTCCGCGCGTGACAGCACCGGCACGTACTGGAAATCGTAGAGCCGCTCGCCCCACCGGGCAATCTCGTCATGGAGATAGAGATCCGCTGCCGAGCGCATCCCCCAGTAGAGCCATACGGGAGGACAGTCGGGATCATCCATCAGTGCCTCGAGCATGCTCTTGATCGGCGCGAGCCCGGTGCCGGTGGCCACCATCAGCAGCGGCCGGTAGTCTTCCTTGCGCAGGCTGAAGCTGCCGTGCGGGACTTCGACGTCGAGCTTGTCGCCCGGCCGTAGTTGCGGAAGCTGGCCCGTGGTGAAGCGTCCGCCCGCGATCTGCCGTACGTGAAAGTCCACCGTGTTCCCGTTCGGGGCCGATGCCATCGAGAAGCTGCGATGGCTGCCGTCCTCGAGCAGGATCTTCATGTACTGGCCCGGTTCGAACGCGAACGCCTCGTCGTCGGACAACGCGAGCCGCAGATGCAGCACATCGGGTCCGAGCGAGGTGATGGCCTGAACCGTCGCGGTGGTACGCCGCGCCGGAATCGCGGGTTCCGCCGCGCGCGCGGTGCTGATGACGAGGTCGCCGGCGGGCCGGGCCTGGCAGGCCAGCGCGAAGCCGGCTGCGTCCTCTTCCTCCGTCAGTCCCATCGGGAATTCTTCATAGGTCACGGCACCGTCGACCACGCGCACGCGGCACGTGCCACAGCCGCCGAAGGTGCATTCGTGCGCCAGGTTGACGCCGCAGCGCAGGGCGGCATCGAGCACGGACTCGCCGGGCGCCACCATGAAAACCTGCTGCGTTTCCGCAATCTCGACCCGATAGGACATGACGACTCCTTCCCTGGTTACTTCTTGATATCGGCCTGGGCCAGCACGGTCAGGTCTTCCGCCGCCAGCAGGTCGCGCAACGCTTCGAGCGCGGCCACGCCGCACGCGGTGTCTTGCTCGCCGTTACCGCCGGACAGGCCCACGCCGCCGATCACCTCGCCATTGACCACGATCGGGTAGCCGCCCACGAACACGGCAAACTTGCCGTCGAAGCTCCACTGGATGCCGAAGGCCTCATTGCCGGGCAGCGCGGGGCCGTTGGGCGGCGTATTGAACAGGTGGGTCGAACGCTTGTGGCCGGCGGCCGTGAAGGCCTTGTTCCAGGCGATCTGCGGTCCGGTGATGCGGGCGCCGTCCATGCGTTCGAGCAGCAGTGGGTAGCCGCCGTCGTCGACGATGCAGATGGATTCCAGCACGCCGATTTCCTCGGCCTTGCGAATGGCCGCGGCCACCATGTGGCGGGCTTCCTTCAACTCGAGCTTGATGGCTTTCTTCATGTTCGTAATCCTTCAGGTGCCTTCTCAGATGCCTTGGTAGACGGTCTTGATCTGCGTATAAAACTCGAGGCCAGCGCGTCCCGATTCGCGGAATGTCGAGGTGCTCGAGCGCTTGAGACCGCCAAATGGCGCGTTGACCAGGTTGCCCGTGGTGGTGCGGTTGATCTTGACCGTGCCCGATTCGATATCGCGCGTGAAGTCGTGCATGTAGCGCGGATTGCGCGTGGCGATGGCGGCGGACAGACCGTACTCGGTGTCGTTCGCCTGGGCGATGGCGTCCGCGTAACTGTCGACTTCGATGATCGCCAGCACCGGCCCGAAGATTTCCTCGCGGGCAATGCGCATCGACTGGGTCACGTCGGTGAACACGGTCGGCGCAACGTAGTAGCCGTGCGCGAAATCGCCGTCGGACAGCTGTTCACCACCACACAGCAAGGTCGCTTCCTGCTTGCCGATGGCGATGTAGCTCAGCACCGTTTCCAGTTGCTTGCGCGTGGCCAGCGGGCCGAGGTCCATCCCCGCCGTCATGCTGCTGCCAATTTTCAGCGCCTTGACCTTGGCCACCAGCTTCTCGGTGAATGCCTGCTTCACGTCGCGCATCACCAGGATGCGGCTGGTGCCCGTGCACGCCTGGCCCGACAGCGACAGGCCGCCCTTGACTGCCAGGTCCACCGCGCGATCGAGATCGGCGTCTTCCATGACGATCAGCGGATTCTTGCCGCCGAGTTCCATCTGCGTGCGCGTGGTCATCGGCACGGACTTGTGAATCTGCTCGCCGGCGGAGGTCGACCCGGTGAACGAGACCGCGCGGACCTCGCGCGATTCCACGATGGTCGGGCCCACTTCGGCGGCGCTGCCGGTCAGGAAGTTCAGCACGCCTTTCGGAATGCCGGCGCGGACGAATGCTTCGGCCAGCCGGTAGCCGGACAGCGGCGCGTCGGACGAGGGTTTGAACACCACGGTGTTGCCCGTGATCAGCGCGGGCGCGATCTTGCGCGCCGGGATCGACACGGGGAAGTTCCAGGGCGAGATCACCGTCACCACACCCAGCGGTTCGCGCAGGCTGTAGACGAGCATGTCGGGATCATCGTTCGGATAGCTTTCGCCGCTGAACGTCTGACCCTCCACGGCATAGAAGCGCAGGGTCTGCGCAGAGCGCATGACCTCGTCGCGCGCCAGGTTCAGCGCCTTGCCTTCCTCGCGGGTCAGTTCGGCGGCGATGGTGTCGGCGTTGGCTTCCAGATGCGCGGCGGCATCGTTGAGGATCTTCGCGCGCTTGCCGATCGGGGTCTTTTTCCATCCGTCGAACGCGGCTGCGGCAGCGGCCACTGCGGCGGCGGCGTCGCGCGCGTCGGACGCGGCGTGGCGGCTGACGATGTCGCGCGTGTCGGCAGGGTTGACGTTATCGACGGTACGGCCGCTGGCGCTGTCGCACCATTCGCCGTCGATGTAGTTGCGGTACGTCTCGGTCATCTTGCGGGGGCCTTGAACTGGGATCGGGACACCGGACGCGGCTCGCGCGCGTCCGGGGCGTACTGCTTGCGCAACTCAGGCTGCGGCTTGTGCCTTGGTGTCGACGTAGTCGTAATAGAGCGCCGTCGTGTACAGCAGGCGCATCTGGGCGCCGATTTCGCAGATCTTCAGGCAGCGTTGCTGCAGCTCGGGCGTGTTGGCGTGCTCCAGCACGATCTGGTAGCCGCGCTCACCGTGGATCTCGTCGGAGACGATGTGGAGGTCGAAGAACTCGACTTCCTCGTCGGTGAAGCCATACTTCTCGCGCAGCGTCGGCGTTTGCTTGCGATAGATCGACGGCACTTGCGATTCCAGGCCCACCACCAGACCAGCCACGGCCACCACCGGATCTTCGCGCATGGCCACGGCGTAGCACCAGCTTTGCAGGCCGCGCGTGGTCGGCGACATGTTGTCCGGGCTCACCACACGTTCGCGCGTGGTGCCGCAGGCTTCGGCAAAGCGGATCAGCAGATCGGTATGGCGGTCGCCGCCGATCTCTTCCTCGTACATATTGGCCAGCAGGAAGTCCTTGGCCTCGGTCATGTGATCGGGCGTGCGGGCGTAGATGTAGCCCAGGTAGTCCGCGAACGGGCCGACGTAGTGATAGTGGTTCTCTGCCCAGCGCGCCAGATGCTCGCGGCTCAGTTCGCCGCTGGCCCAGGCCTTGCTGAAGGGGGCCTGGTTGGCGCTCTTGCCCTTGATCGCGTTCTCGAGCGCGGTGCGGAATTCTTCACGGTTCATCAGTTCGGCCATGTTGGGGCTCCTGTTTTGACGAGGTCAGTTGGGGTTGGTCACCACGGCTCGCTGAGCGGTGTCGCGGCGTTTTCGGGTTTGTATACTTCCTACACTTTTGTTGGGCCGACAAAAATGCCGCGCACGGCGGCAGGTTCATCGGAATGGGTTCAGGCAGCCGCGGCTTGGGCTGCGGTGATGCGTTGATAGGCAATACCGGCCAGCGCGACATCCTCGAGTCCCACGCCGACCGACTTGTAGATCAGGATGTCGTCGGCATGCTTGCGCGTGGGCGCGGTGTCGAGTAGTACATCGGCCAGTTCCACGATCTTTTCGTCCGGTAGCACTGCCTTGTCGGCGAGCACCAGGTCGCCGGCCTCCCGCAGCGACTGCGGGCGCCATTCGACGACCACTGCAGCGGCGCGCGACAGCGCTACATCGTCCAACTCGCGTGTGTGCGGCAGGCTCGACCCGATCGCCGCGATAAACGTGCCCGGCTTGACGATGGCGCCAGGGAACAGTGGCGTGGTCGAGCGTGAGGCTGTGACGATGATGTCGGCCGCAGCGACCGCTTCCTCGGCTTGCGCGAATGACACGGAAACGCCGCATTGGGCAGACAGGCGCGTGGCGGCCTCGGCATCGGCATACGGATCACAGATCAGGATGCGCTGGAGCGGCAGCGCGGCCGACAGTTGCAATGCGTGCTGCACGCCCTGCGTGCCTGCGCCGAAGAGCGCCAGGGTTTGCGCATCGGAGCGCGCCAACCGCTTTGCGGCCAACACGGTGCAGGCCGCAGTGCGCAGCCGCGTGATGGCGCCAGCGTCGAACGAAGCCAGCGGGCGTCCGTCAACCGTCGAAAACAGCAGGATGACAAAGGAGAACTGACCGGCGATCGTCGTGTAAACCTTGGCGCCGGCTACCTGCTGATCCGGGATTACCGCGCCCAGCGTCGAAAGCTTCACACCGCCGGCCTCCGTGCGGATGCGTTCCTGCATGGCGGCCTGCCCGCGGCCAAAGCTGCGGAAGGCGTCGAGCATCGCGGCCTGCGCATCGGCGGCCGTGACGTGGCGATCGATCAGGGTGTCGGTGATATGGAGCATAGGGGCGTCTTGTTTGTATTTCGGTATACAGTCTACACAATGCTTCAAAAAGCGCTAGTCCCTTTTCACGAAATTCGCGCGCGCCGACCTGGTGCCAAATGCGCACATTCCGTGCGCTGGAGCGGAAATCCGCCCCTTTTTTGGGGATTTCCCTAGGCGTGGTAATTTCTGCTTGTGTCAGAGGATATGCGGAATATAGTATACAACTCGTAGTGAAAATAGAAATTCATATCCGCCCCCACAAGGGCCTCCATAGCAGGGGAGCCTCATGCATCAAACCGTAGAGATCGGCCTGGCACATTGGGTGTATTTGCTAGGCGTGGCCGTGATCGTGCTGACCATGATCATGCGTGCCAACGTCGTGGTGCCGTCGATCGTCGGCACGTTCCTCGTGATACTGGCCATTACTGGCAGTCCGGTCACGGCACTGGGCGGCATCTTTTCCGCGAGCCTGGTCGCGGCGAAGGAACTGTTCAATATCTTCCTGGTGATTGCCTTCATGACGGCGCTGCTCAACGCGCTGAAGTCATTGCGATCCGATGTCCGGATGGTCGAGCCGTTCCGCGTGGTGATGAAGAACGGCCATAGCGCCTATTTCATCCTGGCGGGCATCACCTACGTGATCTCGCTGTTCTTCTGGCCGACGCCGGCTGTGCCGCTGGTTTCCGCCATCCTGCTGCCGGCCGCGATTGCCGCCGGGCTGCCGCCGCTGGCGGGGGCCATGGCCATTGCGATTGCCGGTCAGGGCATGGCGCTGTCATCGGACTACGTGATTGGCGTGGCGCCTGGCATCAGCGCCAAGGCGGCTGGCGCGGCGGTCAGTGCGGCAGTGGTGGCGGATCGCGCGCTGATCCTGTCGATCATCACGGGCGGCATCGCGCTCACGCTGGCCTACCTGTCGATGCGCCGTCATATCGTTCCCGCCAGCGGCGCGTTGCTCGACCGCTGGCAGGCGCGCGCCACCGGTGTGGACACCGCAGTGGAAGCCACCGGCACCTTTGACAAGGCCGAGATCGCACGCGGCACCTCGCACGAGGAGCCGCTGGACACCGACGCCAATATCGAACGCAGCCTGGCGATGGTGGCCCAGCGCCGCGTGAAGTGGTCGAAGTTCTTCGCCGTGCTGACGCCGCTGGCCTTTGCCTGCGTTGTGACGCTGATGGTGCTGCCGAAGATTTCCTCGGGCATGGTCGATCTCAAGGGCGGTGCGGCCGCTGCGCTGGTGGGTGGCGTGGCTGCAGTGCTGATGATGCTGGCGACGCTGGCCGCCGAAGGCCCGCGCAAGATGCTCGACACGTGCCCGGAGCACATCACCGATGGCTTCGTCTTCGCGTTCAAGGCAATGGGCTCGGTGCTGCCGATCGCGGGCTTCTTCTTCGTTGGCGCGGGCGAGACCGCCGCGCAGATTCTCGGCGTCGACACTGGCCGCGCGCCGAGCCTGCTGTTCGAACTGATCCAGGCCTACCAGCACATGATTCCCGACAACCACGTGCTGGTGGCGTTCGGAGTGCTTCTGGTCGGCATGATCACCGGCATCGACGGATCGGGCTTTGCCGGACTGCCGCTGACCGGCACGCTGGCCGGCGCGCTTGGTCCCGTGGTCGGATTCGACTCGGCCACGCTGGCGGCCGTCGGCCAGATGGGTGCGGTCTGGACCGGTGGCGGCACGCTGATCGCGTGGTCGTCCCTGATCGCCGTGGCCGGATTTGCGCGCGTGCCCGTACTGGATGCCGTGCGGGCGCTGCTGCTGCCGGTGCTGGCCGGCCTGTTCGTCTCCACCATCTGCGCGATGCTGATCTGGCATTGAGCGCGTGGCGGACATCCCAACTGCCCATTTACTGATTGCGGAAAGCAGAGCTATGCCGAAAGTTGTCTTTCACAAGAACGGCCAGGTCTTCGTGGACGAGGTCAAGCCAGAAACCAACCTCGTGGTGCGCGCGGGCATCAAGCAGTTTCCCTATCCGAACCTGCGCTACGAATGCGGCATGGGCAAGTGCTCGAAATGCGCGTGCCGCGTGCTGTCCGGCGCGGAGCATCTGCCTCCGCCGAACTGGAAGGAGAAGAAGCAGCTCGGCGACCGGCTCGATCAGGGCTTCCGGCTGACCTGCCAGATCTGGCTCACGCACGACATCGAGCTCGAGCAGGAAGAACTGGCCGCCTGACGGTTGGCATGAACGAGCAATGACCGAGGGAACCAGCGGATGAACCAAGCCATGTACGTGATCCTGACCAGCAAACCGGGCCAGTTCCGCACCGAGGCCGTACCCGGCGTGGAACCCGTGGAGACGTGGGAGTACCTGTTCTACGGGCGCTGCACGGCCACGTTCGTGATTGCCGAGCTGTCCGATACCCAACACCCGTTGAAGGTGCGTGTCATCGACGAGGCGGACAAATCCGCCGAGGTCGTCAATCACGTGCCGACGAAATTCCTCGAGCGCTTCGACACGCTCGACGCTGCCCGCACCGCGCTGCAATCGCTGGCGCACTTCGGCAGCATGGACCTATCCCTAAGGAAGCAATGATGCAGGCCCAGACTGACATCGGCGACATCGACGCCGGCGCCGCCGTGCCCGATACCGATACCCCGCCCAAGCCCCGGACGATCGAAATCACGTTCGTGACCAATAGCGAAAAGACCGTCAACGCGCCGGAGAACAGCAATCTGCTGCGCGTGTCCCTGCGCGAGCAGGGCGGCATTCCGTTCAAGTGCGGAGGGGGCATCTGTGGCACCTGCAGGTGCCGCATCGAACGCGGGCTGGAACACACCGACGCGGTCAAGCCGAAAGAGCGCAAGCATCTCAGCGACGACGATCTGCGCGCTGGCTATCGCATGGCTTGCCAGACGTTCGTGAAGGGGGATATCGCGGTTTCCTGGTAACCGCCGGGGGCGGGCCCCGCCCTGGCCCTCAGGTACGCAGCCCCACCATCGCTGAAATCTTGCCCGCTGCTTCCAGCAGCGGCGGCAGGAAGCGCTCCACCATCTCTTGCGCGCTCGTGCGATTGGCCTGGCCGCTGATGTTGATCGCGGCGATGACCTGACCGCCGCGATTCCGGATCGGGGCGGACAGCGAAACCAGCCCCTCCTCCAACTCCTGGTCGTTCTGCGCCCAGCCGCGCTCGCGAATCTCGCCAATCAGCGTCTTCAATTCGCCGATATCGGTCACGGTGCGGCGCGTGCGCGGCCGCAGGTCCGACGCGTGCAGCACGCGATCGAGTTCTTCCTGATCCAGTCCCGACAGCAGCACGCGTCCCATCGACGAACAGTAGGCCGGCAGGCGGCTGCCGATCGACAGGTTGATCGTCATGATCTTGCGTGCGGGCACGCGCAGCACATAGACGATTTCCGTGCCGTCCAGCACCGAGATCGAGCAGCTTTCATGGACCGACTGCGACAGCGCCTCCATGATCGGCTCGGCCAGATTCCAGAACGGCATCGACGTCAGATACGCGAAGCCGAGATCGAGGATCTTTGGCGTGAGCCGGAACAGCCGGCCGTCGTTCTGCACATAGCCGAGCCCCACCAGCGTGAGCAGGATGCGTCGCGCGCCGGCGCGCGTCAGGCCACTGGCCTGGGCGATCTCGGTCAGCGTTTGCGCGGGGTGGCTGGCATTGAAGGCGCGAATCACCGACAGGCCGCGTGCGAAGGACTGCACGTAGCTGTCGCTTGGCTTTTCGGTGGCGCCGGCTACGGGCGCGCGGGACGTTGCGGTATCGGCTGGGTTCGCCATCGATCGGAACATCGGCGTCGATGCGCCGGAATTGGCTCGGAAAGGCCGAAAGGGTAGAGGAAATGCGCCGGCTTTGCCAGTCTGACGCATTTGCGGCCGGTACCGGGGTGCCCGGGCACGCTGACGAGACATATCTGTCTATCGCATAATGTGCGTCCGCACAATGGTGGACAGATAGTCGGGACAACAAGGGTCAGCAAAGGAAACAGGGTCCGGTGAACGAAACAATTCAGTGGAACGATTGGGAGGCATTCTGCTGCGTGATCGAGCAGGGCACTTTCACGGCGGCAGCCGCGGCACTCGATTGCCCGAAGTCGCGCGTCTCGGCGGCAGTGGCCCGACTGGAAACGGCCATCGGCGCCAAGCTGCTGGAGCGCACCACGCGACGGATGCGGCTGACCGACGCTGGCGGCGCGGTCTATCGCGACGTCGCGCCGCTGTTCGCGCGACTGCGCGAGATTCGGCAGGAGACCCTGGCTCGCGAGGAGCGCGTGCAGGGGATGTTGCGCATCGCCACGCCTTATGAGTTCGGCGCCCAGCAACTCGGCGGTGTGATCTGTCGGACACTGGCGGCGCACCCCGCGCTCGACATCACCGTGGAGATCTCCCAGGGCCTGGTCGATCCGATCCGCGAAGGCTTCGACATCGCCTTCGTCACGGTGGATACCGACCTGCCGGATTCAGGCACCATCGCCCGACGCATCTGGCATATAGAAAGGGGCCTCGTGGCGGCACCGTCGCTGGCGGCCAGCCTGCCGGCGCAGATGCAGCCGGAAGATCTGTCGCACATGCCGACGTTGGCCACGCCTGGCGTCTCGGTGTGGGAGTTCTCGCGGGATGGGGAACGTATCTCCGTGCCGATTCGTCCGCGAATGCAGACCTATAACGCCGAGCTGCGCATGCAGGCAGCGCTGGCTGGAATCGGGATCGCGCGTGTGCCGATGGCAACAGCGGAGGCGGAGATTGCGCAGGGCAGGCTGGTGCGGATGATGCCCGACTGGCCGTTGCCACCGCTGAGGGTCTTTGCGTTACTGCCCGACCGTCGCTTGCAGCCGCGCAAGGTGCGCGCATTCATGGAAGCGATTGAATCGATGATGGGGGCCGATCTCGATGATCTCGGGCAGTAACTTGCGCTGTGTACTGCTGACGGGGCAGGGGGAGCGCCCCGTCTGACTTGCCTGGATCAGGCAGGCGAGGCTCAGGCGCCTTCGCTGTAGACGTCGCGCTTTTCGGTCACGCCACGCGCGCCTTCGGTGTAGACGTCGCGCTTTTCGGTCACGCCGCGCGCGCCTTCCGTGTACACGTCACGCTTTTCGGTGACGCCACGGGCGCCATCCAGGTACGGGTCGACCTTGCGGGCGATGCTTCCGTCCAGGCGGGCCAGATCCGAATTGAACTCCGATGCTTGAGCGGCGGTGGCGCCGACAGACAGGCCGATGGCGCAAAGCAGGGAGAGTGCGAGGGTCTTCATGGTTGTGCTTTCCTACTATTTTTGGCAGTGATCGCGGTGGGTTCCGCGGTGCCTGTAATGTAGGCTTCAGCACGCACAGGAAAAAGGGAGAATCCTCGACAGACTGTCCAACGATTTGGACAATAAGGGTTTTCCCTATGGTTCCTGTCTGTGGTAGCGTGGCGCGCCGGACACTTGCGCCATCCGGTGCGCCACCGCTTGAAAATGCCGTTCAGGCCACTCCGCGGCTGACGTTGGCGATCACCATCAGAAGAATCTGGGCGATCACGAACAGGATCAGCGGAGAGATGTCGAAGCCACCCAGGCGCGGCACCACGCGCTGGATCGGGCGCAGCAGCGGGGCGGTCAGATGCCAGATCGGCGCGGCCAGCGGCGAGTTGGGATTCACCCACGACAGCACCGCCATCAGCAGCGTCACCCACATCACCATGCTGATGCCCCACTTGAGCATGCTGAGCACGCCCAGCGCCAGGATCACCGGCAGGAATCCGAGCGGATCGGCGCCGAGCACCAGCGCGCGGCAGAGCAGGAACGCCACGGCGGTCAGATAGGCCGCGAAGACGGTGGCCCAGTCGATGCCACCCAGGCCAGGAATGATGCGGCGCAGGGGGCGGACGATCCAGTCCGTCACCTGGAACACGCCCTGGGACACAGGATTGCGCGAAGGCAGCCGGGACAGTTGCATCCACAGGCGCAGCAGCAATGCCATGCCAAAGAGCGTGAAAACAGTATCGAGCAGGAACAGGATGATTTCCGTGAACATCGGGCGGATTTCCGTTTTGCGGTTATAGGGTGTCGGCAACCGCACAGATTCTGCCATACCGCGCCGGGACCCAAAGCGTCGAAGTACGGGCGGGATTGCCGGGCAATGCGTGCCAGCGCACGGCGGCGCCTGCGGGCGCACCTCCTATAATGGGCGGCCGGTCCACCAACGCTCTCGCTGATCCGACATCCATGCCACGCAAGTCTGCCCAAGCCAGGGCCTCCGAAGAAACCGCCGTGCTGCACAAGCAGGACTTCGAAGCACTCTCCGATTTTCGCTACCAGTTGCGCCGCTTCCTGCGTTTCTCGGAGGAGGCCGCGCGCGCCGAAGGCGTGACCGTCCAGCAGTACCTGCTGATGCTGCATATCCGCGGATGCCCGGACAAGAACTGGGCCTCGGTGGGCGAACTGGCCGAACGCCTGCAGGCCAAGCAGCATGGCGTGGTGGCGCTGGTCAACCGGTGCGAGGCCGCCGGACTGGTCAGCCGCAAGGTCAATCCCGATGATCGCCGCGTGGTGCAGATTCATCTGCTGGCCAAGGGCGAGCGTTGCCTGAACCGCCTGGCGGCACTGCATCGCACCGAACTGGAATCACTGCGCAACACGTTCCGCGTGGCGCGTATCACGGCGTTCAACGACGACGGCGCCGAGCGCATCTGATCAACCTCCCGCCTGGAGGCGATGACGCGATAACGCGATAAGGCGATGATGCGGTTACAGGCGGTTACCCATCACAATCTCCGGTGACACCTGCGGCCGGACGGCGGCACTAGACTCCCGCGCAATACCAATACGCGCATCGACGCAGGAGCCTTCATCATGTCTTTCCCGTTCCGTCCGGTTGTGTTGGTCGCGCTCGCCGCGAGCGCCCTGGCTGGCTGCGCCGCGCCATATGGCGGCTATGGCGATGGCTACGGGTCGGGCTATGGCGGCTCCTACGGCTCGTCCGGCTCCTACGGCAGCACCGCTTACGGTGGCGCCACGTATGGCAACGCAGGCTATGGTGGCAGCGGCACGCAGGTCAGCGGCGGCTACCCCGCCTATCCGCAGCAGCAAGGCTACCCCCAGCAGCAAGGCTACCCCCAGCAGCAGACCTACCCGCAACAACAGACCTACCCGCAACAACAGACTTATGACCAGTACGCCTACCCGTCGCAGCCCTCCGCGCCGCAGGGTGGCAACTACGACGGCGGCTATAACAACGGCTACAACGACCAGTACGCCGTGCGTTATGGATGGGTGGAGTCGATCGAGCAACTGGCCGGCCAGCCGGCCGACACGAGCGGTGCGGGTGCCGTGATCGGCGGTGTGGTGGGTGGTCTGCTGGGTCACCAGGTGGGTGGCGGCCGCGGGAATACCGTCGCAACGATCGGTGGCGCGGTGGCCGGCGCGCTGGCCGGCAATGAAGTGGAAAAGCGCTCCAGCACCACGCCGGCGGCTTTCCGCGTGCGCGTGCGCACCAACGACAACGTCTACGTGACCGTGACGCAGAACAGCCCCTACAACCTGCGCACGGGCGATCGCGTCAAGATTCAGAACGGTGTGGCGATGCCGTATTGAGCGCGCCGGGCCCGCTGCAGCAGTTGAAACCGTCGAAGACGTACTGCGCAGCGGAACGGCGGCTGCATTGAAGCGTCAGGACAGCGCGTTAGTCAGGAACGTCAGCGCGCGGCCATGCGCGAGCGCCGCCGAACGCTGGTGGTACGAGCCACGCGCCCAGCAGTTGAAGCCGTGGTCGGCCTGGTCATAGACGAAGACCTCGACACCGCGCTTGCCCGCCACAGCCTGACGCACACGTTCGACGTCCTCGGGCTTGATGTGGGCGTCGAGCGCGCCATAGTGGAACTGCACCGGGACGTTGAGCGCTTCTGCTTCCTTGAGGTTGTTCTGGATACCGCCGCCGTAGTACGGCACCGCCGCATCGACCATGCCACGCGCGGCCGCCATGTACGACAGCAGCCCGCCAAAACAGTAACCCACTGCCGCCACCTTACCGCCGGCGCCGATTTCCGCGCGCAGCGCCTTGGCCGTCGCACCGATGTCGGATACGGCCTCCTCCAGGTTCACGGCCTGGCGCAGCTTCATGGCCTCTTCCCAGTCCTTGCCCGAGTAGCCAAGTTCCACGCGCGGCGCCGTGCGCCAGAACACGTCCGGCGCCAGCACCACGTAGCCGTCGGCGGCGTACTGGTCCGCTACGGAGCGGATGTGCTCGTTGACGCCGAAGATCTCCTGGATCAGCACGATGCCCGGGTTGCCCGGCTGCTTGCCTGCTGGCGGCAGGCTCAGATAGGCGTCGAAGCTGCCATCGGGGGTATCGATACGAATCCAGCGGCTATTGGTGGTCATGGTCGGAAACTCCGGGGTGAAGTGTTCAGAGGGTGAGGAACCAGGGCGCAAGTTTGCCACCGGTAAGGTAATCGTGCAGCGGACCACGCGCTACATGGGTACGGGTCCGCGCAAAAAAACCGGCATCCGGGGGACGGATGCCGGCATTGGCCGGGCGACAGCCGGGCCTCATATGTGCCCGTGTGGCTTACCAGCGCATCTGGACGTTCTTCTCGCCCGGACTCAACGTGGCGTGCTTCGACATGCCTTCATAGGTCGCCACCACCTGATAGGACGCACGCGGCCCGCGGATCAGGCAGCGCGGCCCGGTGGACCGGAAATCGGCCACTTCCTTGCCGTTCTTCATCAGCTTGACGTTCACGTCGGACAGGTACTCGCCCCGTCCGCCTTGTGTGAACAGCAGACCCATGTCGTAGTTGCGGGCCTCGCTGCGCATTTCGGCCTGCTCGTCCGCGGCAACCCCGCCGCAGACATAGGTGATCGGCCCTGACGTCGAACTCGTGATGTCCGCACGCGCCGCCATGGCGGCACCCAGTGACATCACAGCGACGCCAACCGCGCACAAGTTGCGCGCGCGCTGGCGCATGGCAATCTGTTCTGTTCTCATCGCTTCCTCCTGCCAGGTAAAGCGGATGCGATGACGATGATGGAGACACGTGTTGAACTTTCGCACTCCGGGGCCGAGCTGGTGGCCCGTCGCGCATCCGAGGTTACTCGTCTCAAGTACATACCCGTACGCACGCCGGGAATGTCAGTGTTTGGCTGATCCTGATGCCGGACAGGCCAGACGGGATTTGGGGAGAGTGCAGGCGCGTGCCTATCATGAAAGGATATGACGCGTGCCGCGCATGAAGCCGCGCAGCATTTGCCGGGTCACAGTCACACTCACCCATGCACAACAGGAGACGGATCATGTCCAACCACACCTACAAGCTGGTCGAGATCGTCGGGTCGTCGGCGGACGGCAGCGATGCCGCCATTCGCAATGCGCTGGCAAAGGCCTCGGAGTCCATCAAGAACATCGACTGGTTCGAGGTCGTGGAAACGCGCGGACATGTGCAGGATGGCAAGGTCGCGCACTTTCAAGTGACGCTCAAGATCGGGTTCCGCGTGAACTGAACGGGGCCGGCGGCATGGCGCAGACCCCTGTTCCGCCGCGCCGGCCACCCGTCAGTCGAACTGGTACGACCAGAGCAGGTTGAAACGCGGCGAACGATGGCTCGCGTTGGTCGGCTTGTCGCCCACGGGCTGCGCCACCGAGATATCCATCGTGTAGTAGCGACGGTCGGAGAACCGCAGGCCGATGGCGACAGATTGCAGCGTCCGGTGCGACAGCGACACGCTGTTGGAGAACACGCGCGCGTAGTCGGTGACGATGAATGGCTGCAGCGTCTTCAGGTAGGTGTAGTCCACCGCGAACATCCGGTTGATTTCGGCGGAAGCCCCCCAGCCCTTGTCTCCAGCCACTTCGCCGGCGGGATAGCCCAGGCCGAAGAAGCGGCCGCCGAAGCTGATCTGCTCGCTCGATGCCAACCGGTTGCCGCTGTACTGGCCTGCCGCGGAAACCGATGTGCCAAATCCGTAGGGCAGGTCGTTGGCCTGCGACACGAGCAACCGGGTGCGGAAGAAGCTCAGGTCGTTGATGTTGTTCTGGCGGCTTGCCCCGAGCCCGTCGAAGCCCTTGTAGAAGCCCAGCGTGGCGTTGCGCGTGAAACCCTGGCCGCGCTGCAGGTACGACGCCTCCGCGCTGGCCACGCGCACATCGGTCGACAACTCGATCTGCCGGCCCGCGCCCGGCTGCACCGCCTGCGTGTAGCGCTCGAACTGGTTATTCGCGTAGAAGCCGCCGGTCAGCGTGAGCGCATGGCGGTTGTTGAGGATCACGGGGTAGCTCAACGTGCCGCCGAGACGCTTGGAGTCGTTGACATAGCGCGATTCGAAACCGATGGGCGCCAGTGACGTGTTCTCGGGCACGCCGCGATAGTGCGACGCCGTCACCTTGGCCAGCATGCCCTCGGTGCCGATCGGCTGGGCGTAGTTGAGCGCGTAGTACTCCTCGTCGTTGTGCCCTTTTGGGAAAAGCGTCGTGAACGAGAGCTGCTCGCCGAGCGGCGTGAGGCTGTTGGTGGTGGCCGTGGCGATGGCGCGCAGGCCCGGCGACATCCACTCCACACCGGTGCCGAACGTGAACGGCTTGCGCTTGGCCTCGAGCACCATCTCGCACGCGCCATCGGTGGTGGTGGGCGGCTGCACTGTGGCGTTGATCTGCATGCCCGGCTGTTGTGACAGCACGTTGACGTAGTGCTCGAAGCTCTCCTGCCGCAGCGGGCGGTCGCGCATCAGTTGCTGCGCGATCTTGCGCAGGCGGCCCTCGGCTGGGCCAGGCTTGCCGCGGACCGTGACGTTGGCCACGTAGCCTTCCACCACGGTGATCAGCACGTCACCGTTCTCGAACGACTGCGCGGGCACAAACGCGAACGACAGCGGATATCCCGCGTCCTTGTACATCTGGGTGACAGATTCCGCGGCCTGCAGCAGTTCGGCCACGCTGATCTCGCGGTTAGCCAGCGGCGAGAACTTGGCGGCGATCTGTTCGAACGGCAGCGTTTTCGCGCCTTCGATCTTGAAATGCTTCGGCGTCAGGCGCGAGGCGAGCAGATTCTGCATGGCCGCATCGGGCCGTTCCACCTGCACGGTGACATTGCTCTGCGCTGGCTTGCTCGGCGCGATGGTCGGGAGAGTCTGGGTCGGGTCGCCCTGGACCGGGCTCCGTTCGGCATGAGACAGGCCGCTATGAATGGCGCCGATGCCAATCAGCAATGCGGCAACACGCTTGCGTGTACGCATGGTAATACCCCTTGATCAAGACAGCTTTGCGGCTATGACGCCGCGTGCCACGGACGGTAGGGATGCCGCTCTCCCTGCCGCCCATCTGTGGCCGCGACGCTTTTGCTTCAGTTGATTTGGTTGATTCGCTTGATTCGGTTGCTGCGGAGGTCAGTGCCTGGTGCCACCCAGCGCGCCGGTCAGGCCGCTGACCAGTCCGCCGACGAGGCCCGTGACGGGTGCCAGCGGATTGGCGGGCTTGGTGCCGCCCGTCGTCGTGCCACTGGTGCTGGCGGGCGCGTTGCCACCAGTGAGGCCGGCAACGATGCCGGTGACCGGGGCCAGCGGGCTGGCAGTGGTGCCGGCGCTATTGCCGCCGGTCAGTCCACCGGTGACGCCGCTGACCAGGCCCGTCACCGGCGCCAGCGGGCTGCCGCCGCCACCGGCTGCACTGGTCAGGCCGCCAGTCACGCCGCTGACGAGACCAGTAACGGGCGCGAGCGGGCTGGTGCCGCCGCCGGCTGCGCTGGTCAGTCCGCCGGTCACGCCGCTGACGAGACCGGTAACGGGCGCGAGCGGGCTGGTGCCGCCGCCGGCTGCGTTGGTCAGTCCGCCCGTCAGGCCGCTGACGAGACCCGTCACAGGGGCCAGCGGGCTGGCGCTGCCCCCGGTCGCGCCGCTCAGACCACCGGTGAGGCCGCTGACGAGCCCGGTAACGGGCGCCAGTGGATTGGTGACGCTGCCGCCCGCAGGTCCGTTCACGACGCCGCCAACCGAAGCCACCGTATTGCCCACGCCGGTAACCACGCCACCCACGCCCGAGACCACAGGCGTATTGGTGTTGGTCAGCGTGGTGCCCGTTACAGCCAGCGCGCCGCCCACCGTCGCCAGCAGGTTGTTGACCGGCTGGCCCAGACCCGTCGCCGCGCCCAGCGTCTGCGTGCCGTTGGTCAGCGTCGACGTGAGCGGCACGATGATCTTGCTGACGCCGCCGGTCAGTTGCTCGACGGGACCGGTCGACAGCGCCGTGCCGAGCTGGGTGCCAACGTTGCTGACGGTGCCGCCCACTTGCGACACCACGCCGCCGAGCGGCGTGGTCAGCGCGGCCAGCGGCGCGAGCGGTCCGGTGCCAAGGCCGCTGACCGCGCTGCCCGCATTCGTTACGGCATTGCCGAGCTGGCTCACCACGCCACCGGTGCTGGCTACGGTCGTGCCCACGGGGTTGGTGGCGTTGGGGATGTTGCCGAGGCCGGACTGCACGCCGTTGGCCAGCGTGCTGACGGCATTGCCAACCGATGTCACCACGCCACCCAGACCGGCCTGCGTCTGCGATGGCAGGCCCGGCACGTTCGCGTTGCTGATGGCGTCGCCGAGACCACTGACCGTCTTGCCGGCGCCGTCTGCGACCGAGCCCGCGTTGCTGACGATCGCGCTGGTCGGCGTCAGCGCGGCGGTGGTGCCACCGCCGTTGTTGTTGTTGTTGTTGTTGTTGCCACCGTTGTTGCTGCCGTTTCCACCTGTGCCGTTGCTGCCCAGGTCCGTGCCGGAACCACCAGTGCTGCCAGACCCACCCGCCCCGCCATTGGTGCCGCTGCTACCAGTGCCCGCCGACGTGCCCGCGGTGCCACCCGATCCGCCCGAGCCGCTGGTCCCCATCGAAGTGGAACCGCTGCCGCTGGCGCAGCCGCCCAGCGCGAACAGTGCCCCCAGTACTGCCGTGATGACGATCCGCTTCTTGAAGTCTTGTTGTTGGCGCATGACCTGTTCCCCTTTTTGTCTTTTCTCTTACCCGTCGAAGTTCACGTGCACGCTCGTCGGTCGAGCGTCGAGATGTGTGGCGTGCCGTGGCTGCCGATGTATGCGCAAGCGGTGTGCCAATCGAGGACCACGGGCGGACAGGAGTCCAATGGAAGCAGGGGTGCTGCCCGCAAACGCACGTCTGACAAGGGTTTGCGGGTAGCCGATCAAACGCCCGCATCAAGCGGACGGTGGTTGTGGGAAGTGGGCGAGGCGTTACGCGTTACGTAACGCGCGGCGCTTTCGTAACGCGCCGATGGCGTGGTGTGACGTGTCGCCTGAGGCGGAAACCGTGCACGTCGTCGCGTCGGAAAGCCGCTCAGCGCAACGGGTTCCGGGCATCGCGCCGTGGTTATCCAGTGTTCGTATCGAACATGCGATTGACCCTGGCACACGGCTTGCGCAACAGGCCCTGCCAAAGCGCGCGAGTTGCGTTTCGCACACGTCCACCAGAGGAGATCAAAACATGAAGACCACGAGCCAATTGCAGCGTCCCCGTTATTCCACGAATGTCGTGGCACTGGCTTGCGCTGCCGCGCTCGCCCTGCTGGCCGGCTGTTCGTCGGGCGGTTCGGGCAGCGGCGCAAGCCCATCGCCGTCCACGCCGGCCGGACCGACCCCGACGCCGACCCCCACGCCCACCGCCTCGACGACGCCGACCGCCAAGGTGGTGGAAGGCACTGGCAATACGGTGACGGCGGCTGGCAACGCGGTGGGCCAGATCGGCCAGCAAATCAAGGGCACGAACGTTCCGCTGGTACCCACCGGCGCAAAGAACGCCACCGGCGATGTGGTGATCAATGCCGGGGCAACGGTTGCCACGCTCGGCGCCGGCGTTGCCAATGGGCTCGGAAAGATGGGTGCCGTCGACAATCCGGTTGGTGTCACCGTGGCCAACACTGGCAACGTTGTGACGCAGACTGGCAAGACGGTGGTTAGCGCGGGAGACCTGGTGCAAGCCGTGGGCACCGGCCAGCTTGCCCCACTCGCGCCAGTTACCACGCCTGTCGGCGGCGTGGTGCAGAGCGTGGGCAGCGCCGTGATGGGCGCCGGCAATCAGCTCGGCACGGCCTTGTCGACAGGCGCCGTGGCGGAGCTGACAGGTAGCACCAGCAAGGTCATCGTGCCGCTGACCACGCAACTCGCCAATGCCACGCAGACCGTCGGTGGCGCAACTGGTCTGGGCGCGCCGGTCAACAACCTGCTGGTGACCGTGGGCAACACGGTGGCCAGTGCCGGCAGCATGATTACCAACACCAATACGCCGATCGTCTCTCCGCTTGGCGGCGTGGTGACCGAGACCGGCAAGACCGTCGCGGTGGCAGGCGGTCTGCTGCACGGCACGGGCAGTGGCGCGGGCACCAATCCGCTGGGCAGCCTGCTCAGCAGCCTGCCGATCAACAGCTTGCCGGTTGCCAATGTGGCCAGCGCGCCTGGCTCCGCGAGCGCCAATCCGGTCAGCGGCCTGCTGGGTAGCCTTCCGATCAGCAACCTGCCCGTTGTGGGCAGCGTGGCGGGTGCAGCGGGTGGGGCTGGTGGTGCGGCGGGCGCCAATCCGCTGGCTCCCGTGACGGGCCTGGTCAGCGGCCTGACCGGCGGGTTGACTGGTGCGACTGGTGCGACGGGTGGCGCGGCGTCCGGCAGCGGCAGCCAGAATCCGCTCGCGCCAGTCACGAACCTGCTCGGCGGACTGACGCAACGCTGATCGCGCAACGAATCGGGAAAGTCCTCTAATTCGGCGAGATGGATTCAGGATTTTCCCTGACAACCGGCCGACATCTTTACGGTGCGCTGTCGTCTTTACCCCGCGCGGCGCATCCTTTTATTGCGCGCCGTGCCGCGTCCCGCATGTCGGCGTGCAGGATGCGGCACGGCGGTGCCGGTTTTATTGCCCTTCATTCAACAATTAGAGATTCCTCATCCCAAAGCATGAGAATCGGGCAATGTTGTTTCAAACGTATGTCCCACATTATGCTGATTCATATCTAGCCCAAATGGGGGGTATGGATGAGACATTCCATATCTTATAAAGGCTGTGCCAGCGATCGGAAAATAGAATTGCCACGGAGAAATCATCGATGGCATCACGTCAGGACCGGGGTATCGCTGGGTTCCGTGTACGGAAAATTTTCTCATCGGGAGTGAGATCATGCGTCAAGTAAAAGCGTCCCTCTTTCGCAAAGCGCAACGCGGAGCGACTGCCATCGAATACGGCCTGATCGCGGGTCTGATCGCCGTAGCCATCGTCGCCGGGGTTACCAACCTCGGTCAAAATCTCGGCACCGGTTTCTCGAATCTTGCTACCAAGGTAACAACGTGGTTCGCCGCGGTTGGTCCCTGACGCAATAACGTCCTTGCTGCCGCTGGCCGGTTGACCAGCGGAACCCGACTTACCGAATCGCATGGATATACCGTGCCAGCGTGAATGCTGGCCGCGGTGGGACGCTTGCACCCTGACGGCGCGGTTCGGTGCCTGGCCTCTAACGAGGATGAAGTGGTAGCGCCGCACTGGCCGCGAGTCGTACATGGACGGCTGGGGAAAAAGTAGCAGGAGTGGTGCCAAGTCGCGCAATGCAGCACGAGAAGAACGGCCGCGGCCGGTGCCGGCAGTCATGCCGGTACTGGTCCTGTGGCCCCGTGGCGCCGGCATGCTGGCGTGCAGAAAATACCGGGTGAAGCATGCACTTAAGGGGGAAAGCGGACGGGCGTCGCGCGAAGGGCATCGCGGCGCTCGAGTTCGCCATCGTTGCACCGTTGTTCCTGACGCTCGTACTGGGTATCACGTACTACGGCACGGTGTTCGTCTTGCAGCAGGCGCTGACGCTCGCGGCCGAAGAAGGCGCGCGGGCTGCCTTGCGTTATCCGCTCACCTCGACCGGGGGCACCACCGCCTCCACGCTTGATCTTCGCGTTGCCGCCGCCGCGCAGACCGCGCGCGCGATGCTGCCGACGTCGATGTCCTCGCTGATCTCGTCCGCGAACGTCGCCCAGCCCGTGACATGCGCGTCCCCGTCCGGCACGCAGTGCGTGCAGGTGACGCTGAGCCTGCCAACCCGATCGATCCTGCCATCGGTGCCAATGGTGCCGGTGCCGGCTGTGCTGACTGGTTCGGCGATGGTCCAGCTATCTCCCGATATCTGAGCCTCGAGATCTGACATCCCCATGAACGACGGCCCGCATTTCATCCATCGACGCAACCCGAGACAAGGCTTGGCATGAGCAGCAAACAGATACGGATCGTGGCGATTGTCCTGCTCGTGCTTGCCGGTCTGCTGGCATTGCTGGCGCTGCAGGCGGCACGCCACACCGCCGCGCCGGCACCCGCGCAGGGCGTGGTGGCCACGCACGCCGTGGTCGTGACCACGCGCGCGGTGCCGGCAGGCAAGCCGCTGCCGGCGGACGCGCTCCAGGTCCTGCAGTTGCCGATCGATCCGGGTGGCGCCTATCAGGACGTCGCACGTGTTGCCGGCCAGGTGCCGCTGGTCAACCTCGGCGCCAACGTGCCGGTACTTGAAAGCCAGTTGCTGGCCGGGCTGGCGCGTCAGATTCCGGACGGCGAGCGCGCGATGGCGGTGGCCGTGGACGAAGTGATCGGCGTCGGCAATCAGGTACAGCCTGGCGACTTTGTCGACGTCTTCGTGGTCCTGCGGCGCGATAGCCAGGAGATTCCGCAAAGCCAGACGCGGATGTTGTTGTCGCGCCTGCGGGTGCTGGCGTACGGCACCGGTGCGGTGAATGAAGCGCCGAAGCAGCAGGGCGAGCAGATGATGGCGCGCCGTGAAGGCGCGAAAACGGCGGTGCTGTCGGTGCCGCTGGAGCAGGTTGGCACGCTGGTCATGGCGCAGCAGGCCGGCCGCCTGATGCTCGCGCTACGCAATCCGACTGACGAGGCGATGCCCAGCGACGGCATGTTCGCGGACCCACCGGGGGTGCTGCAGGCCCGCGCGGGCGTGCCACCCGAAGCCCAGCGCGCGCCGGTGGACAAGGCTGTGGCGGGCGTGAGCCTCGCGGGGCTGGTCGGCGAACCGCGCGCGCCCCAAACGCCCGCGCCAGCGATGCGGCCTGCCGCGCTTCCCACGGGACTCCCGGGGATGGTGGCCACCGCACGGCGCGATCCCCAGAACGAAGGTAACGGCGTGGAAATGATCCGCGCCGGCAAGCGAGCGATTGAATAACGGACGACACGGTATGCCGAAAAAGTTGAATCACCGTGTTCTGGCGCGACTGGTCGCGCTGACGATGCTGGCGCTGGCCGCGGCGCCGATATCGCAAACGGATGCACAAGCAGCGACACAAGCAGCGACACAAGCAATGTCGCCGCCGACAGGTTCCTTCGACACCGCAGGCTCGCGCACGTTGCGCCTGCTAGCCGGTGCGCAACAGGAAATCCGGCCCGGACAGGCGCTGGAGCGCGTGGCGGTGGGTAACCCCGAGGTGGCCGATGCACTGCTGCTCAAGCATCGGGGTGGTCCATCCACTGTGCTCGTGGTGGCCCGCAAGCCCGGCGTCACCGACCTCAAGATCTGGAGCCGCGATGTTGCGCCGGTCAGCTACACGGTGCGTGTGGATGCGGTGCGGCCCGATCCCGGCGGCGCCAGCGTTGATCTCTCGTCCGCCGGGGCGTCGATCAGCGGCGAGTCTCCGGATGCCCCAGCCGCCGCGCGTACGCTGATGGCGGCGCGCGCCGCCGTCTCCAGTGCCGATGGCAAGAGGGCAGGCGTTGTGGTTGACCGCTCGACGGTGCCGGTCTCTGGCACTGTGCAGGTGGACGTCAAGGTGGTGGAGATCAGCAAGACCGTTCTCAAGGAAATCGGCCTGAACTTCTATCGCGACAACGGCGGCTTCGCATTCGGTACCTTCAGCCCGTCGTCGCTGACCAAGGCCACGTTCACGCCGGGCGTTGGCACTGTCGTGGACTCGGTGTCGCCAATCAGCAGCGCTTTCAACCTGATCGCCGGATCGGTGTCGAAGGGCATCTTCGCCAACCTGAGCCTGATGGAAGCCAACGGTCTTGTCCGCGTGCTGGCCGAGCCGAGCCTGGTGGCGTTGTCGGGGCAGAGCGCGAGCTTCCTGGCTGGCGGAGAAATTCCGATTCCGGTGCCGCAGGCGCTGGGGACCACGACGATCCAGTACAAGCCGTTCGGTATCGGGCTCACGGTATCGCCGACGGTGATGTCGCGCGAGCGCATCGCGCTCAAGGTGGCGCCCGAGGCCAGCGATCTCGATCCTTCGCGTGGCATCGTGCTGAACGGCGCCACGGTGCCGGCCATCGTCACGCGGCGCGCCGACACCACGATCGAACTCGGTGACGGCGAGAGCTTCGTGATCGGCGGCCTGGTGAGCCGCAACACGGTCAGCAATGTCAGCAAGGTCCCGTTCCTGGGCGATCTGCCGGTGATCGGCAGCTTCTTCAAGAACCTGAACTTCCATCAGGAAGACCGCGAACTGATGATCGTGGTCACGCCGCACCTGATCAAGCCCCTGGCCAAGGATTCTCCCGCAGCGGCCGGCGCATCCCAGGACGGCCGCACCAGCGCCAACCCCAACGTCTGGGGCCGCTACATGCTGGGCGAGTACGCGGACCAGAGCCTGCCAGGGTTCTCGAGATAGGCGGACCAACGATGGAGCGAAACACATCTGTGGATCATTTCCTGCTCAACACCACGCGCGAGGACGTCCGGCACTGGCTGGGCCACGCGCTGGGCGCCGTTGGCACGCTGGTCGCCGAGGCCGATTCGCAGGATTCCTTCGTCGAGAAGATCGGCACATTGCGGCCCGGCCTGGTATTGCTCGACTTCACGCAGTCGCGCGCGATCGACTCGGCGCGGCTGGCCGAGCAGATCGCGCGGCTGTTTCCGCAGTTGCCGCTCGTCGCGGTGGGCCACGCAGGAGAGCCCGAGGCGTTGCTCGCGGCCTTGCGTGCCGGGGTGCGCGACTTCATTGACCTGGGCGGCGCGCCCGACCATGCAGCGTCCGTGGCCCGCCAGTTGATGGTGCCGCGCGCGCAGGTGCGGCCGGTCGCGGCAACGCGGCGCGACGGCAAGATCGTCGCGCTGCTTGGCGCGCGTCCGGGCGTGGGCGTCACCAGCCTGGCCGTGAATCTCGCGGCGGCCGTACGTCGCGGCGCGCAGGCCGAGGTGTTGCTGCTCGATCTGGGTTTGCCCGCGCGGGACGGTGCCCTCTACTCCAACGTCTCGCCCGAGTTCCATTTTGTCGAAGCGGTGCGCAACCTGCGGCGCTTTGACCAGGTGTTCGTCGATACCGCCATCGTGCGGCATGCCAATGGCATGTCGGTGCTGCCGCTGCCGGCCAGTCTGGCCGAGATGCGCGACATCTCGTTTTCCGAGGCCATGGCGTTGCTGGACCGGCTGCGCGAGTTCTTCGATCTCCAGGTGGTGGACCTTGGCGGGTTCTCGAACGCCGAGTTCATGGCGCAGATCGTCAAGGCTGCCGATACCGTGGTGCTGGTGGCCGAGCAGAGCGTCGGTGCGATCGTCTCCGCGGCAGAGCTGCTGCAGGAGCTGAAGAAGCGCGAGGTCGAGCGCGATGACCTGCATCTGCTGGTATCGCGCTTCGACGCCGAACTCGGGGTCGATGCGGAACAGATTGCCGATCGGATCGGCGTGGCCTCGGTGGGCGTGCTGCCTGAACGACGGGCCGCACTTCTGCAGGCAGGAAATCGTGGCGTCGTGCTGGCTGACCAATCACCGGCGGACCCCTATGTGCGCGCTATCGGCGCGCTGTTGGAACGACTGGGATTCCGCGAAGGGCAAGTGCCCGAGCGCAGTGTCCTGGCCCGGATCAAGGAAAAGTTGCCCCAGGTGCTGCGCCCGGTGCGCGCCGCAAGGGTAGGAAACTGACATGACCGACGCGATCGAATTCTCGGACAACGCTGCTGCCCCGTTTCCTGTTTCGCAGGAGTTCCACAATATCAAGGAGGCCGCGCACGAACACCTGCTGACGCGCATCGAGGAGCTTGGCGCCGAGTTCGGGCGCTGGTCGCGCGCGGCCATCCAGCGTTTTGTCGATCTGGAACTGGAGAGTTTCACGCGCCTGCGCCGCATTCCGATCAACGAGGCCGAGCTGCGCCAGATTTCCGAGGCGCTGACCAACGAGCTGGCGGGCTTTGGGCCGATCGAGGATCTGCTCAACGATCCGGCGGTGGAAGATATTCTCGTCAACGGCCACATGGACGTCTACGTGTCACGCCACGGCGTGCTGGAGCGGATTCCGGTGCGGTTTGCCGATGGCGGGCACTTGCTGCGCATCGTGCGGCGGATCCTGGCGCCGATTGGCCGCCGCCTGGACGAATCGAATCCGATGGTCGATGCGCGCCTGCCAGACGGCGGCCGTATCAACGTGATCATCCCGCCGCTGGCGCTGGAAGGTCCGGTCGTCTCGATCCGGAAATTCCGCAAGGATCCGCTGACGCCGCTCGATCTGCAGACACTCGGCACGATGAGCCCGGAGATTACCGAGCTGCTTGACGCCGCCGTGCGCGCGCGCTGCAACATCCTTGTGAGCGGTGGCACCAGTTCAGGCAAGACGTCGCTGCTCAACGCACTGGCCACCTTCATCCCGTCCACCGAGCGTGTGATTACGATCGAGGACACGGCCGAACTGGCGCTCAATCACCCGCACGTGGTCCGGCTGGAAAGCCGCCCGGGCGGCTTCGAAGGTACCGGCACTGTGACGATCCGCGACCTGCTGCGCAACAGCCTGCGGATGCGTCCGGACCGCATCATCGTGGGCGAAGTGCGCGGCGGTGAAGTGCTGGAAATGCTGCAGGCGATGAGCACGGGCCACGACGGCTCGATGGGCACGATCCACGCCAGCAGCCCGCGCGAATGCCTGTACCGGCTGGAGATGCTGGCCGGGTTCGCGGGCTTCCAGGGCAGCGAAGTCAGCCTGCGCCGCCAGATCGCCAATGCGATCGATTTCATCGTGCAGATCGGCCGGCTGTCGAATGGCCGGCGTCGCATCCTGTCGATCACGGAAGTGACCGGACTGGGCGACAACATCATTTCCACGCAGGAGCTTTACCGGCACGAACCGGTGCAGAACCCGGATGGCACTGAAAGCGACCGCTGGCAGTCGCTTGGCATCCTGCCGCATTCGCCCAAGCTGGCGCGGATGCGGCCGGCCAACTTCTCGCTGGATGACCGCTTTGATCTCTAGCGCCAGCCTTTTCATTGCCGCGCTCGCCATGATCATGGTGGGGCTGGGCCTGCTGATGCTCGCTGCCGCACGAAGCCGGTCGCGCGCCGAGGACGCCCGCGCGCACCTGACCGCGCAGACGGAGCAGGTACGCGCGCGCTACGCAACGGTCAGCGACCCCACGCCGCAATCGGCCACGCGCGATCTGCGCCGACGCTGGGACGACCTGATGCGGCGGGCGGACCTGAAGCCCACGCGCCGCACGTATCTGGTCGTGGGCGTGCCGATGGTGCTGGCCGTGCTGGGTGGCGCCATCGCGGGTGGTGGCATCGGCGCGGGGGCCATGCTGGTCATGGTGCTGACGCTGCTGTGCTTCTTTGTCTGGCTGCGTATCCGCCGGATCAAGGAAAAGATGCTGCGCCAGTTGCCAGGCTTTCTCGATGGCGTGGTGCGGCTGATGACCATCGGCAGCAGCGTGCCAGCCGCTTTCCAGAACTCGGTGGCCAACACCGAACCGCCGCTGCGCCAGTGCCTGGTGCAGGTGATTCACTTGCAGCGCGCGGGCAAGGAACTCGATCAGGCGGTGCTGCAGATGGGCCGGGCCTACGACCTCGACGAACTCGTGATCGTGTCGTCGGTGCTGCGGCTCTCGCAGCGCTATGGCGGCCGCGCCGACGTGGTGATGGAACGCACCGCCACCTTCATGCGCGATCGTGAAGAGGCGCAACGCGAGCTGATGGCGCTCTCGGCGGAAACACGTATGTCGGCGTGGGTGCTGGGCCTGTTGCCGCTAATCGTGGGTGGCGGCATGTTCGTTTTCAATGCGGGCTACATCCTGCTGATGTGGCGTGACCCGGGCGGCAAGGCGATGCTGCTGACGGCGGCCGGGCTAGAGGTGGCAGGCGCGTTCCTGCTCTACCGGCTCGCCCGGTCGATCTAGAGGCCCGCCATGGACGTGTTCACACTGATCTCGATCAGCCTGCTTGTCGGCGCGGTGGCGATGATCTTGCTGGCGTGGCCGCTGATGCAGCAATGGCGGCAGCGGCGCGCCGCCGCGCGCACGATCGACGAGGCGCTGGTGCGGCAGGCCACCCAGCGGGCCGCGGGTGCCGCCGCGCAGGCTGGCGCCACGCAGGCCGGTGCCGCACCGGCGACGCAACCGGCCCAGCAGATGTCGCCACGCGCCGCAGCAGTAGCCGCCGCCACGGCAGCGGCCGCGACGCAGGGTGCGAGCCCGGCGCTGGGTGTCGCCGACACGCGGCGCGGATCGATCGGCGCGCAGCTTGGCGGGCGCTTCAGCGAACGCTTCAACCAGCACTGGCTCGAATCGCGCCTGGGCAAGGCCGCGGTGAGTGCCGAGGAGCAGCAGTTGCTGGAGCAGTGCGGTTTCTACGGCGTCAGGCCACGCGCCGTGTTCGGTGCGTTGCGCCTGCTGATACCGGGCATCCTGGCGGCGCTGGCGTTCGCGTGGAAGCTCGACGTTTCGCTGGCCAGCGCCCTGGCATGGGCGTTTGCAGCGTTCGCAGGTGGCTTCCTGCTGGCGAAGACCCTGTTGCGGCGGCGCGCGGCTCAACGGCTGCGCAGCGTGGCCGACGAGCTTCCGATCCTGATCGACATGCTGCGCCTGCTGCAGGGCGTGGGATTGTCGATCGACCAGAGCCTGCAAATCATCGTGACCGAGTTCGGCAGCATGCTGCAGGTGCTTGGCCCCGAGCTGCAGCGCTCCAACCAGCAGTTCGCGTCGGGCCGCTCGCGCGAGCAGACGCTGCTGCGCATCGGCAAGCTGTTCGACGATGAAGATCTGAAGGGCCTGATCACCTTGCTGACGCAGGTGGACCGCCACGGCGGTGCCGTACAGGAGCCGTTGCGCCAGTTCGGCGAGCGCCTGCAGATCGCGCGCAAGGCGCGCATGAAGGACAAGATCGGCAGGCTGACGGTCAAGATGACCGGTGTGATGGTGGTCAGCCTGCTGCCCGTATTGCTGATCCTGACGGCAGGCCCGGGGTTCCTGGGTGTGATGCGCATGTTGGCGCAGATGAATGGAGGTAGTTGAATGAAGACCATGATGTCGCGCTGGTCGCGCTGGTCGCCCCGGACCCTCTTGCCAGCGTCACTGGCCATGCCGCTGGCAGCCGCGCTGCTACTGGCCGGATGCGCGTCCACGCCGAACACAGCGGAGGTGATGGCGCAGCAGGCCGATGCGCAGATCGAACTGGCGAAGCTGCGTGACAAGGAGGCCCGCGCCGAATACAACGATCAGTCCGTTTACCTGGGGCTGATCAACCGGATGCAGACAGAGGGCATGTACTTCGCGTCGCTGGCGCATATCGATGCCTTCCAGCAGAAGTTCGGCAGCAATCCATCGCTGCTGGCGATGCGGGCCGATGCCCTGCGTGAGACCGGTCAGGACGATGCGGCCCTGCAGGCGTACCGTGATCTGCTTGGGACCGATCGCGCCGCGCGGGCGCATCACGGCATTGGGCTTGTGCTTGGCAGACAGGGAGACTTTATGCGTGCCGCCGGTGAACTGCGCCAGGCGGTGTCGATGGAGCCGGTGAACCCGCAGTATTCGAGCGATCTTGGCTACGCACTGATGCGAGGCGGTGCGCTGCAGGATGCCCGCGTGCCGGTGATGCAGGCGCTGGAACTGGATGCCGCCAATCCACGGTTGATCAGCAATGCGGTGGTGTGGCTGTGGGCATCCGGCAAGCGCGCCGAAGCCAACGCCATGATGCAGCGTGCAGCGATGCAGGAGCCGACGCGAGCGGCCATCCGCAAGGAGGCGGATCGCGTCAGTCGGGCCGCGCAGGTCCGCGACAAAACCGCACCGCGTGGCGCGCAGGCCGTGGCGCTCAACGCAGGAGTCAAACCATGACGAGGCATCGTTCCAGACTGACGGACGCTGCGTGCGCGGTGGCAATTTCCGCGATGCTGTTGGGGGCCGCCGGGGCCGCCGGGGCCGCCGGGGCGCAAGCTGCGCAATCGACGCAAACCGTCGAGCCGCCACCGTCCCCGACGTTTCACCCGAACGACGTGCCGGTAGGCGACACCACGCGGATGCTGCTCGAGGTTCAGCGCAATGGCTCGCAGGCCGGGCCGCAGCAGTCGATGACCGGCGAAGAGGCGGCCATCGGCTATGCCCGCTATATGCGCAGCTTCCAGTATCCGTTGCCCGAATTCTTCAGTAGCCAGTCGACCGGTAGCGCATTGCGTGGCAGCACGGGCAGCCCTGCGCCGGTGGGGCAGTAGGCACCGCGATGCGTCACGTCACGTCCGGCTCGATCCACCCACGCCAGCGCGGCACCGTCAGTCTGATGGCTGCGCTGCTGATTGCCGCCATTGGCGTCGCGGCGCTGGTGTCGCTCGACGTCGGCTTCGTGTTCTACACGCAGCGGCAGTTGCAGAAGCTGGTGGACGTGGCGGCGCTTTCTGGCGCGCAGCAATTGAAGAGCGCTGATGATCAGGCGACGACCAATGCCAACGTGCTGTCAAGCGTGACGTCCGCCGCAGCCCAGAACGGCTACACCAAGGCCGTGGCGAATGATTGCACCACGGCAGTGGCTGGCGCGGCGGACGGCGTGCGGACGTGCCTTGGGTTGTGGGACCCCGCCAACCCTGCCAATGGCGACAGCACGCGGCACTTCGATCCGGGCTATCCGGCCACAACGGTGTCGGCCAATGCGGTGCGCGTGCAGGCCACGTTGACGGTACCGCTGCTGTTCATGTTCCAGGGGGGCCAGTCGCGGCAGCTACACGCCGAGGCGATTGCCGCCGCGAGTCCGCCCGCCGCGTCGTTCACGCTCGGCAGCGGCCTGCTCAGGCTCTCGTCGGGTAACGGCCTGCTGGGGCTGCTGCTGGGCAACTCGGTCAATCTGTCCGTGGCGGACTGGAGCGGACTGGTAGGCGCGAACGTGACGCTCGAGCAGTTGCGTTTGCGGGCAGGTGTGGGCACGGTCGACCAGTTGCTGAGCACTTCGCTCTCGATCCAAGACTTCTACGCGCTGGTGCTGGGTGCGGCGGGGCAGTCGGCGCTGCTCAACGCGGCGCTTGGCAGCCCCACGACACAGCTTGGCCTGAATGGCATTGGCACCAAGGTGACGCTGGGCCAGATGCTCGACCTGGGCGTGCTGACACCGGCGGCTTCGTCTGCGGCGGAGGCGGCGCTCAATGTGGCAACGTTGCTGACCACGGCCGCCTATGTCGCGCGCGGGACGAGCGCGGTGGATCTGAGTACGCTCAACGTGAAGACCGCGCTTGGATCGATCGGCGGCTCGATGTACATCATCCAGCCGCCGAAGGTGGCCGTGGGGCCGGCCAAGCAGTATCCGGATGGAACGTGGAAGACCACTGCGACGACCGCGCAGCTTGGCCTGAAACTGGCCGCGCAGGTCTCTGTGCCGCTGGTAGTGGCCAACGTCAATCTGAATCTGCCGTTGTGGCTGCAGATCGCGCAGGCCAAGGGAGATCTGACGCATATCCAGTGCGCGGCTGCTGTTCCGGACCGGCGGGCGACGGTCAATGTGTCCACCAACGCCGTGATGGCATGCCTGGGCAACCCCGGCGGCACCGGCTGTTCCGGCGGCCCACTTACCATCGCCGACGTCCAGTTGTCGGCGGTCGGACTGTTCCCCATTGCCGATGCGAAGATGACCGGACAGCCGATCTCGCAGTCCGGACTGGCTGGTGCAGGCAACAGCTTCGTACTCGCACCGGGTGGTTACGTGGCCGCATCGTCGAGCACAGTGATCGGCGATACCGTGACCAACGTGATCAACGGCCTCAATCCAACGCTCGATGTCAGCCTGCTGCAACTTCAATTACTGAGCATTTCCCCGGGCTGGCTGCTGCAACAGGTGCTGAATCCATTGCTCACGCTGATCAACCAGCTCGTCAATACCTTGACGAGCCTGCTCGGCATCAGCCTTGCCAACGCCGACTTGTGGCTCAACGGCGTCGACTGCAACAACACGGAACTCGTGTACTGAACTGAACGATCATGAAAGCAGACCGGTGGGCCTACGAGAGCCTTGAAGTCTATGTGTGGGAAGGCAAGTACGAGATCGCCGATCGCGTCGCGCGCTTTCTGACGCCACTGGGCGCCGAAGTCGTTCGCGCAGGCGCGCTCGATGCGCTGCCGGCCGAACCACGGGTCAAGCCCAGCATCGCCGTCATCAGTGCGTCGGCGATCGGCTCCGCCAAGTTCACGCTGGATTGGGAAGCCGCGCACGGCATGCCGGTGATCTGGGTCGGCGCGCCCGACCGCGAGAGCGATCCCGGTCGGTTCCCGCCCGAGTACGCCTACATCCTGCCCCACGATTTCACCGGCGCCGATCTGCGCACGCAGATAGCCAAGCTGATGCCGCAATTGATGGCGGCCGCCGAGGCTCGCCCGGATGTGGCCGATCTCGTCGCCGGGTCTGCGGCAATGCAGTCGCTGCTGGAGCAGGTCGATACCTTCGCCAACTTCGACAGCAACGTGATGCTCTATGGCGAGACCGGCGCGGGGAAGGAACGCATCGCGCGGCTCTTTCACGATCGCAACGCGACGTATGGCAAGGGACCGTTCGTGGCGGTCAACTGCGGCGCGATTCCCGATGGGCTGTTCGAGTCGCAGTTCTTCGGTCACGCCAAGGGCGCGTTCACCGGCGCGATGTTCGCGCATCGTGGCTTCTTCGAGCAGGCCACCGGCGGCACGCTGTTCCTTGATGAGATCGGCGACTTGCCGCTGTTCCAGCAGGTCAAGCTGCTGCGCGTGCTGGAGGAGAACGCGGTGACGCGGCTCGGCTCTGCCATGGCGGTCAAGCTGGACTTCCGGCTGGTGGCCGCCACCAACAAGGATCTGCGCGAAGCCGTGACGCAGGGCCGCTTCCGCGCGGATTTGTACTTCCGGCTGGCCGTGATCGAACTGCGGCTGCCCAGCCTGGAGGACCGTGGCCCTGCGGACAAGATCGGTCTGCTGCAATCGTTCATGCGCCACATGATCGGCGCCGCCGCCTACGATGCGCTGCCGCCGATGCCAGACTGGCTCAAGGGCGCCGTGGGCTCCGCGTTCTTCGTCGGTAACGTGCGCGAACTGCGCAACCTGGCCGAACGCATCGGCATCACGGTCCAGCAGCGCGGCGAATGGGACGAGGCGCGCATCCGGCCGCTGTTTCGCTCGCTGCGCCCCGGCGCGTTCGATGGCACCGAGCGGGCCGACCCGCGCGGCGACGCGGAGGAGCGCCGCCGCATCATTGCCGCGCTCGATGCCAACAGCTGGCGACGCCAAGACACGGCAACGTGCCTCGGCATCAGCCGCAAGGTGCTGTGGGAAAAAATGCGCAAGTTCCAGATCGAGGACAGCGAGGCGGAGCCGGTCTGAGTGGTGTCCGCGTACCGTTTGGTGGCCGCGACGTTATGATGCGGGACCGCACGGTATCTGCCGTGCTCTTGGCGCCACTGTGCCGAAGGACCCGAATTGCGTTTTCTCCACACCGCCGACTGGCATCTTGGTCGGCTCTTCCACGCCCGTAGCCTGATCGAGGATCAGTCTCATGTGCTCGACCAGTTCGTCGCGCTGGTGCGCGATCTGCGCCCCGACGCCGTGCTGATTGCCGGCGACGTGTACGACCGCGCGGTGCCGCCGCCGGAGGCCGTGGCGCTGCTCGACGATGTGCTGGCGCGTATCGTGGTGGATGCGGGCGTACCCGTGGTGATGATCGCAGGCAATCACGACAGCGCCCAACGCCTCGGTTTCGGCGCGCGCCTGCTGGCCGCGCGGGGTCTGCACGTGGCGGGACGCACCGGTCCGGAAACGTCCTGCGTGACGCTGCACGATGCGCACGGCGAGGTGCGCATCTACGCCTTGCCCTATGCCGAACCGGCGGCGGTGCGCGACGCGCTCGGCACCGACTTGCCGACGCACGAAGCCGCATTGAACGCCCAGCTCGATGCCATCCGCGCCACGCATCCCGCAGGCGTCCGTTCGGTGGCGGTGGCCCATGCTTTCGTGGTGGGCGGCGCGGTCAGCGAATCGGAGCGCCCGCTGAGCGTGGGCGGTAGCGGTGCCGTGGCCGCGGACGTGTTCCACGGCTTCGATTTCGTGGCATTGGGACATCTGCATCGTCCGCAATCCATCGGCGATAGGATTCACTATTCGGGGTCGCTGCTCAAGTATTCGCTGTCGGAAACCGAACACATCAAGACGGTATCGCTGATCGATGTTGACGCCGAGGGTGGCGTCCGGATCGAGGCGATACCGCTGCGACCATTGCGCGACCTGCGCGTGCTGACCGGCACGCTGGCCGGCTTGCTTGAGGCGGGCGCCACCGACCCGCACCGGGACGACTACGTCCATGCGGTGCTGACCGACGCGGGCGCGTTGCTGGACCCGATGGCGCGACTGCGCCAGGTCTATCCGAACGCACTGGCGATCGAGCGCGCGGTGCTGGCGCGCAGCGGGCAGGCCGGGGACGCGGGGCGCAAGCTGCGGGAACTGGATACGGCCAGCCTGTTTGCGAATTTTTTCCGCGAGGTGGCTGACACAGACCTCGACGATGATCAGCGCCGCGCGCTCGACGATCTATTGGCAGTCATGCAGGCATCGGAAAGGGAGTCGGCATGAAACCGCTTTACCTGAAACTGCAGGCCTTCGGCCCGTTCGCCGCCACGGAGACGATTGACTTCACGCGGCTCGGCGACCAGGCGTTCTTCCTGATCCACGGCCCCACGGGCGCAGGCAAGACCACGCTGCTCGATGCCATCTGCTTCGCGCTCTATGGCGATACATCAGGTGGCGAGCGTAGCGCGCAGGACATGCGCAGCGCCAATGCGGACCCAGCCCTGCGGACCGAGGTCACCTTGGAGTTCTCGCTTGGGGCGACACGCTATCGCGTGACGCGTTCTCCGACGCAGGACCGCCCGAGCCCGCGTGCGGCCGGCGGCTTCGTCAAGGAGACTGCGAAGGCGCAACTCGATGCCCAGGTGGACGGTGAGTGGAAAAGCCACGCCAGCCAGCCGGTCCGTGTGACCGACGCGGTGCGAGTCCTGCTCGGCTTCGACAGCGCGCAGTTCCGGCAGGTGATCGTGCTGCCGCAGGGACGTTTCCGCGAATTGCTGACGGCGGACTCGAAGGCGCGGCAGTCGATCCTCGAGCGTCTGTTCCAGACCGAGCTCTACCGCCGCGTCGAGGAACTGCTCAAGGAGCAGGCCGCGAGCATTCGCCGCGAAGCCGAGGAGATCTCGGTACGACGCAAGACCTTGCTGGAACAGTATCAGTTGCCCTCCGAGCTGGCGCTTGACGAACGTATCGCCGCGCATCGGGAGACGTTGACCGAGCTGGAACGGCGCGAAGCGCTGGCGCGTGCGGGTAGCGAAGCGGCGCAGGCGTCCTTGCGCAAGGGCGAGCTGGAGAGCACGCAGATCAAGGCCTGGAAAGAGGCGGAGGGCGCCTATGCCGTGCTGTCGGCCCGCGTGCCGGCGGTCGACACGGACCGCGCTCGCCTGCAGGCCGCGCGACGCGCGGCGCAGGTGACGCCGGTTGCGCAACTGCTTGAGGTTGCCAGACAGGATCAGACGGCCGCACTCGCCGCGAATGCCGCCGCCGGGACACGCGTGGCAAGCGCCAGCCGGGCCGCCGATATCGCAACAGGTGCGCTGCGCGCGGAACAGGCGCGTGGCGAAGCGCGTTTGGCCGCGCAACGCACCGTGGCGAAACTGGAAGCAATTCTCCCGCGGGCACGCAGGCTTGGCGTGCTGCGCAACGGCGTGGCGCTGGCGAGTACCGGACTGGCCGCTGCCCAGGTGGCGCTTACCGCCAAGGCGAAGGCGCGCGATGCCGCCGTGGCGGCGGCGAAGACGCTGGAAGGCGAGCTGGAGCTTGCGCGGCGCGACGGCGCAAATGCGCAGGCCCTGCAGCTTCAGCTTGGACTGGCGCGCGAACGCGCGACGCGGGTGGCACGTTGCCGGCAACTCGATGCCGAACTTGGGCCTTTGCGCGAATCGCTTGCCGCTGCGGAAGCCGGCGCCAGCCGGGCGACGCAGACGCGCGATACCGCGCGCGTCGCAATGCGTCAGGCGGAATCGGACTGGCGCTTTGGCCAGGCGGCACGCCTTGCCGCTGGCGTGAAGCGTGGCGAACCTTGCCCCGTCTGCGGTGGCAAGGACCACCCTGCGCTGGCGCAGCAGACGCTGGCGCTGGTGACCGACGAGGACCTCGATACCACGCGAGCCGCCTTGCAACATGCCGACGAGGCGTTGGCCGACGCACAGGCCGTGCGACAAAAGGCCGAGGCAAACGTCGCCCAATGTCAGGTGCGTCTGGCGGATCTGCGCGAAGGCGCGGGCGATGTGTCCGACGCGGGCGTGCAGGCGTTAGATCAGGAAATCCAGACGCTGACCGCCAGCGGCGCGAAGGCCGAGGCTGCGGCAACCCGCGCGGAACGGCTCGCGGCCCAGACCATACAGGCGCGTCAGGCGCAGGAGTCTGCCGAAGCCGCAGTGCAGGCGGCCGAAGGCGCATTGCGCACGGCGATGCATGAGCACGCTCAGCAAGATGGCGAGTGGCGTGCCGCGAGTGCGCAGGTGCCCGAGGATTCGCGTGACCCTGACGTCGTGACCGCATCGCTCGAAGCCGCGCAGCGCGAAGCCGGCGCACTGGAGGCCGCATTGCAGGCGGCCCAGGGCGCCGAGCGCGATGCGGTGGCACTGCTGGCCGGTGCGAATGCGGCACTGGCCGCCGCGCGCGAAGCCACTACTCGTGCCGAGGAGCGGGCCGCGCAACGCGAAGCCGCCTTTGTGGAGGCACTTGCCACCGCCGGATTCGCCGGAGCGGACGACTACCGCGCCGCATCCCTGGCTGACGATGCCACGCGCGTGCTTGACGACGCCGTGCGTGCGTTCGATGTCGATCTGGCTCGCGCCGCGGAATGGCGCCAACGCACGGCGGAAATCGGTCAGGCGTTGCAGACGCCGGACATGCCTGCATTGCTCGCGGCACGCGATGCGGCGGCTGTTCAGCTTGAAGCGGCGATCCGGCAGCGCAGCGAACTGGCCGCGGTGCGCGATGCGCTGTTGCAGTGCAAGGGCTTGCTCGATTCGCTGGCCGCCGAAGGACGCGACGTCGAGACGCGCTACGCAGTGCTCGGCCGCCTGTCGGAAGTGGCGAACGGCAATAATCCGCGCCGCATGACGTTCCAGCGTTTCGTGCTGGCCACGTTGCTCGACGAGGTGCTGGAAGCTGCGTCGCTACGGCTGTTGCGCATGAGCCGGGGTCGCTACGCGCTGCAACGTGTGCGAGAGCAGGGCGATCAGCGCGTGGCCGGTGGCCTTGACCTCGAAGTGTTCGACCACGATACCGGCGGCACGCGCCCGGCCAATACGCTGTCCGGCGGCGAAGGCTTCCTGGCGTCACTGTCGCTGGCGCTGGGTCTGGCCGATGTGGTGCAGTCGCGTGCCGGTGGCATCCAGCTCGATACGCTGTTCGTTGACGAAGGCTTCGGCACGCTCGATCCGGAAAGTCTCGACTTCGCGATTCGCACGCTGCTCGATCTTCAGCAGGCCGGACGGCTGGTCGGCATCATCTCGCACGTAACCGAACTGCGCGAGCGGATCGATGTGCGGCTTGAGGTCCGGCCCGGCGTGGCGGGCAGTCAAGCCGTGTTGCGCCTGCCCTGAACCCTGAGCCCCGGGCCCTCGGCGCCGGAGCGCGCCGTGGAAGGCGCGCGAGCGCAATTCCACGCGCGCGCCACTTGGGAGATACCCCAAATCGCGACGCGGACGCCACGTGCCTAGAATATTCGGCGAGCACTTAATAAAACGTAGTTCCGCCTATCGGAACTTCGAGGGAGGGAGGCTGCGACGAATCCGTCTGGCCTTTTTCCTTCCTGCTCGATCCCATAACGAATATTCGGAGGTGTCGTGCGTATCCATCGTCGTCCAGAAGCTGTTCGTGCCCTGGTGGCCGCCGTGCTCGTGACCTGCGCCGCAGGGGCCGTTGCCCAGAGCCTGCCCGCCAGCAAGGCGCCCCCCGCCACGCTCACGCCCGACCAGCAGCGTTTTCACGATATCTACAAGGAACTGGTCGAGATCAACACGACGCATTCGGCCGGGGACAGTGCCCAGGCGGCGCGCGCGATGGAGAAGCGACTGGTGGAGGCAGGCTTCTCCGCGTCGGATATCCAGGTGTTCGAGCCGTTTCCGCGCAAGGGCAATCTGGTGATGCGCTTCAAGGGCACCGGCGCCAGGCAGCCGGTTCTGCTGCTGGCGCATATCGACGTCGTGGAGGCCAAGCGCGAGGACTGGAAGACCGACCCCTTCCAGCTTCAGGAGACCAATGGCTACTTCACCGCGCGTGGCTCCATCGACGACAAGGCGATGGCGTCGGCGTTCGTGTCGGTGCTGGGGCAGTTGAAGCAGGAGGGCTTCAAGCCGTCGCGCGACATCATCCTGGCGCTCACGTCCGACGAGGAGCGCGGCGACGTGCCCAGCAATGGCGCCGACTGGCTGGTGAAGAACAAGCCTGAACTGCTGAAGGCCGAGTTCGGCATCAACGAGGGCGGCGGCGGCGAGCTGCGCGACGGCAAGCCGGTGCTGCACCGCGTTCAGGTGGCCGAGAAGATGTACACGACCTACGAACTGGAAGTGCGCGACGTGGGCGGGCATAGCTCGGTGCCGACCAAGTCCAATCCTGTGTACGCGATGTCCGAGGCGCTGAGCCGCCTGGGTGCGTACCAGTTCCCGGTCAAGATGGCCGACGTGACGCAGACCTACTTCGCGCGCAGCGCTCCGCTGGCGAAGGGGCAGCTTGCCGAGGACATGCGCGAGGTTGGCACGGGCCGTCCGAGCCAGGCGGCGATCGACCGGCTGTCGGCCATTCCGTTCTACAACGCCCAGCTTCGTACCACCTGTGTGGCGACCATGGTCAATGCCGGACACGCCGAGAACGCGCTGCCGCAATCGGCCAAGGCCATCGTCAACTGTCGCATCCTGCCGCATGACGATCCGGCCGACATCGACCGCCAGCTCAAGTCGGCCCTCGGTAACGACAAGATCAGCGTGCGATACATCAACAAGCCGCTGGCCAGCCCGGCCTCTCCGCTAGACGGCGCGCTGATGAAGGAAGTCGACGCGCTGACCAGGCAGATGTGGGATGTGCCGGTGATTCCGGCCATGAGCACGGGCGCAACCGACAGCCGCTTCATGCGCAATGCCGGTATCCGGATGTACGGCGTTTCCGGCCTGTTCACCGAACCGTCGGACATGCGCGCGCATGGTCTGGACGAGCGCATCGAGATTGCGCGCCTGTACGATGGCCGCGAGTTTCTCTACCGTCTGGTAAAGCGGTTGTCGGAATAATTTCGTAAAACTGCGATTCCGCAAGGCATCGGCGGGCGTTGCGCACTACCATGCGTGGTAGCTGTGCATCGCCCGCCGTACCTTTGGTTCAAGCCTGTTTTAGCCCGCCTCTGGTCGTGTATGACGCTGCCCGGCGGGCTGGCCGATTATCGCCCGAGACGTGGCCCCCCGCCTTGACCCTGTTTTGGCGACAGGTGTAACCTTTGTTCATTCTGCGAATTGGAGTTCGTATCGCGAACTTTATGGGAATCCGGTGAACAAGGCAGGAAATTACTGACGTTCGCTGGTATTCGCAGCAAGCATCTGCATGAAGCCGCAGCAAGATGGCTGACAAAACAACTGCAAGATTGTTGGACTGTCCTTGACGGACCACCGCGCACGGAGCGCGGGGACATCAGACAGGACGCCCGTCCAGCCACTGCCGGAGACAGCTTTGCGTGCCGCGCCCCTTTGCGGCCGGTCCCGGTATGCGCGCCGGACCCTTCCATACTGGAACGCAAGTGATCAACAAGCTATATGACTCGGTGGAATCGGCAATGGCCGACATCCACGATGGCGCCACGATCCTGATTGGCGGTTTCGGCCTGGCCGGCATGCCGGCGGAGCTGATCGACGCGCTGATCGCCCAGGGCGCGCGCGACCTGACCATCGTCAACAACAACGCCGGCAATGGCGACACGGGCCTGGCAGCGCTGCTCAAGGCCAAGCGTGTCCGCAAGATCATTTGCTCGTTCCCGCGCCAGGCGGACTCCTACGTATTCGACTCGCTGTTCCATGCCGGTGAAATCGAGCTGGAACTCGTGCCCCAGGGCAATCTGGCCGAGCGCATCCGCGCGGCCGGCGCCGGCATCGGCGGTTTCTTCACGCGCACGGCCTACGGCACGCCGCTGGCCGAAGGCAAGGAAACGCGCATCATCGACGGCCAGGGCTATGTGTTCGAAAAGCCGATCCACGCTGACTTCGCGCTGATCAAGGCCGAGACCGCCGACCGCTGGGGCAATCTGGTCTATCGCAAGACCGCCCGCAACTTCGGCCCGATCATGGCCATGGCTGCCAAGTGCCCGATCGTGCAGGTCAGCAACGTAGTGGAACTGGGCGAACTCGACCCCGAGCACATCATCACGCCGGGTCTGTTCGTCAAGCGCGTGGTCAAGGTTGCAAGCGCCGCCAAGCCGGCCAGCGCGGCCTGATCCGAATCGAGCGAAGAAGGAGAAACACATGCAACGCCTGACCCGCGACCAAATGGCCGCCCGCGTGGCCAAAGACATTCCGGACGGTGCCGTGGTGAACCTCGGCATCGGCCTGCCCACCCTGGTCGGCAATCAACTGCCGGCCGACCGTGAAATCCTGCTGCACAGCGAGAACGGCCTGCTCGGCATGGGCCCCGCTCCCGCGCCGGGCGAGGAAGACGGCGACCTGATCAACGCTGGCAAGCAGCCGGTGACGATCAAGCCGGGTGGCTCGTATTTCCACCACGCCGATTCGTTCGCGATGATGCGTGGCGGCCACCTCGACTTCTGCGTGCTGGGCGCGTTCCAGGTATCGGAGAAGGGTGACCTGGCCAACTGGCATACCGGCGCACCGGGCGCCATCCCCGCCGTGGGCGGTGCGATGGACCTGGCTATCGGCGCCAAGCAGGTGTTCGTGATGATGGAGCACCTGACCAAGCAGGGCGAAAGCAAGATCGTGTCCCAGTGCACCTATCCGCTGACCGGCATCGGCTGCGTCACGCGTGTCTACACGGACCTGGCCACGATCGATGTGACGCCGGACGGCCTGGTTGCCCGCGATCTCGTGGACGGCCTGTCGTTCGACGAACTGCAACGCCTGACCGGCGTGCCTCTCAAGCAGGCCGTAGCCGCCTGACCAACCACCAAGACGAGCGAGACAGAACATGAGCGAAGCATTCATCGTTGACGCCATCCGTACCCCCATCGGCCGTTACGCCGGCAGCCTGTCCGGCGTGCGCGCGGACGACCTGGGCGCCGTGCCCCTGAAGGCCCTGATGGCCCGTAACGCCAGCGTGGACTGGTCGGCGATCGACGACGTGATCTTTGGCAACGCCAACCAGGCCGGTGAAGACAACCGCAACGTTGCGCGCATGTCGGCCCTGCTGGCTGGCCTGCCGGACGCCGTTCCCGGCGCGACGATCAACCGCCTGTGCGGTTCGGGCATGGACGCCACCGGCACCGCCGCCCGCGCCATCAAGGCTGGTGAAGCCAACCTGATGATTTCCGGCGGCGTGGAAAGCATGAGCCGCGCCCCGTTCGTCATGGGCAAGGCCACCTCGGCCTTCTCGCGTGACGCGCAGATCTTCGACACGACCATCGGCTGGCGTTTCATCAACCCGGCGATGCGCGCCGCCTACGGCGTGGACTCGATGCCCGAGACCGCCGAGAACGTGGCGACCGACTACAAGATCGGCCGTGAAGACCAGGATCTGATGGCGCTGCGCAGCCAGGAGAAGGCATCGCGCGCGCAAGCCGACGGCACGCTGGCGCAGGAAATCACCCCGGTGACGATTCCGCAGAAGAAGGGCGACGCCATCGTGGTCGACCGCGACGAACATCCGCGTGCCACGAGCATGGAAGCGCTGGCCAAGCTGCGCGGCGTGGTGCGTCCGGACGGCACGGTGACCGCCGGTAACGCCTCGGGCGTGAACGATGGCGCGTGCGCGCTGCTGCTGGCCAGCGAAGCGGGCCTGAAGCAGCACGGCCTGAAGCCGCGTGCCCGCATCGTTGGCATGGCAACGGCTGGTGTGGCACCGCGCGTGATGGGTATCGGCCCGGCGCCGGCCACGCAGAAGCTGATGAAGCAACTGGGCATGACGCTGGACCAGATCGACGTGATCGAACTGAACGAAGCGTTCGCCGCGCAAGGCCTGGCCGTACTGCGTCAACTGGGCATCGCCGACGACGACAAGCGTGTGAACCCGAACGGCGGCGCCATCGCACTGGGCCACCCGCTCGGCATGAGCGGCGCGCGTCTGGTGACGACCGCGATGTACCAGCTGGAGCGCACTGGTGGCCGCTTCGCGCTGTGCACGATGTGCATCGGCGTGGGCCAGGGCATCGCCATGGTGATCGAGCGCGTTTGATGGCTTGATGCATGGCTACCGGCCGATGCCAGTGGTCATGCGCTCCTCTCTCCCGCGCAGGTGGGAGAGAGGAGTTACCGAAGCAAAACAGTAGAAGTTTCAGTTTCCCTTGCTTCCCGTCGTTAATTCATGCGGGAAGTTTCAGTGGTGTCTCTTCCCCAACGAGGTAGAGCATCGCGGCCAGGCCGACGGGCTCGCCGGCTTCGCCGTATTTTTTCTGATTTGACCGGCCGCTTGCGTGCCGGTGCGGAGTACCGAGATGTCCCTTCCTGTTGCCACCCTGGTCACTGGCGCCAGTTCCGGAATCGGCCGAGCCATTGCGGAAATGCTGCTCGCCGATGGTGTGACGCGTGTCATCAACGTCGACTATGCAGCGCCGACGTGGTCGCACCCGAACATGACCTTTTTCCAGGCCGATCTGACCAATGCCGATGCCACGCGCGCGGTGGCGGAGCAGGTGACGTCTCAGTTCGCCGTGACGCGGCTCGTCAACAATGCCGGCGCCACGCGCCCCGGCACGGCTGACACGGCCACGGCGGAAGATCTCGATTACGTCGTGGGCCTGACCCTGCAGGCCACGATGCTGCTGACACAGGCCTGCCTGCCCGCGATGCGCGCGGCGGGGTTTGGCCGCATCGTCAACATGGCTTCGCGCGCGGCGCTGGGCAAGCCCGAACGCGTGGTGTATTCCGCTGCCAAGGCTGGGCTGGTTGGCATGACCCGAACGCTGGCGATGGAGCTGGGCGGCGACGGCATCACCGTCAACGCCGTGGCACCGGGTCCCATCGCCACCGAGCTGTTCCGCCGGAGTAATCCGGAGGGCAGCGAACAGACACGGCGCATTCTCGCAAGCATCGCCGTGAAACGCATGGGAACGCCGGAAGACGTGGCGCGTGCCTCGCTGTTCTTCCTTGCACCCGAGAATGGTTTCGTGACGGGACAGGTCCTGTACGTCTGCGGCGGAACCACGCTGGGTGTGGCACCCGTATAAGAAAGTGCCCGCCCCCCAGGCACGGGGCGGAATAGCGGTTCAAAGCATTACGTCCGCAGTAAGCCAGATGGCTAGCGGACGTGCATCACTCCTGGAGCACAAGATGAGTATCACCAAGCAAACGTCGAAGGCGCGCAGACGCCTGCTGGCCGTTGGCGTGGCACTGGCAACTGGTGTTGCCGCCATGACCGGCGCCCAAGCGCAGGGCACCTATCCGACCAAGCCGATCACCATGATCGTGCCGTTCTCGGCAGGTGGCACCACCGATATCCTGGCCCGCATCGTCGGCCTGCAACTGGGCAAGGCGCTCGGCCAGCCCGTCGTGATCGACAACCGTCCGGGCGCGGGCGGCAACATCGGCGCATCGCTGGCCGCGAAGGCGCCGGGCGATGGCTACACGCTGTTCATGGGCACCATCGGCACGCACGCGATCAACCAGTCGCTGTACTCGAAGCTGCCGTACGACCCGGTCAAGGACTTCGCGCCGATCACGCGCGTGGCCATGGTGCCGAACATCGTCGTGGTGAACCCGAAGGTGCCGGTCAACAACATCAAGGAACTGATCGCCTACGTGAAGGCCAACCCGGACAAGCTGTCGTATGGCTCGTCGGGCAGCGGTTCGTCGATGCACCTGTCGGGTGAACTGTTCAACTCGATGACGGGCCTGCACATCCAGCACATCCCGTACAAGGGTAGCGCTCCGGCCGTGAACGACCTGCTGGGTAACCAGATCGGCCTGATGTTCGACAACATGCCGTCGTCGTACCCGCACGTGAAGGCCGGCAAGTTGCGCGCCATCGCCGTGACCTCGGCCAAGCGCTCGCCGGCTCTGCCGAACGTGCCGACCGTGGCCGAGTCGGGCGTGCCCGGCTATGAAGCCACGTCGTGGTTCGCGCTGTACGCCACGGGCGGCACGCCGCAGGCCGTCGTCGATCGCCTGAACGCCGAAGTGGTGAAGATTCTTGCCATGCCGGAAGTGAAGAAGCAGATGGCCGAGCAGGGTGCCGAACCGCATCCGGAAAAGCCGGCTGAACTGGCTGCCTTCATGAAGTCCGAGGCCGCCAAGTGGGCCAAGGTGGTGAAGGCTTCTGGCGCGACCGTGGACTGATCTCCCGGATCGACCCAGGTCGCCGAAGACCGGCCAGCAGGTATCGCGCCTGCTGGCCGGTTTTTTTTTGGTGGGAATCCTCTTCAGAAAAGAAAAGCCCGCGACGTTCGTCGCGGGCTGAATCCCAGGTCCTTGGCGGACAGGAGGAGACAATCGACAGACTTGCGGTGGCTGCATTCTCACCGCAGTAAAGGCATCAGCTCAGGCTGTACTTGACGACCTGTTCTTCCACACCCACGAAACGCACCAGTTGCCGCAGGCCGCTGGCGTATTCCTTGATGTGATGGCCCTCCGGGGTATCGGGGAGCCGGTAATAGAACGGCGCCGTTCCGGCGCGCGTGCGGGTGACAGGCTTCGTCGCCTCGGCTGCGGCTGTGCCGGCGGTCGCATCCGGTCTTGCGTTCATGGACAACTCCCGGGTAGCGCATGGCGCGGAACGTTGGGCCGGTAGAAGGGCACGCGCATGCGGGGTGGCAATGTCTGGAATGTATTGCAGATTATCGGGAAATGCCATTTCGATTTTTTTACATCAGTATCGTAATAATTGACTAAATTGTCATGAATGCAAGTATTTGTGCCGTCACTTGCACATGACTGGTTTCGATGCGCGCATCTCAGTGGATATCGGCATGACGTGACGTGACTTGCGCGTTACCATAGCGCCACCTGACCATTTCACTGAACTTGGTCAGCATCATCCATGCCAGCGATCCCGTCGCACCTATCGGCCGAATGTCCACCCAACACGCTCTCCTGATATCCCTGATCGAAAAGCCATCCTCGGGCTACGATCTCGCGCGCCGGTTCGACAAGTCGATCGGTTATTTCTGGCACGCCACTCACCAGCAGATCTATCGGGAGCTGGGGCGGATGGCCGAATTGGGCTGGATTGCCTCGGACGAGCCGGAAGTCACCGTCGACGGAGACGGGGCGGAGAAGAAGGGCCGCAAGAAGGTCTACCGGGTGTTGCCCGCCGGGCACGACGAACTGGTGCGATGGGTGCTTGCGCCCGTTCAGGGGCTGGACCAGCGCGAGGAGATCCTGGTCAAGCTGCGTGCCGATGCCGCGATCGGGCCGCTAGGCCTGGACAAGGAGATGGGGCGACTGATTGCATTGCACGAGGCGCGGCTGGAAACATACCGGGGGATCGAGCGCAAGGATTTCTCCGGCACGCTCGATCGCCGGCAGCAGATCCAGTACGCATTGCTCCAGCGCGGCATCCAGTTTCAGGAAAGCTGGCTCGCATGGGGCAGGTCGCTGCTACCGCTGCTCACTGCCACGGGCAGTGGCGTCAAGGACTGACGACGGGCGTCGTCAGTCTTCAGGCTACAAACTTCAGGCCAGATCCACGGCACGTGCCGCGCCGGCCGGCGCAGCAAGGCCCAGACGGCGGCGTGCGAGCGCGTACTCTTCCACGAAGCGGCGCACCAGCTCGGCGGCCGGCACCACACGCTTGATGGCGCCGACACCTTGGCCAGCGCCCCAGATGTCCTTCCAGGCCTTGGCGCTGCCCGATCCGAAATTCATCTTCGACGCATCCGAGGTCGGCAGCGCTGCCGGGTCCAGACCTGCGCGGACGATGCTCTCGCGCAGGTAGTTGCCGTGCACGCCCGTGAACAGGTTCGAGTAGACGATATCGTCGGCGGAGCTGTCGACGATCATCTGCTTGTACGCATCCTGAGCATTGGCTTCGAGCGTGGCGATGAAGGCCGAGCCGATATAGCCGAGATCGGCGCCCGCAGCCTGAGCGGCCAGCACGGCATCGCCGCTGGCAATCGCGCCCGACAGCAGCAAGGGACCGTCGAACCATTCGCGGATCTCATGCAGCAGCGCGAACGGCGACAGCGTGCCGGCGTGGCCGCCCGCACCCGCCGCCACGGCGATCAGCCCGTCTGCGCCCTTCTCGATGGCCTTGCGTGCGAACGTGTTGTTGATCACGTCGTGCAGCACGATGCCACCGTAGGAGTGCACGGCCTCGTTGACTTCGACACGCGCGCCCAGCGAGGTGATGACGATGGGCACCTTGTAGCGCACGCACATTTCCAGGTCGTGCTCGAGCCGGTCATTGGACTTGTGCACGATCTGGTTGACCGCGAACGGCGCGGCCGGGCGGTCGGGGTGCTTGGCGTTGTGCTCGCCGAGTTCGGTGGTGATCCGGTCCAGCCATTCCTCCAGCTTTTCCGCCGGCCGCGCATTCAGCGCGGGGAACGATCCGACCACGCCGGCCTTGCACTGGGCGATGACGAGATCGGGATTGGAAATGATGAACAGCGGCGAGCAGACAGCCGGTAGCGACAGGTTCTGCAGCAGGGCGGGAAGGGCCATGACGGATCTCTCGTTCAGCGGTTGAGTTGAATTTATGCAACTGGTTGCATAGTGGGTGCCAAGGTATCACGCGATGACTCCCATGTGCAACTGCCGGAGGGCTACGATCGCGGGATCCAGTGGCCCTTTGTCTACAATGAGGACGTTGCTTTGCATACTCAGAGCGGGAGAGCGTTGGTCATGACCCAGGCAAGTGCCGATTTCGTTACGGCGGACGGCGAGACACCGGCCACCTCCGGCGATCTGTTCGATGCCGACCTCGACGCCTGGCGAAAGCACCCGGACCGCGCCTTCGACGGCTGGCTTGCGCGACACGGTTTTCGCCACGGCACCGCCGTGGTCTATCGGGCGATGTGGGGCAAGCTGCTGCGCTGGTCAGGTGAGCAAGGACTAACACCGCTGACGTGGTCGGCCGCACAGATCGGCGCGTTCCTGGATGCCCAGAATCTGCACAAGCGTCACCGCTACCGTTACGCGCGGCTGATCGAACGCGTTTTCCATCATCTGTCCCAGTTGCAGCAGAATCTGCACAACCCCGCCAGCCAGGCCGTCAAGTCGCATCTCGCCGACGGCGAGAACGATCCGACCGCCTTTCTGTTACCTGGCGAGCGCGACCTGCTGGTGGCCCGCATCCTGGCACCGGCGCCCGAGCCGGTTGCCGAGGCCGCCCGCCCGGACAGCCAGGCCATTTCGCCAAAGCAATGGAAACGCGCCCGCGATGTCGCGCTTCTCGCGGTCCTGCTGGGTGGCGGACTCAAGGTGGCGGAGGCGCGGGCGCTGCGCGTGGAGGCGATCGAAGGTTTGGGTGGCGGCGCGATGGCGATTCGCATGGTCCGGACGGACAACGGGCGGGCGTACACCGTCCCCTTGTTCGGGTTTGTCCATGCACCGCTGCGCCGCTGGCTGGAGACGCGGGCGGCAGCGGAGACATTAGGCGATCTCGTGTTCCCGGCCATGACCAACGGCCGTGCCATGCACGCGGCATCGGTGTATCGCCGCGTCGAGATCCTGCTCGAAGAGGCCGGCGTGCTGGCGGGCCGCAGCGAACGGGCGTCGCCCCAGACACTGCGGAATACCTGCGGCGCCATGCACTTCGATGCAGGAACGCCGCCGGCGGCGGTGGCCCAGTTGCTGGGGATGCGCGATATGGAGTCTGGCTGGCGGCTGCGGGCAGCTTATGAAGCGTGGCAGGCCCGCACCGGGCTTCCGGTCATGGGCAGGCCGCTTTCGCGCCCGAATGGTGGAAGCGGCGCATGATACATATCGCGGCCGTAAAGACGCACGGTTATGATGGCAGCCCACTCGGTGAGCGAGCGACGTGAACCCAATCCAGATCCTTGAAGATTTCCATGGCTGAGACCCTATTGCTGACCGGCGCGACCGGATATATCGCCTCCCACACATGGGTGGCGTTGCATGAAGCAGGCTACAACGTGATCGGGCTCGATAATCTCTGCAATAGCAGCGCCGAGGTCGTGAACCGGCTGGCGAAGATTACTGGCACGACACCGCATTTTGTGGAAGGCGACGTGCGCGACCGCGCACTGCTGGACCGGCTGTTCGCCGAGCACAAGATCAACGGCGCCATCCATTTCGCCGCCCTGAAAGCGGTGGGAGAGTCGGTCAGCAAACCGCTCGAGTATTACGGAAACAACCTTGAGGGTTTGATCACACTGTGCTCGGCGATGCAGTCGGCGGGTGTCAGGCAATTGGTGTTCAGTTCCTCGGCCACGGTGTACGGCAATCCCCATGCGATGCCGATTCTCGAGAATTTCCCTCTTTCGGCCACCAATCCGTACGGCCAGACCAAACTGATGGGGGAGCAGATCCTGCGTGATCTGGAAATTTCCGATCCGGAATGGAAAATCGCCTTCCTGCGTTATTTCAACCCGGTAGGCGCACATGAGAGCGGAACGATTGGCGAGGATCCGGGCGGCATTCCGAACAATCTGATGCCCTATGTGGCGCAGGTGGCCGCCGGGCGGCGCGAAAAGCTGAGTGTGTATGGCGGTGACTATCCGACGCCCGATGGCACCGGGGTGCGCGACTATATCCATGTCAGCGATCTGGCCGATGGCCATGTGGCAGCGCTGGCCTACCTTGGCAAGAACTCGCGCGGCATGACCGTGAATCTTGGCACGGGCCGTGGATATAGTGTTCTGGAAGTTGTGAAGGCCTACGAACGAGCCAGCGGGCGGCCGATACCCTACGAAATCGTCGCGCGTCGCCCCGGCGATATCGCGGAATGCTATGCCGATCCGGGTCTTGCCCGCACGCTGCTTGGCTGGAGCGCCCGCCACGACCTCGACCGCATGTGCGAGGACTCCTGGCGCTGGCAGTCGTTGAACCCGGTGGGGTTCACGGCTTAGCGGCGCTATCAAAATGATTCTGGCGTCGTTGCGCGGCCTTGGCCGGTCCACTTGTACTGTCTGCGGCCGCGCGTCTAGCCAGAACCGCTTCGCTTCATCTTGATAGCACTTCTTAGCGGCGACTGCCCTGATGGACACGTGGCAAAAAAGAAACCGGGCATAGCGCCCGGTTTCTTTTTATCTGCCGATCGGCTGGGTTGTTCAGCGGATCAGGAAATCTTCCATCGACTTGCCATTGGCCAGTGCCTGGGTCAGCCAGCCCGGGCGCTTGCCACGGCCCGTCCAGGTATTGCCGGCGCTGTCACGGTAACGAACCGGCACCTTGCGGCTGACGGCCTTCTTGCCGGCCACGGCCTTGCCACCAAATCCGAGGTCTTCGGCGGTCAGGCCATATTGTTCGATTTTCTCGCGAATATCGGCGATCACCGAGGCTTGCTCGCGTGCCTTGATCTCTTCGGCCTGCTTCTGCAGTTCGCTGATTTTCTGAACGATTTCCTGATAGGTCGCCATTTGTATCCTCGGGTTTTAGTGTTGGTCCGTGAATTGACGAGGGGAATTATAACGGCGTATCTCGCCGCTGCAAATCCCCTGACTTTAATTTCAGAGAAATCTGCGAAAAGTCCCAAATCAGAATAATCCCTGAACTTTCGGGTTGGCATGTGGTCATCGCGATGATCTCCGGCGCCGCCAGCGCAAGCCACATGCCACACTAAAACCCGTAAATCTACGGCACCAAAGGCAGTGCTCTATTCAATGGCTGCGATATTCCTGGCCAATCGTGCCTGGACTGGCAATTCAGCAGGCACTGAATCAGGCACGTGCGGCGAGATTTCACATTTATCATTTGAAAGCTATTTGAAAGTAAGTGCCGAAGATGTCACGAGATAATTCTGATTGATCTCACGTGGCGTAGTCGGCATTTCGTCGATGTTCAGGGCTGGCGCCTCAAGGAAGCTCACGGGATGGCCGTTATCGAAGCCTGAGCGGGGCGACGCGCGGTATCGCTCCGCCGGGACCGGAGCAGGGGTGTCTTCGGGTTATCCCCCAATGATCAGCACATCATGTCTTTTCACCAGAATATCCAGATCAAGACCCTTTTACGGGGCGCAATGGCCTTGCTTACGGCGAACCTCCTGCTGGTCGGCGGCGCCGGTCTGCTAGGTATTTCTCAATCCAATGGCGCGCTCAAGGAGACGTACTCCAACCAGTTGGCGTCGTCACAGGCGTTGTCCGAGGCGATGCTCGGCACCACCCGCCTGCGTCTGGCGCTCGATCGCGGTGTGATGCGGGGGAGCGAGAACGATGATCTGAAGAAGCACGTCGACCGCGCCAATGTCTTCATCGAGTCATCCGACAAGGGTTGGAAGACCTATATGTCGCTGCCTCAGAACGACGATGAAAAGGCGCTGGCCGGCGAACTGGCGGCCAAGCGGCAGGCGTTCTTCGAGACCGGCGTCAAGCCACTTGAGCAGGCCATGGTGGCCGGCAACCATGACGAGGCGCTGCGTCTGGCGCGCGATGTGCTGCCAGACCTGCAGCGCGGCATGTCCGCCGCGCACGAGAAGCTCGAGAAATTCCAGTTCGATACCGGCAAGGCCAACTTCGAAGGCGCGCAGTCGCGCTATGAGACGACTCGCGCGATGTCGCTGGCGCTGATCGCGCTCGGCATCCTGGTTGCCGTATTCGCTACCGTGATGCTTCACCGCGCCATCGTCCGCCCGGTACAGGAAGCGCTCGACGTGTTCGAGCGCATGACGCGCGGCGACCTGACATCGCGTATCTCCAGCATGTCGAAGAACGAGATCGGTCGCATGATGCAGGCGCTGGCCACCATGCAGGAGAGCATCGCGGGCATCGTCGCCGAAGTTCGCGGCGGCACCGATTCGATGGCGTCGGCCACGCAGCAGATCTCTGCTGGCAACACGGATCTCTCGCAGCGTACCGAGGAACAGGCCGCATCGCTCGAGCAGACCGCGGCCAGCATGGAAGAACTGACCACCGTCGTGCGACAGAATGCCGACAACGCGCGCCAGGCCGGCGCTCTGGCCGGCGAGGCTTCGGAAATCGCCATGAAAGGTGGCGACGTGGTCGGCCGCGTGGTGGACACCATGAACGAGATCAACGGCGCCTCGCGCAAGGTGGTCGACATCATTGGCGTGATCGAGGGCATCGCATTCCAGACCAACATCCTGGCGCTGAATGCGGCGGTGGAAGCCGCGCGCGCCGGCGAGCAGGGACGCGGTTTCGCGGTCGTGGCGGGCGAGGTGCGCAGCCTCGCGCAGCGCAGCGCCAATGCAGCGAAGGAGATCGAGTCGTTGATCAACGAATCCGGCCAGCGCGTGGAAAGCGGCACCCGGCTTGTTGCTGAAGCGGGTCAGACCATGGGCGAGATCGTTCATGCCGTGCGCCGCGTGACGGACATCATGAACGAAATCAGCGCCGCGTCGCAGGAGCAGACCACCGGCATCGAGCAGGTCAACCAGGCCGTGGCGCAGATGGACCAGGTCACGCAGCAGAACGCGGCTCTGGTGGAAGAAGCGGCGGCAGCGGCCGGTGCGCTGGAAGAGCAGGCACAAAAGCTCAAGGGTGTGGTGTCGGTGTTCACGCTGGTTTCCGATGGCGGCAACGCGCGCGCCAATGCCGGCGCGCAGCGTGCCGTGCATTCGCTGGCGACGTCGCCGACAAGCGCACCAGCAACTGCACCGGCAAGCGCACCGGCAATGGCACGCAGCGCCGAACGCGCGTCGCCGCCCGCAATGCTCCCGCCCAACCGCCGTTCGCCCGTGGCGCGCATGCCAGCCGAAAGCCGGCCATTGCGCCCGTCGGCGAGCCAGCCGGCCGCGGCAGCCACGGCCGACGACGACTGGGCAACCTTCTGATCAACGCGGTCAACCAGCAAGGACACATCGACGCTAGATTTACGAGGCATTTGCGAAGTGCCATGATGCGGGGCGCGCGCCCGGCACGCATCATGGCGCTTTCGGTGCCCCAGTATCTTCCATTCTTGTCGCCCCCATGATCGCCACGAGTTCCAGCCTCCTGCTGCTCGCAGCCCTGCTCGGCATTGCCGCGGCAGTGGGCGTGCGCGCGGCCAAAACCGAAGGCGGGCCCGGGCGCAAGGCCATGTGGTCGATGACGTGGCCGGCCGCGCTGATGTCGCACGGGATGCTCGGTATGCCCCTTTGGGTGACACTGGCATCCGGCACGCTGACCGCCGCCAACGATGGCGCGCGGATGGCAGCCACGTTTGCCGCCACGCTGGCGGCCAGCCTGGCTGCGTCGCATCTGTTCGGGCCGCCGCTTCAGTGGCTGCGACAGGGCGCGCGTGGCTGGCGCGTGGCGGTTGCCGCCGCGATGCTGGCTGGCGCCGGTCTGGTCGCCGTGGCCGGCGCGCGGCTGGGGCGTGCCTGTGGCGGCACCGTCATGACGGCGCGCGCCTGTATCGACACGGCCGACTTTTCGGAAGCCAGCTTCCTGGCCTGCGGGATCGCATTGCTGTGCGTGGCGATGTTCGCCATGCATCGCGCCCAGGCGCGCGGATGGCTCCAGGGGCAGGCCGAGCTGGCAATGCACGACGATGTCGCCGATGACCATGCCACGATGCCTATGCTTCGGGCCGGTGACGGACGCGTTTCGCGCCGCGGGCCGGGCCGCATTCCCGGCCTGACGATCCGGCCTTCCGGCAGTGGCCTGTCACCGGTCGGCGAATACAGCGTCAGCACCGACCTGCCAGACCGCACCGCCTTCGCCCGCTGGCTCGATCAAAGCATCGCCCATGCGCGCCTGGCAGAGACGGGATGCGCGGTGCTGCTGATCCATATTGCCGACTATCGCGAGGTCGACGAGGTTTTCGAAGTGCGTGCCGATGACATCCTGGCGCAGGACGCGGGCGCGCTCGCCCAGGCTGCGCTGGAGCCGCACGACTTCCTGGCACGGCTGGCGCGCGACGAGTTCGCCGTTGGCGTGCCCAATCTGGTGCACCACAGCCGCGCGCATGACCTGGGCTCTCGCGTGCTCGGGTCTCTGGCCGAGTTCGTCGCGGCACGCGGCCTGCAGATGCAGATCGGCGTGAACATCGGGATCGCGATTTATCCGCGCGATGCGGCTACATCCGAAGGGTTGATGCAGGCAGCGCGCGTGAGTCTGTCGGAGGCGCGCGAAAGCGGTTCGAACCAGGTGCGCGTGTTCAACTCGGCCGCGGGGGAGCGCGCGCGCCGCACGCGCGTGATCCGGCGCGACCTTTGGCCCGCCATTCAGGACGACGGCCTGTCGTTGATGTTCCAGCCGAAGTTCGACGTGAAGACGCGCCAGGTGGTGGGTGCCGAAGCGCTCTGCCGCTGGCGGCATCCCACGCTGGGCGCGGTCAGTCCGGCCGAATTCATCATGGTGGCCGAGCAGTCGGGCCAGATCGACAAGCTCGACGACTGGGTGATCTCGCGGGTCTGCGGGCAGGTGCGGAGCTGGCAGGACGCTGGGCTGCCGGTGGTGCCGGTAGCGATCAACGTGTCCGGGACGCGTTTCGCGAGCCGCAACTTTCCGCGCTATCTGCTCGAACATATCCACCAGCACGACATCCCGCCTTCTGCGATCACGCTGGAGATCACCGAGACCGCCGCGATGAAGGACATCGCCAAGTCGCTGGAAACGCTGGCGGAGCTGCAATCGCTCGGCATCCAGGTGGCGCTCGACGATTTCGGTAGCGGCTACTCGAGCCTTGGTTATCTGAAACGACTGCGCGTGGGCACCCTCAAGATCGATCGCACGCTGATCGGCGGGCTCGATGCCGACCCGCAGGGTCGCGCCATCGTCGGCTCGATGGTGGCGCTGGCGCACGAGCTGCGGATGAAGGTGGTGGCGGAGGGTGTCGAATCGGCCTCGCAACTGGAAATCCTGCACGGCATGGGCTGCGACGAAGTGCAGGGCTACCTGCTGGCCGTTCCGCTCGACTCGCCCGGGTTTGCCGACGTATTGCACGCGGCACGGCCGCTGGCGGTCTAGAAGGCACGCTTCGCGAATCGGCACTAAAGAACGGTTCCATCGCGCCGATATGCCAATGAAAGGGCGTGCCGCGCGTATTGCGGTCGCCCAAGCCGGCCCGTCCGCCGCCGGCGGTCTTGGCCGTGCCATTGGCGGACTCACCCGAACCCGGAGTCCCCGATGTCTCTCCTGAGCATTCTTGTCGTCGATGATTCACCATCCCTGCGCCGGATGACCAGCGCCTGTCTGCGTGCCGGCGGCTATGGGGTGACCGAGGCGTCCGACGGCAAGGAGGCGTATGAGGTCGCGCGGGAGGGCAACTTCGACATGCTGGTGACCGATCAGGTCATGCCGGTCATGGATGGCCTGTCCCTGATCCGCGCGTTGCGCGCTATGCCGGACTACGCCACGGTGCCGATGCTGATGCTGTCGACAGAGCATGACGATGCCATCCTCGAACGCGCCCGTGAGGCCGGCGCATCGGGGTTCCTGGCCAAGCCGTTCGACCCCGATGAATTCATGGCGTCGGTCGACGCGCTGCTGGGCCCTCCCAACGTAGGGTGAGTTTCACGCAAAGTCGCCCTTCATTCACCCCGCTGCCTGCCGTAATTACTAGAGGGCCATATTCGATGCCCGGTTTCAGGGGCCGCCATGCGCGGTAACGGCAAGGGCACGCCAGCCCGGCAACGATCAACCATGCCAGCGGGGGCAACCATGAACATCAGCATCAACAGGACGGACGGTTCGGGAGAGGAATTCCTGGCGTTCCGGCTCGGTCGTGAAGAGTACGGTATCGACATCCTGAAAGTTCAGGAGATTCGCGGCTACGAAACGGTGACGCAGATCGCCAATGCTCCCGCGTACCTGAAGGGCGTGATCAACCTGCGCGGCACGATCGTCCCGATCATCGACCTGCGCATCAAGTTCAATCAGGCCCAGATCAGCTACGACCAGTACACCGTCGTGATCATCGTCGACATCCATGAGCGGACCACCGGCATCGTGGTCGATGGCGTGTCGGACGTGCTGACGCTGGCCCCGGCCCAGATCAAGCAGGCACCGACCCTGTCGGGCGGCGTCGAAACCGACTATATCCGTGGCATCGGCTCGCTCGAGGGCCGCATGCTGATCCTGGCGGACATCGAAAAGTTGATGAACGTCGACGATCTCGCGGCCATCGAAGCCGCGGCTGGCGCCGCCTGAGCGTACCGCGCCGATTCGTATCTCGCCCCACGCGCGTCCTGCCAGGCGTGGCGTGGGCCGACCGCACACCGCGGTCAACGCCCCCAAAGCAGTCAAAGCCATGCGCAACAACCAGCCAGTCACCCAGCGGGAGCATCCGCTTCCCCCGGACGTCTACCTGATCTCGCGAACCGACCTCAAGGGTCGTATCACGTTCGCCAATCGGACGTTCGTCGAGGTGAGCGGATTCACGTCCGACGAGCTGCTTGGCGCTGCCCACAATCTCGTGCGACATCCCGACATGCCGCCCGAGGCCTTTGCCGATCTCTGGGATTCGCTGCAGGCGGGCAAGTCATGGGTGGGCGTTGTGAAGAATCGCTGCAAGAACGGCGATCACTACTGGGTGCAGGCCACGGTCACGCCGACACGCGTCGGCGACCGCGTCGTCGGTTATACGTCGGTGCGCTCGATGGCCAGCCGCGAACAGATCGATGCGGCCGACGCCGCATATCGTCGTTTCCGCGAGAACCGCGCCGGCGGCCTGGCGATTCGCGATGGCGCCGTGGTGCGTACTGGCCTGGCAGGTCTGGTTGGCCGCGTGACGCGGATTACCCTGAAGCGACGCATCCTCTGGGCCCAGCTTGCGGGGCTGGTGTGGTTCCTGGCGGCTATCGCCGGCGTGCACTGGCTGGCAGAGGAGCAGGCCGCGCAACTCTGGCCGTGGCTGTGGGGCGCATTTGGATTCGCGGTGCTCTCCTCGTTCATGGCGGGTTCGATGCTGGTGTCGCGTGTCGAGCGCCCGGTGCGCGAGATGCTGGACTTCGCGCTGCGTATGGGCGCGGGCGATCTGACGAGCAACTTCGAACACCGGTCAGCCGACGAAGTCGGCGAACTGTCGCGTGCCATGCGCACGATGCAGCGCAGCCTGCAGTCGGTGGTCAACGATATCCAGGGTGGCATGGCCAGCATTTCGGCGGCCACGCACCAGGTGGCCGCCGGCAACAACGATCTCTCGCAGCGTACCGAGCAGCAGGCCGCGTCGCTCGAGGAAACGGCTTCGAGCATGGAGCAGCTGACCAGCACGGTCCGGCAGAACGCCGACAACGCACAACAGGCCACGCGGCTGGCAGCCGATGCCTCCGAGACGGCCGTGCGCGGTGGCGAGGCGGTGGGGCGCGTGGTCCAGACGATGGACGAGATCAACGAGGCCTCGCGCAAGATCGTCGACATCATCGGCGTGATCGAGGGCATCGCATTCCAGACCAATATCCTGGCGCTGAACGCGGCGGTGGAAGCGGCGCGCGCGGCCGAGCAGGGTCGCGGCTTCGCGGTGGTGGCCGGCGAGGTGCGCAGCCTGGCGCAGCGCAGCGCCAATGCGGCCAAGGAGATCAAGGGGCTGATTGGCAATACCGTGGCGCGCGTGGAAAGCGGCGCGGAACAGGTGAGTCAGGCCGGCGCCACGATGGACGAGATCGTGCAGGCCGTGAAGCGCGTGACCGACATCATGGGTGAGATCAGTTCGGCATCGGCGGAACAGAGCGCAGGCATCGAGCAGGTGAATGAGGCGGTGACGCAGATGGACGATGTGACGCAGCAGAACGCTGCGCTGGTGGAGCAGGCCGCTGCCGCGGCGGGCTCGCTCGAAGAACAGGCCGAGCGCCTGCGGGAGTCGATCTCCACGTTCCGCGTGAGTATGCAGGCCGAGGTTCGGCCGCCGCGCAAGCGACAGGTGGCGACGATGGGTGAAACGGGGAAAGAAGCCGGGCTGGTCAACGCCTGAGCTTCGGGTCTATTCAAATGGAAGGAGGGGGTAGTTCTATGCAGTGGTTCAATCAACTACGCGTGACAACCAGGCTGATTGCTGGCTTCCTGGTTGTATCCGTCATCGGCGCCATCATTGGATTGCTCGGTGTCGTCAACATGGGGCGCATGACGGAATGGACCGGCAAGATCTACAACAGCGACCTGCAGGCGCTCAAGGCCGTCCAGGACGGCAACATCAACCTGGTCTATGCCAGCCGCGCGCAGATCGCGCTGCTGTCCGCGTCGACGATGGGCGAGCGCGCCACCGAGCGGGAGCAGATCGAGAAGTCGCTAAGCACGCTGGAGACCCGCGTCAAGTCGGCCAGGGATTCCTTCACGACACCGCAAGGCCAGGCGCTGTTCAAACAGTACGAGACGTTGCTGCCGCCGTTCCGGGAGCGGATGCAGAAGTACGTCGAGCTGATCGGCAAGCAGCCGCTGGACACCTCGCAGTTTGAAAGCATCGTGTTCACTGAGAGCGCCGAACTGATCAAGGACAGCCGCGCACTTGAAGACCTTCTGCTCAAGATAGTGAAGCGCCGCGACGAGCGCGCCAAGGCCAACATGGATGAATCGACCAGCGTCTACAACCACTCGCGCGTGCTGATGCTGGCGCTGGTGCTGGGCGGCCTGGCGGTGTCGGTGCTGCTGGGTGGCTTCCTGGCACGCCAGCTTTCGCGCCAGCTCGGTGGCGAGCCGGGCTATGCCGCGGCCATCGCGGCCCGCATCGCGGAGGGCGACTTTTCGGACGCCGTGAACCTGCGTGCCGGCGACCGGACCAGCCTGCTGCATGCCATGGACCAGATGCAGCAGCAACTCTCGCGGATGGTGCGTGACTTCAAGGTGTCCGCCGAATCGATCGGCTCGGCATCGAGCGAGATCGCAGCCGGCAACAACGACCTTTCGCAACGCACGGAACAGCAGGCAGCATCGCTCGAGGAAACAGCCTCGAGCATGGAGCAGCTGACCAGCACCGTGCGCCAGAACGCCGATAACGCGCGTCAGGCCAGCGGGCTGGCCGCCAATGCGTCGGAGACGGCTGTCCGTGGCGGCGAGGTGGTGGGCCGCGTGGTCCAGACGATGGGCGAGATTAACGACGCGTCGCGCAAGATCGTCGACATCATCGGCGTGATCGAGGGCATCGCGTTCCAGACCAACATCCTGGCGCTGAATGCCGCCGTGGAAGCCGCGCGGGCGGGCGAGCAGGGCCGTGGCTTTGCCGTGGTGGCCGGCGAGGTGCGCAGCCTGGCGCAACGCAGCGCCAACGCCGCGAAGGAAATCAAGACGCTGATCGACAACTCCGTGGCGCAGGTGGACACCGGCGCCGCACTGGTGTCGCAGGCCGGCACGACGATGGACGAGATCGTGCAGGCCGTGAAGCGCGTGACCGACATCATGGGCGAGATCAGCGCCGCTTCGGCCGAGCAGAGTTCGGGCATCGAGCAGGTCAACCAGGCCGTGTCGCAGATGGACGAAGTCACCCAGCAGAACGCGGCGCTGGTCGAGCAGGCCGCCGCTGCCGCAGGTTCGCTCCAGGATCAGGCCAGCCGCCTGATGGCGTCGGTGTCGGGCTTCCGCCTGTCCCACGGTGATGACGCCGTGCCGGCACTGGCTGCCCCGGCTCCCGCAGTGCGCCCGGCCGCCCGGCCGTCGGGCGCGAAGCGCCTGCCTGCCCCGGCGCGCCCGGTCAGGAAGACGGCTGCCAAGGCCGCGGGCACTGCGCTTGCCGCCACATCGGGTGCCGCCGCCGCTGTTGAGGAATCGGTCGAAGCTGCCGATAGCCAGTTGAAGCGCCCGGCAAGTTCAGCGAGCACGACGATCAGCGCCTCCGACAACGGCGACTGGAGCGCCTTCTGACCGGACTTCCGGTAGCCGCTTGGCGGCACCGCAAGGAAGGGTGACGCACGTCCCGGCGCCAGGCATCGAGCCAGCCAGCGCCGGGGCGCTTTTTCGTCCAACGACACCATGAACACCGACATCAGCCTGTCCCTGTCGGCCGAAGCCTCTGCGCGGCTGCGCGCGGACTTCGATGCCTTCGTAAAGGTCTCCACGGGCCTCGATGCCCAGTTCATCCCACCCGCGTTCGATGACTTCCTGCGTGCACGACTGATGCAGCAGGATGGTCCGCTGACCGAGCGCGCCGTGATGCGCCTGCTGGCCAGTGGCGAATATGGATGGGCCAAGAAGGTCTTCGACAAGCAGTTACCCAATGCGCTGGCCGCGTTGATGCGCGATGCGCAGCGCTTCGGCTTTGGCCTGGCCGTGCAGCCCGATTGGACGCCGCAGCAACGCGTCGAGCATGCGCGCCAGTGGGCCACGCAGATTCTCTCCGAGGCGGGCGCCGACGCCGCCTTCACGGAAGCGCTGGCCGCGCAGATATCGGCCAGCGCCGTCGATATTCGCACATTGGAAGAACGCATGAAGACGCCTGCGTGGCGGGTTGCCGATGGTCTTCGGCAGCGCGCGTACGACGTCATGTACGGATTGCAGACGGAGCAGAGCGAAGCGCTGGGGCGCAGCAAGGTTGGAGAGTTGCGCGTCTTGCTGGGCCTGGCGCTGGAGTACGGCTCCATCGGCGCCGAAGAGGCTGCTCGCGTGCTGGAACAGGTGGAACGCGCGTGTCCGCATTTGTTCAGGGAGGCGCCCGACGATGTATTTGCCCGCTTGGCAGCGTGGTTGCGGCGCGTCTTTAGTCAAGGCGCGCTTGTTCGTCAATAGTGGAATTCGGCAGTCGATCAGTCAGTCAGTGACGTGTGCTGCGCAAAACTAGAGTGTCTATTCGGTTCGCGGCTGTAACAATATTGATGTAAATCAGAAGTCAGTTCTTAAGCCTGTTACAAAATTCGCGGCCTTTGTCTGATCTGTACGACATTTGTCTCCCCCCAACTCAAGTAGGGATTGGCATACGAGGCGGAAAGCCGATATAAACGTAACAGTTTCACTTACACTCTGTAACATCTGTAACGTTTCAGAGAAGCGGTGTTACCAGGCGCAGTCACTTTCGTAGTACGTCGTACCCATCGCACACGCACCTTATCGATCTGGTCGCCGGCAAGCAGCATCTGCCGGTAAGCGCCGGACAAGCGGTCGAGGGTTTTTTTGGTAGCGGGGAAAAATTGGAAAGCAGTGAAGTTCTCCAGGAGATCCGGGAGGTCAATCTCGCCTATCTTCTGCTCGCGCAACGACTGGTGCGCGAAAACCAGGTGGAAGCCATGTTCAGGCTCGGCGTCAGCAAGGAAATTGCTGAGATCCTCGCCAAACTGACCTCGGCGCAACTCGTTAAGCTGGCAGCATCGAATATGGTGCTGTGCCGTTTCCGCTTCGACGATCACGCGCTGCTTTCCACTCTCACACACACGGCCAAGAGCCACGATATGCAGCAGATCCACGCTGCTATCCTGCTGGCCCGGCAACCTGTGGAGTCGCTCAATTGACCGCGCTCCTCCAGGCCTCGCCAGCCCGCAGCTTTGCGGCCACCCCCATCCCCAACCGCAAGAGCGTCCTGCAGGACGCGAACCAGACGCAGCTCGCCATCGAGCTGATCGGCCTGGGCGCGCGACTGCAGGTGCTTGAAGCCGAGACCACGCTCTCGCGCGACCGGTTGATCCGCCTGTACAAGGAGCTCCGAGGCGCGTCGCCGCCCAAGGGCATGCTCCCGTTCTCCACGGACTGGTTCACTACCTGGCTGCCGAACATCCATTCGTCGCTGTTCTTTTCCGCGTACCAGTTCATGGTGCAGGAAGGCGAGACGTCTGGCATTCGCGCGGTCGTGGCGGCCTATCGCCTGTATCTCGAGCACGTCTCGTTGCTCGGTGGCGAAATCGTCTTAAGTTTCACCCGTGCCTGGACGTTAGTAAGGTTTTTCGAGAGCAACATGCTGCAGCTTTCCTCGTGCACGTGTTGCGGTGGACAGTTCGTCACGCACGCTTATGAGCCGCACACGAACTTCGTGTGCAGCCTGTGCCGTCCGCCGTCGCGCGCCGGAAAGGTGAAGAAGCTCTCGAAGGACGCCGCAGCCGCGCAGACCGAAGCCTGATCCATCTGGCCCAACGTCCGCGCAGGAGGTGGGCCCTGGGTTGGTGAGCGGTGACCCCTCTCGCCCGCGCGGGATGCCCCCGATGCGTGCCTGACGCGTGTTTTTCAGACGGGGATCCGATCGTGCTTGTAGTTCTTGGCTATGTCGTCGTAGTCGTGGCGGTGCTGGGCGGTTACGCCCTCACCGGCGGCCACATGGGCGCGCTTTATCAACCGGCGGAGCTCATCATCATCGGCGGTGCCGCGGTTGGCGCATTCATCAGCTCCAACAGCGGCAAGGCCATCAAGGCCACGATGAAGGCAATGCCCTCGCTGCTGAAGGGCTCCAAGTACAAGAAGGAACTGTACCTGGACGTGATGGCGCTGCTGTACGTGCTGCTGTCCAAGGCACGTCGCGAGGGCATCCTGTTCCTCGAAAAGGAAATCGCCGATCCGGCATCGAGCAGTGTCTTCAGTCAGTACCCGCGCATCCTGGCCGACGCCAAGATGATGGAATTCCTGACTGACTATCTGCGCATGATGGTCAACGGCAACATGAACGCGTTCGAGATCGAGGCGCTCATGGACCACGAAATCGAAACCGTCCGTCATGAAGCCGAGATTCCGGCCCATGCGCTCTCGCGCGTCGGCGACGGCCTGCCCGCCTTCGGCATCGTGGCCGCGGTGATGGGCGTGGTGCACGCGCTGGCTTCCGCGGACCTGCCTCCGGCCGAACTCGGCGCGCTGATCGCCAACGCGATGGTCGGCACGTTCCTGGGCATTCTGCTGGCCTACGGCTTCGTGTCGCCGCTGGCGTCGCGTGTCGAACACCAGGTGTCCGAGAGCATCAAGATGTACGAATGCATCAAGGTCACGCTGCTGGCGTCGCTCAATGGTTACGCACCGCTGGTGGCGGTGGAGTTCGGCCGCAAGGTGCTGTACTCCACGGTACGTCCGTCGTTCCTCGAGCTCGACGACCACGTCCGCGAAGTCAAGAGCCTGACCTGACGGGAGAGCAGTCATGAGCAGCGCCCAGGACCTGCGTCCGATCGTCATCAAGAAGGCGAAATCACATGCCAAGCCGCATGGCAACCACAGCTGGAAGATCGCCTACGCCGACTTCATGACGGCCATGATGGCGCTCTTCCTGGTGCTGTGGCTGCTGAGTTCCTCATCGCCAAAGGTTCTCGTCGGCGTGGCCGAGTATTTCCGCACGCCGCTCAAGGTGGCGATTGCCGGCGGCGACAAGAGCAGCCTTTCGACGAGCGTGATTCCTGGCGGCGGCAAGGACGTGACGGCCAAGGATGGCGAGATCATGAAGGCGCAGACCAACGATCCGGCAGCGGATGCCCAGCGCCGCCGCGACCAGATCGAGAGCGAACGGCTGCGCGGCCTGAAGAAGCGTCTGGAACAGATCATCGAAAACAACCCGGTACTGCGCCAGTTCCGCCCGCAGTTGCTGCTCGACATCACCAGCGAAGGTCTGCGCATCCAGATTCTCGATACGCAGAACCGTCCGATGTTCCGCACCGGCAGCGCGGCGGTCGAGCCGTACATGCGCACGATCCTGCGTGAGATCGGCCCGGTGCTCAACGAGCTGCCGAACAAGGTCAGTCTTTCCGGACATACCGACTCGGCCAAATACATGATGGGCCAGCGTGCCTACAGCAACTGGGAACTGTCTGCTGACCGCGCCAATGCGTCACGGCAGGAACTGGTTGCAGGCGGCATGGAGGAAGGCAAGCTGCTACGCGTGCTGGGTCTGGCCGACACGATGCCGCTGGAGAAGAACGATCCGCTGGCACCGGTGAATCGCCGTATCAGCATCGTCGTGCTCAACCAGCGCGCCCAGGCCCAGTTCGAGGCCGAGAACGCCAGCGCCGCAGATGTCACGGTGCAGGCTCAGAAGGGCCAGGCGGCACAGGACGTGCAGGCGCAGCTGGGGAGCGCCTCGGCTGCCGGCGCGGGCGAAAGCAAAGGCAAGGGCAAGGGGGAATGACGCGTGCCGCCTGAACAGGGCGGCGCATCTTCCAGGGCAATCTAGCGAGTCAGGACGACCATGTCTGTCGATATCGATATCACGCAGTTCTACCAGACCTTCTTCGAGGAGGCGGAGGAACTGCTCGTACAAATGGAGCAGCTGCTGCTCGAGGTGGATATCGAATCCCCCGATGCGGAAGCGCTCAACGCGATCTTCCGTGCCGCGCATTCGATCAAGGGCGGCGCCGCGACGTTCGGCTTCACGGCGCTGACCGAAACCACGCACATCTTCGAGAATCTGCTGGACCGCACGCGTCGGAGGGAACTAGCTCTCTCGCGCGTCATCATCGACACCTTTCTGGAAACCAAGGACGTGTTGCACGATCAGCTCAACGCCTACCGTAACGGCACCGAACCCGATCCGGAAACGCTGGCGCGCATTTGCGCCGTGCTGCAGCAACTGGCCCAGGAAGCCAGCGGCGAGGCGGCACCCGCGCCTGCCGCCACACCGGCGCCAGTGGCTGCATCCGCGCCCGCTGCCGCACCGGCTGGCGGCAATCTCAAGGTGAGCCTGATCAAGGTATCGGCCGCCGACCAGGCCCTGCTGCGCGAGGAGCTTGCCAACCTGGGCGAGATCACCGGTCAACAGGAATCGGACGGCGACCTGATCATCTGGCTGAACAGCCAGTGCAGCCCCGACGACATCATCGCGGTCTGCTGCTTTGTGATCGACGAGAAGCAGATCGCCGTGGAAACGGTAACGCCAGGTGAGGCACTGGCGGCTCCTGTCGCTGCGCCGACGCCCGCGCCCGTAGCCGCGCCGGCAGCCGTCGCGCCTGTCGCGCCCGCCGCCGCACCGGTGGCTGCCAAGGAGAAAGAAAAGGCCAAGCCCGCTGCCGCGCACAGTCCGGATGCCGGTTCGATCCGCGTGCCGACCGAGAAGGTCGACCAGATCATCAACCTCGTGGGCGAACTGGTCATCACGCAGTCGATGCTGGCGCAGACCGCGTCGTCGCTGGACCCCGTGCTGTTCGACCGCCTGTTCTCCGGCATGGGCCAGCTCGAGCGCAACGCGCGCGATCTGCAGGAAGCGGTGATGTCCATCCGCATGATGCCGATGGACTACGTGTTTTCGCGCTTCCCGCGTCTGGTGCGCGACATGATGGGCAAGCTCGGCAAGCAGATCGATCTGGTCACGTTCGGCAAGGCAACGGAACTGGACAAGGGCCTGATCGAGCGGATCATCGATCCGCTGACCCATCTGGTACGAAACAGTCTCGATCACGGCATCGAAACACCAGAGAAGCGTATCGCCGCCGGCAAGGAGCCGACCGGACAACTGATCCTCTCCGCGCAGCACGCGGGTGGCAACATCGTCATCGAGGTGAGCGATGACGGCGCCGGCCTGAACCGCGAGCGCATCCTGGCCAAGGCGATGCAGAACGGCCTGCCGGTCTCCGAGAGCATGCCCGACGACGAAGTCTGGCAGCTCATCTTCGCGCCGGGCTTCTCCACGGCCGAAGTCATTACCGATGTCTCCGGCCGGGGCGTTGGCATGGACGTGGTCAAGCGGAACATCCAGGAGATGGGCGGCCACGTGGAAATCAGCTCGCGCGCCGGGCTGGGCACCACCACCCGCATCGTGCTGCCGCTGACGCTGGCGATTCTGGACGGCATGTCGGTACGCACTGGCGAAGAAACCTTCATCCTGCCGCTGAACTGCGTGATGGAGTCCCTGCAGCCGTTGGCCGACGACGTGCACACCGCCGCCAACGGCGAGCGGGTGATGAACGTGCGCGGCGAATACCTGCCGCTGCTGGAACTGCACAAGGTCTTCAACGTGGCCAACGCGGTGCAGGAGCCCACGCAGGGTATCGCCGTGATCCTGGCGGCCGAAGGCAAGCGCTTCGCGCTGCTGGTGGACCAGTTGATCGGGCAGCACCAGGTGGTGCTCAAGAACCTCGAGACCAACTATCGCAAGGTGCCGTGCATTTCCGCCGCCACCATCCTCGGTGACGGCAGCGTGGCCCTGATCGTGGACGTCGGCGCGCTGCAGCGCACCGGTGTGCGCCGCCAGGCCCCGATGGCCGCGTAGTAATCGACAGCAAGGAGAACGGACATGGCCGGCATCGGACATATCGATACCCAGGGCAGCGAAGCCTCGGGTCAGGAGTACCTGGTCTTCACGCTGGGGACGGAAGAATATGGCATCGACATCCTCAAGGTGCAGGAGATCCGCAGCTACGAGACGGTGACGCGCATCGCCAACGCGCCAGACTTTCTCAAGGGCGTGACCAACCTGCGCGGCGTGATCGTGCCGATCGTCGACCTGCGCCTGAAGTTCAAGCTCGGCAACGTGCGCTATGACCACCAGACCGTGGTGATCATCCTGAACGTGGCCGGCCGCGTGGTTGGCATCGTCGTCGACGGCGTATCGGACGTGCTGACGCTCACTGGCGATGACATCAAGCCCGCGCCGGAGTTCGGCGTGTCGGTCTCCAACGAACATCTGACCGGGCTGGGTTCGGTGGAAGGCCGGATGCTGATCCTGATCGACATCGAACGCATGATGACCAGCCCAGAGATGGAATTGATCGAGGCCGAGCTCGCCTGATGCTTGCCGGCACGTCCGGCAGCCCGCATCGCCGACTCCCCGGTACCTTGAAGGACATACACCATGACGCCGCTCCGTTCTTCCTCCAGCGCCATCAGGAAGCCAGGCGCGGCTATGACGCCGGGTGCGCCCGTGCTGGCGCCATTGCGCGATGAGATGCGCGACTTTCTGCTGACCGAGCGTGACTTCGAGAAGATCCGCGCGCTGATTCACAAGCGCGCGGGCATCTCGCTTGGCAGCCATAAGCGAGAGATGGTCTACAGCCGGTTGGCCCGGCGGCTGCGCACACTGCAGCTTGCGGACTTCAGCACCTATCTCGCGCAACTCGAAGCCGACGAGCGTTCGTCGGAGTGGGAGTACTTCACCAACGCGCTGACAACGAACCTGACGTCGTTCTTTCGCGAGGCCCATCACTTTCCGCTGCTGGCCGAGCACGCCAAGAAGATCGGGCGACCCTACAGCGTCTGGTGCGCCGCGGCGTCGACCGGCGAGGAGCCGTACTCGATCGCCATCACGCTGGCGGAAGCGCTGGGCGAACGCGCGGGCACGGTGCTGGCCACGGACATCGACACCCAGGTGCTGGCCAAGGCGCGCAGCGGCATCTACACCGCCGAGCAGGTTTCGCGGCTGTCGCAGGAACGGCTCAAGCGTTTCTTCCTGAAGGGCACCGGCGCGCGGGCCGGGTCGGTCAAGGTCAAGCCGGAGCTTGCCGCGACGGTCACCTTCGAGCCGCTGAACCTGCTGGCGCCGGATTGGGGCTTGCGCGAGAAATTCGACGCGATCTTCTGCCGCAACGTGATGATCTACTTCGACAAGCCGACCCAGGGCCAGATTCTCGAACGGTTTGCACCGCTGCTCAAGCCGAACGGCCTGCTGTTCGCGGGGCACTCGGAGAATTTCTCGTACGTCACCCGCTCATTCCAGTTGCGCGGGCAGACCGTATACGAGCTGACGAACAAGAGCGGAGCTGCATGATGCGTGGCACGCCCCAGATGCCGGAGGCCATCGCCACCCGGAAGTATTTCGACCGCGAATTCGACCGGCAGGCCATCAAGCTGTTGCCCAACGAGTACTACGTGACGGCCGAGGACGTCGTACTCACGACCGTCCTGGGATCGTGCGTGTCCGCGTGCATTCGCGACGAAGTGGCCGGCGTCGGCGGCATGAACCATTTCATGCTGCCCGACGACGAGAACGCCGGCGCCGACCGGATGCTCTCTACGTCGATGCGCTACGGCTGCTACGCGCTCGAAGTGCTTATCAATGAACTGCTGAAGATGGGCGCGCGTCGTGAACGGCTGGAGGCCAAAGTATTTGGCGGTGGCGCGGTGCTGGCCAACATGACGACCCTAAATATCGGGGATCGGAATGCCGATTTCGTACTGAAGTACCTGCGCACGGAAGAAGTGCGCGTGGCCGCGCAGGATCTGCGCGGACCGCACGCGCGACGTGTCAGCTACTTTCCACGTACCGGCCTTGCACTGGTCCGCCGGCTGACGCGCCAGGACGATACCGTAGGCATCGAACGCGAGGAACGTGCCCTGGCACGCGCGCTGTCCACGTCGACGAAGGCACCCGCGCGAGGCGCCGTGGAACTGTTCACGCGACAGACCACGGCCAGGATCCCGACCTGATGTCGGGCGCGCGGGACGTACAAGACGCGTCATACACGAAATACACGCAAGAGACGTAGAGACCAACATGACTGCCGCGAAGATCAAGGTGCTGTGCGTGGACGATTCCGCGCTGATACGCAGCCTGATGTCGGAAATCATCAACAGCCAGCCGGACATGGAGGTGGTGGGTACCGCCCCGGATCCGCTGGTGGCGCGCGACCTGATCAAGCGCGTCAATCCGGACGTGCTGACGCTGGACGTAGAAATGCCGCGTATGGACGGCCTGGATTTTCTTGAGCGCCTGATGCGCCTGCGGCCGATGCCGGTGCTCATGGTGTCGTCGCTGACCGAGCGTGGGTCCGAGATCACGATGCGCGCGCTGGAACTTGGCGCCGTGGACTTCGTGACCAAGCCGAAGCTCGGTATCCGCGAAGGCCTGCTGGACTACACGCAGACGATCGCGGACAAGATCCGCGCCGCATCGCGCGCCCGCGTGCGTGCGCGTGCGGAGCAGAGCGCTGGCGCGGCGCCCGTCGCGCCGATGCTGCGCGCGCCGCTGTTGTCGACGGAAAAGCTGATCATCGTCGGGGCCTCCACGGGGGGCACCGAGGCGATCAAGGATTTCCTGACGCCGCTACCGCCCGATTCCCCAGCGGTCATGATCGTCCAGCACATGCCGGCAGGTTTCACGAAGTCGTTCGCGCACCGCCTGAACGGCCTGTGCCGCATCACGGTCAAGGAAGCCGAGCATGGCGAGCGTGTGCTGCCGGGCTATGCGTACATCGCGCCCGGCGATTCGCACCTGCTGCTGGCGCGTAGCGGTGCGAACTACGTGGCGCACCTGTCTCAGGAAGCGCCGGTCAATCGGCACCGACCGTCCGTGGATGTGCTGTTCGATTCCGCCGCGATTCACGGTGGCAAGAACGTCACTGGCGTGATCCTGACCGGCATGGGCAAGGACGGCGCGCGCGGCATGTTGCGCATGCGCGAGGCAGGCGCCTACAACCTGGCGCAGGACGAGCAATCCTGCATCGTGTTTGGTATGCCGAAGGAAGCCATCGCGGCCGGCGGTGTGCATGAAGTGGTGCCCCTGCACCAGATGAGCCAGCGCGTCATGGCGCACCTGGCTACGTTTGGCGCGCGGGCGCAGCGCGTATAGCGCGCGAGAGGTCAGATAAGCAGCAATCATCCGGATGGCATGGCCATCCGCAACCGTTTTGGAGCCGTAACAGTGGACAAGAACATCAAGATTCTCGTGGTCGACGACTTCCCGACCATGCGCCGGATCATCCGTAACCTGCTCAAGGAGCTTGGCTTCACCAACGTGGACGAAGCCGAGGACGGCGCGGCCGGCCTGGAGAAGGTCAAGGATGGCAGCTTCCAGTTCGTGGTTTCGGACTGGAACATGCCGAACATGGACGGCCTGACCATGTTGCAGACGATCCGTGCAACGCCCGAGATCGCCAAGACGCCGGTGCTGATGGTGACGGCCGAAGCCAAGAAGGAGAACATCATCGCCGCCGCGCAGGCAGGCGCCAATGGCTACGTGGTCAAGCCGTTTACCGCCGCCACGCTCGACGAGAAGATCACCAAGATCTTCGAGAAAATGGGTCAATAAGAGGGACGCGACATGTCGACGACTCCGACTTTCAGCAATGAAGCGGCCGAGCAGATCATCCATCGCATCGGCAACCTGACCCGGATGCTGCGCGACAACATGCGGGAGCTGGGGCTCGACAAGGAAATCGAGCGTGCCGCCCAGGCCATTCCCGACGCGCGCGACCGTCTGAGCTACATCGCCGCCATGACCGAGCAGGCTGCCGAGCGTTCGCTCACGGCCGTGGAACTGGCGCAGCCGCTGCAGGAAGAACTCGAGGCCAAGGCCACCGCGCTGGACAAGCGCTGGGGCGAGTGGTTCGAGCAACCCGTGGAGTTGGGCGATGCCCGCGCGCTGGTGCTCGACACGCGCGAGTTCCTGACCGAGGTTCCGGAGAAGACCAAGGCCACCGGCAGCCATCTGCTCGAGATCATGATGGCCCAGGACTTTCAGGACCTGACGGGCCAGGTGATCAAGAAGATGATGGACATGATCCGCACGCTGGAGCAGGAACTGCTGCAGGTGCTGATCGACAACGTGCCGGCCGATCGGCGCGTGGAAGCGCCCCCTTCACTGATCAACGGTCCGCAGATCAACCCCGAAGGCAAGGCCGATGTGGTGTCGGACCAGTCGCAGGTGGACGATCTGCTGGCGAGCCTCGGCTTCTGAGGTTGTTTGTAGATAGTAGATAGGCTACCGCTCACCCGCATCGCGGGAGAGCGGCGCTTCAGCGTACCTTCGCATTCACTGGCACAATCGCAGCAAACACGGTTTCCCCCCTGCCAGAGGATTGCCCCCATGCCTGCTCGCTGTACCGTTGTTGCCCTCGCATCCGTCGCGCTTGTCGGAATTGCCCACGCGCAGACGCTGCCCCTCCCACAGGTCTCCCCAGCGGTAGACACTGCCTACACCAAACTCGAAGCATCCCCGGCCTACAAGAAGCTGATGACGGACGTCCGCGCCGATGACGCGCGCGCGCTGACCGAGCTGAAGACCATGACCGAGATTCCCGCGCCGCCCTTCAAGGAGCGCTCGCGCGCCGAGTACTTCGTCTCGCGGCTCAAGGCGCTTGGCCTGGCCGATGCCCACATTGATGCCGAAGGCAATGCGATCGGGATCCGCAAGGGCGTTGGCAATGGCCCGAAATTGTTGATATCCGCCCACCTCGATACGGTCTTCCCCGAAGGCACCGACGTCACCGTCAAGGCGCGCGACGGCAAGCTTTACGCCCCCGGTATTGGCGACGACACGCGCGGACTAGCCGTGCTGTTGTCGTGGTTGAAGGTGCTCAACGACAACAATGTGCGGACGGCTGGCGATCTGGTCTTCGTGGGCAACGTCGGCGAGGAAGAGCTTGGCAACCTGCGCGGCATGAAGGCGGTGTTCCGCGAGCATCCCGACATCGACGGCATGGTCGGCATCGAACCTGGCACCGGCGATCGCGTGCTGACGCAAGGCACCGGCAGCCATCGCTACGAAGTGACCTTCCGCGGTCCCGGCGGCCACAGCTTTGGCGCGTTTGGCCTGCCCAGCGCTATCCACGCCATGGGGCGCGCCATCAGCAAGATCAGCGATGTGCGCACGCCATCCGATCCCAAGACCACGTTCACGGTCGGCACGGTTTCTGGCGGCACGTCGGTCAATGCGATCGCGGGCGATGCGCGCATGGCGGTCGATATCCGTTCGAACGGCACGCCGGCCCTGCTGGAAACCGAAAAGCACATCATGGATGCGATTGCAGCCGGGGTTGCGGACGAGAATCGTCGTTGGGCGCCAGCCAAGAGTCAGGAAATCACGTTCCAGACAAAGCTGATCGGCGATCGCCCGGCCGGGCAGACGCCGACCGACTCGGTGATCGTGCAATCGGCTGTCCGCGTGATTCGCGCCAACGGCAAGGAGGCGCCAACCCTGCGGGGCGGCAGCACCGACGCCAACGTCCCGATGGCGCTGGGCATTCCGGCCATTATCATCGGCAGCGGCGGCAAATCGGGTGGCGCACACTCGCGTGACGAGTGGTTTGACCCCACCAATGCCTGGGAAGGCGCGCAGTGGGGCCTGACCACTGTGCTGGGTCTGGTCGGCGTGGACGGTGTGGAAGCGCCGCTGCTGGCACGGCGCCGGGGCAATCCGCCGATCACACGGTAAGGGGCTACGGGGGGCCACGGGGGGCGGCGCGGGCTCCGCCATCTCCAGGCGAGGTTGCGCCAGCCGCCCGCTTGCGCTTCAATGGTCGCCTTGCCGACCGATGCCGTAGCCCGAAATGACCGAAACCCCCGAAATCCCCGACACTCCTGACACCCCCATGGCAACCGGGGCTTCGTCCCGCCCGCCACTGCGTGCGCTGACGCCGCTTGAGGGCCGCGTGGTGGCGGTGCTGCTTGAAAAGCAGTTCACTGTTCCCGATACCTATCCGTTGTCGCTCAACGCGCTGGCCGCAGGCTGCAACCAGAAGACCGCGCGATCGCCGGTGATGAGCGTCGGCGAGGACGAGATCCTGACCGCCATCGATGGCCTCAAATCGCTGAGCCTCGTGTTCGAAGGCAGCAGCAGCCGGGTGCCCCGCTTCGAGCAAAACCTTGCGCGCGTGCTTGGCGTGCCAAGCCAGTCCGCGGCGCTGCTGTCCACGCTGCTGTTGCGTGGGCCGCAGACGGCGGCGGAACTGCGCCTGAACACGGCGCGGCTGCATGCATTTGCCGATATCTCGTCGGTCGAGGCGTTCCTGGACGAGCTGGCCGAACGCGATCCCGCCCTGGTCGTGAAGCTGCCCCGTGGCCCGGGGGAGCGTGAACACCGCTGGACGCACCTGCTATGCGGCGAAGTCAGTCTGGCCGAAGCGCCGGGCCTTCGCACGAGCGCGAGCATCGAGATCGCGCCGTCGGAGCTGGAGGCGCTCCGGATCAGCCATCGCGAGCTGGAAGACAAGGTGGCGCGCCTGCAAGCGCTGGTCGAGGAGATGGCCGAACAGCTGGGCATCTCCATCGATCCGGATCGCCTGTCCTGAGCCCGCGCGCCCTGCGATGCGGCGGCGCCTGACGCGGCATCGCGCTGCATCGTAAAGGCGACATCATGCCGCCGGATGCCAGCCGGACAGTGCGCGATCCCGGCATTTTCGGGCGTTCCCCCTAAAGATCGGCACCCAGGGGACCGTTAACGCCGCTGCCCCTCCATTCCTGAAACAGGGACCTGTTTCCCCGCCTTTTCCTCCCAATGCTTCCCGCCCGGGGATTTGATAATCCTCGGTGACGAAGTGCCGTCCGCGCTTCGCGCCTGGAGCGTCCATGTCCGAGGAAAGCGATCTCGAGAAAACCGAACCCGCCACAGCCCGGCGCCTTGAAAAGGCGCGTGAAGAGGGGCAGGTGGTGCGTTCGCGCGAGCTCGGCACGTTCGCGATGCTGATGACCGGCGTGATCGGTCTTTGGACCACGGGCGGCGTGCTGGGCCGCAAGCTCGATGCCGTAATGCATGCCGGCCTCGCGTTCGAGCCGGCCACGGCCTTCGACACGAATCGCATGTTGTCCCAGTTTGCCGCCATTGTCTGGGACGCCCTGCTGGCATTCCTGCCGCTTCTGCTGATGTTCGGCGTCGCGGCACTGGTGACGCCGCTGGCTCTGGGCGGCTGGATGTTCTCGACCAAGTCGTTTTCGCCCGATTTCTCGCGCATGTCGCCGATCTCCGGCCTCGGCCGGTTGTTCTCGGCGCATTCGCTGGTGGAACTGGCCAAGGCCATCGCCAAGTCGTTGCTGGTGGGGGGCGTGGGTGCCTGGATGATCTGGCGCAAGCTGCCGGAGGCGATCGCGCTGATGGACGCGCCGATCCAGGAGGCACTGCTGCACATGATGGAACTGGTGCTGTATGTCAGCGGTGTGGTGGCGGGATCGCTGATCCTGGTGGCCGCGCTGGACGTGCCCTGGCAGCTCTATACGTTCCACAAGAAGCTCCGCATGACCAAGGAAGAGATCAAGCAGGAGATGAAGGAAACCGATGGCGATCCGCACATCAAGGCGCGTATCCGCCAGCAGCAGCGTGCCATTGCGCGCCGCCGCATGATGGCCGAAGTGCCCAAGGCCGACGTGGTGGTGACCAACCCCACGCACTACGCCGTGGCGCTGCGCTACGAGGAAGGCCGCATGGGCGCGCCGCGCGTGGTGGCAAAGGGCGCCGATGAAGTGGCCGCGCGGATTCGCGAACTGGCCGCGGAACACCGCGTGCCGATGCTGTCGGCGCCGCCGCTGGCACGTGCGCTGCATCGCCACGTCGAGCTGGGTCACGAGATCCCGGCCGGTCTGTACACCGCCGTGGCCGAGGTCCTGGCCTGGGTCTATCAACTGAAGAACTGGCACTACAGCTACGGTCCACAGCCCAATGGGCCCGCGGATCTGGTGGTGCCGGATGAACTTGCCGTACCGGAAAGCCGCGCATGAACGCACTGACGAACATCCTCAACATGCCGGGCCTGCGCTCTGGTGCCCAGATGAAGGCGCTCGCGGGGCCGGTGCTGATCATCATGATCCTCGGCATGATGATCCTGCCGTTGCCCGCGTTTGTGCTGGACCTGCTGTTCACGTTCAACATTGCGCTGTCGATCATGGTGCTGCTGGTCGGCATGTACACGCAGCGTCCGCTCGACTTCGCGGCGTTCCCGGCGGTCCTGCTGTTCTCCACGCTGCTGCGCCTGTCGCTGAACGTTGCCTCCACGCGCGTGGTGCTGCTGGAAGGGCATACCGGCCCGGACGCCGCCGGCAAGGTGATCGAAGCCTTCGGCCACTTCCTGGTGGGCGGCAACTTCGCGGTCGGTATCGTGGTGTTCGCGATCCTCGTGGTGATCAACTTCATGGTGATCACCAAGGGCGCGGGCCGTATCGCCGAGGTGGGCGCGCGCTTCATGCTGGACGCGATGCCGGGCAAGCAGATGGCGATCGACGCGGACCTGAACGCCGGCCTGATCAATGAAGAGGGCGCGCGCAAGCGTCGTGCCGAGGTGGCGCAGGAGTCCGATTTCTACGGCGCGATGGATGGTGCGTCGAAGTTCGTGCGTGGCGATGCCATCGCGGGCCTGCTGGTCATGTTCATCAACGTCGTGGCCGGCATGGTCGTGGGCATGGTGCAGCACGACCTGGACTTTGGCACGGCGGTGCATAACTACACGCTGCTGACGATTGGCGACGGCCTCGTGGCGCAGATTCCGGCACTGGTGATCTCCACGGCCGCCGGTGTCATCGTCTCGCGGGTGTCGAACGAGCAGGACGTCGGCCAGCAACTGACCGGCCAGCTCTTCTCGAATCCGCGCGTGTTGTTCATCACGGCCGCCATTATCGGCATGATGGGCATCATCCCGGGAATGCCGCATTTTGCGTTCTTGCTGCTGGCTGCCGGGCTGATCTGGCTTGGTCGGCACATGATGCGCCGCGAGGCCACGGCAGAAGAAACGAAGTCGAACGAGGCGCGCGCGCCTGCCGCGCCGGCCGAGGCCGCCGAAGCGTCGTGGGAAGACGTCACGATGGTTGATCCGCTTGGCATGGAGGTGGGCTATCGCCTGATCACGCTGGTGGACCGCGCCCAGAACGGCGAGTTGCTGGGCCGCATCAAGAGCATCCGCAAGAAGATCGCGCAGGACATCGGCTTTCTGGTGCCGGTGGTCCATATCCGCGACAACCTGGAACTGAAGCCGACCGCCTATCGCATCACGCTCAAGGGCGTAGAGGTCGGCAGTGGCGAAGCCAACCCGGGCCAGTGGATGGCGATCAACCCAGGCCAGGTCACCGGCACGCTGCCCGGCGCGGCCACGCGCGACCCGGCCTTTGGGCTGCCGGCCGTGTGGATCGACGCCGCCCTCAAGGAGCAGGCGCAGGCGTATGGCTACACCGTGGTCGACGCCAGCACCGTGGTGGCCACCCACCTGAACCACCTGATCCAGATGCACGCATCCGAGCTGCTGGGTCGCCAGGAAGTGCAGTCGCTGCTGGACCGCATCGCCAAGGAATCGCCCAAGCTTACCGAGGACCTGGTGCCGAAGACGATCACGCTGACTGGCCTGCAGAAGGTGCTGCAGAGCCTGCTGGACGAAGGTGTGGCGATCCGCGACATGCGCACGATTCTCGATGTCATCGCCGAACACGCGCCGAAGGTCAGCGATCCGGCCGAGTTGACCACGCTCGTGCGCGTGGCGCTGGGCCGCGCGATCACGCAGCAGCTTTTCCCCAACAACGCCGACCTGCAGGTCATCGGCCTCGACGCCGGCCTGGAGCGCGTGCTGTCGCAGGCGCTGGCCAATGGCGGCGGCATTGAGCCGGGCCTGGCCGATGCGGTGCTGCAGCAGGCGCAGGGCGCGGTGGTGCGCCAGGAGCAACTGGGTCTCGATCCGGTCCTGCTGGTGCCGTCGCCGCTGCGGCCGCTGATGGCGCGCTTCCTGCGCCGCACCCTGCCGCAGTTGAAAGTGCTGTCGCATGCCGAAGTACCGGACAACCGCAATATCCGCATCACCGCCATGATCGGCGGCGCAGCGTAAGGACTGAACATGAGCGTGGCAAAGTTTGTGGCGGCCAACGGCCGTGAAGCGATGCGCAAGGTGCGCGAGGCGATGGGCCCGGATGCCGTGGTGCTGTCGAACCGGACCATCGATGGTGGCGTGGAGATCGTCGCCATGCGCGACACCGATCTCGGCGCGGTGAACGCCAATGCGCAGCCTTATGTGTCGCCCACGCCGGCCGCATCCCAGATTCTTGAGACCGCCCTGGCGCAGATCGGCCCGATTGCCATCGCGGCGGCCAATGCCGTCGACGGGCAGGCTACCCGGACCGACGACGGTGCCATTGGCGATCTGCGTGGCGAGCTTGCGTCGATGCGTTCGATGCTCGAGCGCCAGTTTGCTGGCCTGTCCAGCGGCGCCGGCAATGTGGCCGTGGGCGATCCGCTGCGCGAGTCGCTGTTCGAGTGGATGGTGAACGCGGGCTTCTCTGGCCAGTTGTCACGTACGTTGATCTCCCGTCTGCCAGTGGGTACCGATCGTCCGGCCGCCATGTCGTGGATTCGGCAGGAAATCGCGAAGAAGGTGCCTGTGCTGTCCAACGAGGACGCACTGTTCGATCAGGGCGGCGTGCTGGCGCTGATCGGACCCACCGGCGTGGGCAAGACCACCACCACGGCCAAGCTGGCCGCGCGCTACGTGCTGCGCCACGGCGCCGATCGCCTGGCCTTGCTGACGACCGACCGCTTCCGGATCGGCGCGCACGAGCAGCTTCGCATCTACGGCGACATTCTGGGCGTGCCCGTGCATGCGGTGAAAGACGCCGCTGACCTGCGTTTCGCGCTATCGGCGATGAAGGACAAGCATCTGGTCATCATCGACACCGTTGGCATGAGCCAGCGCGATCGCAGCTTGTCCGACCAGATCGCGATGCTGGCTGGCGTGCAGGCGCCGATGCAGCGCGTGCTGCTGCTCAACGGCGCCGCGCATGGCGATACGCTCAATGAAGTCGTGCACGCCTATCGGCACGACGCAGCCGGCGACGCTGGTGGCATCGACGGGTGCATCATCAGCAAGCTCGATGAAGCGACCCATCTGGGCTCGGTGCTCGATGTGGTGATCCGCCATCGCCTGCCGGTTTTCTATGCTTCCACTGGCCAGCGCGTGCCGGAACATCTGGAACTCGCGCAGGCCAGCACACTGGTGGAACGCGCGTTCATGACGCCGCGTCGTGGCTCGCTGTTCAATGACGCCGACATGGCACGCCGCCATGCCGTTGCAGCGGACGCTGCAACGCCGCGCCCGGCCGAGCGCAATGGCGCCGATGACATGCTGCGTTCGTTGACTGACAGCGCTAATGCCGTGGGCACGTGCGTGGAAGAGTTGAACGCCGCGGGCTACGGCTTCGATGTCGCGCGCCAGCTCTGGCAACAGCGCGGCGCCGGTACCGTGGGATTGCGCCAGATGGGCCAGCAGGCACGCATGGCGATGTGCCGCGACGCCAGCCGGGCCTGCGAGCGCTATGTGCTCGCCGTATCGCAGAATTTCACCCAGCCGGTGCAAGGTCGTCGCGCGCCGCAGTTGATGCAATGCATCCTGTGGCTTGCCGATCGGGACGGGATGCCGCTGGCCGGTACCACCGCGCCCGTTGGCCGTACGCGGCAGTCGATGTCAGAAGCGGACGCCGATGCCGAAGCCGAGACCGTGCGCGCCACGCTTTCTGCGGCACGTACCGTCGTCAACCTGAATGCTTCGGTGCCATCGGCCGCCGTGATTGCGCGCTGGCATCAGCTCGGTGAGCGCTGGGTGGCGGGTACGCGTAAAACCGCGCGCGTGATCACTGGTGGCGCCGCCAGCAAGCTCGATGCGATCGCCGACACGCTGACGTTTCATGCGATTGGCGACACGACCTGGCGCGACCGCGACGCTGTGCACTGGGTTGGTCACTGTACCGTGCGGATTCCGGAAGGGACGGTTCGTGCGGTTGGACGCGCTCGCGATAACACGGCCGAGGCCGGCACCGAAGCGTGCCTCGTTGTCTCCCGCATGGCGGATCGTGATACCGGCGAAACGCTGGCGGTCGAGTACGTGCTGTGCGACGTGGCGCTGACCGATGACGCCGCGCAGGTCGCTCGCTGGATGCAATGGGCGAACGCCGCGGACGAGCAGTTCCGCACGCTGCGTCATGCCGCCGAACACTTCGCGCAGGACGGCGATGCGTCGGACAGTCAGGGGACCAGCATGGTGTCGCTCCAGCTCGGGCTGACCACGCTGCGCCTGCAGCACACCCCCACCGCAACCGCACCGGCGTTCCTGTCACGCCTGGCCGGCCGTGCCGCGACGCGTGCGAATGTGCCGGTGCCAGGCTCCGTGCTCAACGAGGGCATGGGTCGCCTGCTGGCGCTACTGGATGTGCTGGAGAACTATCCCGGACGTGCCGCCTCGCCTGCGCTCGTCGGTGATATCACTGCCGACGTGGCAATGCAGGCGACAGTCGGACTGCCGCAGTTGGCAGTCGCGGGGGAATAAGCCTTGAACGTCATGGGTTCCGATCAGGCAGAAAGCCTGCGCCGTCTGCTGGCGCCGCGCGTCACCCGGCGCATCGCGGTGGTTGCCGCCGATGCGGGGGCGGGCGCCACCACGGTGACACTGGGTCTGGCCAATGCGTTGGCCATGCAGGGCGAACGCGTGCTGCTCGTCGACGAGGATCGCCATGGCGTGCGTGCCACGCGTCTGTCGGGCGCCGCGCCTGTGGCAACGCTCGCCGATGTGCTGGCCAGCCGAGTGTCTGCGGCCGCCGCGATTGGCACGCGTCCCGCCAGTGGCATCGCGGTACTGCCGGCAGGTGACATCCCAGTCGATGCCGGGAACATGGACCGCGCGCTATCCGATCTGATTCCCGACATGCGGTCGGTGCTGATCGACGCGCGCACGGATGCGACCGGCGCGCTGTCGCCTCTGGCGGCAACCGCCCACAACGTGGTGATTGTCATGCGCCCGGAGGTAACGTCGATTACCGCGGCCTACGCGCGCATCAAGCGTCTGCATCACGAGTACGCATGCCGCCGCTTCCATCTGGTCGTCAATATGGCGGCCACCGAAGCGACCGTTGCCGCGCTGGCGCGCAATCTTGCACGTACCGCGAGCCAGTACCTCGGCGTCGAGGCTGGTCTGACCGGATACCTGCCGATCGACCCGCTGGTGGCCCGCGCATTCCAGCTTAGCCGTTGCGTGGTGGAGGCATATCCCGCAGCGGCATCCACCAGCGCGCTGCGCCACATCGCCAGCGGTATCGGCGCATGGCCGTTGCGACACGATACAACGCCCCAGGGAGCGGCTGTGGCCGTTCCCGCATGAAGCCAGAACAAGAAGTCGACAAGACCGGACACCGAGCCAGACAGTCAGCCGCGGCCATGCTTGCGCGGCGCTGGCACCGATAGAAAGCATTTACCGAGAGTTCCACCATGTACACGATTCAGGGAAAGCTCGAACAGGCAGACGTGGTCAAGTCGCACGCGCCGCTGGTGCGACGCATCGCGTTGCAGCTGGCGGCGAAGCTTCCGGCCAGCGTGCAGATCGACGACCTGATCCAGGCCGGCATGATCGGCCTGCTCGACGCCGCCAAGCGCTACGAGGACAACCATGGCGCGCGATTCGAGACCTATGCGAGCCAGCGCATTCGCGGCGCTATGCTCGACGAGGTGCGCGCCAACGATTGGCAATCGCGCAGTCTGCGCCAGTTCACACGCAAGATCGAACGCACGCAGCGCCAGCTCGAGCAGAAACTCGGCCGGAGCCCCATCGACTCCGAAGTGGCGAAAGAACTCGAAATGGGGCTGGAGGAGTATCAGGAACTGCTCAACGAAGTCCATGGCTGCCAGTTGCTGCACTATGAGGACTTCGAACGTTCCGGGGAAGAAGACTTCCTGGATCGGCACCTTGGGGTGACCGACGAAGCGAATCCGCTCACGGTGCTGATGGAATCGGGAATGCGTGACGCGCTGATCCGCGCCATCGAGAAGCTGCCCGAGCGCGAGAAGCTGGTGCTCTCGCTTTGCTACGACCAGGAGTTGAACCTGCGTGAGATCGGGGCCGTGCTGGAAGTGACCGAATCGCGCGTCTGCCAGATCCGTAGCCAGGCCATTACGCGGCTGCGCAACCAGCTTCGCGGCATGTTGTGATGCGTCATCTTCTGGCATTCGCGTTGTGTCTTTGTCTGGCCCCCACATGGGTCGACGCGCAGACATACGTGCGCGCCACCTACGAGCTCAGTGGGTCGCGTTATGCCTGGACCAGCTCCGCGCAGGGACCGCTGATTGCCAGTCGCGGCCAGCGCACGATTTCGTCGCCGGTGCTGCCCCCCGGCACGATGCCTCAGGCAAGTGGCATCGTTACATCGGTACGCTGGCGCTACAGCTTCGCCAGTACCCCGCCTATCGATCTGGAAGCATACCTGTGTAACGCGCGACGCTGCGTGCTGCTGTCTGGCGCGCAGGGGAAGACCGATGCGTTCGCGGGCGACGATGCGACCGGCGGGTTCGTGTTTGCCTACCGGGTTGCTGGCCGTGGGGGGCTGTCTCCCACCCTGCAAGGCCGCAGTAACGAGGTGACGGTGAGCTACCGATAGCGCGCCGGGCCCGGCGCGGCAATGAAACGGCCCGTGGACGGGTTCAATCTGCACCTATCTGCACGTCACTGGCACTACGGGCCGCTCGGCACAGGACTGCAGTCGCAAAAAAAGCCCGCTCCCAGCCAGTCATGACCAGAAGCGGGCAGGTGGAGCCCAGTCTCAAGCCGACGAATGAAGTGCCGTCAGAAGACGTGCTTCATGCCAAGCATTGCGCCGAACTGCGAGCCGCCAGGCGCGGGCGATGCGCCGGTGGAAGCGCTTGTCCACGGACAGCGCCAGCTTGCCGCCGTTGTCGATATAGCCAAGCGTGGTGTAGACGGACGTGCGCTTGGAGAAGGCGTAGCTGGCACGTAACGCGCCCAGCCACGCCTTGTCGGCGCTGTTGTGGTACTTGAGGTAGAACGCCTCGCCGGAGAGCGTCACCGCAGGAGTGATGTCGTAGGCGACACCGGCGTAGAACATGTCGCTGCGCGGCGTGGCGATGGCGCCGTTGCGACGCCCGATCCAGCCGGCGCCGATCTTGGCGCGGTCCACGAGCATGTAGCCACCGAGAGTGGCGCGATCATCCTTGAGCGAACTCGAGGTCAGGCCGCCGAAGGCGCCGGGCCCGCCGCGCTGCGAGTCATAGGCGCCCAGGATGCCCCACCAGTTGGTTTCATACCCGAGCATGGCCGACCATTCGCGGCAGGCGGTCTTGTCGGCGGGGTTCTCGCCGCCGCAGTTGGTGCCGGAGGGGCTGGGACCAGCGTTGACGGTGTCGCGCCCGAAGCTGTAGGTAGCGCCAATGGTGAAGCCGCCGAATTTGCCCTTGTAGGCGATGGCGTTGTCGGCCCGCGCGTTGGGCAGGTAGTTGTCGAGCGAGCTGGAACCGTAGGCGTTAGGGCCGAGAATGTCGGAGTCGAGCGTGGCCCAGAACAGCATGGTGTACTGGCGGCCGAGGCTGACCTGGCCCCAGTTGCCGGAGAGGCCGACCCATGCCTGGCGGCCGAAGAGGCGACCGCCCTGGTTGGAGACGCCGCTGTCGGGGGCGAATCCGGATTCGAGCACGAAGTTAGCCTTCATGCCGCTGCCGAGGTCCTCGGTGCCGCGCAGGCCCCAGCGGGAGGGTACGGTGCCGCTGAGGTTGGCCATCTTGACGACGGAGTTGCTGGCGGTGCCGACGTGGTTGAGGTACTCGATGCCGGTGTCGATGACGCCGTAGAGCGTCACGGATTGGGCGTTGGCGATGGCGGGCAGGCCGAGCGCGGCCGCCAGCGCCAGGTGGCGCAGTTTCATCTTCTTCTCCTCCGTTAGATATTTTTCTGGAACAACGTTGATGCCTGGCTTCGATGGCGCTGCCTGGCGGCCACGTGCCTTGAGTCGCGCGTCAAGTCGGCTGTAAACGCGCCGCGCGTTGCCTTCGTAAATCTGGTGACGTTCCTCGTCAGAGAGCGCGGCCTGATCGATGTAGCGCCGCGTATCGTCGTAGTAGTGGCCGGTCTCGGGGTCGATGCCACGTACCGCGCCGATCATCTCCGAGGCGAACAGCACGTTCTTGACCGGTATCACGCGCGTCAGCAGGTCGATGCCAGGCTGGTGATAGACGCATGTATCGAAGAAGACGTTATTGAGCAGGTGTTCGCCAAGCGGCGGCAGCTTCATCTCCTGCGCCAACCCACGGAACCGGCCCCAGTGGTAGGGCACCGCGCCGCCACCGTGCGGAATCACGAACTTCAGCGTCGGAAAGCGCTGAAACAGGTCGCTGGTCAGCACCTGCATGAATGCGGTGGTGTCGGCGTTCAGGTAGTGCGCGCCAGTGGTGTGGAAGCACGCGTTGCAGCTCGTGCTGACGTGAATCATGGCCGGCACGTCGAGTTCGACGAGCTTCTCGTAGATCGGATACCAGTACGGATCGAATAGCGGTGGCGATGTCCAGTGTCCGCCAGACGGATCTGGATTCAGGTTCACGCCGACAAAGCCATACTCGAGCACGCAACGTTCGAGTTCGTCGATACAGCTCTTGGTATCGACACCCGGCGATTGCGGCAGCATGGCGGCGCCGACGAACTGGTCGGGGAACAGCTCGCTGACACGGTGGCAGAGCGTGTTGCAGATGGCGGCCCACGTGGCGCTGGTTTCGAAGCTGCCGATGTGGTGCGCCATGAACGACGCGCGCGGCGAGAAGATCGTCAGGTCCATCCCACGCTCGCGCATCAGGCGAAGCTGATTGCTGGCGATGGCGTCACGCAGTTCGTCATCACTGATGCGCAGTTCACTGACGGAAGGCGCGAGCGCAGGGATGTTCAGGCTGGCGATCTGGCGTTGGCGCCAGTCTTCCAGGGCCTTGGGGGCGGTGGTGAAGTGCCCGTGGCAATCGATGATCATGGGAGTTCGTCAGACAGAGGCCATGCGCTGGTCGGCACCAGTACCTCGCCGCGCATGATGGGACGCGCGGTGCGGATCAGCGCGCTACGTACGATCGATCCCGGCTTGGCAGGATCGGTTTCCAGTTCAACGGTGAACTCGCCGGTCGGGTGCTCGACGCTGATGGCGTGGAGCGGCCCGACGCTGGTGACTGCGATGCCGCTTGCCACGGTGCCTGGCAACACGCAGGCAGTGCCCACCGTGATGGCGGCCAGCACGCCGATCGCATCGTGGCAGACGCGCGGGATGAAGCAACGCGTGGCGATGCTGCCGCCCTGGCGTGGCCGGGCCAGCAGGCACATCTTCGGATAGCTCTTGTCGGAGACGTCGCCAAGCCCCATGAGTTCGCCGGCGACGAGCCGCGCGGCTTCGATGCGTTGCTTGAGTTCGTGATCGGCATTGAGCGCGGCCACGCTTTCGTAGCCGGTGCGGTCGAGATCCTCCGCGCGCATCAGCACCATCGGCATGCCGTTGTCGATCAAGGTGGCGGCGATCAAGCGTGAGCCGCCACGCACCGGATCGTTGATCGTCAAGACGTCGATGGCGTTGCCGGTGGGCAGCATTGCATGGCAGACGGAGCCAGCGGTGTCGAGAAAATCGATCACGATCGGGGCCGCGGTGCCGGGAACGCCGTCGATGCGCGCGTTGCCCGCGAACCGTGGCACGCCGCCGGGCGTCTGGATCGTGATGTCGCAGAGCATCCCGGTGTTGCGCGTCAGCACACGTGCCCGGGTGATGTCGCCCTGCGGCGCAATCAGTCCGCGTTCGATCGCGAAGGGAAGCACCGCCGCCAGCATGTTGCCGCAGTTCGGGGTGGTATCGACGGTGTCGGCGTTCGGCTGTAGTTGCGCGAATGTGAAGTCCAGGTCGGCATGACCCGGCGTGCCGCGCGACACAATGCAGGCCTTGCTGGTCAGTGGATGGGCTCCGCCGAGGCCGTCGATCTGGCGCGGGTCCGGGCTGCCCATCGCCGCCAGCAGCACGCGATCGCGTGCTGGCACGTCTTCCGGCAGATCGCTCGCGAGAAAAAACGGTCCGCGTGACGTGCCGCCGCGCATCAGCGTGCAAGGAATCGCGCGGAGATCGGAGGCGAGGCAGGGCGTCATGGCGGGTGCGTAGTCGGACCCGATCAGGGGTCCGATCGGTGGTCCATCAGGTTGTCCATCGGGTGGCCGAAGTATCGGCGTACCGTGGAATCCCTTGGTTGCCATGTCGCGGGACAGTTGTTCTAATCTGCTTATCGACAGCACAAATACAACATCGGGTCGGACGACGCCATGGAGACCATCAGCCTGCATCACCTTCACGTTTTTGCCGGTGTCGCCGCTGCCGGAGGGGTACGGCGATCCTCTGAGTCGCTGCATCGGGCGTCGTCTGCGATTGCCCGCTCGGTGGCCGCGCTCGAGGAGACGCTCGGGGTGGTGTTGTTCGAGCGCAAGGGCAGGGGGATGCTGCTGACACGTGCCGGCGAGATCGTGCTTGAGCGCGCGCGGCATATCGAAGGCGCCTTGCGCGAGGTGCGGGAGGAAGCGGTACGGATGCGGGCGCAATCGGGCGCCGCCGTCGCTAGTATCGACGCGCTGCACAACGAACGGCGGCTCGAAGTGGCGGCGATGCTGGCCGAGGTGCATCACATGCCCAGCGTGGCGGCGTCGATCGGCGTGTCGCAGCCGGCGGTCAGTCAGGCAATCGCCCGGCTGGAGGATGCATTGGGCCAGCCCATCTTCGCGCGCACGGCGCGGGGCATGGTGCCCACCGACGCAGGCAGCCGCTGGGTGGTTCGCTTCGAGCGCGTGCTGGCAGAACTGCGCAATATCCGCGCCGATATCGCCGCGCTGAAGGGGGTGCTGGAAGGTGTGGTGACGGTTGGCGCGCTGCCGCTGGGCCGCACGCTGCTGTTGCCGATGGCGATTGCCGACGTGCACCGGCGCCATCCGCATCTGCGTTTCCGGACGCTCGAAAGCCCGTATGAGGAACTGACCGCGGGCCTGCTGGCCGGGCGGATCGATTTCATTCTTGGCGCGGTACGTCCGCTGGCCTCGCAAGGGCTTGCCACCGAGAGGCTTTTCCAGGACCGGATCTCGCTGATCGTTCGCGCCGCGCATCCGCTGGCGGCCAGAAAGCGCGTGACGCTGGCCGATCTCGAACCGTATCCGTGGGTGCTGTCTCGCGCCGCATCGCCGTCGCGCCAGGCCCTGGACGGCGTGTTTGCGTCACGTGGCCTGCCGTTGCCACAGCCGCTGGTTGAAACCGGAGACCTCGCGCTGGTGCGCGGCATGTTGCTGCAGGGGGACATGGTGACCGCCTTGTCCGCCCATCAGCTTCGCCATGAGATCGACGCGGGCTGGCTGCGCGAACTGGGGCTCCCGCTGCCCGACACGGCGCGCAGCATCGGCATCACCACTCGCGTGGGCGCGCGTCTCTCGCCCGGCGCCGATGCGCTGATCGCCGCGCTGCGGCACGCCAGCGGGTCAATGGAACAGGCCGTCGATAAGTAGATGGCAACGCAGCCCGCGCCACAAAGCAATACTGCTATCCCCTGCTGAACGTAGACTGCCGTTGCCGTGCATGGGGGATGCGCGGCCGGCCGCTTCCGCGGCGATTAGCCATGTCGATAACTAGAATCCGCTGACTCCCGCACGGCGGATCACGCCAGGAGACGGCAACATGACAACGCAACGGCTCGACATTCGGGCCCATATCAACGAACGCAAGATGTCCGGCTACCAGTGGCTGCTGCTGGTGCTGTGTTTCCTGATCGTCGCCACGGACGGGATGGATGTGGCCATCATGGGCTTCCTCGCGCCGGACATCACACGCGAATGGGGCATCTCGAAGGCCGCCTTTGGCGTGGTGATGAGCGCCGCGCCGATTGGCCTGGCTATCGGCGCGCTGGTGGTCGGGCCGCTGTCCGACCGCTTCGGCCGCAAGAAATTGCTGGTCGGTTCCATCGCGCTGTTCGGCGTATTCAATCTGCTGAGCGCATTTGCCGATGGCACGGCAACCTTGTCGCTGCTGCGCTTCCTGACCGGCCTTGGTCTGGGCGCGGCCATGCCGAGCACGACCACGTTGCTCTCCGAGTATGTGCCGGAACGTTCGCGCAGCATGTTGCTGGCGACGATGTTCACGGGCTTCAACCTCGGCTCCGCATTGGTGGGCTTCGGTGCCGCCGCGCTTCTGCCGCATCATGGCTGGCGCGCGGTGCTGATTGCCGGTGGCGCGATTCCGCTGATCTGCCTGCCGTTCTACATCATGCTGATTCCAGAATCGGCGCGCTTCATGGTGGTCCGCAATGTCGCGCCGGCGCGAATCGCCCGCACGCTGCGCCGCGTGATCGGCAGCGTGGTGGCCGATGACACCGTGTTCACGATCAGCGAGCCGCCGGTTTCCGGCAAGCAACCCGTGCGCACCCTGTTGTCGTCGGGTTATCGCGGTATGACGCTGGCGCTGTGGATTACGTACTTCATGGGGCTGCTCGTGATCTACCTGCTGAGCGGCTGGCTGCCCACGCTGATCAAGGACGCCGGCCTGCCGATCGAGCGCGCCGCCAACCTGACGGCACTGTTCCAGCTCGGCGGTACCGTCGGCGCGCTGGTGGTGGGCTACTGCATGGACCGCTTCGCGCCCCATCGCGTGATCGGCGTGTCATATGTGCTGGGTGCGGTGTTCATCCTGATGCTGGCTTCGGGCAGCGTCACGTCGTCGATGTTCGCACTCTACGTGCTGCTGGCCGGCTTCTGCATGAGCGGCGCGCAGACCGGGCTCAACGCTTTCGCGCCGCAGTGCTATCCCACGCCGGTGCGTGCCACTGGCGTAAGCTGGATGCTCGGCATCGGCCGCTTCGGCAGCATCACCGGCTCCATGGCGGGCGGTGTGCTGCTGTCGATGGGCTGGAGTTTCAGCGCGGTGATTGCCATCCTGGCCGTTCCGGCGACCATGGCGGCGATCTCCATTGTTTCCACGAAGGCGCAGCCTCGCGCCGTAACCGCTTGACGTATTGCCATGGCCACCATCATCGGCGCAATCGCCTCATCCCATACGCCAACCATCGGATTCGCGCTCGACGCGGGCAAGCAACAGGACCCCGCCTGGGCGCCGATCTTCGCGGCCTATGCGCCGGTGAGCGAGTGGCTCGCCAGGAAAAAGCCCGACGTGCTGCTCGTCGTCTACAACGATCACGTCACGTCGTTCTTCTTCGATCACTATTCGGCCTTTGCGCTGGGTATCGGCGATAACTACCATGCTGCCGATGAGGGCGGCGGCCCGCGCAACCTGCCGCCTGCGCGCGGCCACGTCGAACTGGCGCGGCACGTCGGAGCATCGCTGGTGGCCGATGAGTTCGACATGTCGTTCTTCCAGGACAAGCCGCTCGATCATGGTTGCTTCTCGCCGATGTCGGTCATGCTGCCGCACGAGGGCGAGTGGCCCGTGAAGATCCTGCCGCTGCAGGTGGGCGTGCTGCAGTTCCCGGCACCGTCGGCGCGTCGTTGCTACAAGCTCGGACAGGCGATCCGCCGCGCGGTGGAGAGCTACCCGGAAGACCTCAAGGTGGCGATCGTCGCCACCGGTGGTCTGTCGCACCAGGTGCATGGCGAGCGTGCTGGCTTCAACAATACCGCGTGGGATCACCAGTTCCTCGACCTGTTCGAATCCGATCCCGAGTCGCTGCTAGACATCACCCATGCCGAGTACGCGAAGCGAGGCGGTTTCGAGAGCGCGGAAGTGGTCATGTGGATGGTGATGCGTGGCGCGATGTCGAGCCGTGTCCGCTGCCTGCATCGTGATTACTATCTGCCGTCGATGACCGGCATCGCAGTGGCGGTCTACGAGAACGAATCCGCCGACGCCCCCGCGCTGCGAGAGGCGCGTGCCGAACGCCAGCGCGAGCACATTGGTCATCAGTTGCACGGGATCGAGCAACTGGACGGGACGTACCCGTTCACGCTGGAAACCAGCGTGCGCGCATACCGGATCAACCGCTATCTGCATCAACTTATCGATCCGGCATTCCGCGAGCGATTCCGCGCCGATCCGCTGGCAACCTACGACGAGGCGGCCCTGACGCCGGAAGAGCGCGACATGATCACGCGCCGCGACTGGCGCGGCATGATCCACTACGGCGTGATTTTCTTCCTGCTGGAGAAGCTTGGCGCGGTCTGCGGTGTCTCGAACCTGCATATCTACGCGGCGATGCGTGGCCAGTCCCTTGAAGACTTCCAGAAGACGCGCAATGCGCCGGGTGCGCTGTACTCGGTGGCCGGTAGCGGCAGCGCTTCATGGAGTGCGAAGTCCTGACCGGACGATGTCGGGGGCTTGAATTCCGGCGCAATGCCGCCATGTGCGAGGCTATTTTTGACTCGCACCAGCCCCCGCTCGGTTTCCGTATGTACAAGAAAGGCACTTCCGTCGAAATCCAGTTCTCTCCGCAACGGCTGAACGACGCCGCAGGCGATCCGTACTGGGTGGACCTGACCATCGACGAGGCCCAGGCTCTACTGGCGCAGCTTCAGGCACATCTGGCACTGGCCGCGTCGGGTACCACCGCGCCGCTGGTGTTCAGTCTCGAAGGGCCGCCCGTGCAGGCTGACATCGCGCCCGCCCGCACGAAGGCAAACGCCGAAGAAGAGCCTGCCGCAAACGCCGAGAGCGAATTCAAGCAGTGGGTCTGCATCATCTGCGGCTGGGTCTATGACGAAGCGGCCGGGTTGCCCGAGGACGGCATCGCACCCGGCACGCGCTGGGAGGACATTCCTGCCGACTGGCGCTGCCCCGAGTGCGACGTCGGCAAGGAAGACTTTGCCATGGTGGAGTTCTAGGCGGCGCCATCAAGATCATTCGGGGAGACCTTCAGAACAGGGCATCCTTGTTTCAGCGGCCGATTCATGTGCGCTACTCTGCGCTACCCATTCGTTGCCACCGGGTGACGTGGAGAACAATTCCACGCGGCCTGACAATGGTGGCATGATCGGCCTGCCGTCGTGCCATGCGGCAAGGCGGTTCGAGGGCCTTGACGCTGGGTGATGGGGCATCGGTGACTGGTCGATTGGTCGTGTGACCGGGAACCCTCTGGAACCCGAAGATCCGAAGAGACGGAGCCTGCTGAACATGGAACCTGTCCCCACCGCTCGCCTGCGCCTGCGTCAGTGGCGCGAGGAAGACCGCGTACCGTTTCGCGCCATCAATGCGGACGAAGAGATCATGGCGTTCTTTCCGTCGACGCTGTCTGATGCCCAGAGCGATGCGCTTATGGACCGTATCCGTCAGCATCACGCGCAGCATGGCTTCGGGCTGTGGGCCCTCGAGTTGCGCGAAACGTCGACCTTCATCGGATTCACCGGACTGGCGATACCGTCGTGGGCTCCCCCATTTGGGCCATGCGTGGAGATTGGCTGGCGTCTCGCGCGAGAGCATTGGGGACGCGGCTATGCCACGGAGGCGGCTCGCGCGACGCTGGATTTCGGATTCGGCGCGTTGCGGCTTGCCGAGATCGTGTCCTTCACTGCGGCGATCAATCAGCGTTCGGAACAGCTGATGCAGCGGCTTGGCATGCATCACGCGGCCAGCGACGATTTCGATCATCCGGCACTGCCTTCGGGGGATCGCCTCGCCAGGCATGTGCTCTACCGCCTGTCCGGCGCCCAATGGGATGGAAGCACTGGCACGGGCAGCAGGATCCCTGACCCGGGCAAATGATTCGATCCGTGTTTCGTGCGGCTGATGCGCTGGCTCAACGGCTCATGCATCGGCCTGCGAGCAAATCCGGGATCGCCCTCCTTTCAAGAATGCAGACGCGCGACGCGAACTTCAAGCCTGCGTCGGTGCGCGCAATGGTGTCCAGGTAGCGTCCGACGCTGTGGATGGCCGACGTATCGTCGGGCGTGGTGCGGAAGACCGCGTAGCTGGTCTCGGTGCGGATCTGGCTACCGCTGTCCTCCAGAATGCGCGGGATGCCGACCTGCTGCCTGTAATGGAGATCCTGGGCGCCTATTCCGTTCGCACATGCCTTTTCCATGAGCAGTCCACAGCTCTCGAAAGCGGGTGTTGCCATCGGCAAGCCGCATATATGAGCCTCATGCGACTGCGCATTGCACACACATTGTTCCAGGAAGAATTCGGGCCATTTCTCCCATTGCTTGTTATCGAGCGCGGCAGTGTAATCGGCGTAAAGCAACAGTACTTGCTGCCAGGTTTCGACGGTAGTCATCCTCAATCTCCAGGTCGTGGCCCACCCTGATGGTGGGGAGTTGCCACGGACGTTTGCTTCAGGTTCCGCGAGACTGGCGTTGCCAGTTTCGGCGGTGATGCGGTTTGGGGCCTGTCGTATCGCCTTGCGTCGGTCGTGTGCCGGCGTCGCGAAATACGGTGATTGGATCGAACGTCCACAGCACTGTTTTTGCTGGTTTTTTGTCCGGGCACCATAGTGCCGTTAACTACGGCGTTGACAATAGGGGCCCGGTTGAATTGCACTATCACCGTTAGTGATAATGCAGCGGTAGTGCCTGATAAATCGGGGTGGAGACGTAGTAATGGAACTGCAGGACATCGATCTGAACCTGCTTGTCGTATTCAATGAATTATTGCGTCAACGCAAAATGTCCGCCGTGGCGCGGACGCTTGGGATCTCCCAGCCAGCTGTCAGCAATGCGCTGAATCGCCTGCGCAAATTACTGGACGATGACCTGTTTCTGCGGACGTCGAAGGGCATGATCCCCACGCAGCTTGCTGGCACGCTAGCCGGGCCTATCACCGAAGCGCTCGATGTCATCCACCACTCGCTCAACGCACGCGCCACGTTCGACCCCTTGACGAGCACGCGAGCGTTCACCGTGGCCATGACCGATATCGGCGAGATCTATCTCTTGCCAGGCCTGATGGAGCGGCTTGGCAAACTGGCGCCAGGGGTGAAAATCAGCACGGTGTGCATACACGGCGACTCACTCAAGGGCGCAATGGAAAGTGGTTGTATCGATCTGGCGATCGGATTCCTGCCAGGCCTGACGGCGGGCTTCTTCCAGCGCCGGCTATTGTCGCAGCAGTACGTGTGCATCTTTCGGAAAGGGCACCCGCTTGGCCGAAGGGATATGACGCTGGAAGCGTTCGCCATGGCGGATCGTGTGTCGATCAGCGCGGAAGGCACGGGCCACACCAGGGTGGATGCGGCAATCCAGCAGGCGGGTGTGACGCGGCGCTCGCGGCTGAGCGTGCCGCATTTCGCGGCGCTGGGTCATATCCTTCAATCGACCGATCTGATCGCGGTGGTGCCACAGGCCTATGCGGAGCGCGCGCTGGTGTTGTTCAACCTGGTTTCCGCGCCGTGTCCGGTGAAGATATCCGAGATCAGTGTCAACGTGTTCTGGCACGCTACCCGTCACCGGGAGGTGGGCAACCAGTGGCTGCGGAACGTGATATCCGACAGGTTCGCGGTTTGCCCGATTCCTGAGGCGACGATGTCGCCTCAGGGTTTGGTGGTCAACTGCCGCGGCGAGTGATGGGGCAGGTGTTGAAGCCGAACACGCGATAGAGCGGGCAGTATCCGAGTAGACCGGTCACGAGCGGCACCGCGCCGATCCATCCCCAGACGCCGATCTGATCCGTCAGGGTCAAGGCAATCAGCACGACTCCGATGACGACGCGCACGAGGCGGTCAAGGGTTCCAGCGTTTTTTTGCATGAGCGTTCCAGTCAGGTGGGAGGGGTGACGGATATGCGTGGCTTTGGCGCGGGTTACTGCTTGGCAGCCTGGCCTTCGGTGTATGGGTCGAATTTCCCGGCGTGCGCCGCGTCGTCAGCGCCCTTTTTCTGCGGAGTCAGATTGGACTTCGTCTGCGCACCTTCCGAATAGGGATCGAACTTGCCGCTGCGGGAAGCACTATTCTTTTGTTTGCCAGACTTGGCGGGTGCCTGTGCGTCCTTTGTCACCGGCGCGTGCGCGCCGCCGTAGAGGTCGCCGCCATCGGTGTAGTTCTTCTGCGCGCTGGCTGGAAGCGAGGTCAATGCCACGGCTGCGGCGGCAATGGCCAGGAAGTATGTGTTGCGATGCATGACGGCCTCTTGTGTCTGAGCTGCAAGATTGTGTCTCGAGTCTAGACACTAGGCCTGATCGCAGATTGACGCACGTCAAACACGTGACAACGTCTGCCGCTAGGCTGACAGATGAAATCTGTCAGCGCCATCCATTCGGCAATCAGGAGACAACATGGCTGAAAACCTCGTGATCTTTTACTCCCGCACCGGCACCACGCGACAAGCTGCCGAAATGCTCGGCTCGCGCCTGGGCTGGCGCGTAGTCGAACTGCGTGACGCGGTCAGCCGGGCGGGCTGGTGGGGAGATTTGCGTTGTGTCCTGGACAATCGGCTGGGCCGCAAGGTTGGCTATCGCTATGACGGTCCGCCGCTCGATACCTGCGGCAGCGTGGTGGTGATGGCGCCGGTCTGGGTGGAGCATCTGGCGGCGCCGATGCGGAGCTTCCTGCAGGACCAAAGCAGCTACAAGGGGCCGCTGGCGGCAATCGCGGTGATGGCCGCGCGCGGCGGATTCCGTGCGGCCGAAGAGGTGGCCACGGCGATGGGCCGTCCGCCGCATCCGGTCATGGTGCTGCTGCAACAGCAGGTGACCACCGGTGAGGCCAAGGCCGATCTCGACGAATTTGCTCGCATCCTGCAGCGCGACCCGCGCGCCGGAGACGCCGCGCCGCGCTCGGCGTGGCTGTCGCCGAACGAGGCATGAGCAGGAACCCATCCGCGCGCGTATCCCCACGCAAGGACGCCAGCATCGTCGTGCTGGCGTCCCTTAATGACGCCCCAAATGACGTTCTCAGTGGCGCCCGTTACAGGAACGTGAAGACCTCTTCCTTGCCGAGCCGCGACTTGGGGAGGTCAGCGTTGAAGTCCTGCTCGCTGCCGTAACCGAGCGACACCAGCACGAGACTGGTATAGCCACGCTCGCGCAGGCCGAGTTCCGCATCGAGGATGTTGCGATCGAAGCCTTCCATCGGCGTGGCATCCACGCCAAGTACCGCGGCGCCCGTCAGCAGGCTGCCGAGCGCCAGGTAAACCTGGTTCGCCATCCACTGCTGCACGTCGCGAAACGCGAAGCGGTGCAGGTCGACGAAATATCGACGTCCCTTGTCCTGCCCCGCCTTCGCGCCTTCCGCGGTAAAGCGGCCATCACGCTCCTCGGCTTCCAGCAGCTTGTTCAGGTGGGCGTTGTCCATGTCGGCGCGCACGGCCAGCGCGATCACATGCGAGGCATTCTCGATCCTCGGCGCGTTGGCGCTGTAGCCACCGCTGGCGGCACGCGCCACGCGTGCCCGGGCCTCCGGCGTGGACGCCACCACGAAGTGCCACGGTTGCGAATTCACGGATGACGGGCTCTTGTGCAGCACGGCCAGCAGTTCGTCGATGACGTCTTGCGGAATGGCGCGGCCCGGCTCATACGCCTTCACGGTATGGCGGGTGGCGATCATCTCCGACAGCTTCATGGCTTTCATGGTGTTTCCTCGTTCAGGTGGATGCGATGTTGGGGAAGGGGGGATAACGGGTACCTGGCGCGGCTAGCGAATTCAGATGTCGCTAGCGTCCGGCGCGCGCCGCTCGGCGCTGTACTGGTGACTGGTGGCGATGTCCGGATCGCCCGGCACATCGAGCTCGACCACCAGTCCGCCGGGCAGTGGCACAAAAATCTGGATGGTGCCGTCGGCGGGAACATGGGCCACCCGGAAACGCAGGCCGGCTGCCTGCAGGCGGGCGATGACGTCTGTCGCCCTGGCCTGGCTGCGGAACGCGATATGGCCCATGCGGACTTCGCCGCTGCTGGCTGACAGCGAGTCGTCGTCCACCGCGTGCACCATGGCCTGGTCGCCCTCATAGAGCCACAAGCCCGGGAAAGGGAACGGCGGCCGATACCCGGGATGCATGTCCATCACGCCTTCGAACAGGGCGCGCAACGCATGATCGGCACCGATCGACACGTTGAGGTGGTCGAACTGCCAGGCGTCGCGCGGGCTGGCGGGATGTGCGGGTTCCATGGCGCGTCCTTCGAAGTGATGGGGATGGCGAATGATCCCACTACGCAGTCGATTGAAAAACTGGGCTTCACTTGTACCCGTATTCAAATAAAATTTGAAGATCACCTCAGATCGGCCCTGTGCCTCGACGCCCATGAGATTGCTTCAGGAACTCGATATTTTCGTGCGCACCGCCGATAACGGCAGCCTGTCCGCCACCGCGCGGGCGCTGGACCTGACGCCGGCGGCCACCAGCGCGGCGCTCAAGCGGCTGGAAGGCGAACTGGGCGTCCAGTTGTTCGTGCGCTCCACACGCACGATGCGGCTGACCCGCGAGGGCGAGCAGTACCTGGCGCAATGCCGGCCCGCGCTCGAGGTGCTGCAGCAGGCAAGCCGGGATCTGGCTACCGGCAACCAGGCGTTCCAGGGCGTGGTCAGGTTGTCGGCCCCGTCTGACTTCGGACGCAACCTGCTGCTGCCCTGGCTCGATGCGTTCCAGGACCGCCATCCCCTGGTCGAATTCCGGCTGCAGTTGACGGATCGCATGGCGAATATCTACAGCGATCCCGTCGACGTGGCCTTCCGTTATGGTGAGCCGCCGGATTCGAATCTCGTGGCGGTGCCGGTGGCAACGGGCATCCACAGGGTGCTATGCGCTTCGCCGGGCTATCTCGCCAGTCACGACATGCCGCAAACGCCATATGACCTGTCCGCGCATCGCTGTCTCTGCTACATGTTTGGCGATGACGTGCATGATCGCTGGCGCTTCGCGCGCGAAGACGGCGAGACACTGACCGTGCGCGTCAAGCCGGCCAATGTTTCGAACGATGGGGACGCCGTGCGTCGGTGGGCGCTGGCCGGCAAGGGCATCGCCTACAAGGCCTGGTTCGATGTGGCCGACGATCTCGCGGCGGGTCGCCTGCGTGCGTTGTGCACCGAGTGGACGGCCGAAGCATCGCCGCTGTACATGGTCGTGGCGGGGCGTTCGCAACTGACGCCGCTGCTGCGCGGGTTGCGCGATTTCGTGGCCGAACGGGTGGAGCGACTAGTCGCGCGGTATTGATGATCCACATCTATGCTTAGGGATGTATGGCCATGTCTTGCCGAATCCCCACGGTGCATCGCAACTAGAAAAGAGGACCGACCATGCTATCCGACGGCCGCAACCCAGGCGCCTCGCGTAAAGCGCGGATCCCCAATTCCTGGCTGCGATGGCTGCCGGGCGTGGCGATGGCCCGGGACTACCAGGCAAGCTGGCTGCCACGGGACCTGACGGCGGGGCTGGTCCTGACGACGATGCTCGTGCCGGTTGGCATTGCCTATGCGGAAGCGTCAGGTGTGCCAGGCGTCTACGGCCTCTACGCGACCATCGTGCCGCTGCTTGCCTATGCGGTATTCGGCCCCAGCAGGATTCTCGTGCTCGGCCCCGATTCGGCGCTGGCGGCGCCGGTGCTTGCAGTGGTCGTCCAGATGTCCGGTGGTGATCCGGCGCGCGCGATCGCGGTGGCCAGCATGATGGCGATCGTCTCGGGGCTGTTCTGCATCGTCATGGGTCTGCTGCGGCTGGGCTTTATCACCGAGCTGCTGTCCAAGCCGATCCGCTACGGCTACATGAACGGGATTGCGTTCACGGTGCTGGTCAGCCAGTTGCCGAAGATCTTCGCCATCCGTGTGGAGGACACCGGGCCGTTGCGGGAACTGGTGCTGTTGGGCCAGGCGCTGGTTGCTGGCCAGGTCAACTGGTATAGCGCCGCGGTTGGGGCAGGTAGCCTGGTGCTGATCCTCGCGCTCAAGCGTTTCGAACGCGTGCCGGGCATCCTGATAGCGGTGATCGTGGCAACGCTGTGCGTGATCATGTTCGACCTGGACCAGATGGGTGTGAAGGTGCTGGGTTCGATCCCGCAGGGTTTGCCGGCCTTCGCGGTGCCCTGGGCCAGCGGTCTCGACTTCGTCAAGATCGTGGCGGGTGGCTGCGCCGTGGCAATGATCGCCTTCGCGGATACCAGTGTGCTGTCCCGCAGCTTCGCGGCCCGGCACCATCACCGCGTGGACCCGAACCAGGAGATGGTTGGCCTTGGCGCCGCCAATCTCGCCGCGGGCTTTTTCCAGGGCTTCCCGATCAGCAGCAGCGCGTCACGCACGCCGGTGGCCGAGGCGGCCGGCGCGCGGACCCAGTTGACTGGCGTGGTGGGCGCGCTGGCTGTCGCGGCGCTGCTGGTGGTGGCGCCTGACCTGATGCGCTATCTGCCAAACAGCGCGCTCGCGGCAGTGGTGATTGCCGCCGCGCTGGGGTTGTTCGAGTTCGCGGATCTGAAGCGGATCTATCGCATCCAGCAATGGGAGTTCTGGCTCTCGATGGTCTGCTTCGTGGCGGTTGCCGTGTTCGGTGCGATTCCCGGCATCGGCCTTGCGGTGGTGCTCGCCATTATCGAATTCCTTTGGGACGGCTGGCGACCCCACTACGCGATACTCGGACAAGTCGAGGGCCTGCGCGGCTACCATGACCTGGAGCGCTATCCGCACGGCAAGCGGATTCCCGGGCTTGTGCTGTTCCGTTGGGATGCCCCGTTATTCTTTGCCAATGCCGAGCTGTTCCAGGAACGCCTGCAGGAGGCGATCGACGAGTCTCCAGCCCCCGTGTATCGCGTGGTGGTGGCCGCGGAGCCGGTGACCAGTGTGGATGTGACGTCCGCCGACATGCTGCGCGAGCTGAGTCGCACACTGGGCGAGCACGGTATCGCCCTGCATTTCGCGGAGATGAAGGACCCGGTCCGTGACAAGCTGCGGCGCTTCGAACTGATGGACGTGATCGGCGAGGACCGCTTTCACCCGACGGTGGGCAGCGCGGTGGATGACTATGTCGGCCGGCAGGGAGACTGGCCGGAAGCGTGGGGCCGGAACGAGTAGGGTGGGGTGATTGAAACAGCGCGCGACGCGGAGAGACTGCCCACGCTGCGCGGATACAGGCACAAGCACAGGCGCCGTGGCGGCGCCCGTACCTGTCAGTCGTCAGTCCAGCGTGATCTTGCCAGCCTTCACGATTTGCCCGTAGCGCGACGTATCGCGTTCGATCAGCTTGCGGAACTCCTCGGGCGTGCCGCCGACTGGAATAAAGCCCAGCTCCGTCAGCTTCTTCGTCACGTCGGGGTTACGCGTGGCGGCGGCGATCTCTTTCGCCATCCGGTCGATGATGGGCTGCGGCGTGCCTGCCGGTGCCAGCAGGCCCGTCCAGGAGCTCATCACAAAGCCCGGGAAACCGGACTCTTCCATCGTCGGGATGTTCGGCTCGCTCGGCCAGCGCTTGGCCGATGCCACGGCCAGCACGTTGATCTTGCCCGACTTCACGTGGGGCATCGGCACCAGCAGCGGATCGAACGCCATCGAGATCTCGCCCGAGACCAGCGCGGGCAGGATCGGGGCGCTGCCGTTGTACGGAATGTGGGTCATCTTGACCTTCGATTCCATCGCCAGCCGCTCGCCCGTCAGGTGCGCCGAACTGCCGATGCCGCTGGAGCCGAACGTCAGCGTATCCGGATGCTTCTTGCCGTAGTCGACCAGTTCGGCCACGGTCTTGACCGGCAGCTTCTTGCTGGAGAACAGGAACAGCGGCAGTTCAGCCATCTCGGCGACCGGCGCCAGGTCGGTGGGCTTGTAGCTCAGCTTCGAATACAGCGACATGTTCGCGCTGTACGCGGCCAGCACGGACACGAAGGTGTAGCCATCGGGCGCCGAACGGGCCACCACGCCGACGCCCAGCGTGCTGTTGGCGCCCGGCTTGTTCTCGATCACGATCGGCTGGCCAAGGCTTTGTGAAACCTTCTCGAACACCACGCGCGCAACGGTATCGGTGGAGCCACCCGGGGTATAGGGCACGATCACCTTGATCGGCTTGGCCGGCCATGCGTCGGCGGCGATGGCGCCGTGGTGGATGGAAAGGCCGGCAACGGCAATGGCTACAACGCGCGCAATGCGCGAGGCTTGATGCTTGATACGCAAGACGTCATCTCCTACTTTGATTCTCTTTATTGCGTCCGCATGGCGGAACATATGCAGCCGATGGGATCGGCGCGGGTCATTATCGGGGACGCATCCACGCAATGGCGTGTCAACGACGGTCAAAAACGGATGCGCTGCAATGCAAATGTGCGATAAGCGAACGAAGCGAGGATGCGTCGTCCGCGGTTACCATTGGCCCGCCGCCAGAGCGGCAATCCATAAAGAGCAGGAAGCAACATGAACACGAATCACGCGGAACGATATCTGGGCGAAGCCATTGAGCTGGCTCGCACCAACCTGGAACAGGGCGGCCGGCCGTTCGGGGCCGTCATCGTGAAGGACGGTGAAGTGATCGCCACCGGCGTCAATCAGATCCTGAGCACCAACGACCCCACCGCTCATGCGGAACTGACGGCCATCCGCGCCGCCAGCCAGAAGCTCGGCAGCCCCAGCCTGGATGGCTGTGCCGTGTATGCCAGCGGACATCCTTGCCCAATGTGCATGGCGGCGATGCGGATGGCGGGCGTGAAGGAAGTGACCTACGCCTATTCGAACGACGATGGCGAGCCATACGGTCTTTCCACCGCGGCCATCTATGCTGACCTGGCGAAGCCGTTCGCCGAGCAGTCGATGAAGATCCGGTACATGCCGGTGCGGCCGGCATCGTGCCCGGATCTTTACGCGGAATGGAAGCGCAGGGCCGGCTGATCAGGCCTGCAGCAGGCGTTCGTCCAGCTTGAACACGGCGACCACGCGATTGAGCACGGTCGCCTGATCCTCGAGCGATTTCGCGGCGGCGGCCGCCTGCTCCACCAGCGAGGCATTCTGCTGGTTGGTGCTGTCCATCTCGGTAATCGCAAGATTGATTTCGCCCAGGCCGCGGCTCTGTTCGCCGCTGGCCTCCGCGATCTCTTCCACCAGCGTGCTGACCTGCTGCATCGCCGGCACGATCTGCTGCATGGCATCGCCGGCTTCATTGACGAGCGAGCGTCCGGTACGAACGGCTTCCTCGGTGCCGACGATCAGCGTCTTGATGTCCTTGGCGGCGTTTGCCGAGCGCTGTGCCAGTCCCCGTACTTCTCCCGCCACCACGGCAAAGCCGCGACCATGCTCGCCGGCACGCGCGGCCTCCACGGCTGCATTGAGCGCCAGGATGTTCGTCTGGAATGCGATGCCCTCGATGGCGTCGATGATGCTCGACATCTGGCCCGCGCTATGCGTGATCGTTTCCATGGTCGATACCGCGTTGGTCATCATCTCGCCGCTGCGGCGCACGTCCATGGATACCGAGGCTGCCAGCGCGCTCGCGCGGCGCGCGGTGTCCGCGTTGGTGGCCACGGTGGCCGTGAGCTGTTCGGTGGCGGAGGCGGTTTCCTCCACGCCCGCCGCCTGATTCTCCGTGCGGGTGGACAGGTCGTGATTGCCCTGCGCGATTTCGCGTGTCGCATCCGCGATGGCCACCACGCCTTGTCGAACATCTCCGATCGTGCGATTCAGTGATGCGACGAAGCGGTTGAAGGCATCCGCAAGCCGGCCAACCTCATCCTGCGAGTCCACCGGCAGCCGCTGGGTCAGGTCACCGTTGCCCGTGGCGATCGCGTCGAGCGCGCTGGCCACGCGACCGATCGGCGCCACCAGCGCACGGATCACGAAATAGAGCACGATGACGCCGAGCAGGCTGCCCGACAGGCCCGCGGTCACGGCCGCGATGATCGACGAGTGGCGAATCTCTTCGAGAACCTCGGACTTGGGCACCTGCGCTACCACGTACAAGTCCAGCTCGGGCACATAGGATGCCGCAACGATTCGCTTGCCTTCCGGGGCATCAACCTCCGTGTGCGCGAACGGCTGCCGCGCGAGCAGCGTCCGCGCGGCATCAGTGGTGAAGCCTGGCAGGTCCGCCAGCGGCGTGCCGGCCTCCGCCAGTCTCGCATCGCGATGCATCAGTACGTTGCCATCGGCGCGAGCCAGGAAGATCGAGCCGGTCCTGCCCAGGCGATATCCGTTGATCGTCTCGGCCAGATGATTGATGGAAAGCCCCAGACCCGCCACGGCGAGCTTGCCATTACCGGCTTCCGCGCGCGCATTGATGAACAGCATGTAGCTGTCCGAATTGCGATCCTTGTCCAGCGACAGCTCGTAGGGTTTGCCGCGTGAGAGAAAGTCGAAGAGCCATTTGTCCCCGGCGGAATCCGCCTGCACGGTGCGGTCCACGCCTTTCTCCGTGAGGTACTTGCCCTGGCTGGCCGATACCCAGAAGACCGCGTCCGCCTGATTGCGTGACTTGATCTCCGCAGCGTAGCGACGCCACGTCGGCACGTAGTCGTCCGCGAGTCCGTTGCTCTCCCAGTCACGCAGCATCGTGTTGCCGGCCATTGCCTGCGCGGCGGCCAACGGGCGTGCGATCTGATGCAGCATGTCATTGCGAATCTCGCCGACGATCGCCGGCAATTCCAGATCGACCACGCGCTCCTGCAGCCCCTTGCTGATCTGCCACAGGATGAGCATCGCGGTCATTGTCACAACGAGCAGGAGGCAGGTGATTGTGCTCAGGATGAGCTTGCGTTGAATTGTCATACCGCGAAGCAGGCGCATGAATTGTGGTCCTCCTGTGTGGTCTTCGATTGTTGTCATTGACTGTCGGGAGCGGGCGAAGAAGCAGCCCCGGGGGAACGCCCCATATCCCGATCCGAAGCGCTAACGGATGCCGGGCGGACTTTATTGAGCATCAATATGTCATTTCTCAAATGCAGCGGTGTCATGTCCCGAGCCGTCAAGCTATTGTCCCCAGTGGTTAAGCGTCGAACCGCCGTAGTGCATAGATTGATCGGCTCAAAAAAAACGAATCGAGGTGCGGATGAGGGGGCTGATAACAAGGATCGTGACCTATGCGGCGCTTGCACTAGCCTTCATGCTTCCCGTCTGTGCCTCTGTCTGGATGAGTTACCGCCTCGCGCTGAGCGAGCAGCAGCTGCACACCGGCATCCTTGCTGCGGAGGTCCTGTACCGGGTCCACGTCTTCAGCGAGCAGAACTTGCGTATCAATGCGGCCCTGAGGCGGCATGGCGCCACATCTCCATGTTCCCCGGACAACCTTGCGCTGATGCGCAACCTCGCCGTCGGCGCAAGCTATCTGCAGGTGGTGGGCTATGTCGAAGGCAACGTGCTGCAATGCTCGTCCTACGGGTACGGAGACGGGGACGCGGGTATCCCGATCGGTCCGCCAGCCTACCGAAGCCGTCTTGGCAATTGGGTGCGGACGTCCGTGAAGTTGCCGTTCGATGAGAGCCGGCGATACATTGCGCTGACTGACTCGGTCACCGGCTATTCGAGCTTGGCGCTGCCGGACATGCTTCTCGACACCGGCGGCGGCGGTCGCGGCTTCGCGATCGCGCTGGTCGCCATTTCCAACAGACAGATCGTCGTGCAACGCGACCCGATAGACCTTGGCGGCATGCCGCCACTGATTCGGGAACGCGGCACAATCACGTGGCAGCACCGTGGCGCCACGGGGTCGGTCAGCCTCTCTCCCTCGCGTGACTATGCAGCTGTCGTGATGTCCCCGGCCAGCGCGCTCCACACCAACTGGCGGAATGTCGCGACGTGGCTGGTACCGTTCGGCGCGTTGCTCGGCGGTGCGCTCGTGGTGCTCGCGCGCCTGGGGCTGCGTCGGCGGCATGGGTTGCTGCGGCAGCTTGATCGCGCACTACGTGACGATGAACTGTCCCTCGCGTACATGCCGATTGTCGAACTGGAAAGCGGGAAATGGATCGGCGCCGAAGCGTTGATGCGCTGGTGCCACGACGGGCAGTGGATCGCGCCCGACAAGTTCATCCCGCTGGCGGAGCGGCATCACCGCATCAGGAAGCTCACGAACAGAATGCTCGATCTGCTCGTCGCCGACGCACAGGCGTTACCGCGGGACCTTGCCCGTGCGATGTACTTCTCGGTCAATCTGTCTGCGGAGGATCTGGCCGCTTGCGCGATCGCGCAACGCGTTGCCGATGTCAGGCAAGCGTGTGGCGTTGACGGCGTGATGGTCGAAGCCACCGAAGGTGTGCTGCTCGAAGCCAGCCGCGTCATCCCGAACATCGAGCGGTTACGCAAGCTTGGCATCCGCGTGGCGATCGATGATTTCGGCACGGGCTACTCGTCACTCTCGTACCTTGGCTCACTGGACGTGGACTACATCAAGATCGACAAATCGTTCGTGTCGGCCATCGGCACGAACTCGGTCAGGGGGCATGTCGTGGCGCACATCATCGACATGGCGAAGGACGTCGGCGTCGCGGTGATTGCCGAAGGTGTGGAGACCCAGGAACAGGCGGACTATCTCATGGCGCGCGGCGTGCGATACGCGCAAGGGTGGTTGTTTGGCAAGGCGATGCCGATGCAGGATTTCGTTTCCGCTATTAGGATGCATAATTTGTATTACAAAAATTGTATGCAAAAGCGACAGGTTCTGTGATAAAAACCCGAGGACAAATTCGGCTATGACCGGATCAACCGAGGAGACCCTGAAGCATGGAGACGTTGCTTTATAAGGTCGAGGATCGTCCACCGATCCTGACGACCGTGCTGCTTGCCGCACAACATCTGCTCGCCGCGCTTGGCGGCATCATCGCCGTACCGCTCGTTCTGGGCGGCGCGCTCAAACTTCCCCCAGATCAGATCGTCGCGCTTGTGAATGCCGCGTTGCTTGGCTCCGGCATCGTCACGATCATCCAGTGCAAGGGTGTCGGTCCCGTCGGCATTCGACTGCCCTGCGTCATGGGCACCAGCTTCACGTTTGTTGGCGCCGGCATCAGTGTTGGCCTCGAGCATGGTGTGCCAGGCATTCTCGGCGCATCGCTGGCCGGATCGTTGGTGATGATTGTGGGCAGCTTCTTCATGCCGACAATTCGCAAGCTGTTTCCGCACACGGTGACAGGTGTCGTCGTCACAATGATCGGTCTGTCGTTGACACCGGTTGCAATCGATTGGGCAGCGGGTGGCGCGGGTAGCGCCAACTACGCGGCGCCCGGCTCACTGGCGATTGCAGGCATCGTGCTGTTGCTCGTGATCGGCTTCGTGCAATGGGGCAAGGGCATCGTGTCGGCGTCGGCCGTGGTGCTCGGCATCATGATCGGCTACCTCATCTGCCTGGCGCTTGGCATGGTGGACTTCTCGCAGCTTCATGATGCGCCGGTCTTCGCGCTGCCGCAGCCCGCGAGCTTCGGCATGAAGTTCCCGATTTCCGGTATCGCCGCGATGTCCCTGGCGTTCCTGGTCACCATCGTTGAAACGACCGGCACGTTCATGGCGCTAGGTTCGGCGACGCGCACGCCGATGCCTGGCAAGACGCTGGCGCGCGGCATTCTTTGCGATGGTGTCGGCTCCGCTTTCGCGGCGCTGCTGTCTAGCCCCCCCGTCTCGACGTTCGCGCAGAACGTGGGCGTGGTCTCGCTGACCGGTGTCGCCAGCCGCCATGTGGTGGCGTTGACGGGCGGGATGCTGGTGCTTGCGGGGCTGTTCCCGGTGCTCGGCGCGCTGGTGGTGACGATTCCGCAGCCCGTGCTTGGTGGCGCGGGCCTGATGATGTTCGCGATGATCGTGTCGGCCGGCATCCGCATGCTGGGCCATTCCGCACCGACCAAGCGCAACAGCCTGATCATCGCCGTGTCGATCGGCTGCGGTCTGGCCGTGACGATCCGTCCAGATCTGCTCGCCAAGCTGCCTGCGTTCGTGAAGGAAGTATTCGGTTCCGGGATTACCGTCGGCGCGCTGGTGGCCGTGGTGCTCAACCTGTGCCTGCCGGGCCGCGAGGTCGATGCGATAGACGAGGAAGTCGAAGGCGAGACGCTGGTGCAGGAGCTTGCCTGAGGTGATCAGCGGAAGATAATCGTGCTTGATCGGCGCCCCGGAGCAGCGATGCTTCGGGGCGTTTGACTTGTGGGATCAGCACTCAAGTGCCCCCTGTCGGCAGCGACAGCTTTCCATGATCGGTGAAGCGCGTGCCGCCAGCAAAGCCGCCTGCCAGTCGTCCGCGCACTTCATATGGAATGTTGCCCGAACTCACGCCGCCGGCGAAGGCGAACGCCTGACGCACGGCGGAGAACGCGGGGACGGTCAATGGCACGTCGATCACCGTTTCGCCGAACCGGGGCACGGTCCCGCTCTGGTCACTGACACCGCTGGCGAAGGACTGGCCGTTCAGGTCCAGTTCCAGTGACACCCCGTTGTATTCGATCGGCGCATCGTTGGGATTCTGGATGCGCAGTTTGACGTTGAAGCGCATCTCCAGCCCTTCGCCCGGTATCGGTTCGACACCAGCTACGGCAACCCGCAGCGGTTCCTGACCCGTCAGCGCCGCGCAGCCGCCGAGCCAGGCAAGGATGCAAAGGCAGAGGACGTAGAGGCGAATGGAACGCCGTGTGTCGGGAGCCTGCATGGTGGGCCTCGTCTGGAGAGTCTGCGGGTGAGGATTAGTGTAGTGCTTCCGGCGAGACCCGGCATATGGAATAGCGAAGTCATGTGGCGACGGGGCCTGGCGCATATTGGCCCCCCCACCAGTAGCGGGGGGCTGTCTTTCAACGTCTGGCCGCTTACTGTGAAGTCCATTGGCTTGATCAGGAGAGCTTCAGATGGATTTCCGACCCGACCCCAGCCTGCAGGCATTCCGGCAGGAGGTGCGCGAGTTCCTGCGCGAGAGTCTTCCCCCCGACCTGCCGCGCCGCAAGGGTGGCTTTCGCTCCCCACGCGCGGATTTGGCCCGCTGGCAGGGGATCCTGCACGCCAAGGGCTGGGGCGCGCCGTACTGGGCCAGCGAGCACGGCGGTACCGGCTGGACCGTGCCGCAGCGGCTGATCTTCGACGAGGAGTGCAGCGCCGCGGGCGCGCCGACGCAGGATGGCTTCGCGCAGAAGCTGGTGGGGCCCGTGCTGAACTATTTCGCGACGCCGGAGCAGCGGGCCGCCCACGTGCCGGCGATTCTCGCCGGAAAGCGGATGTGGTGTCAGGGCTTCTCCGAGCCGGGTTCCGGGTCGGATCTCGCTTCGTTGCGGACCCGCGCCGAGCGCGATGGCGATCACTACGTCGTCAATGGTCAGAAGATCTGGACCAGCTATGGGCATGAGGCCGACTGGATCTTTCTGCTGGTGCGTACCGACACGCAGGTGAAGAAGCAGGCCGGGATCAGTTTCCTGCTGGTGGACATGAAGACGCCAGGCATCACCGTGCGGCCGATCATCAGCATCGACGGCGCGCATCATCTGAACGAGACGTTCTTCGAGGACGTACGGGTACCCGTGAGCAACCTCGTCGGCGCCGAGGACGAGGGGTGGAAGCTCACCAAGTTCCTGCTCAATAACGAGCACGCGTCGACGGCGGACCTGCCGACGCTGCAGCGATTCCAGCGGCAATTGCGTGCGTTGGCTGCCACGCGGGGGGCGGGCGGCGGGACCTTGATCGGCCGGCACGAATTTGCCCTGCGCCTGGCGCGCCTGGAGGCCGAGTTGCAGGCGATCACGGTGATGGTGCAGCGTGTGGCGGCCATGGAGGCGGACCATAGTCCCGCCGCTCACGCGATGGGTTCGATCCTCAAGGTGCGAGGTACCGAGCTGCAGCAGAAGATGAGCGAGTTCCTTGTCGAGGCGCTCGGCGACCATGGCGCGGTGGCGTATCCGGGATCGCACGCGGCCACGGCAGGCGCCCGGTCGCTGCCGATGCAGGAGGTGGCGCAGTCCATCGCGGCCGACATGCTCTTCCGGCGGGCCACCACGATCTACGGTGGTACCAGCGAAGTGCAGCGCGGCATCATCGCCAAGTCGCTGTTTCAGTTCTGACCCGACACGAGTGTTCCATATCCATGCATTTCAAGCTGAATGATGCGCAGCAAATGCTGCAGGACAGCGCCCGCCGCTTCGTCGAGAAGGCATATGCATTCGAAGCCCGCACCGCGTTGATCCAGGCGGGCCAGACTGGCGGTACCCGTCACTGGCAGACCTTTGCCGAGAACGGCTGGCTTGCCGCCGCGCTGCCGGAGACTTGCGGCGGCCTGGGCGGTTCGGTGATCGACACCGCCCTGATCGCGCAGGAACTCGGGCGTGGCCTGGTGCTGGAGCCATTTCTGGGTAGCGGCGTGCTGGCCACGCAGACGCTGCTGGCCGCAGCCACGCCGAGCCAGAGAGAGGCACTGCTGCCATCACTGGCCGAAGGGACACGACGTTACGCGCTTGCGTACAGCGAGGCCGATGCGCGTGGAATGCCGGAGATCCTTTCGACGTCTGCCGAGGCTGGCACGGACGGCTACACGTTGCGTGGCACCAAGACGCTGGTGCTGGGCGGTGTGGACGCCGATGCCTTCATCGTGTCGGCGCGCCTTGCCGATAGTGGGGAGCCGTCTGCGATCACGCTCTTTCTCGTCGACGCCGGCACGCCGGGTCTGACGTGCCACGCGCTGCCACTACATGACGGCACATGGGCGGCGGAGCTGGAGATCGATGGGGCGCGCGTGCCGGCTTCGGCCATGCTCGGCCAGCCGGGCGAAGGTTTGCGGGCATTGCGCCACGGGTTGGCGCATGCGACGGCGGCGCTGTGCGCGGAGCTTGTCGGCGGCATGGAGAAAGCCGTCGAGGTCACGGCGGATTACCTCAAGGTGCGCAAGCAGTTCGGCGTGCCCATCGGCAGCTTCCAGGCGCTGCAACACCGCATGTCCGACATGGCCGCGGAGATGGAGCTGGCGCGTTCCATGCTGTTCTCGCTACTGGCAGCCATCGACCATGAGGACGAAGCCACGCTGTTGCATCGGGTTTCCCAGGCCAAGGCGTTTGTCGGCCGTGCTGCCCGGTATGTCTGCGGGCAGGCCATTCAGTTGCACGGTGGCATCGGCATGACCGACGAGTACTTGATCGGCCACTACTACAAGCGCGCCATTGTTGCGGATTTGATCTTCGGCTCGGCGGATCGGCACGAGGCAATCTGCGCCGAGGCCATTCAGGCGGCGATGGCGTGATCGCGAGATGGGGACCGACGGCGCGTTAGCCCGCTCCTAAGTCGGCAGAGCATCAAAGAAAAAGCCCCGGAGCATTCCTGCTCCGGGGCTTTTCTGTTTTCAACCACCACCGCCAGCCAGAACTACCGGGCCAGCGGCGAGGCGAGCGCGACTTAGGCCTTCACTGCCGCCAGCGCCGAGTTCAGCGTCTGGCTCGGGCGCATCACGGCTTCCAGCATGGCGGCGTCCGGCATGTAGTAGCCGCCGATGTCCACCGGCTTGCCCTGCACCGCGCCGAGTTCGCCGATGATGGTCGACTCGTTGTCCGTCAGCGTCTTGGCCAGCGGCGCGAAGATCTTCGCCAGCTCGGCGTCGCCCTTCTGCGCGGCCAGTTCCTGGGCCCAGTACATGGCCAGGTAGAACTGGCTGCCGCGGTTGTCGAGCTGGCCGGTCTTCGGCGACGGGCTCTTGGCGTTGTCCAGCAGCTTGCCGGTGGCGGCGTCCAGTGTCGTGGCCAGGATCTTGGCGCGTTCGTTGCCGGACTTGATGCCCAGCTCTTCCAGCGACACGGCCAGGGCCAGGAATTCACCCAGTGAGTCCCAACGCAGATGGTTCTCTTCCACCAGCTGCGCGACGTGCTTCGGTGCCGAACCGCCCGCGCCGGTTTCGTACATACCGCCACCTGCCATCAGCGGCACGATCGACAGCATCTTGGCGCTGGTGCCCAGTTCCATGATCGGGAACAGGTCGGTCAGGTAGTCGCGCAGGATGTTGCCGGTCACCGAGATGGTGTCCAGGCCGCGGATCACGCGCTCCAGCGTGTAGCGCATGGCGCGAACCTGCGACATGATCTGGATGTCCAGGCCGTTGGTGTCGTAGTCCTTCAGGTACGTTTCCACCTTCTTGATCAGCTCGGCCTCGTGCGGACGGTACGGGTCCAGCCAGAACACGGCAGGCATGCCCGAATTGCGGGCGCGCGTAACGGCCAGCTTCACCCAGTCGCGGATCGGGGCGTCCTTGACCTGGCACATGCGCCAGATGTCGCCTGCTTCAACCTGCTGCGTCAGGGCGGTCAGCACTTCGCCGGTGGCGTTGTCGACGATGCGGGCTTCGCCGTCTTCGGGAATCTCGAACGTCTTGTCGTGCGAACCGTACTCTTCGGCCTTCTGGGCCATCAGGCCGACGTTCGGCACCGTGCCCATCGTCACCGGATCAAACGCGCCGTTGGTCTTGCAGAAGTTGATGATCTCCTGATAGATGCGGGCGAACGTCGATTCCGGAATCAGGCACTTGGTGTCCTTCGTGCGGCCGTCCGCGCCCCACATCTTGCCGCCGATACGGATCATGGCCGGCATCGATGCGTCGACGATCACGTCGTTCGGCGCGTGCAGGTTCGAGATGCCCTTGGCCGAGTCCACCATCGCCATTTCCGGGCGATGTTCGTGGCAGGCGTGCATGTCGCGGATGACTTCCTCGCGCTTCGATTCCGGCAGCGTTTCGATCTTGGTGTACAGGTCGACCAGGCCGTTGTTGACGTTCACGCCCAGTTCGTCGAACAGCTTCTGGTGCTTGGCGAACGCATCCTTGTAGAAGACCTTGACGGCGTGGCCGAACACGATCGGGTGCGACACCTTCATCATCGTCGCCTTCACGTGCAGGCTCAGCATGACGCCAGTCTTGCGCGCGTCTTCCATCTGGTCTTCATAGAAGTCCAGCAGGGCCTTCTTGCTCATGAACATGCTGTCGATGACTTCGCCGTCCAGCAGCGCGACCTTCGGCTTCAGCACGATGGTCTTGCCGCTCTTGGTCAGCAGTTCCATGCGGACTTCGCGTGCGCCGTTCAGCGTGATCGACTTCTCGCCATGGTAGAAGTCGCCGTGCTTCATGTGGGCGACGTGCGTGCGCGAGGCCATGCTCCACTCGCCCATGCTGTGCGGGTGCTTGCGCGCGTAGTTCTTGACGGCGGCAGGCGCGCGGCGGTCCGAATTGCCTTCGCGCAGGACCGGGTTCACGGCGCTGCCCAGGCACTTCGAGTAGCGCTTCTGGATGGCCTTCTCTTCTTCGGTCTTCGGATCTTCGGGGAAGTCGGGGATCTTGTAGCCCTTCGACTGCAGTTCCTTGATCGCGCTGATGAGCTGGAACACCGAGGCGCTGATGTTCGGCAGCTTGATGATGTTGGTGTCCGGGTCTTGCGTGAGCTTGCCCAGTTCGGCCAGGTTGTCCGGCACACGCTGTGCTTCGGTCAGGAATTCGGGGAATTCGCCCAGGATACGGCCAGCGACCGAGATGTCGCTGGTCACGACGTTCACGCCGGCCGGGCCAGCGAACGTGCGGATGATGGGCAGGAAGGCACTGGTGGCCAGCAGCGGAGCTTCGTCGGTTAGGGTGTAAATGATGGTTGGCTGCTGGTTGCTCATCGCTTATCTCGCATCAGATTCGGGTTGGGAAATGCCTCTTCCGGGTCGCGGTTCGAGGCAAGACTCGAATTTTGCCTGATTTTGCATGGCGGAGGTGCAATCCTTCATGTGAAATTTACGCAATGTATGCAGCCGCATTCACCATCGGTCTGGCTATCACCCCGTCTTCATGCTGCCATTTGCGTTCAAAATCATCGATTTAGCCAATGACAGGAATCGATGAAAAACCATCATTCTTATATCTTATAGAAGAGTCCGACTGGCGGACTCGGGAATAATGGCTCGTCCATGTGCCTCAAGGCGCATTTTTTCGATTTGGATGGGCGGACAGACACGTTCACTGGAATCGGCATCACGGGCCGGTTGCTCAGTGCGTGCCGTTGTATGGGAAGCGGCTCTGCCGGGCCATTTGCGCAAGGTGATCGCGCAGATGGCCGATCTCGGCGGCCAGGTGCAGCGTCAGGAAGGTATGGGAGCTGTGGCCGATCGAGGGGTCATCCGGATGCGGTTCGGGCAGCGGCAGGTTCAGTTGCACCATGGATTCGTCGCCGGACTCGAGCGCGCTGGCCATTTCCAGCAGCAGATCGCGGATGTGGCGTTCCTCGTCCGTCGGCTCGGCCGCCACGGGGTCGATGGCCGCGAGCATTTCCAGCGCGCTGATGCAGACCCGCGCGCTGTGTTGTACCTCTTCGAGATCGGCCGTCGGCACGCCCGTTTCCTTGGCGACCGATGGGATCAGGCTGCGCAACTGCACCAGCGACGCCGAGAGTTTCATCATGTCCTGCTGCCGCTCTTTCTCGTCCCGCATCCCGCGCGCGATCTTCGCGTGCACGGCCGCGCAGCTCCGCAGCATGCCGGCCAGCTTAAAGCGCCAGGAGTAGGACGCATAGGCAGGTAGCGCGAACGAGAAGGCCAGCGCGATCACCGTGCCGATCAGCACATCGAGCGTGCGCCACAGGGCATCCTCGACATGCTGGTTGCCATGGCCTGCCGTGATGACGACGGTAATGGCCGCCAGCAGCGCGATGTAGCCGCCCTTGCCCACGGCGTGGTAAGCGCAGTAGCCGCAGATCACGGCCAGCAGCAGCCAGGTAAGTACGGGGATGTGGAAATAGGCTTCCTGAAGGATCAGAAGCAGCCCGAGGAATGCGCCGATCACCGTGCCGGCGCCGCGCTCGGCGGCGCGCCGGCGGATATTGCCGTGGTGCTGCAGGCCGCCGATGACGACCAGAACGGTGATGGTGGCCCACTCACCGTGCGGGATGTGAATGCCGGTGGTGAGCGCAATCGAGACCAGCAGGGCCAGCGCCACGCGCACGGCGTGAAAGATGCGGGCCTGCCGGAATCGTCGGTCGGGGTCGAACAGCGCGCTGGTTGTCTTTCGCAGTGCCTCGAACATGGCGATCACCGAGAAGTGAACGCTTCGAGTGTATAGAGCGGAACCCGGGTTCCGCAATGTTTACATCCCGGCGCAGGAATACCTGGGTGCGGGGCCGCACCCGTCGCGGTCGGGGTGTGTGTCAGCCGGCGGCCAGACTGACGCAGCCCGCGGTGGCGCTTGCCTTGCCATTGCGGCCGTACATTTCGTTCGGGCCGGCACCGCCCTGGCGCAGTACCTGGATCGCTTCCTGCGTGAATTCCAGGTGCGCGTTGACGATGGCGCCGTTGAGTTCGTTGGCGTCGCGGGCCTTGTGGGCAAAGAACACCACCTTGCGCCACGCTTCGGCCACGCCGGGTTCGAGCGGGCCGCCGATCAGCAGTCCGCCGGCGCCCACGCGCAGCTTCAGCGCGATCATCTGCGCCTCGCGCGCGGCGGTGGCGCGGGTCAGCGCCTGAGCCAGTTCCATCTTCTTGCCGAGCAGATCGGTCAATGCCTGGAAGTCCTGTCGCTTGATGGCCTCGCGTTCATCCGCAAGGGCGCGGCCAAAGGCCGCAATGGCGCCGGCTTCAATCGAAAGGGTCTGGATCAGGGCTGCCTGGGTCATGTGAAGTTCAGGGTTTGCTGCCGCCCTGGCTTAGCTCATGAAGCGATGCGAGCAGGCCGTCGGCAATCTTGCTGGGATCGATCTGGATCCGGCCCTCCGCAATCGCCTTGCGCACTTCCGCAACCTTAGCGACATCGATATCACTGTCGCTGTCCTGCAGGAGGCGCGTGCCGATTTCCCGAACCTGCGCGGCCAGCGGGCTGACACGCACGCCGGTCAGGGCGGTGGGATCCGACGACGCGGCGGCACCGCTGGCGGCCGGACGGGCGCCGCCTTCGGATGCCGACGGCTCGGCGGGCCGGGACGAGGGGGAATTGTTGATCTTCACGGTGAAATCCTTGCTGGGTTCCTCTGGCTTATCGGATGCGCCGCCGGAAACTTTAGGTATTTCCGGTGTGGTGCGGCGCGATCGCCTGACAGTTCCGCGGCATTTTCGCACGCCCGGCCCGTGCCGGTTGTGACGCTGCCATTTTCCTGTTGTGCCAAGGCCTCCAGCCCGTGTGACGACTAACTTCCGGGGACTTCAGGCCACGGCGAAAAGTGCCGAAGCCGCAATTTTCATCGACTTATTGCTGCAGCACGACCGTATCGCCGCTGCGAACCAGCCCGCTGACGACCTGGCCGTTGCGCAGCCGCACCTGGACCATGTTGCCGGTGGCGGCGTCGGTCAGCACCTTGCCTTCGCTGCTGAGCTGGAACGAATCGCCTTCCACGGTCACGTTGACGGTCTGGCCCGATTTCACCGCAATCGGCTTCCGGACCAGGTCGGTGCGCATCGGCGAACCGGCCGCGATGCGATTGGCGGAGACGGCGCCGTCCACCTGCGACGGGTCGGTCACCACGGCGCGCGGCAGCATGGCCAGATCGCCCTGACGGACCTCGAGATCGGCGGCGGTAATGGTTTCTCCCGGGCCCATCGCGCGCGCGGCCACATAGTAGTCAGTGAGCACCGACACGCGCGCCTGCATGTAGCGGGTCCACGGCCGGTCGCCACCGCAGCGCAATCCCACGTTGACGCGGCCATAAGGTGCCGCGCCGGGCGGCAGGAACGGTTGCGGATCGACGCACTCCGGCGCGCGGCCGCCCGAGGGCGTTCCCACCTGGACGCTGACCTTGCCGGGCAGGCCGCTGGCCTGGCGCAGCAGGAACTGCTCCACGGCCACGCGGGCCGGGTCATCGACAAACGGTGTGGATGGGGTTTGTGCCGTCACAGGCGTGGCAACGGCGGGCGCGGCCAGCACTGGCTGGCTCATGGCAATGCCGGCCAGCGCCAACAGCGCGGCGGCCTGGCGATAGAGATTCATGGCGTTCATCCCAGCAAGGATGTAAGTGTGGCGCGCCGCCAGTGCGCGATGCGCCGTTGTCATTCAGTGGGGCTCATTGTAGGCAGCGTGTCGCGAGAGACCGCAGCGGAAATGCGCGGGTTTCCCGTCCCTATTCCAGCGATTGGCGTGACAACCCGACCCCTAAGATGGCAACCCTGAAGAAGCCCGACTGCGGCGCCGGACACGTATACCTGGCCACGCGACGGCGTTCTCCCCGCAATGCAGCCATTTGAAGCCACGCAGGAAAGGCAGACATCATGGACAAACTTGACGCAGCGTTCCGCTTCCAGCAGGACGCCCTGAGCCTGAGGACACAGCGGCAATCGGTGATTGCCTCGAACATCGCGCACGCCGACACGCCGGGCTACAAGGCCCGCGACTTCGACTTCGCCAGCACGCTGGCCCAGTCGGTGGAACGCGGCCAGCGCAGCGAGGGCACGTCGTTGTCCACCACGTCCGTGCGTCACCTGCCGGGGCAGGCGCCCACGTCCACCGGCCATGAACTCGACTACCGCATTCCGCTGCAGTCGAGCATCGACGGCAACACGGTCGAAATGGATACCGAGCGCGTCGCTTTTGCCGACAACACCGTCCACTACGAAGCGGGCCTCACGGTGATGAGTTCCAAGATCAAGACGATGCTGGCCGCGATCCAGAGCTGACGGAGACTGCCGTGGGAACGATGAGCATTTTCGATGTGGCGGGCTCGGCGATGGCCGCACAGTCGCAACGCATGAACGTGACGGCTTCGAACCTGGCCAACGCGGACAGCGCGGTGGCTCCGAACGGGCAGCCGTATCGCGCCAAGCAGGTGATCTTCGAGATGGCGCCCACGCCCGGCCAGAGCGATGTTGGCGGCGTGCAGGTGGCTGGGGTGATGGAAGATTCCGCGCCGGCGCGCATGGTGCACAACCCGAGCCATCCGCTCGCGGACGCCAACGGCTACGTGACGATGCCCAATGTGAATCCGGTGGAAGAGATGGTCAACATGATCTCCGCATCGCGTTCGTACCAGGCCAACGTCGAGGTGCTCAACACCGCCAAGAACATGATGCTGAAGACGCTGACCATCGGTCAGTGAAGCCCAACCTTCCGAATCTCCAGGACTAGCCGGAACCCACCATGACCACCACTTCCAACGTTGGCAGCAGCACTACTTCGGCCGTGAACCAGGCGCTGCAGAACGGCAGCGCCAGCGCCGCCGATCTGCAGAACCAGTTCCTGACGATGCTGGTGACGCAGATGAACAACCAGGACCCGCTCAATCCGCTGGACAACTCGCAGCTCACCTCGCAGCTCGCGCAGATCAGCACCGTCAGCGGCCTGCAGACGATGAACACCACGATGACTCAGCTGCTGCAGCAGACCGCCGCCAGCCGTGCGATGGACTCCGCCAACCTGATCGGCAAGACCGTGATGGTGCCGGGCTCTGCCGTGAGCGTGTCCGGCGGCGTGCCGGGCCAGATTGGCGTGGACATTCCTTCGACCGCCGACAGCGTGACCGTGCAGGTGCTCGACGCCAGCGGCAACGTGGTGCGCACGATCGACATGAAGGGCCAGACCGCTGGCGTGAAGGATGTTGCCTGGGACGGCAAGAACGACCAGGGCAACGCGGTCGCGGATGGCGACTACAGCTTCAAGGTGGCCGCGACAGCCAACGGCAAGGACGTGAAGCCGGTGGCGCTGGTCTACGGCAAGGTGCAAGCGATCAGCGGCGACAGTTCGGGCGTGCTGGTCGACCTCGGCAACGGCCAGACTGCCAGCGTCGACGACGTACGCCGCATTTCCTGAACGCATTCACATATCACCCGGTCCGGCATACGCGCGGGCATTTCACGAACGACAGCCTACATAGGGGTTAATCATGGGTTTTGGTCAAGGGGTAAGCGGCCTGAACGCCGCGGCGTCCAACCTGGACGTGATCGGCAACAACATCGCCAACGCGAACACGGTTGGCTTCAAGCAATCGACCGCGCAGTTCGCGGATGTCTACGCAGGTTCGAAGATCGGCCTGGGCACGCGCGTGAATTCGGTGGTGCAGTCGTTCACCAACGGCAATATCTCGTCGACCGGACGCAACCTCGACGTGGCCATCAGTAACGGCAACGGCTTCTTCCGTCTGGCCAGCACGGACGGCGGGGTGTACTACTCGCGCAATGGCCAGTTCCAGCGCCTGGACGATGGCCGTCTGGTCAATGCGTCGGGCCTGCAGGTCACCGGTTACCCGGCCGGCACCACGGCCGGCGGTGTGGCGCCGCAGCCGATCGTGATCAGCAACGCGCAGATGCCGCCGCAGGCCACCACGAACATCAAGGCTCAGTTCCAGCTCGATTCGCGCAGCACGGTACCGACCAACGCGTTCGTCAGCACGCCGGGCGCCACGCCGCCCGTGCTGCCGAACTCGACCATGTTCAACTACAGCACGGCGATGACGGTGTATGACTCGCTGGGCAACAAGCAGCAGCTCACCGCGTACTTCGGCAAGAGCATCCCGGCGACGACCCCGGCACCGCCCAACGCATTCGGCGGCACGGACTGGGACATGAACGTGACCGACGCGTCCGGCAACGTGCTGCAGACGGTCAAGCTGTCCTTCGATGCGAACGGCATGCTCAAGGCGCCGAGCGCCACCACGATGCCGACGGTCACGCTGCCGGCCGCCAATGGCGCCGCCGCGATGACGGCTACGCTGGATCTGTCGGGCACCACCCAGTTCGGCGCGGACAACGACCCGAAGAGCATCGTGCAGAACGGCTTCACGTCGGGCTCGCTGCTGGGCTTCTCGGTGCAGTCAGACGGCACGATCCTCGGTTCGTTCTCGAACGAGCAGACGAAGTCGCTGGGCCAGATCGCCATGGCCGCGTTCGGCAATGCCGAAGGCCTGAAGCCGGAAGGCAACAACGTGTGGTCCGCCACCGGCGCCTCGGGCCAGGAACTGCTCGGCGTGGCCGGCGGTTCGATGGGCACGCTGCAGTCGGGCTCGGTGGAAGAGTCGAACGTGGACCTGTCCGGCCAGCTTGTGAACCTGATCGTCGCCCAGCGCAACTACCAGGCCAACGCGCAGACCATCAAGGCGCAGGACACGGTCATGCAGACGCTGGTGAACCTCTGATCTCAGCCTGAACTTCAAGCAGCGTCATGGACCGCATGATCTACACCGCCCTGTCGGGCGCCAAGCAGATACTCGACCAGCAGGCCGCGGTATCGAACAACCTGGCCAATGCTTCCACAACGGCCTTCAAGGCGCAGGTCAACATGTACCGCGCCGTGCCGGTGGTGGGGCAGGAGACGCAAACACGCGCCTTCACGTTGGCCTCGACGCCAGGCGCCGACATGAAAGCCGGTCCGCTCAGTTACACGGGCCGCAACCTGGACGTGGCGCTGCAGGGCAACGGCTGGCTGGCGGTGCAGATGCCGGACGGCTCCGAGGCATACACCCGAGCGGGATCGCTGCAGGTGTCGCCGGACGGACAGCTCCAGACCTCGCTGGGCCTGCCGGTGATGGGCGACGGCGGTCCGATCGGGATTCCGCCCGGTTCCACGGTGTCGATCGGCACCGATGGAACCGTGACCGCGCGTGGCCCGGGCGAGGCCGCGAACGGCCTGGCCCAGGTAGGAAAGCTGCGCGTCGTCACGCCGCCGCCCGAAGGGCTGGCGCGCGGTGACGACGGCTATTTCCGCCTGCGTCCGGGCGTGGACCCGCTTCAGCAGGACCCCAACGTCCGCGTAATCTCCGGCGCGCTGGAAGGCAGCAATGTCAACCCGGTCGAGTCCATGGTGGAAATGATCGCCAACGCGCGTCGCTTCGAAATGCAGATGAAGATGATCACGGGCGCCGACAGCAACGATCAGCGGGCCAACGCGCTGCTCTCCAACAATTGAAGCGCGCGGGCTTGAAGCCAGCGCGGAAAAGCTAAGACAAGGAACACCATGATCCGCTCTCTCTGGATTGCCAAGACCGGTCTTGATGCGCAGCAGACGCAGATGGACGTGATCTCGAACAACCTGGCCAACGTGTCCACCACGGGCTTCAAGCGCAGCCGCGCCGTGTTCGAGGAAATGATGTACCAGACGATCCGCCAACCGGGCGCGATGTCGTCGGACCAGACGGTGCTGCCGTCCGGCATGCAGATCGGTACCGGTGTGCGTCCCGTGGCAACCGAGCGTATCCACACGCAAGGCAACCCGCAGCAAACGGGCAACGCCAAGGACGTGGCCATCATCGGCAACGGCTTCTTCCAGGTGACGATGCCAGACGGCACCACCTCCTATACACGCGATGGTTCGTTCCAGGTGGACCAGAACGGTCAGCTGGTCACGTCGAGCGGCTTCGTGATCAATCCGGCCATCACGCTGCCGGCCAACTACACCTCGGTGAACATCGCGCGTGACGGCACGGTGACCGTGATGCAGCCGGGCTCGACCAACGCAGCCACGGTGGGCCAGCTTCAACTCGCCACTTTCCCGAACCCGACCGGGCTGGAAAGCATGGGCGAGAACCTGTACGTGCAGACCGATGCCTCGGGCGCGCCGAACACCACGGTGCCGGGCCTGAACGGCGCGGGCACGCTGCAGAACAACTACGTCGAAGCGTCGAACGTGAACGTGGTGGAAGAACTGGTGAGCATGATCCAGACCCAGCGCGCGTACGAAATCAACAGCAAGGCGGTGCAGACGTCGGATCAGATGCTGCAGCGTCTGACCCAGATGGGATAAATGGCAATGACCATGGCCGCCACTCGCTCTGGCTCTCGCATCGTCGCATTCGTCGCACACGCCATCGTCGGCCTGGCCGCGCTGGCCAGCGGCGGCTGCGCGATGATGCCCAAGGAGCCGCTCGTGCAACTGCCCACCACAGCGCGCGCCGAATCGCGCCCGGTGAGCGCGCCCACGGGCTCGATCTTTGCGTCTTCCTACGCGGCGGGCAATCCGCTGTTCGAGGACCGGCGGCCACGTAATGTTGGTGACATCCTGACCATCGTGATCACGGAGAACATCAACGCCAGCAAGAACTCGGGCTCCAACGCCAGCCGCGCCGGCAACAGCACGCTGAGCTTCAACGCGGTGCCGCGCGCGCTGGCTGGGCTGTTCAGCTCCGCTTCGAACGCCGACATCGGCGGTACCAACACGCTGAAGGCCAGCGGCGGGTCCTCCGCGAACAACACGTTCAACGGCACCATCACGGTGACCGTGCTGGAGGTGCTGCCCAACGGCAACCTGGTGGTGTCCGGCGAAAAGCAGATGGCCATCAACCAGGGCGCGGAGTTCATTCGTTTCTCGGGTGTAGTCAATCCGCGCACGATCACTGGCGACAATGGGGTGCTCTCCACCCAGGTGGCGGACGCGCGTATCGAGTACACCGCCAAGGGGTATATCGACGAAGCACAGAACATGGGCTGGCTGCAGCGCTTCTTCCTCAATGTCCTTCCGTTCTGATTTCGCCATGTTTTTGCCTCCGATGCCTTTCCACAAGCCAGGCTCGCTTTTGGGCACCCCGCCCGGCCTTCATTCCCGCTCAGGTCGTGCGGTCTTTCTTGCTGGCCTGCTGCTCGCGCTCTTCCTGGGCCTGGGCTTTGGCCACGCACATGCGGAACGCCTGAAGAACCTGGCGACGTTCCAGGGCGTGCGCGACAACCCGCTCGTGGGCTATGGCCTGGTCGTGGGGCTGGACAATACCGGCGACCAGACCATGCAGACGCCGTTCACCACGCAGAGCTTGCAGAACATGTTGTCGCAGCTTGGCATCACGCTGCCAGCGGGCAAGAACATGCAGCTCAAGAACGTGGCGGCGGTGATGGTGACCGCAGCGCTGCCGGCGTACGCACAGCCTGGCAGTCAGATCGACGTGGTGGTGTCGTCGATGGGTAACGCCAAGAGCCTGCGCGGCGGCACGCTGCTGATGACGCCGCTCAAGGGTATCGACGGGCAGGTGTACGCCGTGGCGCAGGGCAACATGCTGGTGGGCGGCGCGGGTGCATCGGCCAACGGCAGCAAGGTGCAGATCAACCAGCTCGCCGTGGGCCGCATCGCCAACGGCGCCATCGTAGAGCGCGCCGTGCCTTCCTTCCAGCCGGAAGGCGGCTTCATGAACCTCGAGCTCAAGGACACCGACTTCGGCACCGTCGAGCGCGTGGTCGAGGCGATCAACCGCAATCTGGGCGCGGGAACGGCTGCCGCCATGGATGGCCGCGTGGTGCAGGTGCGCACGCCGCAGGCGCCATCGGCGCGCGTGGGATTCATGGCCCGGATCGAGAACCTCGACGTGACGCCGGCCAAGGCCGCCGCCAAGGTAATCCTGAATGCCCGCACGGGCTCGATCGTGATGAACCAGGCAGTGACCGTGGAAGACTGCGCGATCGCGCACGGCAACCTGTCGGTCGTGATCAACACGCAGCCGGTCATCAGCCAGCCCGGGCCGTTCAGCCAGGGTCAGACCGTGGTGGCCCCGGTGTCGCAGATCGACATGAAGCAGGGCGGCGGATCACTCCAGATCGTGAAGGCCGGCGCATCGCTGGCGGCAGTGGTGAAGGGCCTGAACGCGCTTGGCGCGACCCCGGCCGACTTGCAGACGATCCTGGAAGCCATGCGTGCCGCGGGCGCCCTGCGCGCCGAGCTGGAGATCATCTGATGACGGGCGAGACGCTCTCCGGGCAGTCCGATATCTCGCAGCGCTTCGCGCTCGACACGCAAGGGTTCGAGGCGCTCAAGAACCAGGCGCGCGCCGGCAACAACAGCAGTTCGCTGCAGGCCGCCGCCAGGCAGTTCGAAGCCGTGTTCACGAACATGGTGCTGAAGAGCATGCGCGACGCGACGCCGTCTGACGGCCTCTTCGACAACGAGCAGACCAAGCTCTACATGTCGATGATGGACCAGCAGCTGTCGCAACAGCTCTCCACACGTGGTATCGGCCTGGCCGATGTCATGATCCGCCAGCTTGCGCGCGCCACGGGCCAGCAACTACCGCCGAACATGGCTACGGCTGGCGGGGTCACCGCGGCAAGCATCCAGGACGCCCAGATGGCCGGGCTGCTTGACGGCCGTGGCGCGACAGATGCCGATGGCCCGGCATTGCCGGTGGGCACGACGTTGCCCGGCCCGGCGTGGAACCCGACCGCCGGCGTGCGCCAGTACCAGAATCAGGCCGACTGGCAGGGCAATGGCCAGTCCCAACTGGGACAACTGCCCAACGACACACCCGAACACATCAGCAGCTTCGTCAACCGCATGGCAGGCCCGGCAATGGTCGCGTCGCGCGCATCGGGCGTGCCGGCCAAGCTGATCGTTGGCCAGGCCGCGCTCGAATCGGGCTGGGGACGCCGCGAGATCCTGAATGCGGATGGCTCGACGTCGTTCAACGTCTTCGGTATCAAGGCCGGTGCGAATTGGAAGGGCCCGACGACGGAGGTACTGACCACCGAATACGTCGATGGCCAGCCGCAGAAGGTGCGTGCCCGCTTCCGAGCCTATGGCTCCTACGAAGAGGCTTGCAATGACTATGCGCGGCTGCTGACCTCCAATCCGCGTTACGCGGGCGTGTTGGCGGCAAACAGCGCCGACGAGGCCGCCCACGGCTTGCAGCGCGCGGGATATGCCACCGATCCGGCCTACGGCGAGAAGCTCGTCCGGATCATGAAGAAGGTTTCAACCTGAAGCATTGCGATAGCGGGTTGGTCCCCTATGCCGCGTTGTGGGTGAGGGGAGAAAACAATCGGTGAACCTGCATGGCGCGGCGCTTGTCAGTCGCGCTATTGGCGTTTGTGGAAGCAATTCTTCACGAGAGTACGCGCTCACAACTACCCCGCATCTTCACGATTTGCCGCGCTAAAGTTGAGCGGCGTTCCGGCCGTTATTCAGCACATCCACCGCCGTCGGCCGTGTGCCGCCGGCTTGCCATTCGATCCGGAGTCAGACAAACATGTCTCTGTTTAATATCGGTCTGTCGGGCCTGAACGTGGCGCAGAACGCGCTGACGACCACTGGCCACAACTTCAGCAATGCCGCGACTCCGGGCTACACGCGCCAGAGCACGATCATCGCGTCGGCCGGCGGCCAGTTCACGGGCTCTGGATTCTTCGGCCAGGGCTCCAGCACTGTTACCGTGCAGCGCGTCTACGACGGTTTCCTGACCGGCCAG